>Ga0247727_10004734_pt1 | contig 28541 bp, 28 predicted proteins | sample WisWelCaveWW1625_FD_202498 | JGI IMG/M metagenome (GOLD analysis project Ga0247727, IMG submission 202498) | Biofilm microbial communities from Wishing Well Cave, Virginia, United States - WW16-25 | ecosystem: Environmental > Aquatic > Deep subsurface > Groundwater > Cave microbial mat | place...
CCGTGGACTTTGTCCAATTCAGCGAAGCCGTGCGCCAACTCGAACGCTATTGGCTTTTTTGGAATGAAGCGCCGCCGAAGATAAGATCAGGAGGAGGCTGAGATTTCTTAGGAAATCGGAGTGGGAGCAGGCACTAAAATTAAGGATTGATTTATGCGTCTACCACTTCGTGTGTTGCTGATCGAAGATTCGCACGACGATGCGTTGCTGCTGTTGCACGAGCTGCGTCGCGGCGATTATGATCCCGTGTTCGAGCGCGTCGAGACATCGGCGGCGATGCAGGCCGCGCTCGACGGGCAAACATGGGACGTCATTATTGCGGATTACTGCTTGCCGCGTTTCAGTGTAATGGCCGCATTGGCCTTGTGCAAAGAACGGGAGGTTGATGCGCCGTTCCTCATCGTCTCCGGCACGATTGGCGAGGAGAAAGCCGTCGCCGCGATGAAAGCCGGCGCGCACGATTTTCTTTCCAAGAGCAATCTGGCGCGGCTCGGCCCGGCCATTCAACGCGAGCTGCAAGATGTCGAAGTGCGGCGCGCCTGCAAACGTGCCGAAGCGGCGTTGCAAAAAGCCAACGAAGAATTGGAAGCCAAAGTCGCGGAACGCACGCGCGCGCTGGTGCAAGCCAATCTGAAACTGCGCCAGGCGATTTACAAACTGAAAAAACTTTCGCGCGAAGATGCGCTCACCGGCCTGCTGAATCGCCGCATGATTCTGGAGCGGGCGACCGCCGAGTGGGCGCGCTGGCGGCGCTATGTTGCGGCGTTCTCCATTATGATCATTGACGCGGATGACTTCAAATCCATCAATGATCGGCATGGGCATCTGGCCGGTGATCAGGTTCTGAAACTGATCGCCAACACCATCAAGCGGTCGATCCGTGCCGTCGATATTGTCGGTCGTCTGGGCGGCGAAGAGTTCGTCGTGGTGATGCCGGAAACCTTGGCGGAAGGCGCGCAGGCCGCGAGCCAGAACATTATGAGCAACATTCGGCAGGCGCGGCTGCGGACGGATGATTTCAATATTCACGCGACGGTGAGTATCGGCATTGCGACGGTCAGTCTCGATGATAAAAATTTCGATTGCGTGCTGCAGCGCGCCGACGTGGCCTTGTATGCCGCCAAACGGCAGGGAAAAGATCGCGCCGTGGTGAGCGCCTGCGGCTTTCCGGAGTTGGTGGTGGCGAGCGTGATTTAAGTCTATTGCAAATCATGTCTTTGCAAAAAAAGCAAAGATTTTTTGGCTCCAACGGATAGAAAAACCCAACGGATTTTTATCAGTTGGGTTTTTCTATCCGTTGGAAATTGTTTTTAAACCTGTTGGTTGCGACTTGTCCGCGTTGGGGGAGAAAAGGTGGAACAGGATGGCGCTTAACGCATCAAGACCTGAAACCCTGCTTGTTCAAAATGATGATCAAATGTTAAAGCCTGTCGTATTCCTTCCTGTCGCATGACGATGAATGAGATACAATCGATTAAGCCCCACTCTTTGTCTTGGTGCCTTTTATATTCTGCAAACGCTTGATCGAATAACTGCGGCGTGAGGTGTACGACTTTCACTTCGTCGGAAGTCAGAAAGTGTTCAATAACTTCAACCGCCTCCTTTTTGTAATTGCGTGCCAACGCATTGCCAATTTCAAGGAGAACTGCGTCGGTAACGAGCAACGGATAACCGTCAAACTGTTCAGCCAACTCTGAAGCCTTTTTGTGATGCTGGTCACGTTGGCTGATCTGTGCGACGACAAATAAAGTATCAACGAAGATTCGACTCGACACGTTTTTCTCCGCTCATGTAGATATCCAGATTGGCAGCAAAATCCTCGGGCGCATCAATTTTGATGTTTTTCAGCTTCGACATAAAACTTTGCTTTTTGCCATTTTTTCTCGACGCGGCAAAATCCTTGACTACCCTGTATAACTCGTCAAGGTACTCGTCGCTGACGCCGTCAATTTCCGAATGGATTAATTCTTTTGTTATCATGGGGCAACCTCTTTGCTCGATTAACAGGTGATACTCTGCAAACGCGCTTCCATCATTTCTTAGTTTGAATATAGCAAAACATCTGAGATTTTCAAGCATTATTTTTCCGCCTGCACGATAAGCGGCGTGTTTTCAGTGTTCGTTCCAGCATTTGCTCGTTCGGCCCAATAGCGCACCTCCAGCAACAACACCGCGCCGCCAATCGCTGCGCCGATCATCGTCGTGGCGAGGCGCCAGAGCACGGTGTAAATCAAGAGCAGTGATTCGGGCATTAATTTTCCCATGAGCCAAACCGAAGACAATTCGGCGACGCCGGAAGCGCCGGGCGTGGGCGCGAAATAGATCACGAGCAGTTGGACGATCTGCAAACCGAGGAAAATTCCGAAAGGAACATTTTGCCCGAGCATGCGCGCGATAACGTAACCCATCACGTATTTGTTGGAAAACAGGATCAACGTTGTCAGAACCGTCACGACAAGCGCCCATTTTTTTTTACGGATGATTTTTTGAAAACCTTCACTGAAGCGTTGGGTTTCGGCTTCGAGTCTGCTCAATAAACGGTCGCGGAACGCCAAAAATTTCTCGCGACGCAAGGGCAGGAGCGCAAAAATTTTTTTGATCATCCGCATGCCCAATTGCGGAAAGAGCAGCACGAGCAGCATCAATCCGGCGACGCCGCCGACGGCGACGAAGCCGGTTTTTAAAAGCGGCGCAAAATTTTTTCCGAACAAATCGGGCGGCAGCAGCAATAGCGCGGCGACGCTGGCGACGAGAAAAAAGACCAGCGTGGCGGTGAAGTTGATCAGCGAGCTCAAAATGCCGTCGGCAACGGCTGCGCCGCAGCGCCACAAAATATAAAGCTGCGCCGGGCCGCCGCCGGTTTGAAACGGCGTGGCCGCGCCCATGAACATGTTCGCCCAGTTCGAGCGCATGCAATTCCACAACGAAACGTGCGGCAAAATTTTCCCGTCGAAATAGAGCCGGTAACGCAGCCCGCCGACGAGATAATCCAAGCCAATGAGGGGAATCAAGATGAAGAGAAAGCGCCATTCCATGCGGCTTAAAAAATCTTCAAACCCCGCCGGACGTTTCCACCAGACGCCGAGCAGAGTTCCCGCCAGTGAAAAGATGATGAAGCCTTGAATGCCCCGCACGAGAACTTTGGAAGAGGGGAGGAGTTCGCTTTTTGCCGGTGAAACTTCGGTAGAATTAGTGATCATTATTTTGCGCAAAGAAAAGCGTTTCCATTTCCCGAATCAGAAACGGCAGATTCGGTTCGTTAAATGACAGGTCTGATGCGGGAATGCGGTGATGCTTGATGTCGGGGTGGATGTGTTTATGATGTGGATGCGTTGATTGCAATGTCAAATCATTAGGATGGGGTTGGGAATCATACCAGTATTGCGTGACCTCACCAACTTTCACTTCGTACCCATAATCAATTATAAACCCAACTTCAGGAACGAGAAAGTTTATATTTTCAAAAACAGTAAGTGTGATATTGTTAGCCAGCACAATTTCCCCCTTCAGTAATCCGGCCAATTTCCCGCGGCGTTGCAAAACCAACGTGCTAAAGAGAATGTGAGGTGAGAAGTCGGGAATCTGATAAATCAATTCTTCGTAGCTGTCAAGCGACCATTGCATGCGCTCTCAGATGGGCTAATTTTTCTGCAACCGAAAATTGTTGGACTCGACCATTGTATTCACGTTGACAGGCAAGAACTGTTTTGTAAGACCCCGCCCAATCGACGAAGTCGAAATTAAGCCCGTCATCATCAAGCAATCCTTGCGAATACAATTCATGGAATTGTTCCGAGAGCATATTGTACTTTTTTTCATACTGAATACAAATATCTCTCGACGCATATAAAGTTTCGAGAATTTCTTCCGGAGAGAAGCGGGGTTTTCTTTCAAGCGTACTTTGTGTTATCATGGCCTTTATAAGTTTCTCTGCAACAGATAAAATAAGGAAAGCAGCATTAAGATGCAAGACCGATTTTGCAAAATCTGTGATGCCTTAAACCGTGAGCATAAAATTGTCAATCAGCCGCGTTCTGCCGACGCGCACCGCCAGCGCGATGATGATATTGCCGTCGAGCGTTGGCATGGGATGCAAAGTGGCGCGATCAACGATCTCAACATATTCAATCACCGGCGAGGTAACTTCGCGAAGAAGGAGAGATTTCATCGCTAAAATAATTTTTGCCGCATCACGTTCGCCGTCGCGAATCATGCGTTCGGCCAATGTGAGCGCATGATAAAGCGCCGTCGCTTGCTGACGTTCGGCAGGGGAGAGGTAAACATTGCGCGAGCTCATCGCCAGGCCGTCCGGCTCGCGCAGCGTCGGGCCAATGACGATTTCGATGGGCATGTTCAAATCACGCACCATGCGTTCGATGACGACGACTTGCTGCGCATCTTTCTGGCCGAAGGCGGCGAGATGCGGTTGTACGATATTGCAGAGCTTGCAAACCACTGTCGCCACGCCGCGAAAATGCCCGGGCCGCCACGGCCCGCAGAGCGTTTCGGTGAGATATTCCACTTCAACATGCGTGTGGAAATTTTTGGGGTACATGTCTTCAACGGCGGGGTAGAAGACGACATCGCCTCCCGCGCTCTCGCACAGTATCACATCGCGCTGCAAATCGCGTGGATATTGAGCGAAATCTTCTTTCGGGCCGAATTGTATGGGGTTGACGAAGATGCTGGTGATTAAGATCTCACAGCGCGGGCGAAGAAGTTTCATCAGACTGAGATGCCCCTCATGCAAAAAGCCCATGGTCGGCACGAAGCCGAGGCGTTTGCCCTCGGTGCGCCACGCGAGAGTCTGTTGTTGCATTTGCGCGGCGGATTCGATGATTTGGAGGCTCATGGCTGTATAAAGTTTTACAAATGAAATCTTTGCAAAAAGTCAAAAATTTTCCAGCGGATGAAAGCGGCCAACGGATTTTGTTGTTGATCCGTTGGCCGCTTTCATCCGTTGGTCATTTCTTTCTTGGTCGCATCTTGTCAGCATTGGGGCTGCGAAGGGTTCGTTGGCAACGCCGTCAAATTGCGGCTGCGAAGATAATCACGAAAAGCCTCGAGTCGCGGCAAGCTTTCGCGATCTTTCTGGCGATTGGCGGCGCGCTTGCTCGCGATGATGTCGTCCAAACTGGCAACGGGAAAGCGATTGTCGATGATGATCGAACGAGCCTTGGCTGCGGCAAAAGTTTCGATGCCGTCCGGCGCGAAAACGAGATCGAGATCGAACGGCCCGCTGCGCAGTTGCACGAAGTCCTTTCCGGCGATCAACTCGTTTTCATTGTCAAGCGTCAACTCGTAACCGAGCTCGCGAAGCGCGGCAGCTAACTTTCGTGCATTCTCTGGAGTCTTGGCAGGGAAAATGTCGGCATCTTGCGTGGTATCGGGATAACCGTAAAAAATCGCGCCGGATTTGCCGATGAAGAGATACTCGACGCCCCAGCGATTGAACACCTCGGCGAGACGTTCGCCTTGTTTATATGAAAAGACTTGCATTATCGATAGCCTAAATACTCCGGAAGGTTTTTTCTACACCACTCGCGATACTCTGCGATGCTGTCGAAAGAGCGGAATTTGGAATTATCCAATTCCAGCTTGTAAGTATTGATGAATAAATATTCCATCCGGTCAAGCAGTGAATTCCGCGCCGCCGCGTCGAATTCACGCTCCCATTCCATGAGTTGTTTGGATTCCGCTTTCACGTTAACTTTGCCTTTAATGAGTCGGATACCCCAAAATATAACCTGCAACAGGAAGAAAAGCAAGTCTTGAGTACGGCGTCTGTGACTGGTGAGTTGCGCAGACATCTTGTCTGCCCCGCGAACGGGGCGCCACGTTTTCCATCAGTTGCAGTCTTGCCAACTTTCCACTTGACTTTCCCTCTTCATTTTCATAGCGTTCATATTACGGCAAGCCGCGCAGCAGCGTTTCTCGTTCGACGCATTTGATCTCCTCGAAACTGCTCACCGAATACACGGACTTTCCGATGCCGGCGTATTATCCTGATTTCCCAAGTCACGCGCAGGTGTGGGAATATTTGCGTTCGTATACGCGGGCGTTTGGATTGTACGAAACGATTGCGTTCAATACAGCGGTCGAAAAGATTGAGAAAGCGGATGGACATTGGGAAGTCGCGTTGAACAATCAGCAGACGCGGCGCTATCGCGAGCGGTTGAAGAAGCTGATCAAAAAGCTGGCGTGATAGAATCTTGCTTATGGCTTGATCGCGCGCGTGGCGATGAAAACCGGCATGTAGTTATTTTATTTTCCAAGCCGATGTGAAAGCAGCCACGGTATAAACTCCGGCTCCGCATACGCTCGATCCCACGAGTTGTGGTTGACGCCGGCATATTCTGTGTATTTCACATTCCCATTGATGGCGCGCAACGCCTCAACCATTTGCCGCGATTCGGTGACGGGAATCACGTGATCAGCTTCGCCGTGAAAAATCCATACCGGCGTTTTGCCGATTCGTTTCGCGATGGTGGCATACGGTTGTTTGGCGGGAACTTGAGTTGCCGCATCGGGTGGAAACGGAAAAGTCGGCGGCGGAACCACGCCGCCACAAATCGGCGCCATGGCAGCAAATTTTCCGGGATGGCGCGCGGCCAAATAGTATGTTCCATAACCGCCCATCGAAAGGCCGGTTAAGTAGACGCGTTGCGGATCGCCGTTGAATTCTTTCATCGTTTGCGCGAGTGCCTGCAGCGCCTGCTGCTCCATTTCGCCAAACCAAACCTGATTGCGCCGGCATTGCGGCATCACGACGACACACGGAAAGCGTTCGGGATGTTGTCGAATCGCCGCGCCAATGCCGACTTGCGTGTGGGCGCTGCCCTCATCGCCGCGCTCGCCGGCGCCGTGCAGAAAGAGAATCACCGGCCATTTTTTCTTCGGCGTGAAATCGGCAGGCACGTAGACTTGATAGCGATAAGTTGTGCCGTTTAATGTGACGGTTCGATTGAGGAAGCCGGTTTGGGGCATGCGAACGACGGCTGCGTGCGCGCAGGAAAATAAGGATAAAAGAAGAGAGAAGTAAGCAGTGTATTTAAAAAACATTTTTTATTCCTTGGGAGGATGCAAGTCGGCGGTTACCCAGTGGCGTCGAGCAATAACAAGTTGAAGGCGGTTTAACCGTAAGGCGTTTATCGTGGCACGCCCACAAGATGTTTTACCGATCATTTCCGTTCCATCTGAACTCCATGCAAAATGTTCTTTCCAAGCGGAAATTCTTGTCTTGCTCACGTTATATGCTCTCGTTCTAGGGTCGTTGCTGGCGCGTAACCTCGCCACTTGAGCAAAACGTAAGCGCGCGCCCGACGTAACATGAGCCGGTCCGATGCCGCGATGAGTTCATCAAGTTTTTGGCGTTCGCGTTCCGTCAATTTGCCGGCTTGGTTGTTGTGGAGTAAGCGACTCAATTGTCGTCGCTGTACGAGGGATAGAGTGCTGCGCGCCGCCTCCCACAATTGTTTATCAGTACATGATTCGAGCGCTGTTAATTCCGTGATGGTTTCCTCGGGCAAGCCTTCCAAAGCAGGCAATGAGGATTTGAGAACCGTCACGAAGAAATCTTCGACTGGCCGTTTCACCGCTCTTGCGGTTCGCCACGCCGATTGGTAAATCGATTGGGGAACTTGTAATGTTACAGTTTGAAAAGTCATGAACTCGCCTTGAGTAATAGTTTGTGAATTCAACATAAGCAAATAAATGATAGGAATCAAGTAGAAGTAATCCCGTCCGCCGGGCTGGAACTGGTCGACTTGCATACACACAATGTCCAGTCGTGTCGACTGGGTTGCGATCAACTCAATGGAATCAACTGCGGCGCGCGGACCCAAATGTGCTCGGTGCAGTAAATGCCGATCAACACCAGCCCGCCGATGATAAACAGCGGGCTGCCGAACCACAGCAAAATCAGCGGCAGCAAATTTCCCAACAACAAAACACCGAGCCAAAAGAGCGCGCGGAAGCGGCCGGAGATGATCATCTGCACGGTGGCTTTTGCGTCGGCGGTGGGATGCGGCGTCATCAATTCGGAAACGAGCACGATCAAATTCATTGCGATGCCGGCTGCCAAAACGGTGCGCAAAAAGTCACGCCAGTTTTCACCACCAGCGATCACGAACGAGAACAAGCCAAACACGGCTGCGCCGGCCATGCAGGCATGAACGAGCATGTGCAGCGGCAACATCGGGCTTTGCCAGAAATCGCGGCCCTTCGCCTGCGCAAAAAGAAACGCCGTGTAAACCGCCGTGATCACGGCCAGAATGGCATTGAGCCACAACAATAGCGGACGAATGCCGCCCCAGCCGAAAATCAAGCTCGCGCCCAATAAAGTCAGCGTGCCGCCGTAAAAGGCCAGCGCATAGCCGCCGCGCACGAGCCACGATTTCCACTGCGGACGCAGCATGACATAAAGAAAGCGTTTCGGCTGATCGAGATCTTTGACCAAAAGAAAAGTCGTGATGCTGAGAAAAACCAGGCTTGTTCCCAGGCCGAACCATTGCGCCGCGCGCGAAACTTCCATGACATTCAACGCATGGGCGAGAAACGGCACGAGAAACGCGCCCGCGGCAATCGCTTTTGTCCAAACATACGCGGAAACTTTCCAATCCCACAGCACGCCTTTGTTGGGCGCATCATAAACGCGGCGCGCATTTTCTTTGATCACTTCCAGCGCTTTTTGATACATTTTTTTCTCGTCGCCGCCGCGTGGAATCAAAACGTCGCTCGTTTCTGCCTCGCGGTTCACATTGCCCGCTAACGCTTGCGCCAACTGCGCCGGATCCGCCTGGCTCATGCGAGCTTCGGCATATTTCGCAAAGTGACCAACGCCGGTGACTTGTGAACTCCACATGTATTGATCAGATGGTGGCGTCACCATCGGGTTGAGCGAAGCTTCGTCGCCGTCGATATAAAAGAGTTTCGGGCGGGTGCCTTTTTCGACTTTGCGCGCGGTCACTTGTTCGCGCGCCAACAGTTGCGAAATTTCCGTCTGCGGATTATCCAAATCGCCGGAAATAATCGCATGTACGGGACAAACATTGACGCACGCCGGCTCGAGGCCGATGTCGACGCGATGCGCGCAGTAATTACATTTCGCCGCGGTGTTGCTGTCGGGGTCGATATAAAGCGCGTCGTACGGGCAGGCCTGCATGCAGCCTTTGCAGCCGATGCAGCGGCGTTTGTCAAAATCCACAATGCCGTCGTCGCGTTTGAACAGCGCGGTCACCGGACAGATTTCCACGCAAGGCGCGTCGTCGCAATGATTGCAGCGCATGACGGAAAACAATCGTCTGGTGTTGGGAAATTCGCCCTTTTCAATATATTTCACCCACGTGCGATTGACGCCAAGCGGCACTTCATGCTCCGCTTTACAGGCGACGGTGCAGGCGTGACAGCCGATGCACTTGCGATTGTCGATGATGAAGCCAAAATTCATTGCCTCGCTCCGGAAAGTAGTCTTAAAAATTTTATCCGTTCAATCCGCTAAATCCGTTTACAAAATATAAGCCGGACAAGCCGCAGGCCAGGGCCGGAACCTTACAGGCGCAGCCAAACAGGTTTAAAAAAATTAGCCCAACGGATGAAAAAACGACCAACGGATGAAAGCAAACGGATAAGCAAAATTGAAAGATAGAAAAAACGCTTTGGAATGCAAGGCATTTTTGACGAATTTAAAGTTACCGCAGGGCGCAACGGCAACGGAGGGGCGAATCGTTACTTGTCATTTGCGATTTGCAACTTGCCTTATTGAGTTTCTTTTGTGCTGTTTCTTTTTTGCCAAAGATTACGCTGACTTTTGTAATCTTCGCCGCCGGTGTGAAACGGTCGAGCGAATCTTGCCGACGCGGTCCTTGGCGGCGCGCATTTCCTTGATAAGCTTATTTGCCGTTTCTAATTGTTGCGACAAGTCATCATGAATGAATGGAATCCCAAACGCATTCAAAATGTCGATCATCTCTTCCAATTCAACGTTTAGGATTTCAGCGCATTGGCGCAATGTCTTTTGGCGATTTTGGTATAAGCGGGCAACAAGAATTTTTTTTTCGCGCACAACGGCAAGCTTCAGCAAATGTTTAATGGTCTCTTCAAGATTTCCTAAACCCCAATTGCGCTTCAGCATATCGACGTCATTAACTAAACTGGCTGGAAGCGTAAAGGTTTGATTCATGGCAGTAATCCTTGCAAATATTGGCGATAATCTGCGGTTGACAAAAACTCTTTCTCATGTAAAGTTCTTAAACGATCGAGACAAGCTTCTTTTGACGAAAGTCCGATTTGATAAAGTATAACACTGAAGACGGCAAGAGAGATTGCTGAAACTCCGAGCTTCGTGGCTTTTTTACGAAGAAGAAAATCTTCGGAAATCACCGTCGCATTATTTTCAGCGGCAAGAGAAATGACCTCGGCATCCGTTTTTGAGATTCCTTTGATTTCTAGTGCTCTTTGAATTGTGCCTTGTTTGGCCTTGCCGGAACTCAATAAATCAAGAACAGCTTTGTTTTTGCTTTTCTGATGCTTCAATTCCTGAGTTACTTTTGATGGCCAGACGAAATCATACGCTTTCTCATCGCATAAGCTCAACCATCCGAGTTTCTGCAAGATAATCAGAGTTGAAGTGTCAATTGCGAAAAGCATGCAAGAACTGGTTTGGGGTTATTGCAGCGCTGTTCGATTATACCGCAATATAGCACATTTATCGACAATGTGCAAGGGCGTATATGATAATTTATCGTTTGCAACTTGCTGCTTGCTCTACCTGATCAAAATCATCTTCCCCAACAAGCTTACGCCGTTGCGCGTCGTCAACCGATACAGATACACTCCCGTCGCAACTTGATTTCCCAACTCATTTCTGCCGTCCCAATTGAACCAGTAGCGTCCGGCTTCGATCGTGCCGTCATAAAGCGTCTTGACTTCTGCACCGAGGAGGTTGTAGAGTTTCAGCTTGATTTCTGCAGCCGCCGGAACTGCAATGGGAATCGTTGTCGTCGGATTGCCGAAGGTTCCGTTCGCGGAAAATGGATTGGGATAGTTCGGTCCCAAAGCGAATTCTTTGGGAAGCGCAACCGAATTTAACTTCTCTTGCACCGCTTCTTTTTTGCCAACCACGACGCTGAACTTTGAAAGCTCTGCTGCTGGCATGAAACGATAAAGCGAGTCTTCGCGCAAGTTCACTGTGTGTGCGCGGCCTACGTCGATGAGATAAACTTCAAACTCGCCGGAAATTTTTCCGATGCCGGAGAAAGCGAGTTGCGACGCTTCGCGCTTGGTAGTGCGCACATCAAATTCCCAGCTTTCAGAGTCTTCAAACTCTGGACGGATGTCGGTTGCAAACGTGTTGTAGTTTGCGTCCCATTCTGGGCGAATGAACGAGACCGCTGGCATGGTGGCAATGGCTCGCGGCTTGCGAAAGTCGAGAACGTCGAGTCCATGACTTGCCTCGTTTGCAACGCCAAACGAAACGGCTTGCTCATTAAACTTGCCGGCAATTAGTGAAATATGAACTCGCCATTTTGTCGAAGCTACATCTGCGGCATTACCTGAGAAATAAGCGCTATAAGGAATTTTGAGCAAAGGCAGATTGGTGGCGTTGAAGAAGTAGTAACCGGCATAAGCTTTAAAAGTGTCCGCTTGCGCAAAAGAACCGTTAAATGCCCATATCGGCTCGGTGACGTTATTAGCCGTTTGAATTTTCGACCACAAAACGGAAGCGGTAAACGGATTGGTGATGAGATTCCAGCCGTTTTGCATTTGCAGAGGAATTTCTATTTCCTGCATGGCATTGAGTAGCACAGATGAAGCGGTGATATTGACACTGAAAGAGCTTTTGCTGATGATCCAAAATGCGCGGCCAACCGAAAATTGAAAATTGGCTGAGCCATCGAACGCCACGAAAAAATTGCTCGCTGCGCCATTATCTCGAAACACCTGCCAGTCTTTGTTTTGTGCTCCTGAAAGAAATTCATTGACTAATCGGTTACTGGTTCCGGGCAAGCCCACAAGTCGGTAATCGGTCGCTGGGTAGTCGGAAGCAGTGGGTCGCGATGGATAGGTGACAGTCGTATTCAAATTCAATGATGACGGATAGGATGGCAGTACCGTAACCGTGAACATCGTCGATGCCGTTCCGCCCTTGCCGTCATTGGCGTTGACTGTGATGATGGCACTTCCAACTGTAACCGGAGCAATCGTGAGTATTGTCCCTGAAATGCTCGCGGTTGCAATGTTCATCGCACTTGAGCTCGTTGAGTAAGCCAGCATATTGCCATCCGGATCGCTGAAGATCGCCGGCGAGGCATTCAAATCGCGCGTGAAGGAGGCTCCGCCAACAATGAGCGTTTGATTGGGAATGGGGTTAGCCGCAACAGGTACACGATTTGTAACATTGCGATAAAAATTTAAGCCACCATTAAAATCTCCCACAAAAAGGTCAAAATCGCCATCTTTGTCGATATCGGCAAAGCTGGGGGCACTGTTATCTCCAACATCAATAGAAGCAAAATTTTCTGTTGGAAAGTTAAAGGCGTGATTGGTGGCGTTGCCGTCATTGCAGTAAAAGCTGAGGTTGCCATCCCTCTCTCCCACCAACAGGTCAAAATCACCATCATTGTCGATGTCGGCAAAGATGGGGGCACTGTTATCTCCAACATCAATAGAAGCAAAATTTTCTGTTACCAGAGTAAACACCGGATTAGTGGCGGTGCCATGATTGCGGTAAAAGTTGAGGTTGCCATCGACCTCTCCCACAAACAGGTCAAAATCACCATCATTGTCAATGTTGACAAAGGTGGGAGTACTAAAATCTCCAACATCAATAGAAGAAGCAAAATTTTCTGGATCCAGCACAAACATCGGATTGGCGGCGGTGCCGGTATTGCGGTAAAAGTTGAGGTTGCCATTGACCTCTCCCACCAACAGGTCAAAATCGCCATCATTGTCAATGTCGACAAAGGTGGGGGCACTGTTATCTCCAACATTAATAGTATCAAAATTTTCTGTTACCAGGGTAAACACCGGATTAGCGGCAGTGCCGGTATTGCGGTAAAAGTTGAGGTTACCATCTCCCTTTCCCACCAACAGATCAAAATCGCCATCTTTGTCGATGTCGGCAAAGCTGGGGGCACTGTTATTTCCAACATTATTAATAGTATCAAAATTTTCTGTTACCAGGGTAAACACCGGATTGGTGGCGGTGCCGTCATTGCGGTAAAAGTTAAGGTTGCCACTGGGCTCTCCCACCAACAGGTCAAAGTCGTCATCATTGTCAATCTTGACAAAGCTGGGAATACTAAAATCTCCAACATCAATAGAATCAAAATTTTCTGTTACTAGGATAAACTTTGGATCGGTGGCGGTACCGTCATTGCGGTAAAAGTTGAGGTTGCCATCTTCCTCTCCCACAAACAGATCAGGGTCACCATCATTGTCAATATCGGCAAAGGTAGGGGCACTATTAAATCCAACATCAATAGAGACAAGGCTGTCTGGTTCCAAGGGAAACATCGGATTGGTGGCGGTGCCGTCATTGCGGTAAAAGTTGAGGTTACCATCAAACTCTCCCACCAACAGGTCAAAATCGCCATCTTTGTCAATGTCGTCAAAGGTCGGGGCGCTATTAAATCCAACATCAATAGAGGCAAGGCTATCTGGTTCCAAGGTAAACATCAGATTGGTGGCGTTGCTGTTATTGCGGTAAAATTTGAGGTTGCCACCACCATCTCCTACCAACAGGTCAAAATCGCCGTCATTGTCAATGTCGGTAAAAGCTGGTTTTGAGTTGTTAATCCCACCCGTAAAGGGTCTGGGAACAGGCACGCCACTGATGATGACGGGGATGGTGTCAACCTCGCGCTGGAAGACAAGCACTTGGGCTGACAAAATTGCACCGCTCATCAAGAGCAAGATAAAGTAAAATGCAAAAGCAAACATGAAAACGAGAGGCGGATGCGGCAAGGTTGATTTTAGTCGGTTCATTTTGCCCTCACAACCCGGACAAGCCTGCCCTGCCAAAGCCGTAGGCAGGCCAGGGCCGGAACCAAAAAAGTTTTTAAAAAAATTCCCAACGGATTAAAAAACGACCACCGGATAAAAATATTAAATGGCAGCATCAAAACAAAAGCTTTTGAACACGGATTACGCCGATGACACGGATTCTCACTGATTTTCTAGTCTTTGTTTTATCCGCGCCAATCCGCCCAATCCGTGTCATCCGCGTTCCAAAAAAAATGACAAAGAAACTTTCAGATTTTTTTCTGAGTTTGACAGCGTTAACGCCTATCGCATCAAAACCATTTTCCCCAACAATGTCACTCCCGCCCTTGTGGTTAATCGATACAAATAAACCCCGGTTGCAACAGAATTTCCTAACTCATTTTTCCCATCCCAATTAAACCAGTATCGCCCCGCTTCGATGCTGCTGTCATAAATCGTCTTCACCTCCGCGCCGAGCAGGTTGTAGATTTTCAATTTGATTTCTGAATTAACAGGAACGGCAACAGGAATCGTTGTCGTCGGATTGCCGAAGGTTCCCCGCTCAAGCGGGGAAAACGGATTGGGATAGTTCGGTCCCAACGCGAATTCTTTGGGAAGCGTAACCGAATTGAGTTTCTCTTGTACCGCTTCTTTTTTGCCAACAACCACACTGAATTTTGAAAGCTCTGCTGCCGGCGTGAAGTGATAAAGCGAATCTTCTCGCAAATTGACCGTGCGTACTCGGCCGGCGTCGATCAGATAAACTTCAAATTCGCTGGGAATTCTGCTGATGCCGGAGAAAGTCAATTGCGAAGCTTCGCGTTGATTCGTGCGCACGTCAAATTCCCAGCTTTCGGAGGTTTCAAACTCGGGGCGGATGTCGGTGGCAAATGTGCTGTAATTCGCGTCCCACTCCGGGCGAATGAACGAGACCGTTGGCGTGGCGGCTATGGCTCGCGGCTTGCGAAAATCGAGCCGATCGAGGCCAGGGCTGGCGTTGCTGGCAATGCCAAAGCTCGCGTTTTTATCGGTAAATTCACCAGCGGAAAGAGCAATGTTAACCTGCCAACTTGTCGAATCGGCGTTTGCAATAGCTGTAGATGCTGAGAAATAAGCGCTATACGGAATTTTGAGCAAAGCCAGGTTGGTTTCGTTAAAAAAGTAGTAGCCAATATAAGCTTTGAAAGTGTCCGATTGCGCAAAAGATCCGTTAAACGACCATATCGGCTCGGTGACGTTATTGGCCGTTTGAATTTTTGACCACAAAACGGAAGCTATAAACGGATTGGCGATAAGATTCCAACCGCTTTGCAGCAGGGGAACTTCGATCTCCTGTGCGGCATTGAGTGGCGCAGAAAAAGTTGTTGTATTAACACTGAAAGTTTTTTTGCTGATGATCCAAAACGCGCGACCGACCGAAAATTGAAAATTGGCTGAGCCATCAAACGTTTCAAAGAAATTGCTCGCCGCGCCATTGTCTCGATACACTTGCCAGTCTTTGTTTTGTTGTCCTGACAAAAACTCTTTGACGGATTGATTCAGTGCGCCTGGCAGCCCGACAATGCGATAGTCGGCTGCCTTGTAGTCGGAAGCATTGCGACGAGATTCAAAGTTGACCGTCGTGCTCAGGTTCAATGATGAGGGATAAGACAGAAATGTTTGGTCTGCTCCGTTTGTTGTCCCTGCACTATTAGTGGCAACCACCCGGTAGTGGTACATCGTATTGGGCGAAATACCCGTGACGGCAGCGCTTACTGAAACTGCATTGCTTCCTGTCAGAGGACTTGGTGTGGCTGGGACTTCACTGCCATAACTTGTCGTTGTGTCATATTGGAATTTGACCGTTGTGCTGAGACTATTCGGATTTACTGCACCGTTGAGCGTAGCAAAAACCGAGGCGACTTTCGTCGCGGGATTTGTGGTGACGATCGGCGCCAAAGTTGACTGCACGCTCTGGAAGACCCCACCGCCACTGGTCCCTGCGAAAATTTGTCCGCTGGTATTATTGACGGCAAGAGCATAGACATTATTATTCGTCAACCCGGTATTGACGTCCATCCAATTTTCGCCATTATCCGTTGATCGAAAAACCCCACTAAGCGTCCCAGCAAAAATATGCCCAATCGAATTAGTGGCAAGAGACTGGACCTTGGTACTCGTCAAGCCGGTATTGACCCCCACCCAACTGATGCCGTTATCTATAGAGCGGAAGACTCCAGCTGCACCGCCGCCCTGAGGAAAACCAAAGCTCCCGGCAAAAATATTCCCACTCGTATTAATGGCAAAAGACCGGATGGGGCCTATCCCGGTTTCAACTTGCACCCAACTGGCGCCGTCATCTATAGAGCGGAAAATATTATAGTCGCTTCCGATAATTTGAGCTTTAGATATTCCCGCAAAAATATACCCATTTGTTTTGATGGTAAGAGATTGAACACTAGTACTCAATGAACCAAGATCGTTATAAACTTGCGTCCAACTGTCGCCATTATTTTTGGAGCGAAAAATTATTATTCCAGCAGCCCCCACAAAAATATACCCATTCGACCTATTGATGGCAATAGCCTTAACATTTTTACTCGTCAGACCGTCATTAACTTCTGTCCAATTGTCCCCATTATTCATGGAGCGGAAAACTCCGCCACCATCGGTCCCTGCAAAAATATGCCCAATTGAATTGATGGCAAGAACCTCAACGTCAAGATTCGTCAAACCTATATTGATTTGTGTCCAACTGCCGCCATTATTTATGGAGCGAAACACCCCACCACCATTCGTCCCCGCAAAAATATGTCCGCTCGCGTTGATGAGCAAAGACTGGATGTCCCTTCCGAGAGGTCCGTTAAGCTGCTGCCAGAAATTCTGGGCTGCGACCTCCGTAATGGTTGACAGCAAAAAAAGGAGCAGCAAAACTGCTAATCTTGCGGCCCTATTCTCGAGAATAAATCGGTTTTTGCTTGTGCTCATGGCTACCTCCTTGCACATAGCTGCGCCACTCGCCTCTATTTGGCAACAGAGCAGAGCAAAGCGCAAAGAGCATAACAGTTGAGGAACTCGGCGCTTTGCCTTTTGCGCCATGCGCTATGCTGAATTTTCAAACGATTGACTCATCATGTAACTAAATTCCAACCAACTATCTCGGCGGCCTTCCCGGTGGCGGAACAAAGCCTTCTTCATTACCGCCTTTTAAAATGATTGCGGCAGTAATTCCCGCCGCGGTCAAACCTCCGGCGCCGATCCACAACCATTTCCTGCTTTTTCCAGTTCGCAGTCGCTGTTGCTCAAATGCCATTTTGACCTCATTGAAAATCGCCATCACCTCGGGTGTCTCCTGCGTGGCGTCCAGCGTCATTTGGGGATTCAGCTCTAACATCGTCCGAAAGGCTCTTTTAGCATCGCCGGTATTCTCTCTGGCAATGTAAACTTTGCCCAACAGCTTATACGCCCACGCCTGGTCTTGCTGAGTGGCTTCCTTCCTGCTCAAACAGCCGTTAATCAAAGCAAGAGCGGCATTGAACTCGCCTGATCGGTACTTCTGATCGGCTTCTTTCAACTCGACTTCACAGGAGTCTTGCGCCTGGGCTACGGTAACCGGAAATGTGCCAAAGATCAGGATGAGAAATAGACACTTGCCAAGTCGATTGACGAAAGCATTGCGAATGATACTTCCTGGTGTTATCATAAAGGTGTCTTCCTCATTTTGCAAAATGGATTAGCCGACAAGCCAGTTAATTGTTTAGCGCACCCTTGTTGATCCAGCTTAGAATCGTATCGGTTTCCGCCTTGCTCAAAGCTGGAAACCCCAGGGGCATGCGGGAAGCGGCGCCACCAACTCCTGGATCACCAATAACCTTGAGATACAACACGCTGTTGTTTGCATTACCAGGGCTAACCCGCAGCAAGCCGAAAGCCGAGGTTCTGTTGACAAGATTCAAAAAAGATTGACCACTCGCCAACGACATCGGCGCGCCACCGCCGGGGTGGCATCCCCGGTTCACGCATTTTGGTGTGAAAATATTGGCTTGAATGCTGGATAGAGTAGACTGCAATACAAGCACAAGCGTGATATTCACCGGCGTAGTTTTGCCTGCTTCGATATTCACATCGTTAGCCTCACCGTTATATCTCAATATTATCCCTTCGTATGCCTCAACCTTAATGCGCAAATTATTTTCAGGTCGCATTTTCAATTCCCCTCGCCAGATTGTTCCTTCCCTGGTTAAATTAATAGTTTTGAGAAGATCTCCATTTGATCCAAACACCTGAACCGTCATGCGGTCAATGGCAGAAATTTCATTCAGTACGAAAAATTTATTCAAAGATTTTGCGAATGCGACGTTAACCTGAATTTGACCGGAATTTTCAAATTCCAATGAAGATTTATTTTGACAATTTGACATCAATAGAACCAAAAGAGCAAATAACGCCAGATGCGAGCAGCGACTGAAACACATGTTTGACTCCTTTTAATTGGTGGGTTCCTCAACTGTGATAACCAAAGTTCCTTCATCTTCGCCTTTCCCTCCCAGGATGAGAATTGCGACAGTCCCTGCCGCTGCCAAACCGCCAGCACCAATCCATAACCACTTCTTACTGCCGCCTTTCTTTGCTGGCCGAGGTTCTTCCGGTTGCCGTGGCTGTTTCTCAAATACAGTCTTAGCCTCATTAAAGATCGTTATCACCTCCGGCGTCTCCTGGAGCGGGTCCATGGTCATTTGAGGGTTTAGCGTCAACATGATCATGAATGTTTTTTTAGCTTCTTCTGGCTTCTCCTGTGCGATGAAAATTTTGCCCAACAATTTATAAGCTCCCATCTTGTCCTGTTTTGTGGTCTCTTTCCTGCCTAAACAACGGTTAATCAAGGCAAGAGCGGCATTGAGTTCACCTGACCGGTACTTCTGCTCCGCTTGATTCAACTCGGCCTCGCAGGAGCTTTGCGCCTGAGCCATGGCAACCGAAAATGCGCTAAAGGTCAGTGTGAGAATCAAACACGCGACAAGCGAATTGACCAGGTTATTGGGGATTGAAGGGCTTTGTCTGAACATGAGAAACTCTCCGTATCATTGAATTTTTTTGAGTGTAAATGTCAGGGGTTCGTTGACATCTCCTTCAAGATTTATGATTTTCGTTTCTCCGGCATAACCTTCCCGGCGAACCTCAATGGTATGTTGGCCCACGCGCAGGGTAAGCTGTTTTGGCGCATAACCTTTGGAAATTTTATCCACAAAGATTTCTCCTAGTTCGGGCGTTGAAGTAATCGTGAGCCTGGCCATTTTATTGAAGTCAATAGTTATGTCAAGCGTTGCGTCCGGCGCGATATTGACAGACTTTTCCCAGGCGCCAAAACTGGGATGCACGGCTTTTAATTGGTACGTTCCGGCGGAAAGATCGGTTTTAAATTGACGATCGGCATTTTCCTTATAAAGTTTTCCATCGATATAAATCGATCCAAAAGGATTGACGAGAACCTTTAGCACGCCAACCAGTGCTGTGAGCTTCGCGGCAACGGGTTGCACTTTTCCGCGTTCGATAGTGACGGAAGTGGAATAGTCTCTGTAGCCCGGTTTTCTTAGCACGATTTGATAAGTTCCAGCTTTCTTTTGAATGGTCCCCGGGGTTGAACCTTCGGGCTTGCCATCCAACAGAATGGAAGCGCCAGCCGGCTCTGACGTAATATTGAGGTTGCCCATCAAGGCGACAAGATTGGCTACGACCGTGGTCTTTTGATCGCTTCCTGCGATAATCGTCTGAGAATAATCTTCGTAGCCATCTTTGCGGACGGAGAGCTGATAGTTGCCTGGTTGCAACACGTTATTTTCATAAGGAGTGATTCCTATTTGCCGGCCATCCAGCCAAACGGATGCTCCTGAAGGTACGGAGGTGATCTGTATACTTCCGACTGTAGGTTGAGGCAGAGTTGATGCAGCAATCCTGTCCAGTGAATACGTGAGCGTTGGATTTATACCCTGTCTCAAGCTGAATTGATTCTCTTTAGACGCATATCCCTCGGCAGATATACTGATACGATGCGGCCCAACCGACAAAGTTATATTTGCCAATCGGGAGAGTGGTATCATTTTCCCATCCAATAAAACTTTCGCCTGGGGAGGAGTGACTTTGATGGAAACTCTGGCGGCAGGTTGTAACGCAAATGAGAATGTCGAATCTCGGCCTGTGCGAATAACGAAAGAAGTATCGATGGGAAAGTAATCCGGCTTTTGAAGATGAATTTTGATCATGCCGCTAACGCTTGAAGAGAAATTTAAGGGTGTGACCCCAATCGAGTCCCTATTGAGAAAAACGCTCGCGCCGCCTGGTGTCGTGGCAATAGATAGCGGCACGACATCAGAAGTCACCGGAGTGTTCGTGCTGCCGGCGTCAAATTGTGAAGACAGATAGATAGCGAACATAACGAGAAGCAAAGCAAAAACTGCGGCGAGAGCGATCAAAATGTTCCTGCGGGAGGGCGTTTTTTTCTCTTTCGGCGGCGGTACGTCCGCCGTCGATTTTGGTGGCCGGGAAAGAAGTTTCTCCTCGCGTTTTAAATCGGCGAGCAGATTATCAATTTGCTGATAGCGCGTGTCTCGAGCTTTTTCCAACGCTTTGTCGACAAGGCGTTGCAATCCTTCGGGCGTGCCGGGAGCGTATTGTGCCAGCGGCGGCGGCGTGGTGTAAGTAATGGCGTATAAAACCACGGGCTGATTGTCGCCCTGGAATGGAAGGTGATGGGTGATCAGCTCATACAAAACCACGCCCACGGAAAAAATATCCGAGCGCTGGTCAAGCTTCTCGCCTTTCGCCTGCTCCGGCGACATATAATGCGGCGTTCCTATCGCCACCCCTTCCTCGGTTAGTTGGGTGGCGCCCTGCAATTTGGCGATGCCGAAGTCGGCGATTTTCACCCGGTCGTCATGATTGATTAAGATGTTAGGCGGTTTGATGTCACGATGAATAATGCCGGCGCGATGCGCTTCGCGCAGTCCTTCACAAATTTGGATGACAATCTCCAGGGCCTTGCCAACCGGCAGCTTTTCTCGAACGATCACCTCTCTTAATGATTCCCCCTCGACATATTCCATCGCGATGAAGGAGGTATTCCGATATTCGCTAATTTCATGAATCGTGATAATATTGGGATGATTCAAAGCCGCGGCAGCCTGGGCTTCCCGTCTGAACCGCGCTTTCAATTCCGGGTCGGAGGTGAGTTGCGGCGGCAAAAACTTGAGAGCGACTTTACGGCGCAGGTCCATATCTTCGGCAAGATACACCTCACCCATGCCTCCAGCGCCAAGCTTTCTGAGGATTTTATAATGTGAAATAGTTTGGTTGATTTCGATGACCATGCCAATTGACCGGGAATTGAGATTCGTTCTCCTCGCGCGTCGCAATTGTTAGCGTCGCAAGATGGTTGGGGGAGAAACTGAGAATAAATTCCTGTTACTTTTGAGGAAAAGTATGTCGTGATTTATGACAAAAAGTTAAACAAATTGGCGGGAAAAGTCAAGAGGCAAGTTGCAAAAAGCAAAAGGCCTGCAAAAAGCAAAAGGCAAAGGAAAGAATGACGTGTTTGTCCTGCGCCATCGCAGAAACTCTACGCAAACGGGCGTTTTACTTCGTCGCCGCCGGCCACGAGAAGATATCTTTCAAATCAATCTGCAAGCCGGGGAGCAGCTCGGAGGTGAGCGTGTCCAACACCCCGCGCCGCACGGTCGGGGGTCAGCGCCAGCATATTTTTTTCGTAAGGAGCAATGAGCCAAACTTCGCGGCTGCCTTTGGCAAAATATTGGCTTTGCGCCGTGCAAACCAACACCTCGCGTCTTCTGCAAAGGAGGTTTTGGCCTTGCTTTATCGCATCAAAATCATCTTCCCCAATAAGGTCGCTCTCTGGCTCGTGCTCAACCGATACAAATAAACCCCTGTCGCTACGTTCTCGCCCAATTCATTTCTTCCATCCCAATTGAACCAATAACGCCCCGCTTCGATGCTGCCGTCGTAAATCGTTTTCACCTCCGCGCCGAGCAGATTGTAGATTTTCAACCTGATCTCGGAAGTTACCGGGACGGCCACGGGGATATTTGTGCTTGGGTTAAACGGATTGGGATAATTCGGCCCCAACGCAAAATCTTTGGGCAGCGCCAGCGAGCTGAGTTGCTCCTGTACTTTCTCTTTTCTGCCGACCACGACTTTGAATTTCATCAGCTCTGCCGCCGGTGTGAAGTGGTAAAGCGAATCTTCGCGCAGGTTGACTGATTGCGCGTGATCGGCGTCGAGAAGATAAACTTCGAATTGGCGCGGAATTTTGCTGATGCCGGCGAAAGTGAGTTGCGCCGGTTGCCGCGAAATGGCGCGCACGTCGAACTCCCAGCTTTCGGCAGTTTCGATTTCCGGGCGGATGTCGGTGGCGAAGGTGCTGTAGTTGGCGTCCCATTGTGGGCGTTTGAATTCGACGGTGGGCGTTGCGGCAATGGCTCGCGGCTTGCGAAAGTCAAACCGGTCGAGGTCAGGGCTAGCTTCGTTGGTAATGCCAAACGAAGTTGATTTATCGCTGAACTCACCGGAAGCGAACGCAATGTTGACTCGCCAGATGGCTGGATCGACCTCTACGGCTGGCGTTGACGAGAAATAAAGAGCGTAGGAAATTTTGAGCGACGGGGGATTAGTTCGTGTCTCGAAATAGTAATAGCCGACATAAGGTTCAAAACTAGATGAGGTGTTAAAACCGTTACTGCCATAGGTATATATGGTCTCGGAGATACTATTCTCAGACTGAATTTTTGACCAAGCTATAGTCGCGGTAAACGGATTGGTTATCAGATTCCAGCCGGAACGGAGAAGAATTTCAATCTTCCGATCATCATTTAACGGCGCGGATGGAACAATCTTGTTCTCAATTTTTAAAGGGCCTTTGGTAATGATCCAAAATGCGCGTCCGTTTGAAAAAAGAAAATCCGAGGTATTGTCAAATTCTACGAAAAAATCTTTCGATGCGCCATTGTCACGAAATACCTGCCAGTCTTTATTTTGTTGCCCCATCAGGAATTCGTTAACCAACCGATTACTCGCTCCTGGCAACCCCACCATTCTATAATCTGTAGCTTTATAGTTAGAGGCATTAGGAAGAAATGGATAATTGACGGTGTGATCAAGAAGTAACGAATCCGGGTAAGTCGTCGACTTGGTGCTGCGGAAGACGCCATCACCACGCGTCCCGGCGAAAATATCACCACTGGGATTGAAGGCCAATGAGCGAACGTCAAGATCCGTCAAGCCTGTGTTGACGGCCATCCAGCTATTGCCGTTATCTTTTGAGCGAAATATTCCTACTCCATTCGTTCCAGCAAAAATATGCCCACTCAAGTTCATGGCAAGAGGTAGAATGAATTTATTCGTTAGACCGGTATTAACTGGTTTCCAGCGGTTGCCATCATCGATAGAACGAAAAATTCCACCGCCATATGTTCCCGCAAAGATATGTCCAGTGGAATTGATGACAAGAGACACAACTCGGGCGTCGAGCGAATCAAGCGGTAGAGAAGTCCAATTTGAACCGGTATCAATTGAGCCAAAGACACCGCGGCCATAAGCCCCTGCAAAAATACGACCGCTGGCATTAATGGCCAAAGAGAAGATGGTATTATTATTTACACCGATATTCAATGAATCCCATTTTGCGCCGTTGTCAATCGATCGATACACGTTACCACCATCAGTTCCCGCAAAAATAATTTCATTAGCATTGATGGTCAGAGTCCAGACGCGCAAATTTTTCAAAACCGACTGCCATGAATCGCCATTATTTGTTGACTTGAAAATGCCATTTCTATAAGAACCAGCAAAAATATCCCCCTGTCTGTTAATCGCTAACGATATAAAAGTAGTGTCGGTTAAACCGAAATTAATCGATTCCCAGGTTTTGCCATTATCCAGTGTACGGAAGATTCCGTGTCGATCTGTAGCAGCGAAAATATTCCCATTTGAATTAATGGCAAGGGCTTCGATAATATCTCCCAAAATTGGCCCGTTGGTTCTCTGCCAAAAATTTGGTTGAGCTACGGAATCCGCTATCACTAATAGCATCCAAAGAAAAAGATGCCTCGTCATTCTTTTGATGTGATCCATCAGCATATCAAAACGTGTTCGTATTCATTTTTGCCAAGCACATGAAACACTACTCCTATAAGTGAATCGTGGCCTATTGTGCCAACTATCTTGGCCTGCCGGGTGGCTTTACAAAGCCTTCGTCAGTAGTACCATTGCTCAGAACAATCGCTGTTATGCTGGCGGCAACGACTGCCGTTCCACCACCAATCCACAACCATTTCTTGCTGCGGCCTTGCTTCATGGGCTGTGGCTCTTCCGGTGGTTGGCGTTGTTTTTCCAACGCGGTCTTTACCTCGTTGAAAATCGACATCACTTCTGACGTCTCTATTGCCGGATTCAGATTCGCCGCGGGATTTATCGTCAACATCATCCAGAATGCCTTTTTCGCTTCAGCGCGATTTTCTTTGGCAATGTAAATCTTGCCGAGCAGTTTATAAGCCTCGGTACTGTCTTGATTGGTCGCGCCCGGCTTGTCCAGGCAGCGATTGAGCAAATCCACGGCCTCGTCCAAATAGCCGTCAAGATATTTTTGCTCGGCGGTTTTCAGCTCCGTTTCGCATGAGCGCGATGTTTGCGGCATGGCTTCTGAACATGCAATGAGGATTGCTGTACAAATCAGCCAATGGATAAACCGGCTTGTCGAGCCGTTGTCGATAAAATTGCTTTTCGTTTTCATGGGATTTTCCTCAAGATGAGTTTCAACGGCTCTTGCCAATCGTTTTCAAGATTGATGACCTTGACTTCCCCCTCATAACCTTCGCGGCGCGCTTCAATGGTATGTTGGCCCGCCCGCAGGGTAAGCGATTTGGGCGCCGAGCCTCGGTATTTGCCGTCGACAAAAATCTCTCCCAGGATCGGCGTCGAAGTGATCGTGAGCTTGTAAGTTTTCGTAAAGTCAATTTGAATTTCAAGCAGCGCCTCGGATTCGATGTTGACGCTCTTTTCCCAAGCGCCGGAATCGGGATTGACGACTCTTAATCGGTACGTCCCCGGTGGAAGTTCTTGAGTAAATAGCTGCCGAGTGTTTTCTTCGTACAGTTTTCCATCGATGAAAATGGCCCCGTAAGGTTTGACGGTGACTTTTAATGTCCCTGGCAGAGCGGTGAGCTTAAAATCAAGCGGCAGCACTTGCCCGGCTATGACTCGCGCGGAAACGGAGTCTGCTTTGTATCCCTTTTTTCTCAGCGAGATTTGGTGAATTCCTGCATCAAGGTCCCGAATGGTTTTTGGGGTCAAACCGGCCTCACGGCCATCCAGGCGTATCGCCGCGCCTGCCGGTGAAGAGGTAATTTCAAGCACACCGACACGTGAAATTTTGGGCGGAATTGAAGAGATGGATGGCGCAGGCAGCTTGATCAGAGAGAATGAGAAAGTTGAATCCTGGCCTGTTCTGGCAACAATCGTGGTATCGATAGCGTAGTAATTTGACTTTCGAATGCGAAGCTTGATGGTTTCGCCGTCCATCGCGGAGATATTCAACGGCGTGACACCGATGGAATCTCCATTGCGAAAAACCGTTGCGCCAGCAGGATTTGATGAAATCGAAACCGGCGCTTTCTCCGGCAGAACGGGTTTGTTGACCGGCGGTTTTTGGCCGAAGTACAAATAAGCGGCGAGACCGGCGAGCAAAATAACGACGACCGCGGACAACGCCGGCAAAAGTTTTCGGCGCCGGCGAGTTTCAGGCTTCGGTGGTGTAACCGGTGGCATCGAAACGGTTGATGACGGCAGGCTCGAAAAAAGCTTGCGCTCTTTTTTCAAATCCGCGAGAATGCTCTCAACGTTTTGATAGCGCGTGTCACGATCTTTGTCCAATGCCTTGTCGAGGATTCTCTGCAAGCCCTCGGAAACGCCGCGCTTGTAGCGCGCCAATGGCTCCGGCTCGAGGTGCAAGCGCGCATACGAGATGGCTTCCGGCGCGCCTTGAAACGGAAGCCGGCGTGTAATCAACTCGTACAAAACCACGCCGAGAGAAAAAATATCCGAGCGCTGATCGAGCTCTTGCCCGAGGTCCTGTTCCGGAGACATATAAGGAATGGTTCCCATCCGCGCGCCTTCTTCGGTAATTTTGCTGCCGTCCCGCAATTTGGCCAGACCGAAATCGACTATTTTCACCAGTCCGTCGTGATCGATTAAAATGTTCGACGGCTTGACGTCGCGATGAATAACGCCTTGCTGATGCGCCTTTTTGAGCCCTTCGCAAAATTGAATGAGAATGTCGATCACTTCGTGAACTTGCAGCTCTTTTCGCGCGATCAGCTCGCCCAGCGACTCGCCTTCGATATATTCCATTACGAAATACGGCCGGTTCGCAAACTCGCCGATTTCGTGAATGACGATGATGTTCGGATGGCGTATGGCGGCGGCGGCTTCGGCTTCGCGCTTGAATCTGGCTTTGAACTCCGGAAAATCAGCGTAAGCCTGGGCCAAAAATTTCAGGGCCACTTTGCGGGGCAGCTTGGTATCTTCGGCGAGATACACCTCACCCATTCCTCCAGCGCCAAGCTTACTGAGGATTTTATAATGTGAAATGATTTGGCCGATTTTGATAACCATCGCCAATTGACCGGGAATTGGGATTCGTTCTCCTCGCGCGTCGAAAATTTTAGCACATCAGGATGATTGGGGGAGAAACTGAGAATAAATCCCTGTTACTTTTGGGGAAAAGTATGCCGTGATTTATGACAAAAAGTTAAACAAATTGGCGGGAAAAGTCAAGAGGCAAGTTGCAGGAAGGCAAAAAAGAAAAAGAGCAAAAAAGAGAAATTAAGCCGAAACGCTTATTGGGCGACGACAGGCGCCACCGGCCAATTAAAAATATCTTTCAACTCCACCTGAAAGCCGGGGAGCAGCTCGGAAGTGAGTGTGTCCAAAACCCAGCGCCGCGCGGTCGGGGTCAGCACCATCATATTCTTTTCGTAAGGATCGACGAACCAAACTTCCAGACTGCCTTTTTCAAAATAGAGTTTGGCCTTCGCAAAGAGCTTGCTCCAAACGTCATCTTCGGAGATGATTTCGACGGCGATATCCGGCGCACGGGTGGGGTAGCTTTTTTCCAATTCAAGGTGTTCGTTCAAAATAACCGAAAGATCTGGCTCACGCGCTTCATGCGGATTCTCGGGCCACAGGAGATGGGTTAATCCAATAAACACATGGCCGATCGGAGCGGCTTCAAAATAATTGCCCAACGCAAAACACAGCAATCCTTGTGTTTGTGAATGCTGATAATCTGCATCCTTGAAAACCATCTTGCCGTCAATGAGTTCAAACGGCTGACCATCCGCTAATTTATTTGCCTGCTCAAGCGTCAGCTTGATTGGCGGGAAGGGCGCAACCCGAGGCGCATCCGGCAGAGTAGCATATTCTTCAACAACAGTTGACATGGCTTTTCAACGAGTTGGAAGTTGAGAAAGTTAAACAAAATTTTTGTTTACAGCCCGGCAAAAATATCCTTCACCGCCAGCTCGAAGCCGGGCAACAGCTCCGGTGCGGTCAGCTTGTCGCGCACACCGTATTTGCTCTGCTTCGTGCAAACCAGCACTTCGCGCGTGCGCGTAATGACGACCCACACGAGCCTGGCGCCTTGCGAAAGATATTCATCCACTTTTCCCATCATATCTTCAAAGCTGTCATCAAACGAAAGGATCTCCACGGCTAAATCCGGCGCCATCCGCGGAAAGCAAAACAGATCTTTCGGAAGACGCTCTTGCAAAATGAACGAAACATCCGGGGCGCGGGATTCTCTGTTGTTTTCCGGCCAGAGGCGATAATTGGCATTGCTACCGACGAGACCTATTGGATGGCTGTCCAAATAATTTCCAATCTCAGTTCCAATATTGGCCTGGATGACGCCATGGGCAAAAGTGTTTATTTTAAAAACCACTTTTCCATCGTAGAGTTCGGCTGAAATGGAGAGCTTTTCAAGCTCTTCGACGGTTACATCCGTGCGCTGTTCGAGCGGTATTTCCTGCTCAACACTTTCAGCAGAGGCAGTCGAAATGGAGTTGGCCATATTGGCATCACCTGCGGTTTGGTAAAGTTCATCTCGCGTGTTTATCAAGCGCCAGTCATTATTTCGTCGTGGCGGGCGCAACCGGTCTGGCAAAAATATTCTTCACCTCAACGTGAAAGCCGGGAAGAAGCTCGGAAACGAGTGTGTCCCACACCCAACGCCGACTGGTGGGCGTGAGCACCAGCACGCCTTGTTCAAATGGATCTATGAACCAAACTTCACGGCTGCCTTTTTCAAAATAAAGCCGGGCTTTCTGGAAGAGTTCGGTCCACGGGTCGTCGTGAGAGATAATTTCAATAGCGATATCAGGCGCGCGCGTGGGATAGCGTTCGCCTTCCTGAAGATGCTCGTTAAGAATGATCGAAAGATCCGGTAAACGCCCTTCGTGCGGATTCTCCGGCCACAAACGGTGGGTGAGCTCGGTTAGCACTTCACCGATGGGGTT
>Ga0247727_10004735_pt1 | contig 28537 bp, 35 predicted proteins | sample WisWelCaveWW1625_FD_202498 | JGI IMG/M metagenome (GOLD analysis project Ga0247727, IMG submission 202498) | Biofilm microbial communities from Wishing Well Cave, Virginia, United States - WW16-25 | ecosystem: Environmental > Aquatic > Deep subsurface > Groundwater > Cave microbial mat | place...
GGCGTCCTGGATCCGCTGGAGATCCGGCAAGCGCCGCAGGGCACGGAGATCTCGCTCGGCGGGGGAGGCGATGCGGATGTGTGCCACAGGGCCGGTCAGGGGGTTCCAACTACGCCGAGCGGCTCACCTTGACGTGTGAGCAGCCCCGGCGGCGCTCAGCTTGTCGAGGATACGCTCGAGGTGCGTCTTCACGGTGCGGGGGGCGATATGCAGGCACTCCCCAACCTGGCGGGTAGTGAGGCCGTCCGCGATCAGTCGTAGAACATCGAGCTCGCGTCTGGAGAGCTTCTCGGCGGAGGGCGACGATGCATGGATGGCTCGATTCCGGCGCGCTGCTGGCGCAGGCAACGCGTCGAGCTCCGCGAAGACCTCAGCGGAATCACGCGTGCGTCCCGCGGCCAGATCGCGGTCGGCCTCGCGCATGGCCCGAACGAACGAGGGCGCGTTGGCGAGCACGAAGTCCTCAAGGGCTTCGAGGTCGACGGGGACGACCGCCGCTACGGGCTCACCCCGATTGGTTACGAAGGTCGGTCGTCCCGTGCGGGCCACTCGGCTCACGACCCCGCTCGTATCACGCTGTAGTTCGCGGCGAGGGCGATCGATAGAGGGACGCGAGTCGCGACCGTTGCGAGAGCGAGCACGGCGAACGCGGCAGTGATCCCCACTTGGAGCCAAGTCCACGCAGGAAACCTCGCACGTACTCGCACACACGCCAGGCCGTCTCCGGATCGGGAGCTCGGCGAGCCAGAGATGCATGACCGCGTAGGCCCGCCAGGGGCGCCAGCGATCCGCGCGAGCGCGGATCTCTGGCGCCTCGGACGGAAGGCCGAGCGCGTCGAACGCGCGCCGAACGCCTAGATCTTCTGCCGGGAACGCATCGGGGTCCCGGAGCGCACGCATCGCGATGTACGCACACGTCCACGCACCCACACCGGGGACGTCTCCGAGCACCTGGAGCGTGTCCCCCAGATCGACGCTGCCAGTGAGATCGAGCTTCTCGAGCGCCACGAGCTCGGCGAGCCTGCGGATGGTCTCGGCACGTCCCGAGGTGAGTCCGAGCCCGTCCAAGGACGCGTCCGCCACCTGCTCGGGCGTCGGGAACAGGTGCGTGACGCCGACGGTGAGGCGATCCAGCGGGGCGCCGAGCCGCTCGGCGAGGCGCCCCGCGAGCGTCCGCGCCGCCGCGACCGACACCTGCTGGCCCAGCACAGCGCGAACCGCGAGCTCGAACCCGTCAACCGTGCCGGGCAGCCGGATGCCTGGCGTGCGCCGGATGAGGGGCCGGAGCTCGGATCGGCTGCAAGGACACCGTCGACGGCCGTGGGGTCGGCATCGAGATCGAACGCCCGGCGCGCCGCTTGCACGATGCCACCGAGCGTAGGGATCTCGTCGACCGATACGTCGAGCGTCACGTGGTGATCGGTCGGGTTCGGCGTGAGCGCGATCAGCGCCGCCGAGCCATCCGCATCGCGGATGGCTCGGCGGTAGGTCCCGGCCTCGACCGCCTCGACGCCGGGGACCGCCCGCGCAGCGAGGAACGTGAGGAGCGCGTCGGCTGCGAAGGGCGGCCTGTACCCGAGGCGGAGGGTGATCGTTCCACTCCCCTGGTCGTCAGGGCGCCGCCCAGACCGGATCTCGGTCGGCGACCGGCCGTAGGTCCGGCGAAGCGTATCGTTGTACGCGCGGACCGATGAGAATCCGGACGCGAAAGCGACCTCCGTGCTCGCGAGTTCCGTCTGTTCCAACAGCTGCTTGGCGAGCTTGGCGCGTCGCGTCCTCGCGATCGAGAGCGGGCCGACGCCCAGCTCCTCAACGAACGACCGACGGAGGTGCCTGCTTCCCACGACGAGACGACGCGCCAGTCCCTCGACCCCTTCGCGTTCGAGGAAACCGTCGGCGATCAATCGCAGGCCGCGCCCGACCAGGTCCGCACGGATGTCCCAGTCGGGCGAGTCGGGGCTCGACTCGGGGCGGCAGCGCCGGCAGGCGCGGACCCCTTGGTCCTCGGCGGCTGCGGCCGTCGAGAAGAACCGCACGTGCTCCCGGCGAGGCATCGGCGCCGGGCAGATCGGTCGGCAGTAGATCCCCGTCGACAGGACACCGACGAATACCCGCCCGTCGAACCGAGCATCGCGGCTCTCCACAGCCAGGTACGTCGCTTCGAAGTCCACCGTCCAGGTATAGCTCACCGCCCGGGCGGGAGTCCGGCACGTTTCGGACTTCGTGGACGTGCAGCTACCCGGCTGACCTCAACTCGAGCACGATGTTCAGGCCGGCCACGGGCTACCCTTGCTCCGGCGCCGGTAGCTCAGCCCGGATAGAGCGGGGGACTTCTAATCCTCAGGTCGCAGGTTCGAATCCTGCCCGGCGCGCACTGCCGGGGGCACATTGTGAAGTCTCACGACATCGTTCACACCTGTCTCGATCTGTCGGATGACAAGCGCCCCCCGACCATGTCCACGAGGTTCGTTCCGAGTGTCACCGACCGAGATGGTTCGGGCACGCTCGGTTCGGTACCGTACGAACCACGCGTTACTCGTCCGCGATCGGGAGGAGCGGTGCAGATCGACACGAATCACCGAGGCGGACCGCCTTCGGATATCCAGCTCGCGACAGAGTGCGTTGTCGAGCTGATCCGCACCGATGGGGTGATCGGGGGAGTGCTCGAAGTGCTCTTCCGCCGTCACGGTCTCACCGGCCCCGGTTTCAACGTGCTCTTGATCCTCGCCGGTGCGGATGAACCGTTGCCTCCGCACGTGATCGGGGAGCGACGACTCGTGACCCGCGGAACCGTCACCGGACTGCTCGACACGCTCGAACGACGAGGCCTGGTCCGACGGCTGCCGCACCCCGACGACCGGCGGATGCTCCTGATCGAGCTCACCCCCGAAGGAGGGAGCCTCGTGCGGATGACCGCCAAAGAACTCTGGCCCCTGCAATCCGAGCTGACCTCGGGCCTGTCCGGTCGCGAGAAGGCCACCCTGGTCCGCCTCCTTCGGAAGCTCCGGGCCAGCGCCACACCGTCGGCGTTGTAGCGCTCCTCGTTCCGATCCCTGTAAGGAGCCATCGTCTCTCCTCAGGTGGCCGCTCCAGGAATATAGTTTGGTACCAAGCAGTTGGGGAATGGAGTCGGGTCGAGAGGTCGCAGGGAGCAGGAGGCAGCAACGTCATGAACCAGAGACGACGAACCGCGGGGAGCGCGAGATCTCAGGTTTGGGTCACTGGGCTGGTAGGCGCGGCGGTCGCAGGGGCGTTGAACGTCGCGATCTTCGCGATCGCGAGCGCTGCTGACGTGACGTTCACGGTGCCTGGCTTCGGGGAAGGCGCCGAGCCCACGACGGTCGCTGGGGGGCAGGTGCTGTTCATGTCGATCGCACCGCTCGTGCTCGGAACCGCCGTCGCCGCGTTCGCCGTCTCCCGCCGGAAGGGCTTGGTCCTGCCACAGGTGGTCGGCGGCGTGCTGGCACTCCTTTCGCTCGTCGTGCCGTTGTCGCTCGATGCTGACATCACCGAGACGTCGACGAAGTCGGCGCTCGCAGCGATGCACGTGGTCGCCGGCGTCGCGTACGTGGCAAGCATGCAGTGGGCCCGTCGAGCCGCGGTTGAGGGTCAGGTCGCGGTCGCCGCCGGCGTGGAGGGTCCCTGATAGGAGGTGTGCAGATGCAACGGTTCTCAGCTGCCGAGATCGACTACCTGACGGCCGAGCGCCACCTCGGCAGACTCGCGACGATCGATGCGGCCGGCTTCCCACACGTCGTCCCCCTCGGGTTCACCTACAACGCGGAGCTCGGCACGATCGACATCTCAGGGCGGAGCTTCTCGGACACCAAGAAGTTCCGGAACGTGCGAGCCAACCCCAAGGTCGGCTTCGTCGTCGACGACGTGTTGCCTCCTTGGCAGCCCCGGTCCGTGATGGTGCAGGGCCGCGGGGAGGCGATCACGGCCGGTGAAGCGGGGAAGGAGGCGCTCATCCGGATCTGGCCGGATTCGATCGTTTCCTGGGGCCTCGACGTATCGACAGGCGCCTGAGACGAAGCCGACGAGCTTCAGCTCGAGAGCAATCCGGCACCGAGCGCGATTACACCAGCACCCAGCGACACCACGCCTGCCCACAGCAGCACGATGAACCGATCGGGCTACGTGCGGCCCTTGCCGACCGAAGAGAGGAAGAAGCCGGCCGAGATCAGCCGCGCATGGTGACCTATCCTCGAAGCGTGGATCTCCCCGAGGCCGAGAGGCGCTTCCGTGAGTCTCGGGTCGCCTACCTTGCGACGGTCCGCCCCGACGGCGCTCCGCACGTCGTCCCCGTTGTCTTCGTTCTGCAACATGACACCGTCTGGCTCGTTGTCGACGAGAAACCGAAGCGCACCCGCGAGCTCCAGCGGCTCGCAAACATCCGTGGTGAGCCTCGCGTGAGCCTTCTTGTCGACGGCTACGACGAGGACTGGGGAAGACTCTGGTGGGTGCGCATCGACGGTCGAGCCCGGATCGCCGAGGACGGTCCCGAGCTAGAGCGGTGTGTCGAGTTGCTTACGGGCCGATACCCGCAGGAGCGCGAGCGACGGCCCACGGGGCCGGCAATCGTTCTAAGGATCGAGCGCTGGCGTTACTGGCCCGTAGCCTGACGGCTCGCGGCCGGCGTGTATGCGTCGGTCGACGAGTTCCCTCGACCGAGTTCTCGGACTCCGTGAGGGAGCCCCGGCGCTCCGACCAACGGCGGATTGCCCGACCGGCGCTCCATGGCTACGCTCTCTGCGCGCATCGGCCCTTCGGGCGCGAGTGAGAGGGGATCATCACATAGCGAAAACCAACCTCTTCAAGGCCGTGCAGGGTCACTTCGACCAGGCGGCCGACCGGATCGCGCTGGACGATGGGTCTCGCAAGGTCCTGTCACGACACCGGCGCGAGGTCGCCGTGTCCGTCCGCGTACAGATGGACGACGGCTCGTTCAACGTGTACCCGGGATGGCGGCTTCAGCACAACGGGGCTCGCGGCCCATACAAGGGGGGGCTCCGGTTCCATCCGAGGGCGTCGCTGGACGAGTTCCGATGCTTCTCCGCGCTGATGACATGGAAGACCGCAGTGCTCGACGTTCCGTTCGGCGGGGGCAAGGGGGGTGTGCAGATCGACCCGAAGAAACTGTCGATCGCCGAGCTCGAACGGCTGTGCCGTTCGTTCTTCTCGGCGATCGAGATGTTCGTCGGGCCGCGCAGAGACATCCCGGCCCCCGACGTGAACACGGGCCCTCGCGAGATGGCCTGGATGTTCGACCAGTACTCGCAGTCCCACGGCGAAACGCCAGCGGTCATCACCGGCAAGCCGATCGCGCTCGGCGGCTCGCTCGGGCGCGACGCGGCGACCGGCCGCGGTGCTCTGTATGCACTGGATCGCATCGCGCGCTCACGTCGCTGGACCCGCGAGCACATCCGCATCGCGGTGGAGGGATACGGCAACGCGGGCTCGTGGTTCGCGCAGCTGGCTCATCGCATGGGATACCGGGTCGTCGCGGTGTCCGACTCCCAAGGGGCGGTCGTGAATCCGGAGGGCTTGACCCCGCACGACGTCCTCGATCACAAGCGCGAGACCGGCAGCGTGGTGGGTGTGAAGCACGCGGATACGATCCCCGGCGACGAACTGTTCGGCGTCGAGTGCGAGGTCCTTGCCCCCGCGGCACTCGAGGAGACGATCCGGGGGGACAACGCCGAGCGCATCCAGGCGAACCTCATCCTGGAGATCGCGAACTTCCCCACAACACCCGAAGGAGACCGCCTGCTGCAGGACCGGGGCGTCTGGGTGATCCCCGACATCCTCGGAAGCGCCGGCGGGGTCACCGTGAGCTACCTCGAATGGGTCCAGAATCTGCAGCGGGAGCAGTGGATCGAGAAACGTGTGAACGACCGGCTCAAGGAGGCGATGGAGCGCGCCACCGACCTGGTGCTGGAACGCGCGAACGAGAACGCGATCACGCACCGGGCGGCCGCGTACGAGATCGCGGTGGAGCGGGTTGCCGAGGCCGGGCGGGCCCGCGGCTGGCACTGAGTTTATCCCTCGGGGCAGGTTCGCAACGGGAGCTGCTCGCCTTTGCGAGGTTCCTGTGTGAAGTCGAACGCGCCCGAGAGGTTGAACGCGTCCCGGTCCCGGTGCGTGAGCTGGGTCAGACCCCAGTTGTCCTCGACGAACCGCAGGACGCTCGAGAACTCGCCCAGCGTGTGATCGACGTATCCCTCACGCGCGTACGGCGAGATCAGGAGCATCGGCACCCGGATACCGAACCCGAACCCGTCCACCTGCGGCGGGGGCACGTGGTCGTAGAAGCCGCCGTAGTCGTCCCACACGAGGAAGATCGCCGTGTCCTCCCACATCGGCGAGCCCATGATCGCGTTGATGACCTCGGTGGTCCAGTTCTCACCCTCGCAGAAGCTGTATTCGGGGTGCTCGGAGAGCTCGAACTTCGGAGTCACCCACGTCATGGGGGGTAGTCGATCGTCCTCGATGTCGGCCACCAAGCCGTCCACCCCGAACATGTGGGTCCGCCAGATCTCCGGGTTCTCGCGGATGTGCTTCACCGCGTCATAGGCCGACCATAGGTATCCGTTCTGGTCGCTCGTGGCCGAGTAGTAGGCCCAGGGGATGCCGGCCGCGGAGAGCAGGTCCCCTTCGGTCGTGAACTCCAGACACGGCGGGACCCGTTCGATCTGGCCTTCCATGTGCTCGATATCGAGGTAGCTGTTCTGCATCGAATCGCAGCCCCACGCCTTGGCACGCCCAGGGTTGGCATCCAGCCACTCCTCCAGCTCCTGGTTGTTCTGCTGGGGGTTCGTGTGCGCGCCGCCGGACGTTGCCGCGATCGTGTACAGATGGTTCGGGAACGACGGTCCTTGTGCCGAGGCGAAGAAATTGTCGTTCAGCACGTAATCCTTCGCCCAGCTCCAGTAGTTGGGCATGTCCTCTGGCCAGATCTGCGTGTATGAGTACCTGTTCGCCCACTTGTCCCTGTTGAACCCGTCCATCCGCCCGTTTGCCCATGCCTCCAGGGCGCAGTCGTAGCAGTGCTCGATGTCGTGCTCAAGCCTGTCCGGTGCGCGAGTCAGGGGACGTGGCTCCCCGTGGTCCATCCCGACCGTGACCCCGTTCACTCCCGGGAACAGTCCGAACATGTGATCCGTCGTCCGGTTCTCCTTGATGATGAACACGACGTGCTTGATCGGCCATCGGGTCGGGAATGCCGTCGCATCCACCACGGGAGGGCGCGTGCCGAAGACCGGAGGGCCGAGCGGCTCCCACGCTGGCGGGCGCGAGGACCACCAGCCCAAAGCGACCCCTAGGACGATCGTGGGTGCGAGCACGCGCGAAGCGCGAGCGAACGGGCGGGGGGCGCGAGGCACCTGGGTACCCTACCGGCTCTGCTCGACCGCCTATTCGACGGTGAGTCGGCATCGGTCGCCGAACTATGCTTGTGGGATGCGGCGCTTGAGCGTCCGTGGAAGTTCCTTGCTGCAGATAGCCCTCGCGACGGCACTCGCGGGTCACTGGCTCGCGAACGCCTTGTTCGATCGAGACGAATACGCGGGAGCCAGCCCCGACGTCGTTGGGCGGCTTCACGATCCCGCCGTGTTCCAGACGGTGCTCGCCGCACTCGCCGTCGCCGGACTCGCGCTGTGGGAGCGACGCCGTCGCCGCCGGGGATCAGACCCACTCCTGGCAACCGTCGGAGGGAGCCGGTTGGTCGCGATCCTCGTCGGCGCGCAGCTCCTCCTCTTCGTCGGCTTGGAGGCGAGCGAACGTATCGCGATCGAGGTGCTCTCCTCGGAAACCACCAACGTCAAGGCCCTGGGGGTCGGATTCATCGCGGAGCTCCTCGTCGCGATGGTGGCGGCCCTCGTCGTCTCGGTTCTCGGGGCAACCACGGCGCACATCGTCAAGATCCTCCGCCACTGCCGACAGACACCCGTCAGGGAATCGTGGAAAGGTTCTCCGACGACCCCCTTCGTCCCGGGCCGGCGAGGGTTCTTCGGGTCCGGTGGCGTCCGCGCTCCTCCCGTCCCGTCCTCCTGAGTCGTCGTCCTCCATCCGCCCGCTCGTCGGACCGTATCGATCGTGGCCTTCCAGGAGTGTCGGCGACTCGCCAAGGCCGTGTCGGGACGAGACGAAGAGGCGTTGCCATGGATGAAGAAGTTGAGTTCCGCCCGCTGGTCGGAGGCTCGTGGCCGTTCGTACACGCGCCCCGGGGCACCTGCATCCCAGGATGCGAGCTGTACGGGTCGTGTCACTGCGGGTGCGGCGACGCGGCAAAGCTGGTGACACTCACATACGAGCGCGGGCTTCGCGTCCGCGGTAGGCCGTCGGTGTTCCGCGCTGGGCACCACGCCCGCGTCTTCCCCCGGCAGGCGGGGCACTGGTCGAAGCGAGGCGTGCCTGTCGAACGGATCAGACCGCTGCTCGCGTGGCTCCACGAACGCCACGGGACGTGGAGAGTGGTCGCCGAGCTCGCGCAGATCCCGATCGGAACCCTCAAGGGATACGCGAACAACCGCGTCCGCAGGAACATCCCCCCAGAGGCTGCCCGCCGTATCCAACGACTCGTCCTCGCACACAGGGATCGGCCCTCGCTCCTCGATCAGTGGGAGACGAAGCCCGGGCTCCGCAGTCGATCCCCCTGGTGGAGGGAGACCGCCTCGGGATGAGGAGAGGTTCGTGATAGCTACGATGAAGGCGCGATGTACCCCGCCCGCCTGACCCGTCGCGAGTTGCTCTCCCGCTCTGCGGCGGCCGCCGCTGGTCTGTTCCTGTCCTCGTGCTTCGGGGCAAAAGTGTCGACGTCGCCTCGGCCGCGGCCGAGCTTCGGCTCATCGCCGGGCTCGCACGAAACCAGGTGGCCGATCGATCGGATCGTCTACCTGATGCTCGAGAACCGAAGCTTCGACAACCTCTTCGGCCGATTCCCGGGTGCCGAGGGAACGCGGGTCGGCGTGCGGCTCGGCCAGGAGGTCCCCTTGATCCGCTGCCCAGAGTGGCTGCCGGGCGATCTCGCGCACGACACGTCGTCCTGGCAGGCCTCGTTCAACGACGGCAGGATGGACGGGTTCGCGATCGGCGACTTCGGGCCCTACTTCGCCTACTCGCAGTTCGCGCCCCAGGACGTTCCGAACTATTACGCATGGGCCAAGGAGTTCGTGCTCTGCGACAACTTCTTCGCCTCGGTCGCGGGGCCGTCCTACCCGAACCACTTGTTCTTCATCGCCGGACAGGCGGGCGGTGCGGTCGACAACCCGGAGAACATCCGAACCAAGAGGCTGAACGACGGTAGGGCGTTCAAGTCATGGGGCTGCGACGCATTCGGCGATGACGTGTTCGTCAACGTCGCGGACGCTAGGGGGAACGTGACCCGCCACAGCACCTGCTTCAACTTCGAGACCGTGGGCCAGCAACTATCGGAACGAGACATCGACTGGGCCTACTACTCAGCGGATCCTTATCAAGCCGGCTACATCTGGCAGGCGTACTCATCGATCCGCGACGTGTTCAACGACGAGGAGCTCTGGGACGAGCACATCTGGCCCGTGGACGACCTCCTCCGGGACATCGAGGCCGAGGCGCTTCCATCCGTGACGTGGGTCACGCCCCGGTTCCAGCTCTCGGATCACCCACCGTTCAGCACGAAGCACGCTCACAATTGGGTGACGGACATCGTGAACGGCATCATGCGCAGCTCGATGTGGGAGAGCGTCGCGATCTTCATCACCTGGGACGAGTGGGGAGGCCTGTACGACCACGTGCCGCCTCCCCGCGTCGACCATGTCGAGCTCGGGTTCCGTGTGCCGATGCTCGTGATATCCCCGTTCGCGAGGCGAGGCTACATCGACGACGCATTCGGCGAGTTCTCGGCACCCCTCCGATTCATCGCGGACAACTGGGATCTCCCGTACCTCACCGGCCGCATCCGCCGATCACACGCCTTCGAGCATGCGTTCGACTTCTCGAGGAACCCTCGTCCTCCCGACCCTCGCTCGCCCGTGAAAGCTACGAACGACTTCTGGGACTGGCCCGAGCACTTCCCAGGCTGGCCTCAGGGTCTGGAGCCGGAGGAGCCGAAGATCCGATACCCGTAGGCGGGCCGGAGGTAGGTCAGAACTTGGGGTAGGTGTAGCCGTACCCTTGCACGGCGAGCGCTTTGGTCGAGCCGCTGTAGGTGCGGCGACGAGGGATAGGGACCTTACCTTCGCAGCGACCGCAGGTGAAGGCGACCTGCCAGCGTCGGGGGATGGCCTGCTCGTACGAGCACTCCGTGCAGGTCGCGAACAGGATCTCGCCGAAGCAGCTGAAGCATCGGTACGTGATCGCGTCGTCCGACACGTGGTTCGGCATCATGCAGTCGGGACATTTCAGGTAGGTCATCAAGGGGATACATCGGGCGAAAAGGACCTCACCTGTAGAAGTTTCTCGGAGAGCTCTTCGGCGTCCTCCCCCAATACCGTGACGTGGCCGAGCTTCCTGTCCGAACGGGCCTGCTTGCCGTAGAGATGGACGCGCGCGTCGGGGGTCGCTTTGAGGAGGGCGCCGAGGTCGGGCTCATCGCCGACGATGTTCACCATCGCGGCGTGGGAGCGCGCATCCGTCGGCCCCAGCGGTAGGCCGGTCACGGCGCGCAGATGGTTCTCGAACTGGCTGGTTGAGGCGCCATCGATCGTCCAGTGCCCGGAGTTATGCACCCGCGGCGCCATCTCGTTGGCGAGGAGGTCGTCGCCCACCTCGAAGAGCTCGATCGCGAGCACGCCAACGTACCCGAGCCGCTCCATGACGGCCCGAGCGTGACGCTCCACTCGCTCCTGAAGGTCGGGCGTGAGGCCGGGTGCCGGCGCCACACTCACGCGGAGCATCCCGTCGCGATGCTCGTTCTCGACGAGCGGGTAGAAGGCGGTTGCGCCCTTCCGGTCGCGAACGCCGAGGATCGAGAGCTCCCGGTCGAAGGGAACACGGGGCTCCAGGATCGAGGGAGCCGCTCCCACGGATCGCCACGCTTCCTCGACGCGGGCGTCGTCGTCGATGACGACCTGGCCCTTGCCGTCGTAGCCGAGCCGGCGAGTCTTCATCACGGCGGGAAGGCCGATCTCGGCTATCGCCCGGTAGAGCCCAGCGACGTCGCCGACGGCGGCGAACGGCGCCGACTCGATCCCTGCGTCGGCGAACAGCGCCTTCTCCGCGAGCCGATCCTGAGCGGCTTCGAGAGCTTCGTGGGGGGGATAGACGGGCACGCGCTCGGCGAGGAAGCGGGCTGAGTCGACCGGCACGTTCTCGAACTCGTACGTGGCGACGTCCGATGCGGCCGCGAGCGCTGTGAGCGACCCCTGGTCGTCGTAGGCACCCACGATGGCCGGACCGACCTGGGAGGCTGGAGAGTGGGCCGCCGGGTCAAGGGTGATGCACGAGATCCCGAGCCGGTGGCCTGCGAGCGCGAGCATGCGGCCGAGCTGGCCACCCCCGACGATCCCGACGCGCACGGCTCCGGGTCAGCGCTCCGCCGGGTCGGGATGGGCGAGCACGCTCTGGGTCTGCATCGCGCGGAACTTCAGGAGGTGCTCTCGCACGGATTCGTCCTCTAGCGCGACAACCTCTGCGGCGAGGAGCCCTGCGTTGATCGCCCCGCTCCTCCCGATGGCAAGGGTCCCCACCGGCACCCCCGGCGGCATCTGGACGATAGACAGCAGCGAGTCCATCCCCTTGAGCGCCCTCGACTCGATGGGTACGCCGAATACGGGCAGGTGGGTATTGGCAGCAGTCATGCCGGGCAGGTGCGCAGCACCCCCCGCTGCGGCAACGATGACCTTCAGGCCTCTCTCGGCCGCAGTCTTCGCGTACTCGACCATCAGATCGGGCGTTCGGTGGGCCGACACGACACGTGTCTCGTACCGGACCCCCAGCTCCTCGAGCGTGTCGCAACAGTGGAGCATCGTGTCCCAGTCCGAACGGGATCCCATGATGACGCCGACCTGCGCCTCGCCCACGGCCGAAGTGTAGCCTCCGGCCGTGATCCGGGCGTTCGAGGAGCAGGACCGCGAGATCCTCGAGGGATCTATGGACGCCTTCGGAGACGAGCTGGCGAGGATGGATCCCAGCGGGCGCGTGATCCGCCGCGACGGGTTCGGGGCGTACTTCGTCGGCGAGATGCTGCGCGAGCCAGACCACCGCGAGGGGGTTGTGCTGGTCGCCGAGGAGGGAGGCCGGATCGTCGGGTTCGCTGCCGGCGGAGTCCGGTTGCCCGACGAAGGCGACGCACTGTCGGTCGTCCCTTTCCGGAACGGAAGGGTGACCGAGCTGTACGTCGCGCCCGATGCCCGCCACGCGGGCATCGGGCGCGCCCTCCTCGAGGCCATGGAGCGTCATTTCGCCACCGTTGGATGCACGGCGGTGAGGATCGAGGTGTGGGCCCCGAACGAGGGCGCGCGGGCGTTCTACGCAGCGATCGGCTATGAGGCGGCCGACATCGATCTCCGCAAGGAGCTCCGGTAGTCCAACTCAGACTACCGCTCGAGGTCCCAGATCAGCGCCGCGGGGAACCCGACGATCGCCTCCCCGGCGAGCCCTACGAGGTCCTCCGGAACCGTTCGACCGATCTGCTCCTCGGTGAAGACCGGCTCGAGGCAGTCGAGCACGCGGAGTCCCGCGCCGCGGAAGGCGGCGAGGTACTCCGCGTGCCCATGGTGGAGGTTCCGGACGAATGCTCTCAGCCCCTCCCCCGGGGCGATCGCATGCGCGCCGAGCAAGACTGGGAACGGATGCATGTCGGACACCACGATCCGACCGCCCGGACGAACGACGCGTGCCATCTCGCCCACCGCCGCCGGCAGGTCCTCCACGTGTGTCAGGGCGAGCGCGCACACAACGAGGTCGGCCCACCCGTCCCCGACGGGCAGGGACGTCAGTTCGCCTAGCTCGAACCTCGCGGTGGGAACCTTGTCCTTCGCGATCGCGAGCATCGCTTCCGACATGTCGATGCCCCTCACCTCGTGGTCGCGTTGGGCAAGGTACGCCGACCAACGGCCGGTCCCGCATGCCGCGTCAAGCGCCCGACCGGGCGGCAGGCTGTCCAGGATCTCCGTCACCACAGGCGTCTCGACCGCGATGAGCGGATTCGCATCGCTCCCCTCGTCGTAGGTCGACGCCCACGCGCCGTAGCCTCGTACAGGGTCTGCGTCGAAGAGCTCGAGGACTTCATGATGGTCGAACTCACGGCACATGTGCTCGATAAGGACGACGCGATCGCGGATCCACTGCTCGTCCTTGTCGGGGAAGTTCCGGAGCAGCGCGAGCCCCGCGAAGCCCAGGTAGAGCTGCGTGCGCGGCACCCGACGGGGTGCGGGGATCTCCATCTCGGCAGCCTACCGTTGCCGGTCAGGCACGAAGCGCCGTCCGCCACGCGCTCGGCATCACCGGGCCGAACGTGATCTCGCGGGCACCCAGCCAGTCGGCCAGCTCACGCATTGCGCCGGCGACACGCGGGCCCGCGCTCGTCGGCGCACCCTGCTCTGCCCACACGCCGTCGATCCGCAAGACGCCGCTCTCCCGGTCGAACCTCGGATCGAGCCTCCCGACCAGCCGGTCGCCGTCCAGGATCGGGAGCACGAAATAGCCGTACTCGCGCTTCGCCGGCGGCACGTAGATCTCCAGGCGGTAGTGGAAGCCGAACAGGGCCTCGGTGCGGTCACGATCGTGGATCAGCTGGTCGAAGGGCGACAACAGCACCGTCCGGGGCCGGAACGACGCGTCGTCCAACGCACCCGCGTACGCGTACCACGCGCCCTTGAGGTCACCGACCCGGACGGGCACGACGATCTCCTCGCGCAGGAGATCGGCCAGGGCTCGCTCCCATCCCGGCGGCCGTTCCCCCGCGACGAAGCCGAAGCGCGAGATGGGCGCGACGCCCTTCGCGCGCAGCTGTCCCTCGAGGATCCGGCGAGCCACCGCGCGCGCGGGGAGGCGGGGCTCCTCGACCGGGAGTCTCCGCTCGCCCAGGTCCCACACCCGTTGCTGGCCGTCGCGCCCGACGATCATCACCTCGCCCTTCGACCACAGGACCTCGAGCATCATCCCGGTATTGCGCCCGTCGTCGTTCCAGCCGCCGGTTCGCCAGCCGACGGCGGAGCGGTCCTCCAGGTCGCGGGTTCGTAGCGGTCCGTCCGTCCGAAGGCGCGCCAACACGTGCCGCCGGAAGGCCGCGTTTTCCCGCAGGTATCGGCGGACGTACGCGCGTCGAGCGTCCGTTCCGCTCGGGTAGCGCCGCATCGTCTCGCGGTGCACCCCGAAGTCCGACGTCGGGACGATGTACGCGCGGTACTCGAAGAGCGACCGCTCCTCCCAGAGCAGCCGGGCCAGCTCTTCGCGCCGGTACCGACGGCCGAGGCGCGAGAACAGCACCAGGTGCTCGGTCCGCGCGACCGCGTTCGTCGGATCCATCTGCACGGCACCCAGATGGCGCACGGTCTCCAGCACGCCGCGCGGGCGCGGCGACGACAGGAGCTGGGCCCGGACGGAGATGCGCCGCGCCCGTCGGATGTCCAGTGTGAGCGTCTTCAGGTGTCGTCTCCTCGGGCGCTACGGGATGAAGACCCCTGGTATACACGCTGCGTGCGGATCGGGTTGAAGCCCGGGCAATGGGGTTGGAGCTTCGAGGAGCTCGCCGCCTCATGGCGGGCCGCCGAGCAGGCCGGGTTCGACCTCATCTCCTGCTTCGATCACGTGACGGCCACGCCGAACCCGGACGCGGCGTCGTGGGACGCGCCGACGCTCCTCGCCGCGATGGCCGGGGCGACGGAGCAGATCGGCATCGCCGTCCACGTCCTGAACGCCTCGCTTCGCCATCCGTTCCTTCTCGCCGGGCAACTGGCGGTCGCGCAAGCTGCCAGCGGAGGGCGCCTCGAGGTGGGGCTGGGAGCCGGCTCGTACCCCCTCGTCAGGTTCGACCACCTCGCGACTGGCATCCCGTTCCCCCCGAAGGCCGAACGGCTCGAGCGGCTGGAGGCCCGCTGCAGATCGATGCCACGCCTGTGGCGCGGCGAGCGCGTCGATGAGCCGGCGCTCGGACTCGACGATGCCTCGCTCGGGCCGATCGATATCCGGCCTCCGCGCATCATCGTCGGAGGGACGAGCGACCCGATGATCGAGATCGCCGCTCGGCACGCGGATGCATGGAACGGGGTCATCTCGGATCCCCAATCGTTCACCGAGCGGAATCGCGTGAACGAGATCTGCGAAGAGCGAGGGCGGGCCCGTCCGTTGGAGCGACAGGCGCAGCTCAGGGCCCGCGAGCTGAACACCGACGACCCCAGGGGTCATCTGGTCCGACTCGGCGACGCCGGAGCGGACACGATCGTGCTCGTACTCGAGAAGGAGCGAGGAGCGGACGAGATCAAACGGCTCGCGGACAGGATCCTCTGACCCAGGCCCAGGGCTTCTCTGACGCGGGCCGCCTACGGCGTTCGTGCCGCTGGTCGCACGTCGACGTCGAACATCACGACGTCGGCCTCGCCGTCGAACTCTTGACCCTCAGCGTCGATCATGTACCGGATCGCCTCTAGACCAAGGCGTCGAGCCTCATCTCGGCTGGCACACCCGGTGCCGATGATGGACAAGGCAGGCACGCTGTACCCCCACTGCTCGACCTCGTCGTCTCGATAGAGCTCCATCGCCAGCTTCATGACGTCATTCTCCTAAAGAAGTCCCCTGAGCTGCTCAACGGAGTAACCGAACGCTCGAGCGACCCGCGCCAACATGGGGCTACCCAGATCTTCGCCCCATGATGGCTCCAGGTGACCCGCTTCCCCCCTTCTGAAGCGTTCGGTGCGACCCCGAGCGACGGATCTCCACCCACCCGTCCCGCTTCAGAGCCGCGAGGACCTGTTCTGCCTTGGGCATGGAAGGACCGTAAGCATCGGGTCTGACATCATCCCCCGATACCGGGGGCTCACCCTGTCGTGAGCGCCGCGGCCAGCTCTTCGAAGTTGTCGACGTAAAGCCGTGCGTCCTCGTCGTCGTGCACGACGGAGGTCGTCCAGCTCTCCCACTTCGCCCACGGGGACTTGAACACCCCACGGTTCAACTGCCAGAGCCACGACAGGTAGCCAGGGCGGTCGTCGACCCCGAAGCCGTCGCGATAGTCGTGAAGCGGCTCGGCGCGCCAGGTGATCGCGCCCTTCGCGCCGAACGTCTCGAGGTGCGCCGGCAACCGATAAGACTCGATCACCTTCTCGATGCCCTGACGGAAGATCCGGTTCAGCTCGTCGAACCGGCCGTAGGCTTCGGGCACGAGGACCTCGGTAAGGGCTGCCCTCGATGCCGCCATCGTGAGCGGGTTCCCGTTGAACGTGCCGACCTGGTCGACCCGACCTCGCTCCACCAGATCCATCAGCTCCGAGACTCCGCCGATCGCGCCACACGGGAGACCGCCGCCGATCGCCTTGGCGAACGACGCGATATCGGGCACCACCCCGAACGAACCGATCGCGCCTCCCCACGACAGCGTGCAGCCGGTCTTCACCTCGTCGTATGCGAGGAACGCTCCGTTGGCGTGACAGAGGTCCTTGAGCGCCTGCAGGTAGCCGTCGGGTGGAAGGAGAAGCCCGACGTTCGTCATGCAGGGTTCGACGATCATCCCGGCGATCTCGCCGGGATGATCGTCGAACCTACGGCGCGCGGCTTCCACGTCTCCGAACGGCACGACCAGCGTGAGATCGACGTAGGACTGCGGCAACCCGGGGGTCTGCGGTACGGACGCCGGGCGCTCCGGATCGCCCCACTGGTCCGGTTGTGGGAACACCGAGACCATCAGCGCGTCGTGGTGGCCGTGATAGGTCCCCTCGATCTTCAGCAGCAGGTCGCGGTCGGTCGCGGCGCGCATCAGGCGGACCGCATCCAACGTCGCCTCCGTGCCGGAGTTGCCGAACCTCCAGAGCGGCAGGCCCGTGCGCTCGGCAAGGTTGTCGGCCACGATCAACGCGTCCTCGGTGGGCTGCGCGAAGTGCGAGCCCAGCTCCATCCTGCGCTGCACGGCTTCGACCACCTTGGGATGCGCGTGGCCGACCGCCATCACGCCGTAGCCGTTGTGGAAGTCGACGAAGCCGTTGCCGTCCAGGTCCCACACCCGCGAGCCCTTTCCGTGCGTGACGTAGATCGGGTGCGGAGGGGCGGTCTGCCATGACGAGGAGACCCCGCCCGGCAGGCGGTGGCGCGCGCCTTCCTGGTACGCGATCGAACGCGGCTGCTTCTCGGCGAGGGAACGCTCCTCATCGGCGATCAGCCGCGCGACGAGCTCCAGGTCGATCTCGACGGCTTCGCGGGTGGCCATGACGGGTCCGGCGGCTCCTTCTGCTGGCTTGGACGAGCTTGCAGCCTACGTCCGCAGGCCGTTCACCGCTCCACGCCTGCCAGCAGATCGTCGAGGATCTCCTCGAGCGAGGCGATGAGCGAGAGGTGTCCGTGCCCGTCGGACAGCCGAGCGCGAGCGTCGGGCACGTGGGCGGCGAGCCATTGCCCGTGCGCGAACGGAACCATCCGGTCGTGACTGCCCTGCCAAACGGTGACGGGCAGGCGGATCGCGCCGAGGTCGAATCCCCAGTCCCGCACGAACGCCAGGTCGTCGTCGAACCAGCCCCAGATCCCGTTACCGACCGCCTTGCGGAAGTCGGTCGCCATGAACTCCGCGAACTCGCCCGTGAGCGCTCCACGATCCACCTCGGGAATCAGGTCGCCGAGCGCGTCGGCGACCTGCTCCCCCGTGACGTCGGCGAGGGCGAGGGCTTGTGCCTCCAGGTGCCCCCGGAGGTCGGCGCCGCCGGCCACGGCGGCGCCGAACTCCTCCACGTTCTCCGCGCCCATCCCCGCCAGCCAGTCCAGGCCCCCAGCGAGGTAAGGCGCCACCCCGGCGATGGTGGCGCATGCCTGCACGCGAGCGGGCAGCAGCGCCGCGCACGCGAGGGCGTGCGGCCCACCGCCCGACCACCCTGCGGTCACGAACCGATCGATCGCGAGGGCCTGCGTGATGTCGGCGACGTCTTCCGTGCATTGGGCCACCGTCCGGTCCGGTCGCCGGGCCGAATCGCCGTACCCGGGCCGGGAGTACGTGACGAACCAGAGGTCACGCTCCACGGCCGCCCCGACCATCGGTGCGTATTCGGCCGCGGCCGAGGGCGTCCCGAAGTGGAAGACGAGCGGGATGCCACCTGCGGGACCCGCGGTGAGGACCTCGAGCGCCCGGCCATCGCGTGCCGTGATCGTTCGGAACTCGGACACGGGCCAAGTGTATGCGGGGAGCCGAGCTGGAACCGGGTCTGCCCTACCGCGAGATGGCGGCGGCGAGCTCCTCGAAGTTGGCGATGTAGCGGGCGGCGTCGTCCTCCGTGTGCCATACCGACAGGGTCCAGGTCTCCTGCTTGGTTCCACGGCGACTTGGACACGCCGCGGCTCTGCTGGAAGAGCCACGCGAGGCAGGTGATGCGCTCGTCGATGCCGACGGCGTCGCGGTACTCGCGCACGGGCGTCGCCGATGCGAATCACCGAACCCTCCGCCCCCACCCCGGTCGCGCGACAGGGTAGGCGGTGATCGTCGATCGCGCGCTCCACGAAGTTGTGCGGACCGCCTGCCCCCGGAACTCTTGAGCGGACAAGACGGGTCAGTCGCCGGATCGTCGCGCTACGATAGATGCGTTTCGCCGGGCGCACCCGGTCCGCGGGAAAGGGAGCATCCCACCGGCATAGCACCAGGTAGACGACGACGGACCTCAGCCCGCGAACGCGGACACGGGCAGACGGGAGGTTCGCCGTGCGGGATCTGCCAGAGCGCCCATCGCTTGAACACCTGCGCAAGCAGGCGAAGGCGCGCAAACGCGAACGCGCGATCTCACTGAGCCAGGCCCAGCACGAGCTCGCGCGTGAGTACGGCTTCAACAGCTGGCCGAGGCTCGTCCACCACGTGCAAGCCGGCGAGCTGCAAGGCATCGAGCGCGCGCTCGTGCTCGTCGACGCCGGGGTGCTCTCGATGCTTCTGCAAGCCGACCCGACGGGTGCGACCACGGAAGTCGACGGGCTGGTTCCGCTGCTGGTGCTCCTGCGCCGGTCGACCGGCGCCCCTGCGGACGTCCGCAGCTGCGCGCGCCTGCTGCTCGACGCCGGCGCCGATCCGAACAGCCACACCATCGAGTGGGAAGGCGAAGGCCAGATGACCGCGCTGTTCGATGCCGTCGAACGCGGTGACCTCGGACTCGTCCGGTTGCTCCTCGAGCACGGCGCAGCGAGAGACGACGACGCGTTCTACCACGCGTGCGAGCAGTCGAACACCGCGTTCCTCGACCTTCTCTATGAGCCCGGCTTCGAGAACATGGTCAACCACAAGCTGGACTTCGAAGACGCCGTCGGGTTGCGCTGGTTCCTCGAGCGCGGCGTCGACGTCGACGCCAATCGCTGCCTGCACCATGCGATCAGCCGCGGTCGCGGCCTGACGATCATCACGTTGCTGCTCGATGCGGGCGCCGACTTGAACCTGCCGTGGGACCGCTGGGACGTCGGCCGTCGTCCGCTCGCGCTGGCCGCACGCTGCGGCCATCTCGCCGCATATGAGCTGCTCGCGGCGCGGGGCGCAACCGCGGACCTCGATCCCGTCGACGCGGCAGTGCTCGCCGTCGCGCGCGGCGAGTCCGTGCGACTGCCCAAATCGGCGCCGCCGTCGCTCGGAAATCCGGCGACCGACGACTTCGGCTGGATCCTCGGCCAGTTCGCGTTGCTGGGGCGCGCGGAGGTCGTGCAAGCACTGCTCGATGCCGGCATGTCCGTCGACACTCGCGGCTGGAGCAACTTCACGCCGCTGGATCAGGCCGCCATGCACGGACGCACGGAGACTGTGCGGCTGCTGATCAAGCGCGGCGCGGACCTGCACGACCGCGCCTTCGACGCGGAAGGGCCGACGCCGTTGGACTGTGCCTTGTGGGGGCTGCAGAACAACCGTGCCGAGGACGGCGACTACGCCGGCACGGTCGAGGTGCTGCTCTCGGCCGGCGCACCGACGCGGCACTCGGCACCAAGCGGTGACGAGGTGGTCGACGCGCTGCTCGCCGAGTACGCGACCAGATGAAACAGGACGGCGCGCTCCTCCTCGTCATGCGGTTCCCCGGAACGAACGCGAGGCGGGTAGTCTCCGTGCGTGACGTCGCACCGCCAGGTCGGCACGACGAAGTCCCACGAGATCGCCTGCACGCTCGGCGGCGATGAGATGGAACGCCGCGTGCTGGAGTGGTCCGACATGGTGTCGCACGTCCGGGAACGCGCCCCCATCCCGGACGGGATCCGTGTGTCGCTCGACCCGGACTTCCCTATCGACCGGCTCGCCGCCCTCGCCGGAGCGGAACACGAGTGCTGCGCCTTCTTGTCGTTCGCGATCACGATGAACGCTCGTGGTGTCGGACAGGAGGTCCGAAGCACGCCCGATGGCATGACCGTCGTTGCGGGCCTGTTCGGCTCCTCGCCTACCCGCTGATCGCGGCGGCGAACTCCTCGAAGTTAGCCACGTACCGCGCCGCGTCCTCCTCGGTGTGGCACACCGAAAGCGTCCAGGTCTCCTGCTTGGTCCACGGCGACTTGAACACGCCGCGGTTCTGCTGGAAGAGCCACGCGAGGTAGGTGATGCGCTCGTCGATGCCCACCGCATCGCGGTAGTCGCGCACCGGCGTGTCCGAGTAGATCACCGAGCCTTTGGCCCCCACCCCGGTCACGTGACACGGCAGGCGATACCCGTCGATCACGCGCTGGAGGCCGTTCTTCATAGTGGCGTCGATCGCACGAAGGTCGTCGTAGGCATCAGGCGTCAGGACCTCGAACAAGGTCGCTCGGGAAGCTGCCATCGTGAGCGGGTTGCCGTTGAACGTTCCCGCCATGTCGTACTCGCCGTCCACGACCGGGCGGAACAGCTCGCGCGTCGCGCCTATGGCGCCGCACGGCACACCCCCGCCGATCGCCTTAGCCAGGCACACGATGTCGGGCGTCACGCCGAACGCCTCGGTCGCGCCGCCGTAGGCCACGGTGGCGCCGGTCTTCACCTCGTCGAACGCAAGGAAGGCGCCGTGCCGATGGCAGAGGTCCTTCAGGCCCTGCAGGTAGCCGGGATCGGGCTGGATCACGCCGCAGTTCATCATCGCCGGTTCCACGAACATGCCGGCGAGCTGCCCGTCGAGCTCGTCGAACACGCCCGCGGCGGCCTCCAGGTCGTTGAAGGGCACCACGCGAACGAGCTCGGCGAAGGTTTCGGGGATCCCGGGCACCTGCGGCAGCGTCGCCGGACGCTCCCGCGGGCCCATCCGCGAGGGGTCCGGCGCGACCGAGAACATGAGCGAGTCGTGATGGCCGTGATACGTGCCCTCGATCTTCACGATCACGTCGCGGCCGGTGTTCGTTCGCATGAGTCGAACGGCCTCGAGCGTGGCCTCGGTACCGGAGTTGCAGAACCGCCAGAGGGGCAAGCCGAAGCGCTCGGCCAGGTTCTCGCCGATCTCGTGGATCTGCCTGGTGGGCTGGGCGAAATGCGTGCCCAGGCGGGCCTGCCGCTCGATCGCCTCGACGATCTTCGGATGCGCGTGGCCGACGACCATCGCACCGTAACCAAGGTGGAAGTCGATGTACTCGTTCCCGTCGATGTCGTAGAGGCGGTTCCCCTGGCCGTGGTCGACGAAGATCGCGTGGGGCGGCGAGGCCTGCCAGCTGGAGGCGACGCCGCCGGCTACCGTGCGCTCGGCGATGGACCGGTACTCGATCGAGGCGCGGTGCTTCGGCTCGAGCTTCGCCTCTTCGTCCTCGATCAGCCGGTCGAACAGATCGAGTTCGAACCCGGTCGTCTCCCTCACCACCACGGAACTCTCCCCCTTGGTCGGAACCTCTCGGCCGCCCGAAGTTTGAACGGCCGTTCAAATCATGCATCATCGACCGTGTGGCTGACAACCGCGCGGTATCGTTGGGTGAAGCATCGACACATGGTGGCCGTAGCTCAATCGGTTAGAGCGCCAGGTTGTGGTCCTGGAGGCTGGGGGTTCAAGTCCCCTCGGTCACCCTGAAAGCGCCGACCCAATGGAGGCAGGGATGAGCGATCCCCCGCGCCCGGATCTGGGTGGCACGCCGCCGGCCGGCGCGGGGCGCCCGTCGATACCGCCACCGCCTCCCGGCGGGCGCGGGGTTTGGGTCGGGGTCGCAGGGATCGTCGTCGCGGTCGCGCTCATCGCCGGGGGTGTCGTATGGGTGATGCGCGCCGACGGTGAAAGGTCGTCCTCGAGCGAGTCGGTGACCCCCGCAGCACTCCTCGCACGCGCCCCGGCCGACGCCCAGGCCGCGGGTTGCGGCGGCGTGATCGACGTTGGTCCCTACCTCCCGGCCGACGAAGACGCGGCACACGTCGACCCCCAGCAGATGCCCCCGCTATCGAGCTGGCCCTCCGTGCCGCCCACGTCGGGTCCCCACGTCGGAGAAACGCTGCCGGCTGGCCAATACGTAGCGCCGCCCCCGATCTTGACAGTGATCCACTCGCTCGAGCACGGCGCAGTCGTTGTCTGGCACGCCCCCGACGCGCCCGCGGGCGAGCTCGGCCGGATCGCCGAGTTCTACCGGAACCCTGCGCTCGGCGATCACGTGATCGTGGCCCCCTACGACTACCCGGAGGAGGGCGAAGCGGGACGGCTTTCCGACGGAGTCACCATGGCGCTCGTCGCTTGGCATCACCAACAACTCTGCGCCGAGGTGAGCCTGGGGGCAGCGTTCGGCTTCTCGGCCGACTACGCCTTCCCGACGTTCCAAGGGCGTCCCTATCTGGGGGACGCACGTGAGCCCGGTGTTGGGATCTGAGCCCGGAACGGCGTTGCTAGACTGCGGCGGGCCTCTAGCTCAATCCGGCAGAGCAACGGACTCTTAATCCGCAGGTTCAGGGTTCGAATCCCTGGGGGCCCACCATGTGATGTTGTGCAGCTGACGGTGTTCGCTCACACCGGGCTCGTGGTCTTCTGCCGTAGCCTCTCATACGGGGTCTGACCCCGAGACCCCCGTGGGGACGGTTGTGGTTGTAGAAGTCCTCCCACTCCTTGAGCCGGTCGTTGAAGAGCTCCGTGTCATCGATCACGACCCCGTCGAGCATCCGATAGAACTCCTCCGCGTCGATCCGATGGGAGCGCTCCACCTTCCCGTTCAGCCTGGGCGTCGCCGGCTTGATGTAGACGTGCCCGATGCCGTGATCGAGGACGTGGTAGTGGAACTGTGACTGGAACTCCGCTCCGTTGTCGGTCTGGATCACCTCCACGCGGAACGGCAGCTTCTCGATCACGTAGTCCACGAACTGGATCGCCGTCCGCTGGCTCAATCGGTCGTAGATCCGCAGCACCCGGACCCTCGTGCAGTCATCGATCGCCGTGAACTGGTAGTGCTTCTTCTTCGAGCCCTTCAGCGGCGCCACGGAACTTCACGTCGATCTGCACGCGGTGACCGGGCTGGGGCTTCTCGTAGCGCTTCCACCGGTCGACGTGGCGCCGGTAGCGCTGGGAGGAGGGCAGCCGGTTCATCTCAAGACGCTTGAGGATCCGCCATACCCCCGAGCGGCTCACCTGCAGATCGTGGTAGCGCTTGAGGTACATCGAGATCTTCTCCGGCCCGAAGTGATAGCTCTGGCGCAGGTACACGATCTTGCCGATCACCTCACCCGTCGTGGCGTTCGGACTCGTGAGCGGCCGTCTCGACCGATCACGGAGCCCGTCGATGCCGTACTCCTCGTAGCGCCTGAGCCAGTTGTAATACGTGTGACGGCTGATCCCGTAGTAGCGACAGGTCAGCGCGACGTTGCCCGTCACCTCCTGGGCATGGCGGATGATCGCCAACCGCCGCGCGGCGTTGCGGGCAAGCTCTCGTTCGGTCACGGGTTCCCCCTCCTCTCGAGAACCCGATGTGTACACGATGTCCGTCAGTTCCAGAGTCAGGCGGTCCTCGCGCTGATCCGCGATGGTGTTCCGATCGTGCAGGTGGCGATCGTTTCGACGTGTCGCGCCAAGCGGTCCATCGGTGGTTACGTCGCCGCGCTCCTGTTCGGGCCGCCGAAGCCGTTGCCGCAGCCGGCCGTCGCGGTTTCGGCTCAGGCCTCGGCGGCGAGTGGCTCCAGGATCACCAAGGGGATGTCCCGCTCGGTTTCGGCCTGATACCGGTCGTACTCGGGCCAGATCGACGCCATCAACCGCCAGCGTCTGGGTTTCTCTTCCGCGGTGGCGGCGAGGGCACGCGCCGTGAACCTGTCGGCACCGACCTGCAACTCGACCTCGGGGTTCTCGGCCAGATTGAGGTACCACGATGGATGCTCCTTCGCCCCGCCGTTCGACGCAACCACCAGGTATCGATCGCCGTCACGACCGTAGATCAACGCCGTCCGTCGGAGCTTCCCGGAGCGTCGCCCGCGGGTCGTGAGCAGGAGCGTGTGCACGCTTCTCCACCGATGTCCCTTGCTCCCGTCGGACTCCACGTAGCGGCGGATGTGCTGGGCGACCCATCCCCTCGGACTATCGAAGACCTCTTCCTGCGGCGTCATCGGCCTCGACGATATCGCGTGTCAAGAGGCGATCGGCTCATCCGCCGTGGACGTGCAGATGGGCGATCGACTGCCCAAGCTGGATGCGCAGGCATCGATAGCAGATCGTCTGCCCACATCCATCTCGTTCGCAGAAGGCGCAGAGCTCCACGACAGAGCCGCACAGCGTGCAGGTGAGAACCATCCCTTGCTGCTCGCCGGGCATCACGGGGCCTCCTCCTCGGCGGTCCCAGCGTGTTGATGATGTCCGTGTGCGACGCTGATCGCGTCCTCCCTTCGCAGGAGGCCGACCAGCCGTCCGTCGGATGTCGTCACCGGGGATGTCGGCAGGTCGTGGTCCATCATGAACTGGGCCATCTCTTCGATCGACACGTGTGGGCGGAAGGTGCTGGGGCCGGGCCGCATGACCTGCTCGACGGGTTCGTCGCGTCCCTTCTCGAGCTCCGCCTCGCGAAGCAGGCCCAGGACGACCCGCTCCTCGTTCACGACCACGCACGCGTCCCATCCGGTAGCTCGAACCCGCTCACGGACCTCCCCGATCGGCTCATCCAGTCGACAGGTGGGCACCTCTCGGCGCGCCACGTCCCCCGCCCGCGGACGACCGACCATCGTGCCCTCGGTCGGAAGACCCGCGGCCAGCCAGTCCACCTTCCCGTCCACGTAGTCATAGACCTCGGTGAACCCCAAGCTCTCGAGCCGCCACGCGGCCCGTGGGCTGAGGTCTCAGGCGGAGTCCCAGCAGTAGATGACGACCGGCTTGCTCGGGTCGAGCTGCCGTCTGGCTTCCGTCTCGATCTTCCGAAGGGGCAGGTTGATCGCCCCCAGAAGGTGGTCCTCTTCGAACTCCTCGGAGCCCAGAACCTCGACCACTTGTGCACCACGGTCCATGAGGGCCTGGACCTCGTGTCTCTGGTGGAGCTCATGCGGCATGGGCTGCCTCCTGATGCTTCGGTGAGACCCGAGCCTACTGCTGGCAGCCGGCCGGCCGCTCGGGACCTTGAGTGGGGGTCAGGGTTCCGGGAAGCGCTACGAGTGCGTGGGAACGCCGATCACGATGGGGTCGAGGGGGCGGCCGAAGCGACACGTGCTGATATCGAAGGCCTATCATCCGGGCCCAAGGAGGGATCGGAAGCGCGATGACGGAGTTGGGCACGGGCGTGTACGTCTCGAGGATCGACACCGACCAGTGGGAACCGGACAACGAGGTCGGTGGTTCCGCCCACATCCTCTTCGAAGAGGACGCTTCCACGGTGGGCCTCTGGCGGTCCGACCCAACCAATCCCCCGCGCGACGTCGAAGTCGAGATCCCCGCTCGGGAGACGGTCGTGGTCCTCGAGGGAACGGTTCGCGTAGGGATCGACGGGATGTCGACGCTGGAGCTCGGCCAGGGGGACATCGCCTCGATGCCGAAGGGATCCCGCATCGCCTGGCACCCTTCGGCGGATTGCAAGGTGTTCTGGGTCTACTCCTGAAACCTAGACGGCTCGCTCGAGCGCGCGCCTGGCGGCACGCCCGTTCAGCCGCGCCGCGATCAGGATCATCGTGAAGCTCACGACCAGGAGCACGGTTGCCACGGCGTTGATCACGGGCGTCTGACCGAACCGGATCCGCGAGTACACCCGGATCGGGAACGTGGCCGCGATCCCAGACGTGAAGTAAGCGATGATGAACTCGTCGAACGAGATCGTGAACGCGACGAGGGCCCCGGCCACGATCCCGGGCAGGATCACCGGGAAGGTCACGCGGAGGTACGTCGCGAGCCTCGTCGCGCCGAGGTCCTGCGCGGCCTCTTCGATCGATCGGTCGAAATGGCCGAGTCGCGTCCGCACGATCGCGGAGACGAAGATCATGTCGAACACGACGTGGGCGGCGATGATCGTGCGCAAACCCAAGGTGGCCCCTACCAAGGTGAAGAACGAGAGCAGGCCGATCGCTAGCACGATGTCGGGCACTACCGCAGGCAGGAACAAGGCGCTGTCGAGAACCTTGCTCCGCACGGTGCGCTCGAGCCCGATCGCCAACAGGGTCCCGAGGACGGTCGAGATCGCCGTCACGACCAGGGCCACCACCAGCGTGTTCTTGAACGCGTCGATGAGTTGCGTGTCTCTCAGCAGTTCGCCGTACCACTGGGTTGAGAACCCGCCCCAGCGCGTGGGCTGACCGACCCGGTTGAACGACAGCCCGACGATCACGAGGATCGGCAGGTAGAGGAACCCGTAGACGACGACGCTGCTCGCACCGAGGACCCGATCGCGCGTGCGTCCGACCTTACGCGGCACGGGCGGTGTACCTCTTCTCTCGGTTCAAGATCCACGCCTGGACCAGCAGTAGCACCAGCGTGATCGTGATCACGAACATGGCGAGCGCCGCTCCGAACGGCCAGTCGCGCGCCGTGAAGAACTGACTCTGGATGAGGTTGCCCACCATGATCTGTAGCCCGCCACCGAGGAGGTCGGGCACGATGAAGTTCCCGAGGCTCGGTACGAACACGAACACGCATCCGGCCATGATGCCGGGCAGGGTGAGCGGGAACGTGACCCTGAAGAACCCGGCAACCGGGCCGGCGCCGAGGTCGGCCGCCGCCTCGCGCGGTGGTCGACCGAGGCGCTCGATCGAGGCGTAGAGCGGCAATATCATGAGCGGCAGGTACGCGTACAGCAGCCCCACGACGATCGCGAACTCGTTGTTGAGCAGCGGTAGCGACCCGTCGACGAGCCCGACCCCGCGGAGCGATCGGTTGATCAGCCCTTCGTTCCCCAGGAGCAGGATCCATGCGTACGTGCGGATGAGCAGGTTCGTCCAGAAGGGCAACACGATCAGGACCAGGAGCGGCAGTCGGTATCGCTCGGGCCGCGTCGCGATGAAGTACGCCACGGCGTAGCCGAAGAGCAGGGCGATACCCGTCGTGAGGAGCGCGGTTCGAAGCGAGAACAGCATGACCTTGAGGACAAAGGGGTCGACCGCGCGCACGTAGTTGTCGAAGGTGAACGAGTAGTCGATGCCGCCGATCGCGCTGCGGCGGAAGAAGCTATAGGCGAGGACGAGCCCCGCAGGAACGACGAACAACACCAGCCAGTAGACGAATCCGGGTCCGACGAAGACCGCTCGCTGGAACCACCGGCCGCTACGGCCGGTGGTTCCCAGCGATCGCGTCCTGGCGCCCGCGGCGACCCCGCTCGACGGCTCTATGCGGCCTTGATCTCCGCCACCGCCTGGGTCCAGGCGGCCTGGGCCTCGGCGCCCAGCGGCAGGTCCTCCTCGTACCCCAGGAGCTCGGCAGGCGAGATCCCCAGGTTCGGATAGGCCTTGATCAGCGCCGGGTCCAGCATCTCCATGGCGGGAGCGTTGGGCACCTTGTACAGCACGAGCTCAGCAACCTTCAGGTGGTTCTCAGCCGCGAGCACGAAGTTGATGAAGGCGTGTGCGGCTTCCTTGTTCTCCGATGACTCCATGATGACCATCGTGTCGGCGAACAGGTCGCTGCCCTCGCTCGGCACCACGAACTCGACGTTCTTGTTGGTCGCGTAGTTGCACCAGCCGTCCCAGGCGTGAACCATCCCGGCGCTCCCGTCATCGAGGCGAGCGTAGAAGTCCGTGTCGTTGAACTGCAGGATGTTCTGCTTCGCTTGGATCGTGAGGTTCTTGGCCTCTTCGATCTGAGCGGGATCCTCCGTGTTGATCGAGTACCCGAGGCTCAGAAGGGCGGGCTGCAGGAGCCACCGATCGGTCCCCAGCATCGTGACCTTGCCCTGGAGCTCGGGAGCAGGGTTCAGCAGGTCGTCCCAGCTATCGATCTGGGTTTTCACGAGGTCGGTTCGGTAGCAGAGCGGTCGTGCCCCAGGTGTAGGCGACGGAGTACTTGTTCCCCGGGTCGAAGGCGAGCTGCGTCGCCTCTGGGTACAGGTTCGCCAGGTTGGGAAGCTGAGCGTGATCGAGCTCGGCGACATATCCGGC
>Ga0247727_10004736_pt1 | contig 28530 bp, 26 predicted proteins | sample WisWelCaveWW1625_FD_202498 | JGI IMG/M metagenome (GOLD analysis project Ga0247727, IMG submission 202498) | Biofilm microbial communities from Wishing Well Cave, Virginia, United States - WW16-25 | ecosystem: Environmental > Aquatic > Deep subsurface > Groundwater > Cave microbial mat | place...
TCGGGGTTGATTAAGTGTTCAAATGCGGCATCCAGCACATCCAAGTCCGAGCCGAAGAACCGATATTTTTCAAGTTCGCTCACGCAGGGTGCAAGCGCTTGTGGGGTGAGTTGAATTTTTTCGGCAGGGTCAAAGATTTCATTCCACCCTGGATGTTTGGTAGCGCTCACAAACAAGTTTTGAATGCGCTTATGCAATTCTTCGGGTGTTTCACTGCCGCGCCTGAATAACAGGGCATCGTCATCCCCATGAGTATGCTCGTCGTAAAGTTTGGCGAAAATCAATTTGAAGATTTCATCAAATGCTGAAACGCCTGCATTGGCGAGCACGCGTTCTTCCAATAATTCAACCAATTCACGCAGGTTGACCAGTGGCTCTAAATCCTTCTTTTTGCGAGGGGCGCGTACATCGTCAATCGTTTCACCCGAAGCGGGCAGGCGGTCAATGGATGTGAAGATGTTGGGTTCTTCACGGTAACGAATCAATTCATCTTTTCCGTTCAGCCACCAGCCAAAAGGAACGCCTGTCGCGTTCATGTAACTTTCGAGTTGGTCAATTCCGTCTTTTCGCAACGGGCGTTTGAGCTCGATCACGATGTATGGTGTTAATCTCAAAGTGGCTTCGCGATACACAACAATGTCAGCGGCTTTGCTGTGAACGGTGCTTCCCATTTTGACGCCAACCTCCAAAGCCATTTGGTCAGCGGTGTAGCCCAAATCAAATAACCGCTTGATGCACAATTGCCGAATGATTTCTTCGGGCTTGGCATAAATCTTCTTTTGTCGAATCAGGCAGTGCAAATAATACTTTTCGCCCCTTTTCCACAACTCCAGGAATTTCTGCTCGTGCGCGTCGAATAGAGTCAATCCGTGTTTTACATCCGAATCGCCAAAAATGGTATCCAGCGCGGTGGCTTTATCTGTTACTGGTGTGAACTGCTCGCCAATTTCATATTCGATGGCGGGTTCTTTTACTGCTTTCTTTTTCGTCTTTGTCGTAGCCATGACACACCCTTCTGCTTTTGGGGTTTTGCAAATTATAGCCGATGAAAAAAAAACCTCCGAGGGGTTTCAACTTCGGAGGTTTGCTATTTATGAATAATACTCCATTTTTTCAACTTACGTATATTCCCCAACCGTCTCCAACACCTTATACGGATCGAACGCGTCGCGCAGACCGTCGCCGATGTAGTTGACGGAGATGATGCTGAGGAAGATCATCAAGCCGGGGAAGATTGCCAGCCAGGGATATTTGATGAAGTGATCCTGCGCGGTGGAAATGAGATTGCCCCAGGATGGAGTCGGTTGTTGAATGCCGAAGCCGAGAAAACTTAACCCTGATTCTTGAATGATGGCATAACCGAGTTGCAGTGTGGCTTCGACGATGACGACGCCGATTCCGTTGGGGAGGATATGACCGAGAATGATTCGCCTGTCTGATGAGCCGAGCGCACGTGCGGCGGAGACGTAATCCAGTTCGCGCAGGGTGAGGAAGGCGGCGCGAACGAGACGCGCAAAGGTCATCCATGAGAGGATGCCGATGACGATGCTGATCGTAAATACGCTGTTGCGTTGAAAGAGGGGCCATTCCACTTCGCGCAATATTGCCGCGAGCAGGATCAATACAAGAAAAGAGGGAAGCGATAGGAACGCGTCGGTGAGGCGCATGAGGATGGAGTCGAGTATCCCGCCGTAATAGCCAGCCAGCGCGCCGATGGGGACGCCGATGAGCAATGAGATCGCTACGGCAATTCCGCCGACTGCAAGCGAGATCCGTCCACCGTAGAGGATGCGGGTGAAGAGGTCGCGCCCGAGCGCGTCTGTGCCGAGGAGATGTGATGCAGAGGGAGGCTGAAACTTTTCGGGGAGGTTTGATTTTTCGGAGTCAAACGGGGAGAGAAAAGCGAATGTGCAAAGAATGACGAGGATGCTGAAGATAATTATGCCAACAATCGCGCCGCGATGACGGGTGAAGCGCTTCCAGACGTTGGAGGTGAGGTCGGTGGGTTGATTCATAATAAATGTGGTGGTTGAGACGCAAGCAGTCGAAACCACCAATTTCATGTTTGCTTGTCATTGCTGGTTTCGATACGCCCTTCGCAACGAACGCTCAGGGCTACTCAACCAGCAGGAGTTACATTTGTCACTCATACCTCACCCTCGGGTCGAGGTAGGCGTACAAAATATCAGCAATCAGATTACACAAAATGATGAACGCCGCGCCGATGATGAGGACTGCTAACAGCAACGGATAATCGCGATCCACGGCGGCTTGATAATACAAACGTCCCATGCCGGGCCAGGAAAAAATTGTTTCCACCAACACCGCGCCTGTGAAGATGTAAGGCAAATCCAGCGCGAGCAGGGTGACGATGGGGATCATCGCGTTGCTAAGCGCGTGTTTGAAGATGACAGTTCTTTCTTTCAAGCCTCTAGCCCTTGCAGATTTGAGATAGTTCAACGGGAGGATTTCAAGAAGGCTTGAGCGGAGGAAACGCGAATACCACGCGATCCAGCCCAAAGATCCGGTAAGAACCGGGAGAACCAAATGGGAGAGTCGGTCTGAGAGGGAGAATCCGCCATCGAGGGAGGCAATGCCTCCAGAGGGGAGAAGGGGTTCTCCTGTCCAGGGATTTTTTAACCACGCGTAAAAAATGATAATGAGCAATAGCCCTAGCCAGAATTCAGGAATGGCTTGACCAGCGAAGGAAAATGATGTCGCGAAAAAGTCGAAGAGGGAATATTGTTTGACGGCGGAGTAGACGCCGATGGGGATGGCGATGACCAGCGCGGTGAGCATCGTGATGGACATTAAGGTTATTGTGTTGGGGAGGCGCAAGCCGATTTCTTGAAGGACGGGTTCGCGCGTGCGATAGGAAAAACCGAAGTCACCGCGCAGGATGCCTTTGCGAGAGCCGGGCGCGTCTTTAATGCCGTCGCCGTCTGAATCGATTTGAGTCCAGTCGTTGCCGATGAGCCAGTACAGGTATTGAACGGGAAGCGGTTGGTCGAGACCGAACTGGCGTTTGAGTTGCTCGATTTTTTCCGGTCGGACGCGCCTGCCTCCATATGCGGAGATCGGTCCGCCGGGCGCGAGGTTGACCAGCGCGAAGAGGATGATGCTGAGGAGGAACAGAAGCCCAAAGGTTTGGAGGAGGCGGCGTAGGATGTAGGTGGTCATGCGACAAAATCCCTCATCCCCAACCCTTCCCCCGAAAGGGGAAGGGAGTCCCCTCTCCCTTTGGGAGAGAGCTAGGGTGAGGGAGAGTGTTTATTTCAATGTCCAATCCGCAATATTCCACGTCACCAGATCGTTGACCGTGGACTGTACGCCTTCGATGCGAGCGGAGTATGCCTCGGCATTGGGTACGGTGAACAAATGAACGAGAGGAACTTCTTCGTTGATGAAATCCGCGATGCCGCAGAATGTCTCTTTGCGCGATTCTTCATCGAGCGTGTATGCTTCGTCAATCAACGCGTCGACAACGGGGTTATCCCAGCGCATGACGTTGTAACCGCCTCCAGGCTCGATGGCTTCCTGTGAATAGAGTTCCCACAAGTAATCGGTTGGGTCAACGCCCGCATAACCGTCATCCCAGATATCAATGTCGAAATTTCCGCTTTGCTCGATGCCGCCATTCTCGGCTTGATCCCAGAGGATACTCCCTTCCACAACGGAGATGTTCATTTTGATGCCGATATTCCCAAGCATTTCGGCAATCAATTGTTGCGTGAGATCGAGCGGCTCGCCGAATTCTGCGTACGAGATGAAATCCATTTCCATTGCGTAGCCTTCCTCGGCAGTGGAACATCCGTGACATTCACGCACGCCGTCGCCATCGGAATCTGTCCAACCAGATTCTTCGAGCATGGCTTTCGCGGCTTCGGGGTCGAACGCAGGACGCGTGATCTCGCACTGATAGGGCGGGCGGAAGAATTCCGTCCAAGTGGGTGTGGCTAACCCGAAGAAAATTTCCTTTGTGATCGTATCCACATCAATCGCGGAGCGAATAGCCTTGCGGACGTTGACATCCGAAAGGATTGGATGCGGCGTCGCGGACGCGTCCACCGTTCCTTTTTCCGCCAGATTGAAATACAGACGCATCACCCAGCGGTCAGTGGGACTCAGACTCACTTTGGCGACATCCGAACCTGCCAGATCGTTCGCCGTGTTGACGTTGATCCACATGTCAATGTCTGCATCGCCGTTCAACATCATCGTCTTGCGGACGGAGTCGTCTGGTACGATTTGAACGATCACTCGTTCGATTTCGGGTTTGCCCGCGAGATAAAAGTTATCGTTCTTCGTGAACGTCATGTGATCCCCTTCCACCCATTCATCCAGTTTGAATGGACCACTGCTCAATGGCTGGCGCCCGCAATCCCACGCAAGGAATCCCTGTTCTGCATTGCAATAATGCGCGGGCCAGATAGCAAGTTGCTCGCCGCCGAATTGTGTGAGATAGCCCGGGTAGATTGTATTGTAGTGAACAGCGAATGAGTATTGACTCAATTGTTCGACCGAATCAATGTAATCAATGCCGGGGATCCACGTGCCGTTCACCGGATCGGAGATTGCAGCCCACGTGAACATCACGTCGTCCGAGCGCACCTGATTGCCGTCCTGCCACAACACATCCTCGCGCATGTTCCATGTCACAGACATCGTTCCCGCATCTTCGTCAATCACCACGCCGCCGTTTTCAACCGTCGGTAGTTCTGCGGCGAGTTCTGCGAAGACATTTCCATTTGGGTCAATGTCTGTCATGCCGAGCATGACCAATTCCAGCACGAGCGCGTCGTATCCTGTATCTGCGACCATCGGGTTGAACGACGGCGGGTCTTCCGCGATCACAATCGTGATGCTTTTGTCGGATACCGATGAACCAACTGGTTCATCGGTTCCATTGTTTGTTGCGCTGGGCGGCTGTTGAGATGACGCGCCGCATGCCGTCAACACAAGGCTGAGAATGATCGTGAAAGAAAGAAAGAGCAACGAACGGGTTTTTGTGAACATTGGTCCTCCGGTGGAATCGAATTTTGCGAACGAGCGTATTATTGCATGGATTGCCCCTGCTGATAAGGTTTTTATAAATCCAAATTAAGTGTAAAATCCCTGCCATGAGAACCGTATTCTGGGAAAATAATCAGGTCAAAATGATAGACCAGCGCGTTTTGCCAGCGCGCTTTGAAGTTGTTTCATTCAGCGATCACAAATCCGTTGCGCGCGCGATCACGGATATGGTCGTGCGCGGCGCGCCTGCCATTGGAGCGACAGGCGCATTCGGGCTTGCCCTCGCGGGATATGAATCCGCTTCCCGCTTCGCGTCACCCCGCGAGTTGATCGCTGATCTACAAGCCGCCGCGGCAACCCTGAAAGCGTCGCGCCCCACCGCGGTGAATCTTGCCTGGGCGGTGGATCGAGTCTTAAGCTCCCTCTCCAAATGGGAGAGGGCGGGGGGTAAGGGAGATGTTGATTCGATCCGCCAATTCGTCCTCGACGAAGCCCAGCGCATTGCCGATGAAGATGTGGAGATCAACAAACGCATGGCGGAACACGGCGCGGCGCTCATCAACGACGGCGACACGATCATCCATCACTGCAACACCGGCGCGCTCGCGGCTGTGGATTGGGGCACCGCGCTTGGAGTCATCCACACCGCGCACGAGCAGGGCAAACGGATGCATGTGCTTGTTGATGAGACTCGTCCGCGCTTGCAGGGCGCGCGTCTCACCGCATGGGAACTGGAGCAGTATGGAATCCCCTACGAGATCATCAGCGATAACACCGCCGGATATTTCTTGAAGGCTGGAAAAGTGCAGAAATGTTTCGTCGGCTCAGATCGGACCGCCGCGAATGGCGATGTTGCAAACAAGATCGGTACCTATATGCTCGCGCTCGCCGCGCATGACAACGGCGTGCCTTTTTATACGGTTGTCCCCACTTCGACGATTGACTTATCCCTCGCGCATGGAGATTTGATTCCCATCGAAGAGCGCGATCCTGAGGAAGTCCTTGGCTTGGAGTTCAAAGGCGAGCGCGTGACACCGACGAATGCAAAAGCGCGCAATATCGCATTTGATGTGACGCCGAATCGTTTGGTCACAGGGATCGTGACAGAGAATGGAGTGGTTTATCCGCCGTTTGAAGTTAATTTGAAGAAGATGGTTTTAGGCGAATAAGCGTAGGGGCGACCCGTCAGGATTTATCAAGTTGTCCGACGGGATTGACGGGTCGCCCATCCATGCAAAATTTATTTCTCCATTTTCTAGACAATCCAACCATCACATGATAAACTTTTGCTCGCACATATTGGCGTGGCGCTGGAGCGCCACGCCTTTTACTGCGAATACCACCTGCTTCTTACGCCGTCCTCGGCGAAAGAGTGAACGCCGGGGACGGCGTTCAGAGCAAGAGGCTTAATGGATATCCTGATTACCGGTTCTGTTGCATACGATTACCTGATGACCTTCCCGGGTCACTTCCAGGAACAAATCCTTCCCGAACGATTGTCCTCGATCAGCCTTTCGTTTTTGGTTGACTCGATGTCCAAACAACGCGGCGGCATCGCGCCGAACATTGCGTATTCCATGGCATTGCTTGGGGCAAGTCCGCGCGTGATGGCTACCGTCGGCGAAGATTTTTCGGATTATCGTAACTGGCTCGAATCCAGGGGCGTGGACACTTCGTTGGTGAAGGTGATCCCCGGCGAGTTCACCGCTTCGTTCTTCGCGACAACGGATCTTGCTTCTGCTCAAATTGCCTCTTTCTACCCGGGAGCGATGGGACATTCCGCAACCCAATCGTTGAAGGAACTCGATAAGAAACCCGATCTTGTCATCGTCTCGCCGAGCGCGCCGGATGCGATGATGAAATTCCCAGCGGAGTGTCGGGAGCTTGGGATTAGGTACCTCTACGATCCGAGCCAGCAGGTTCTTCGTCTCGAAGGAAGCGAATTGGCGCGCGATATGGAAGGCGCATACTTCCTGTTTTGTAACGATTACGAGTTCGGGCTGATCTCCAAAAAAATGGGCTGGAGCCTGGATCAGATATTGGATCACGTTAAAGTGCTCGTCATCACGCGCGGCAAAGACGGCGCAGACCTCTATATGGGCGGCGATGCGGTTCATATCCCAACCGTTCCCGAGGATCAAATCGTTGACCCAACCGGAGTCGGCGACGCGTTCCGCGGCGGGTTTTTAGCAGGTTACTCGCGCGGCTTCGATTGGAAGTTATGCGGCGAGATCGGTTCGCTTGCGGCAGTATATTGTTTGGAGCAAAAAGGACCGCAGAGCCATGGTTATACAAGGAAAGAATTTGTTGAACGATTTCGAAAGCATTTTGACGATGATGGCAAGTTGGATGGGTTGTTGTAAAACTTTGGAGTCCATCGGCTAAGTGCCCTTTGGGTATGCCGATGGCGTGGAGCAAGCTCCACGATTCCACATTAGTAAATAAGGAGCAATACATGAGTAACTACGATGTAAAAGATTTGAATCAAGCCGAAGGCGGGCGCCGCCGCATGGACTGGGCGGAGCGCGAGATGCCTGTTCTGCGTTCGATTCGCGAGCGTTTCAAAAAGGAGAAGCCGCTCAAGGGATTGCGCGTTTCAGCATGTCTACATGTGACGACTGAGACCGCCAACTTGATGGTCGCGTTGCAGGAAGGCGGCGCGGATATTGTCCTCACTGCCTCGAATCCGCTTTCCACGCAGGATGATGTCGCCGCCGCACTGGTGAACCAGTTTGAAATTCCCACCTTCGCGATCAAAGGCGAGGACAAGGTCACATATTTCAAACACATTCGCGCTGCCCTTGAACACAAGCCTCACATGACCATGGACGATGGCGCCGACCTGGTTTCATCCCTGTTCTTCATCGAGATGGGACGCTTTGAAAAACTCGAGCCATCTCTTGCCTCATGGGCGAAAGGACTGAGCGATGAAGAACGAAGGCAAATGCTCAAGAACGTCATCGGCGGTACGGAAGAAACCACAACAGGCGTGATTCGCCTCAAGGCGATGGAAGCCGATAAAGTGTTGAAATTTCCCGTCATCGCTGTGAATGATGCGTTGACCAAGCACCTCTTCGATAACCGCTATGGTACAGGGCAATCTACAGTGGATGGCATCATCCGTGCGACAAACGTCCTGCTGGCAGGAAAAAATTTCGTGGTAGCGGGTTACGGCTGGTGCGGACGCGGTCTCGCATCCCGTGCGCGTGGTATGGGCGCTCTCGTGATCGTCACTGAAACAGACCCAATGAAGGCGCTCGAAGCGGTAATGGATGGGTATCAGGTCATGTCGATGGGTGAGGCTGTGAAAATCGGCGATATCTTCTGCACGGTCACCGGCGATATCAATGTGATTGATGAACAACATTTTAAAATTATGAAAGACGGCGCGATTGTTGCCAACTCAGGTCACTTCAATGTTGAAATTAATATTCCCGCACTGGAAAAAATGAGCAAAGGCAAACCCACACTCGTTCGCCCATTCGTTGAGCAATACGTCACTACGGATGGACGCAAGATCAATATCCTCGGCGAAGGGCGACTCATCAACCTCGCTTCTGCCGAAGGCCATCCTGCCTCCGTCATGGACATGTCTTTCGCCAACCAGGCTTTGTCCGCCGAATACATGGCAAAGAACGCCGATAAGCTGGAGAAGAAAGTCTACTCTGTGCCAACGGATATCGACAACGAGATCGCCCGCCTTAAACTCGAAGCGATGGGTGTGAAGATCGACACACTTACCCCAGAGCAAGTGAAGTATTTGAGTTCGTGGGAAGAGGGAACGTAGCATACAGACTTCGGAAGTCTCCGAGACTTCCGAAGTCTTTTGTTTAAAGCCTCGTGGATGAATGTCCGCGAGGCTTTTTGTTTGTGGCGTATAATTCAGAAAGCAAGGAGAGAAATATGGCTGCGAAAAAACCTTTACCCGATGTTGATATGGATTTGCTGGAGAAGGAATATTTCTACCTACAAAATATTGTGAAGGATTACGACGACAAGGCGCTTACCATAAAAACATGGAGCGTTTCCATTGCCGGCGCAATCGCAGGCTCTAGCGCGTTCACCGACTCAAAAGAAGTGTTGTTGTTTGCATCTCTCGTCAGTTTTATGTTTTGGCTGGTGGAGGGTTCGTGGAAGTCTTTCCAGCGCTCTCACTATGACAGGATTGATGCTATTGAGTCTTTTATGCGGGGCAGGAGAGGAGCTAATGAAATGAGAAATTTCCAGATATCCAAATCTTGGGTTGTATCCTATATGAGCAGGTATCGCAAAAGCCTCCCAGAACTTTTGGCTGCGACTCATGTGTTTCTTCCCCATGGGGCATTTTTCTTTCTTTTGCTAATCGCCTATTTCCTGTTTTGATCACTCTTCCAAGCGATTCCTCGTAAACCAATAAATTAACCACGCCCCCACAATCAACGACGGTAAAACAATCAACCCCGCCTCTGGACCGAACGCGCCGCCTGTCCATAGTTCTGGACCGGTGACTTCGATGCGGGTCAGCGCGTAAATGTCCAAGCCCGAAACGGGGAATCCGAATACCACTCCCTCGAAGAAATTCCAGCCGATGTGCAAACCGATGGGGAGCCAGAGTTGTTTTGTGCGGATGTAACCGTAGGCAAGAAAGATCCCTGCAAAGAAGATTCCCGCGACCGCGATCCAGTTCGCGTCAGGGTTCCCGAGATGCAGCCAGCCAAAGATGATAGATGATATGACCACGCCCCAGAACAAGTTGAATCCGCTGGCAATGGTTTGCAGGTGATACCCGCGCGAGAGCAATTCTTCATTCCAGCCGACCAGGATAAAGATGACGAAGAATGTCAATGTGCTGGTGATTACAACTTTGATCGAGTCAAATTCCCATGCGAAGTCTTGAAAGGTGAGCCAGCCGAGACTGAGCATCAAGACGTAAATGAATCCCATTTGAACAAAAGTGATGCCGATGCCTGCCAAAACATCGAACAAGGCTTGGTTGCCCAATTTCAATCCCAGGCTTTCGATGGACTGTTTATCGAGAAAACGTCTCGCCAAAAAGATCGAAAGCGTGATGGCGAATGTCTCGGCGATCGCCGAAAGAAGAATGACTTCGGGCGTTAGTTGGTCAGTTGAAAATATTAACGACGGGACAAGAAAGAACAAAAGAATAACAATGGGAATGCTCAAACAAACGCCGAGACTGAGCAGGGCAACTGTTTGAATCAGCAATCTCCAGCCTGCGCGGAGGCGCGATTCGTCAGGTGAGAGGAAAATTTGATTCAAGGTTATCCTCCGCCCTTGAGATAGATTCCTGTGGGGTCGAGTTCTTCACGCAAAATTCTCAACTCGTTTTCAGTGACACGATCGGTGGTTTTCAATCGGGACGCAACTTTCAACTCCCAGCCCGTGTTTGCTTTTGCATCTTCCACTGTCTTGCCCGGGTGCAACGCGGTGAGGATCATCTCGCTGGTTTCATCCGGTTCCAACATGCCAATATCGGTGACAACCACCAGCATCCCTCCGCCGCGCAGTCCTGCTTTTTCGCGGTCGCCTTTGCCGCCGATGAATCCAGCCGAGGTCATAAATTCCACTTTTTCAGGGAAGCGACGCTTTTGATGCGGGGTCATAATATAACAACGGTTTGCCCATGCGGCGATTTCCTGCGATCCGCCTGAACCGGGCAGACGCACTTTGGGATGATCGTACCCGCCGATCACCGTCGCGTTGATGTTGCCGTATTTGTCAATCTGCGCGCCGCCCATGAATCCCACGTCCACGTTGCCGCGCTGGAGGTAGTTTGAAAAAATATCGTACATGCTCACCACCGAAAGCGATCCGCTCACGAGTGTGGGGTCGCCAATGGACAGTGGCAAGCGCGCAGGCTCCGCGCCGATCACGCCCGCTTCGTAGATCATCACAAGGTTTTGCGCGTGTGTCCGCTTGGCGAGATTGCAAGCAAGATTTGGCTGACCGACCCCCACGAATACCACGTCATCATCGCGCAACAACCGCGCGGCGTTGATGATCATCAATTCAGCGGATGAATATTTGAGTTCACTCATAAGTTTCCTGTGAGACCCTGAGAGGCTTTTTAATAACTCGATGCTGATAGGTCGCCTTTTACGCGCTCAACCGTGATTCCCTGAGCGATAGCGAAGGGTCTCTACGATAATCTCAGAGATTCTTCGCTGACGCTCAGAATGACATTAGGTAAGATGGGTTTTCAAACAACCACTTAGGGTCTACGATTAATATCTTCCATAATTAATTGGCTCGCTCATCAGTTTTGGCACTTCCAGCCGATTGTGAGTCTGTGCGCCGAGTTTCTGCCAATAATCTTCACGATCTTTCACACCGTAAACCCACTCATTCAACCATGCTTTTACCAAATCTTCTGATTCGCTCACCTTATCCCATGCGAGATAAAATTCATTATCGCGGTCGTAATATCCCTGCGCGTAACTCGGATGACATGCAAACGGGACGCGGCACACCGCGCTGACGACAATGCCGGGGATCATCGTGCGGTTCGGGTCGGAGCGGATGACTGATTCGTCCACAATTTCCTCCGCGGTGACGATGACCTTTTTCGCGGCGAACGCGGCTTCCTTCTGCTCACCGATGATTCCCCAGAGGTGGGAGTTGCCGTTCGCGTCCGCGCGTTGCACATGGACAATCGCCACATCCGGGTTCAACGCAGGGACGACAATCACATCTTTCCCTCCGTATGGGTCAGGGATGCGTTTGATGTTGGAATTTACGTTTTCCAAATCGGTTGCGCCGGTTTGATTCATGGGGAGGAAAGGCAAGCCTGACGCGCCCGCTTGCAGGCGCGTGATCATACCGAAGTGCGAATACTCCTCCCATTCGAGTTTGCCTTGTTCGAGCGCGGAACGCACAATACGAAGCGACCCCACACCGGGATTTCCCATGTACGAGAAGATCACTTTTTTCGCGCATCCCGCCGCGACCATCATGTCATAAATTAAATCAGGGGTGGCGCGGGCGAGGGTCAGGTTTTTTTTACCCTGTCTTATGATTTCATGCCCCGCGGCAAATGGGATCAAGTGTGTGAATCCCGCCGCGTAGACAGTATCGCCGTTGTTGACAAATCTAGCGATGGCTTCGGAGAGGGAGATTAGTTTCGTCATTCGTTTTTGCCTTTGATGAGTTTCCTCAGCCAGCCAAACCGCCCGCTGGATGCAACTTCCCTTTTATATTGTGCGCGGAAGAAAAACCCGACCACGGCAAGGGCTGTGCTCCAGCAAAAATATTCAAATTTGGGTTTCCCCGCGGCTTCGGAGAGCAGGAAGAAAACGATCAAGCCGAGGCTGACGAGCAGGAAGAACGTCCCTACGCGATAAACAAATTCCTTACGATTGAATTGGTGAGGTTCGCCCATTAGTTATTTAGCGTGGTCTCGATACGTCCCGCGAATTGCACGCGGGACTACTCGACCAACGTGGGTTTCTTAGCCGAGAACAAAATTCTGCGAAACGGATAAAACACAGGAGTGCCCGGCATGGCGGCGCGCATCTTCCCGCGAATCGCTTGAACAAATTTGTCTTTATGCTCGCCCAATCTTTCAAAGTATGGGACAAGCGCAGTGCCTGAAATCCATTCTACCACTGCGTCTGAGTCTTCCAATACGTGCGGATATATTTTTTCGAAGACGACAACATTTTCGGCGCCGCACTGAAACAGGATGCGCGCATAATCATCAATGGATAACACAGGCGCGTATCGTTGAAAGCCGTTCAAAATGAACTTGAACATTTCTTCGCTTGCCGTTTCGCGATAGATTTGATGTGAAATGTGATTATGGTTCGAAGGGATTTGCACCGCGATCTGTCCGTCGGGTTTGAGTTTTTCAAAGAGAGACGGAATCAACTCTGCATGATTCTCGCTCCATTGCAACGCGGCATTGCTGAAGATGACGTCCCATTCCCCTGTCAGCCTGGATTGATCTCCTTGTTCAAAGACCAAGCCTCCACTTGAGAAGGCCTGCGCTGAGCCCAGTCGAAGCGAAGCGGCTTTATCCAACATCTGCGGGGACGAATCGAGTCCGGTCACCTGGCTGTTTGGCAAAGCATCCGCCAGTTGACGAGTCAATTCACCCGTGCCGCATCCCAGGTCAACGACTTTGAGATTCGGGCGCACATCCACGAGCGCGAGCAGATCATAAAACGGCGCAGCGCGCTCGGACTGAAACTTGTGATATAGATCGGGATTCCAGGGCATAGTTACACTCATGTCATTGCGAGGGCGGTGTTTGCCCGAAGCAATCTCCAACACGACGAGGAGATTGCTCACCTGCACTTGCGCCAGGTGCAAGTGTCGTCGGGCTGTCACCCTCCTCGCAACGACATCATAATAAAAAGCCCTCCCTTGAGCAGGAAGGGCTTAAGAGTTATTTACGACGAGCCGATTTCTTCTTTGTTACTCTCTTCGCAACAACTTTTTTCTTCGCGGCTTTCTTTGCCGCCGCCTTCTTCACCGGCGCAGGCTTCACCAGCGTTTGGATTTGTTCGTGCATGTACAACTGCACGTAATAATAACCGCCGCCGTTCTTGCCGCTCGAACCGGAGCCTTTCCATCCGCCAAAAGGTTGGAAGCCGGGCCACGCGCCGGTCGTCGCGCCTTGCGGGCGGTTCACGTACGTGACGCCTGCCTGAATATTATTGAAGAACCATTGAGTTTCTTTGGGTGAACCATAGAAACCCGCGGTGAGACCGTAGTTCACATTGTTGGCGATGTTCATGGCTTCATCGAGATTTTGCACTTTGCCAATCGTGCTGATCGGCAGGAACATTTCATGTTTCCACAGGCGGTGTTCAAACGGCAGGTTGGTGACGAAAGTGGGTTCGCAGAAATACCCGTGATCGAACATGCCGCCGGTTTTTACGTGACCGCCGGTGAGGAATCTTCCGCCAGCCTGGTTGATCTCTTCGGTGAAGTTTTTGAATTCGTTGTAGGAGCCTTGATTGATGACAGGACCGAGATACGTGGCGCGTTCCGTTGGGTCGCCCATGAGGAGCGCGTCGGTTTTGGCTTTGAGTTTGGCGATGAATTCGTTATATACAGGTTCTTCCACGATCACGCGTGATGCCGCGGAGCATTTTTGCCCCTGCAAGCCAAACGCCGAGCGGATAATGCCTGTCGCCGCGTCTTCGAGATTCGCGTTGCGCGAAACGATGGCGGGATTCTTTCCACCGAGTTCAAGCACAACAGGACGAATATAATTGCGGCTGGCAAAATCGCGAAAGAGTTTCATGCCCACATCGAAAGAGCCGGTGAAGGTCGCGCCATCTAATTCTGGGCTGTCCACGAGAGCCTGTCCCAACGTGGAGCCGGGACCTGTCACGAAGTTGAACACTCCGTCCGGGATGCCCGCGTCGCGCAAACAGTCAGCGTAGAGTCGGACGATCCACGCGGTATCAGTTGCCGGCTTGATGACGACCGTGTTTCCAGCGACGAGAGCCGCGCCGGTCGGTCCGCCTGTCAACGCAAAGGGGAAGTTGAACGGCGAAACGATCAGCCACACACCATATGGGCGCAGGACAGAAACGTTCGTTGCGTCATATCCAACGAGCGGGTCTTTGCCCATCGGTTTGATGAAGCCGTTATTTTCCTCCATCATTTGCGCCGAGTAATACATCAGGTCGGCGGTTTCCTGCACATCGCCCAAAGACTCCATGCGGTTCTTGCCCACTTCAAGCGCCATCGCCGCGCTGAGTTCGAAGATGCGCTTCTCGATCAACGCACATGCCTTGCGGACCAACTGCACGCGCTTTTGCCAGGGCGTGCGGCTCCACGCAGGGAACGCCTTGCGAGCCGCTTCGATTGCCATGCGCGCGTGCAACGCGTTACCTTTTTGCATACGAGCCAGCACCCAACTGGTGTTCACGGGCGAGTGGTCTTCAAACTTCTCATCTGCAAAAACATCTTTTCCGTCAATGATCATCCCGTACTCTTTGCCCAGGCTCGCCTTGAGTTTTGCAACAGCCCCATCAAAGCCCGTGTGAAGCGCTTCGGGTGGATTGAACATCGTGCCGTATGTGAGTTTAAAACCTGCCATGCTTCCTCCAATTTTTATCTGTTTTCTCGAAGTATAGCGTAGGATTTCACAGTAGTCAAAGCAGGGAAAGTCATCGCGCTCCCGAAGGACATCGGGACGATGTGAGCGGCGGTGGTCGAGTAGGGCGAAGCCCGTATCGAGACCAGTCGAAGCGTTAATCTTTCCGTAAGAATTTCCTGTTATAACTTTTCAAAAGGATATGAAAATGAAAAACCGCCTCGTTTCGACTAAGCTCAAGGCAAGCTTTCCCAGCCTGAGCCTGCTCGCTTTACTATTTGCCGCGTGCGCCCCTGCGGCTGTGACTGAACCCCCTGCGCAATCTGTGGCTCCTGTTGTAGTCGTCGAACCGATCGCGACATCGTTTATCCCTGCGCAAGCGACGTTGGAAGTCGCGACCCAGGCTCCTGTAGCCGAAGTTCCAACCGCGCTTCCCGTAGCCACCTCGCGCGGACCTGACCTTCACGCCACCGACCCAACAACGGTCAGCCTTGCTTCGGGTGGATATCAATTCGTTGAGTTCTTCCGCTTTACCTGAAGTACCTGCCGCGCCATGGCGCCCATGGTTCATGGGCTTGAAGCAAAATATTTCGGCAAGATCAAGTTTACCTATCTCGATGCAGACGACCCCCGCACCTTTGACTTTCAGAGCGAATTAGGCTTTTACTACCAGCCCGAAGTGTACTTTCTTGACGGCGTCGGAACTGTGTTGATGAAATGGGTGGGCTACACCAGCGACGTGGATTTTGAATCAGTGTTTGCACAATACGTGCAATAAACAGAGGCGGCGCATGAAAGTGTGCCGTCTCTGTTTACTCTAATCAACATTTTTATAAACTTTTACTTGGTCTCGGATATATATTGGAATTGATTGGCAGAAAACTCTTCATATGTCATCTGTGCCGTTGCCGCCATTGAATTTGCCATTGCGGTTGCAAGCCGATGTAGTTGCTCATTCAGCTTGGCTCTGTTACAAGCCCCTTTAATACAATCCCCGAAGTCGATCATTTCCTTCGCCACCTTATCCGTTTCAACAAGGATCATTTTACCGTGATAAAGATTCCAGAATTCTACTGTCGCCTGCTTAAGTTCTTCGGAGTCGTCGGTATTCGCAACAGTTGATGCTACTGTTAAAGCTTGCAAATAAATTTCCCGCTGGCTATCCAGCCACGGTTTCATGAAATTCTGCTGAGCTGTTTCTACTTCCTGCTTCGATTGTAACTTCTGTGCTTCCAGATTCTTGGTTTGCTGAGACTGATATTGATAAACTCCCCAGAGGAAGCCTGCGACTGCGACCAACGCTGTAATGATTGGCACAAACTGAATCAATAAATAATGTATAGGTTTTGATTTTCCAAGTTCTTGCAGGTCTTGTCTTAGCTTTATATTCTCTAATTGAACCTTTTCTAATTGTGCCAGTTGCAGCGCGCGTTGATGGTTCTTAGCTATTATCTTTGGCGTTGCCATAAAATTTGCTCCTGAAAATTTATTTGTTGAAAAACGTTAAATTCGATAGGATGAAATATATAATGATAAGTATAGCATTGCTTTTAAGCATTTTAAATACACAACCGTAATCCGAATATTTGAAGAAGTCCTTGCACAGTATGTGCAATAGAAATTAAGGTAACAGTCGTTCCGAACTGACTGTTACCTTTTTATTCGTATGTTCGTTCTCGATTTTCCATTGCCTATCCCTTAATTTACCCCTGAAGTTAAACCCCTGCTTACCCTGCCTTATCAATGTGCACCAGATAGGCTTCCACCATGAGCAGGTTCTTCTCTCCTGCGCGGCGGATCACACTTAACAACTGCTCCATTTTATTCACTTCCTCAAGTTGTTCGTCCACGAACCATTGCAGGAAGTTCTGAGCCAGGTAATCGTTTTGAGAGACTGCCAAATCCATGAGACGGTTGATCTGGCCCGTGACTTCCGTTTCCCACTTCAATGCCGCCTGCACTGCATCTTCAGCAGAGGTGAAACTTGGCTTTGGCTCAGCGATGGCTGGGATGCGTAATTCACCCTGCGTGTCCAGCACATAGTGGACGAATTTCAAAGCGTGGATTTTCTCCTCATCCGCCTGCTCGAAAAAGAGTTTTGTCAGCAGATTGAGCTTTTGGATCTGAAAATGACCGGCGATGCTTAGGTACTGCAAACTCGCGCCGTACTCACGCCCGATCTGTTCATTGATCGCTTTTGCCAGTTCAGGGCTGATCATCATGTGGGCCTCCTTTGGGATATGGGATGATTATAAATCCATTAGACCTCTTGCATAAGTGACCGTTTCTTAGCCACAGAGTTCACTGAGACCTTTGAGAAAACCTCATTTTCTCTGTGATCTCTGTGGCGAAAATGACTTTCGCAAGAGGTCTATTAAAAGGAACACTGCAAACATCCACGATTTCGTAAAGACGTTCAAGCCGCCGTCACTTCGACATGGTGAGCCGCAAAGCGAGACGAACCGTCAGTGCAAGCCTCAGCGGCGTTTCTCGAGTCCATCCTGCGCCGAGGACGGCGCAGGTAGCAACTCAGTCTTGACAAAACAGGCTGATGGATTACCCATCAGCCTGTTTTTGTTTGCACCGCCATTACGGGTATTTGACGTCCCCAATACCAATGATGGGAGCGAAGTCGTATTTCATGGCGACGATACCAAAGGTTGTCATTCCAATCACAAAATTTTCACCCGTAAACGGATCCTGAAAATAAAACATGGCGTATCCGCCCCTGTAGAAAACTATGTCGCCATTTTCAGGTGTATTAATGGACGGTAATGTATTTAGCAATTTGTATTGAATATCTTCGGGATTCCCGTTGACCAAACCTTTTTGAGTAAGTAGGTATGCAGCGAAACCCGGCGAGTCGAATTGATCGGGTTCAAAACCCCCAGCCAACCAACTGCTTCCTTCTCTCTGGTAGTTCAGAATCTCCTCGAGCATCTCCGTTTGTGAGGGGTAATCCCCGGACATATCTTTTAGAATAACAAGAATTTTGTCCTCATCAAAAAACCTGTTACGAAGAACACCCGATTCTTCCACTTGCGCAGAAAGGTCTCTAACCTGGTCGTTGAGGTTATCGCGTTCGGCTTGCAGATCCAAAAGGTCTTCTTGATTCTTTTTTATCTCGTCGTTCAATTTATCTGATTGCGCTTGCAAGTCTCCCACCTGGGTTTGAAGCGCTTCCAGCGCTCCGGTAGTTTGAGCTAATTTCTGCTGTAGTTCAATGGTCTGTTGTTCTGAAACAGAAAGGGTTCCCTGAGCATCAACAAGTTTTGCCTGGGTTTTGTTCAACTCCTCAGTGGCTGTGCTTACCTGTTGCCAGGTTACCCAAATTAATATTGCCCCGACCAGAATTGGGATCAGTGTGTAGATGATTGCGCGCTTGCGCGCCGTTTCTTCGCGCTGGCTGACGCGTTCTAAAACTGATTGAAGTTCATCTTCTTGAATTTCATCTTCGTAAGACATAAGGTTATCCTAAAGCCGCCTTGTCAACAATTTGCGACATGAGATGCATCAGTCGTTTGCGCTCGTCCTTATTTGCCGAACTTTTGGATTTGTTGACCGATTGGTAGCGGGATTTGATCGTCAAAAACACATCTGTTTTCTCCCGGCGCGACAGGATTTCCTTGATCTGAAGCGCGCTCAACGAAGAGGTAAATGCCCCCGCAATTCCCGATACTGCTGACGGGAGTTCTCTGATCGAGCCGCCGCTCTTAAAGGTGAAAACAATAACAGCCGCGCCCACCACGAACAGCGCTACGGCGATCATTAAATGGTAGCGGATGGCTCTGCGGTTGTTTGAGATCAACTGTTCAAGTATTTTCTCGTTTGTATCCATTGCGCCTCAAACCCACAACAATAGTATACAACATTTTGGGTTGAATGACCCTGTTCAAAGCATCTCAGATTTGCGGTTTCGTGAAGCATATAGATGTTTTATAATAGACACATTCAATCCATTAGGAGAGCGCAGTGTCCGTAATCACCCTGATGACAGATTTCGGGATCAAAGATGGGACAGTGGGAGTGATGAAAGGGGTGATCTGGGGTATTTGCCCATCGGCGCAAATTTCGGATTTGAGTCATATGATTCAGGCGCAGAATATCCGCGAAGCCGCGTACATTTTTACACGGTCCATTCCCTATTTCCCCAAGGGATCAATTCATATCGTCGTCGTTGACCCGGGCGTTGGCACAAAACGGCGCCCGATGGCTGGGCAGATCGGCGACTGGTTTTACGTCGGTCCTGATAATGGGACAATCACAGGCTTGCTTGAACGCGCCGAGCATTCCAACTGGCAGACCGAATTTGTTGAATTGAATCGAATCAAATACTGGTTACCGAATGTCAGTTTTGTCTTTCACGGTCGCGATATCTTTTCTCCCGTTGCCGCGCATCTGGCGAATGGAGTTCCTCTGAGCGAGTTTGGAACGCCATTTACCAACCCCGTCCGCCTGGAGTTGCCGAAACCTGAAAAGACAAATAACGGATGGCGCGGCGAAGCGGTTCACATTGATCACTTCGGCAATATTTCAACCAATATTCGCACTGAGCAACTCGGTGCCGCATTGGAAAATAAGGCAAACATTGTGGTTCGTTTGAACGGAATCGAAATCAAAGGTCTGGTGAACGCGTTTGGCGAACGCCCTGTCGGTGAGGTAATCGCCTTAATGGGAAGCACAGGAAACCTGGGAATTTCCATAGTCAATGGCAATGCCGCGGCGAAGCTGGGTGTTAAGATCGGTGATGAAATTTTGGTGATGGTTCAGGTGAAATGATGACTGAATCCCCGCTTGTGATCGAGAATTTATCCTTTCAATATCGAACCCGCCCGGAAAAAGCGATTGAGAATATTTCATTTGAACTCAAGCCAGGCGAAATGTTATTGCTTGCCGGTTCCAGCGGATGCGGCAAGACCACGCTGGCGCGTTGTGTCAATGGATTGATTCCGCGTTCCTATAAGGGGACGCGTGACGGCAGGGTTTTACTGCATGGAAAAAACGTTGCTGAGATGCAGATCGCGGATGTATCTCAAATTGTCGGGACTTTATTGCAAGACCCCGAACGACAGATCGTAGCGAGTAACGTCTACAACGAAATTGCATTTGGACCGGAAAATTTAGGTCTGCCGCGTGAAGAGATTCTTATCCGTGTGGAAAACGCAATGGAACGATTGAAGATCGAATATTTGCGCGACCGTGAAACCTTCAATCTTTCGGGCGGTGAAAAACAAAAAGTGGCCCTGGCTGGTCTACTGGCGATGAACCCATCCATTTTGTTGTTGGATGAGCCGCTGGCTTCCCTTGACCCTGCCTCTGCATATGAAGCGTTGGAAGTATTCCGTAGTCTAGCAGATGAAGGCAAAACAGTGGTGCTAATCGAGCATCGCGTGGAAGATGCAATCTTTGCCAAGCCGAATCGCCTGCTTTACATGGAGTCGGGGCAAGTGAAATATCTCGGCTCAATTGATAACCTGCCAACAGAGATCAATCATCGGGAGGTGAAACTCCCGGCAGAGTGGGTGGTGAAGCGGGTGCATCAGATGGGAGAAAGGGTTGATAAAACAGAATCAAGCCAAAGCGTGGAAAGCGACGCGTTGACTGGCGAAGCCGTGTCGAAACGAGGCGAGCCGCTTGTCGTCTTTGAGAATGTTGATTTCCGTTACAGCGACGAGACCCCGTTCATCCTGCAAAACGTGAATCTTGAAATTCGTCGCGGCGATTTGATTGCAGTGCTGGGTCCGAACGGCGCGGGGAAATCCACGATGGTCAAACACGCCATCGGGTTGTTGAAATCAACAAACGGACGCGTCCTGGTGGAGGGCAAGGATACGCGTAGCATGAGCGTGGCACAGATTGCGCACATTCTCGGCTTTGTGTTCCAAAGCCCCACACACATGTTGTTCGCGCCGACCGTGCGCGAAGAGTTGGAGTTTGGTCCAAAAAATTTGGATTTCAAACAGGATGTGATTGATAAGACTGTTGCTGAAAGTGTTTCAACGGTAAACTTGAAAGGGCTTGAGGAATACCCTCCGCTCGGGCTGTCGTTTGGTCAGCAGAAACGCACGACGATTGCGGCGGTGCTTGCGATGCAATCGAAGATCATGATTCTGGATGAACCAACCGCCGGGCAGGATTATTTGAATTACACGCATTTTATGGATGCAATGTGCCGCCCGATGAATGGATCGCAATCGCTCGTCGCCGCGAATTTTGCCGCGACACTTTTCATCACGCATGATCTCGATCTTGCCGTGATGTATGCAAATCGAGTCTTGTTGTTTGGCGATCAACATATCATTGCGGATGGCAAGCCCGAGGATGTCTTGAAAGATTTCGATCTATTGATGCGCTACCGCGTGCGACCCACTTCGCTTCTTCGCATGAACCTGAACCTGCTCCCGCGTACCGGGCAGTTCCTGACCGCTGAGGCGTTAGCCGCGTATGCATAACTCGCGTCGAGCGGAGGGCTGGCGGGTCTTGGAGCGCCTTTTGCGTATCGCATGACCCAGCCCGCAGACGAGACGCTTGGATGATAGAACGCGCTTCGACTACGTTCGGACAAAGATTACGTTCTCACTCCGCTCAGCGCGATGAAATGGTATTTTCCCTGCAACGTTAACACAGTTACAGGGTTATGGTAAACGGGTCAGCTCGTTATTCAACTTAATTCAAAAGGAGAACAGAAATGAACAACAATTCGACATGGGAGTTCGGTACACGGCAGGTTGTGTATGGCGCCATCGGCGCGGCGCTCTACGGCGCGTTTTCGTGGGCGACAAATTTCTTCCCCCTCCCCGCGGCGGGTAATATCACCTTCCGCCCGGCTGTTGCCGTATTGATTTTCTTCGGCGTGGCGTATGGTCCGATCGTCGGTTTGCTCGCTGGCTTCATCGGCAACACTCTCGGAGATATGATTTCAGGCTTTGGCTTCTATTGGCACTGGAGCTTGGGCAACGGCTTGATGGGTATGGTTCCTGGGCTAATTATGGCGTCAATCACCGATTTCAAAGCCCGATCCCAAATCATCAAGGCGGTAGGTTGGGGCGCGCTCGGTATTGCGGTGGGCATGTTATTTGCTTCGCTCACTGAAATGTTCGTCGGTGGCATTGACTTGAACACTGCGCTTGTTGGTTACTTCACGCCCGCCTTCCTCGGCAACTTGGTTGTGACCGCCATCCTCCTGCCGATTCTGATGATCGCCTTTGCCGGGGTTGCCGCACGCAGAGGCAGATAGCACAAATGCTTGTCACCTGGAAGTACCGTCCGCGCAACACCTTCATCCAGCGCTTGGATCCTCGCACCAGATTCATCTTACTGGTATGCACGATCTTTGCACTGACCATTCCAGAAATCTGGGATTACCGTATACTCCTTTTACTCTTTCTGCTTTCGCTGACCCAGTTTTTGATGGCGCGGATCGAGTGGAAGGATATACGGCGGCCCTTGTTCTTTATCTTCATTCTGGTGTTTTTCATTATTGGATTGAATGGTTTACTTTCAGGGCGCGGCGGTCCTTCCTCGGTAGCTGACCCGAACTCCCCGATCATTTTTCAGGCACTAATCCCCGGCACTACCTGGGGATTAACGGTGACTATTTCGAAATTATGGTTCGCGATGAACCAGGTCATACGTATTCTTTCCATGGCGCTCCCGGCAATACTCATCCCATACACCATGGACCCGAATATTTACGGCACTGCTTTCAAGCGGATGGGCGCCTCTGATAACGTTTCGTTTACGATGGACCTTGCGTTCCGCTTCCTGCCGACCTTCGCGCGTGACCTGACCATCACCATTGACGCGCAACGCGCTCGCGGCTACGAAATGGAAAAACTCAAAGGCGGGCTTGTCGCGAAAATCCGCAGGCTCGCGCCGTTGATCATTCCTGTCACGATGCAGTCAACGGTGACAGGCGAAGAAGTGATCGACGCGATGGATTTGCGCGCGTTTGGCACAGCCCCGCGCACGTGGCTCAAAGACTTGAAATACGCTCCACGCGATTATGCCATGATCGGCCTGGGCGTCGTCCTCTTTGTTGCTTGTTGTGTTTTGAAGTGGGGGTTTGGTATTGGCGGTTTCTTCGTGCCAGAATTTTTCACAAATTTTGTCTTGGGGTGAAACGAAATGTTGATTAGACCTCTTGCAAAAGTGCGCTAGAGAGCGCACTTCTACACAAAAATAATAATTTTGTGTAGCGGACGTTCTCTAACGTCCGCCTTCGCAAACCATGTATTCGACTTATGAAAGAGGTCAATTCAAAAACCCCGACTCATCCGAGTCGGGTTTTTTGTTTAACGATGATGCTTATGCTGTTCTTCGGGGTAGATTTCTCCCGCTTCGATTGAGACTTTCAAGTGATTTTCCTGTGGCGGGAAGGTGCAGGTTGCATAATCGGTGAAGGCGCACGGTGGACTATATGACTTGTTGAAATCCACGAATACTTTGCCGTTTTCATGCGCGTCGGTGTAGTGGTAGCGGCCCGATGGATACGTGGGATGGCTGTTCGTTTCGTCCATGAATTGAATGAAGAGGCGGCGGTCGGGTAACTCTTCGACCATCAATTCGTGTTGCTTCCCGTTCAAGTCAAACGAGACATAGCCCTGCATTTGTTCGTCAAGAATCGCGCCGAGGATATCGGGCATCTTCACGATTTTGGGAGTCTCGTAGCGGGTAAAAGTCGCAGGGACGCGAAACTCCTCTTTAACCGGATACCACTCGCGGCTGGGAAAGAGGCGGCGTTCTTCCTTCGTGTTATCCCACAAACGAATCCCAACTCCCTTTGAACGGCGGACGACCACCATGCGCATGTCGTCAAAGGTGAGGAAGCTGGGCACGTCCTCCTGGTCTGCATCGAGCAACGCGGATCTTGATTCCACGCCGTTGACTTCGACAGCCTGATCTGATTCGACATTCAGTGTGACGTTGTTGCCGTCGAATTCAAACGTGCCAAGCCGTGCGGGCGCGCGCCTGGGCAGGAGGATATCGCACTCTCGATCAGAGCCGATGAGGTTCGTGCCTTTGCGAAGCCAGAACAAACCCGCGAGGGCGAGCCATCCGTTTTCGCGGCGCAGGTTGGTATCCACTTCTTCGCGCCATTTCAATACACTCTTTTCATACTCTTCGTTTGTCATTGTTAATTATCCTCGGTAGATCTCTCCCGCTTCCACGCGGAAGGGGAGGGTGTTTTGCGGCGGCGCAAAAATGCACGTGGCGTACGCGGTGAACGCGCACGGCGGGCTGTATGAATAATTGAAATCCAAAACCACCCTGCCCTGCTTCGGCGGTTCGGTGTAATAATAACGGCTCGGCGGATACGTCTCTTTACTGCTCGTGCCATCGCGAAATTTGATAAAAAGTTTTTTGCTCTTTGTTTCGCCCACGTCGAGTTTGTACGTCTTGCCTTCAAAACGAAACGTGACAAAACCATCCAGTTGATCTTCGACGGTATCGCCTGTGGAATCATCCTGCCCGGATTTTTTTGATTCAGGGTAACGCGTGTACGTCGCATTGAAATGGAAATGTTTGTTGATTGGGAACCATTTCAGCGGCGGGAGATTGAATCGTTCCTCCCGTTTGTTATCCCAGATGCGGATGGCGTATTTGGCGTACTTGCCGCCATGTTCGTGGATGACCATGCGCAGATCGTCCCACGTGATGAAACTGGGCTTCGCCTCTTTGCTGGACCTGAGAATTGCCTTCTTCGCCAAGCGACCGTTGACCCGCGCCTGGACTCCCTCTGCCACCTGAAAGCGGATAGTTTTTCCCTTTAAATCGGCAACGCCAAGAAAGGTGGGCGCGTAGTCGGGAAGCACCACTTCGCACATGACGTTGGAACCGATCAAATTCCTGCCTTCGTTCAGCCAGAATAACCCCGCCAGTGAAACCCAGCCATTCTCGCCGACCAGCGAGTCGTATTTCTCCGCGCGCCACTTAAGGACATCGTTTTCGTAGGTCTTGTTTGTCATTTGTGGTGATTATACTGTGAGGCAGTTTCTCGTGGATTTGCAATTTTGTTATAAAATGGATACAGCCGAGGGTGCGTCGCACCAGATCGAAGGGAAACTCTCTTTTAATGGAGATAGCCTTTCGCCTGGATTCGTCTTGTTAAACACGGTGCGACGCACTTCATCGCCGCGCTTGAGGTCGCTCCCTGCGCCGTCCTTTGCAAAGCATCCTGTGGACGGCGCAGGATTTACTTGAAAAACGCCGCCGAGGACGGCGGCTTGAGCCGAGGGATTGCCATGCCAAAACGAAAATATCAAACCCCCGAAGTTCTGCACGATGCCCCGCTGACAGGCGCGAAAACGGCGGATTTTCACTTCGACGATTTCGCCGCGACATTGGCGCGCCTGATCGCAGACAAGGACACCGAAACGCCGCTTGCGATTGGAATCAACGGCGCATGGGGATCAGGCAAAACATCCCTGCTGTTGCGCGTGAAGAAAGTTTTCTGATTGACTTGTTTGAATTATAATTTTATTTACACACTCTAAGGATACCTATGGCTAACACTAATCGATCTCTTCGCATATTTCTATGCCACTCATCAGTTGATAAGCCAGTGGTGCGCGATCTATACCAAAAGTTGAAGACGATAGAATGGATTGATCCATGGTTGGATGAAGAAAAACTTTACCCTGGTCAGGATTGGGATTTGGAAATTGAGAGAGCCGTAGAGGTTGCGGATGCGGTGATAGTATGCCTCTCTAATAATTCGGTGACAAAAGAAGGTTATGTTCAGCGAGAATTAAAGTTCGCATTGGATATTGCGCTTGACAAGCCTGAAGGGACAATCTTTGTTATTCCATTGCGTTTGGAAGATTGTCAACTCCCTCGTCGTTTGCGATCATTTCAATATGCAAATTACTTCCCTGTCCCGAATCAGGGGCGAACCTTTCAGTTGTTGCTAGTCAGTTTGCAGAAAAGAGCCGAATCTCTGGGTTTGACTTGGAAGAGTGAAGAAATGGCTTCTTCAAAAGTGCAAAAATCCATCTCTCCGCCACAACAAATTGCTACCACTCAAAATATCCCCAAGCGAGCTCGCCGAAGATATCAAACCCCCGAAATTTTACATGATGCTCCTCTTAGTTTTCAGAAGGTGGCGGATTTCCACTTCGACGATTTCGCCGCAACATTATCTCGTCTGATTACCAGCCCCATGATTGAGACACCGCTGGTGATCGGCATAAATGGTGCGTGGGGATCCGGAAAAACTTCACTGCTGTTGCGAATAAAGAATATGCTCGATCATCCTAAAGAGGAAAGTGGGAAAGGTGAACATCGCTTTGCAGAGGGAAAGGAAAATTTTCGCAATTGCAAAACGGTCTGGTTCGATGCGTGGAAATATAACGATGAAGATGAGTTACTGGTGGCGTTGGTGCGCGTGATTTTGCAAGCCATGGGACGCGATGGATTCATCAACAAGATCAAAGCCTGGCTGGATGATCCAAAACAAAAATCATACGATGTCTTTGGAATGTTCATCAACGCCTTTGGGATCAGTTTCGGCGGCTTAGGCGCGGAGTTCAAATTTCAACTCGACCCGAAGAAGCACGAACAAATTTCCCCGTTTGAGAAATACACCGCCTTCTTCGATCATTTCAATGATGCGTTCAGCTTTTTGCTGGAGACATGGGTTAGCAAGGATGGGATTCTTGCGATCTTTATTGACGATTTGGATCGTTGTCTGCCTGCCAAAACAGTGCAGATCCTCGAGGCTATAAAACTTTTCCTTGATAAAAGCGGATGCGTCTTCATCCTTGGTGCGGATACAAAAATTGTGCAAGCCGCAGTTGAGACACATTACAAGAATTCGGGTATAACAGGCGAAAGTGCTAGGGATTATCTGGAAAAGATAATTCAATTACGCTTTGATATCCCACCTATTGTTGAAACTGCGATGGAAAATTATCTGCGTGCACGGAATAACACAATAGTAGATGAAGCCATCCTTCATCGTTGGCAGGCTTTGGTTGCCGCGGCGGAAGTCAACCCTCGCCGCGTCAAGTCCGTAATCAATGATTTGAATTTGCAATGGTTTATGGCGATGAATTCAGGACAAGCCGAAGGTGTAAATCGCGATGATTTTATTTGTTGGCAGGCACTTATGCGTGCTGCACCCGCTTCCTTTGTAAAGCAGGTGATGGATTTTGAAGACAAAACTATTCGCTTTGGTTTTATCAATGACGCGCTTAAATGGCAGCAGGGCAAAACCGAAGATAAAGATGCTGTAAGAGGCTATTTTATTGCATATGAAGATAATGATTCTAAGCGCCTCCGTATGACTTTGAGACAAATATCTTTCAGCTTGGAATTTACACCCGATGCCCTAGAATCGATGATTTACATGGCTAATCCTGCACCCAGAATCGGCTTAGGAATGGCACCTTCAGAAGAAACACCAAAAATCATGATTGAACCTGGATTAGATATTATTGAAAGCCAGATCGAAGAGAAAATGCCATCTAATGTACGTTTACAACAAGAGGAAAAAGAATCGGTGTTATACGATCAATATCGTCGAATACTTGGTGATGTTGAATTTGTTCGTATCCCAAAAGGAAAGTTTGTAATTGGAAGTATGGAAAATAACGATTTTGCGTTGGTAAATGAGAAGCCACAACATACAGTTAATATTCCATATGATTATTGGATGGCGCGGTTTCTGTTAACTAATGAACGCTATGCCGAGTATTCTGGCAAAGAAATGCACCCTGTTCAGGGTTGGGAGAAGCAAAAAGATTATCCAGTGGTGCAAGTCTCTTGGGATGATGCAATGGCTTACAGCAAATGGTTCAACGAGACTTTTAAGAGCGACCTAGGCGATTTGTTGGTGCGCCTGCCCACGGAAGCTGAGTGGGAAAAAGCCGCGCGCGGAGCCTATGGTAACGAGTGGCCCTGGGGCAACGAATTTGATAAAAACAAATGCAATTCGGCCGAAGGAGGTCATGGAGGTACAAAGCCTGTGGGCGCACACTCTTTCGCTGGAGGGGACTCGCCTTATGGTTGTACCGACATGGCTGGAAATGTTTGGCAGTGGACCCATAGTTTATATAAGGATTATCCATATGAAGTAACTGATGGGCGTGAAGACGAAAAAAGCCGAGAGCGGCGAGTATTGCGTGGTGGATCATATGGTAGTAATCGAGATTCTGCGCGTTGTGCACATCGAGAATTCTTTCGCGCTGACCTTTCACGCGATATTATCGGATTCAGAGTTTGTTTGTCAAATACTTCTTTTGAAAAATAGCTTTCAGAACAAATCCACTTACTGATAATTCATTTAATAATACAGGCTAAGAGATGTAAATTCCTCAGCCTGTATTATGTTTACTAATAAGTAATTATCTCAAAAGGTACTCTGGGCTAATCTACGGAACCAGAGCATAGCACAAGCAAATTGAAGAAGCGCAAGATAGTTTTTTGACTTTTTCTCGTAACGGACCAAAAGACCTCGACATTTG
>Ga0247727_10004737_pt1 | contig 28514 bp, 18 predicted proteins | sample WisWelCaveWW1625_FD_202498 | JGI IMG/M metagenome (GOLD analysis project Ga0247727, IMG submission 202498) | Biofilm microbial communities from Wishing Well Cave, Virginia, United States - WW16-25 | ecosystem: Environmental > Aquatic > Deep subsurface > Groundwater > Cave microbial mat | place...
ACCTCCTTCCCTGGAAGGATCTTGGAATCGAATATGTAATTGAATCCACCGGACTTTTCACAGACGGTGAAAAAGCGGCCCTGCACCTTAAGGCAGGGGCCAAGAAAGTTATTATTTCCGCTCCGGCAAAAGGCGAGGTCCGAACCTTAGTTATCGGGGTCAATGAAAACGAATACGATCCTGAAACCCACCACGTGGTTTCCAATGCCTCTTGTACAACCAACTGTCTTGCGCCGCTTGTGCATGTGCTCTTAAAAGAAGGAATTGGAATTGAAACCGGTCTTATGACCACGATTCACTCCTATACCGCGACCCAGAAAACAGTAGACGGTCCTTCCAAGAAAGACTGGCGCGGCGGCAGGGCAGCAGGCATTAATATTATTCCTTCCACTACGGGTGCTGCCAAAGCCGTGGGAGAAGTAATTCCAGCAGTCAAAGGGAAATTGACCGGTATGGCTTTCCGTATTCCTACCCCGGATGTCTCGGTCGTGGACCTGACGTTTCGCTCCGTAAAGGACACCTCGATTGAAGAGATTGATGCTCTTCTGAAAAAGGCGTCTGAATCCTACCTGAAAGGGATTCTTGAGTATGTTAATGAAGAGGTGGTTTCAACAGACTTTATTCACACCAAAAGCTCTTCGATTTATGATTCGCTCGCAACGTTACAGAATAATCTCAAGGGAGAAAAGCGATTTTTTAAAATTGTTTCCTGGTATGACAATGAATGGGGTTATTCGAATCGCGTTGTGGACCTTCTGAAATACATGGCTTCAAAACAGGCGGTTACGAATCAGCAAAAAATTACTGCAAAAGTTTAGACGGCCATTCCGGTTTTCTGTGTCCCTCAATTAAGAAATGCCCCGGAGAAAGTTGCGTGCTATGAAACATCACAAGACTTGTAAGATTATTGCTTTTGTCTGCAGTCTGATTCTTATAAGTTGCCACCCGCTTTGGGCCTATATTGGACCCGGAGCGGGTTTTGCTTTTTTGGGTTCTGCGTTTGTTTTCGTGATGACCTTTTTAATGGCATTTCTTACGATCGCTTTTTGGCCTATCCGCTGGCTTTGGAAAAGCCTTTGGGGAAAGAAAATGAGCAAAAAGGCCAAAACAAGACGGCTCGTTATATTGGGCCTGGATGGGTTTGACACGGTTCTGACGGAAAAATACATGCGTGAAGGCCGGTTACCTCATTTGAAATCCTTGGCAGAAAAAGGCTGTTACCGGAAATTAAAAACGACCTTCCCTTCAATATCTCCGGTGGCCTGGTCGACCTTTCAGACCGGCGTCAATCCCGGGGCACACAATATTTTTGATTTTTTAACCCGCGATAAGCGGATGTATTTACCGGATCTTTCTTCCATGAAAATTGATCCCCCGAAACGCAGCTTTTCCTTTGGCTCGTGGCGGATTCCTCTGTCCAAGCCTGAGATCCGGATCCTCCGCCAATCGCAGCCTTTTTGGAAAATCCTTGGGCAACAGGGGATTTTTTCAAGTATTTTGCGTGTCCCCATTACTTGCCCCCCCGAAAAATTTGAAGGGAATATTTTATCCGGCATGAGTACGCCTGACCTTAAAGGTTCGCAGGGGATGTTTTCATTTTTTAGTACAGCGGCTGAAACCGGAGAGCGGACCGGTGGGACGCATTTCCCGCTTAAGCGGGAAGGTAAGCGCGCAAGCGGTTTCATTGAAGGGCCGCCGCATCCTTTCAAGATAAAAAGAGATTCCCTTAAGGTTCCTTTTTCGATTGCAGTAGCCCCTGAAAAGAACCAGGCCATTTTAACCCTGCAAAAAAATCAGCTTTCACTTGTTCCGAATCAATTTTCAAACTGGATACGGCTTGAATTTAGCGCTGGGTTAGGAGTCAAGATTAAGGGGATCTGCCGGTTTTATTTAAAGCAGATGTCTCCGGAGGTGGAGCTTTATGTTTCACCGGTCAACATTGATCCTGAAAGCCCGGCCATGCCTATCTCGCATCCCAATTTCTTTTCGATGTATCTCTCAAAGCTCAACGGCTTATTCGGAACACTGGGGTTAATGGAAGATACCTGGGCCCGCAATGAAAAGGTTTTGGACGATGAAGCGTTTTTGGCCCAGACGTATTTGACGCACGAAGAGCGGGAAAAAATGTTTTTTGATTCTTTGGAGAAAACAAAAGAAGGAGTTTGCGTTTGTGTGTTTGATGCCAGTGACAGAATTCAGCATATTTTCTGGCGCTACATCGATCACGGACATCCTTCGCCCTGTCAGGATGAAAAATACCGGGAAGTGATTCCACACATGTATGCCAAGATGGATGACCTGGTCGGCCGTACCCTTAAAAAAATCGGAGAAAAGGATGTCTTCATTGTTTTAAGTGATCACGGGTTCGCGTCTTTTAAACGCTGTGTGCACCTTAATACGTGGCTTGCCAAAGAAGGGTACTTGACGCTTAAGGAAAATAAAATTACCGGCCGCGACCACTTTTTGGATGTGGATTGGTCCAGGACCAAGGCCTTTGCCGTTGGGCTTTCCGGGCTTTACTTGAACCGGATAGGACGTGAAAAGCAGGGAATTGTTTCGGATCAAGAAACGGTGAAACTGAAAGCCGAAATCACGGAAAAACTCTTGCGCTTAAAGGATCCAGCCAATGGACAAGCCGCCATACGCCGGATTGCCGATTCCGCACAAATTTATAAGGGGCTTTATAAATCGGAAGCGCCGGACCTTATTATCGGCTACGAACCGGGATACCGCATTTCGTGGGAATCCGTGACCGGGAAGATGCGTTCCGAAGTTTTTGAAGATAACACCAAGGCCTGGAGCGGGGACCACAGTATTGATTCTGACTGTGTCCCGGGTGTTTTTTTCTGTAACCGCACGATTAAAAGCGACGCCCCTGATATGCGCGATATTGCGCCGACCGTTCTTGATTTGTTTGATGTTAAAATTCCTGCCTATATGGAAGGAACACCGGTTTTATGAAGAAAGGTTTTTCTGTCCTAACAGCCCTTTTCCTGTTTTTAAGCTCGGTGCCGGTGCATGCCGAGGATGCGTCAGCCCGCAAAGTGATTATTCTGGGGATTGACGGAATGGATCCAAAGCTGCTTCAAAAATTTATGGATGAAGGGAAGATGCCTAATTTTAAGAAACTGATTGAAGACGGAGGGGATTTTAAAAAGCTTCAAACAAGCTATCCCCCTCAAAGCCCTGTCGCATGGTCCAGCTTTATGATCGGAGCCAATCCCGGCAAGCACGGCATTTTCGATTTTATTCACCGGGATCCCAATACGATGCTGCCCTACTTATCCATTACGGAAACCAAGCCCCCGACAAAATTCCTGCCTCTGGGTCCGTGGCAAATTCCGCTTGATTCGGGTTCTGTGAAGAACTTGCGCGATGGGAAGCCTTTCTGGGAATACTTGTTTGAAAAGAATATCGCGGCAACGATGGGGCAGGTTCCTGCCAATTATCCGCCTACATGTCCTTGCGAGGGCCACGAATTTAAGGCTTTGTCCGGAATGGGAACGCCTGATCTTTTGGGCACGCAAAGCTCCTTTTCCTTTTACACCTCGGAAGAAATGAATCTTAAAGGGGTCATTGGCGGAGGAAAGATTTATAAAGTCACTCCCTTGGAGGGTAAGGTGGATGCCAAGATTTATGGTCCGCCGCACCCTTTAAAAAATCCCAAAGCTTTTCCTAACAAGGAAGACATGGCTCTCACCATTCCTTTTACGGTTTGGTTTGACGAGGGCAGCCAAATGGCAAAGCTGAACATTCAGGGACAGGAAATCATTTTAAAACAGGGGGAGTTCAGCGACTTTGTAAGAATCCAGTTTGATATTATCCCTGTGGTCCAGCATATCACCGCCATCTGCAGGTTTTACCTTAAAGAACTATCGCCGAATTTTAAGCTCTACATCTCACCGCTCAATATTGATCCTTCCAATCCAGCGGTTCCGATTTCCCAGCCCGGGTCCTATGCCAAAGAGCTATTTGATGCTGTCGGATACTTTTATACTCAAAATATGCCGCCTGATACAAAGGCGCTTGAGCATAAGGTTTTTACGGATGAGGAATTTTTAAAGCAAATTCAGATGGTTTTTAAGGAAGAAGAAAAGCGCCTTGATTTTGAACTGGGAAGGTTCCAGAAGGGAGTACTTTTCCACTATTTTAGCGTGCTGGATCAGATAAGCCATACGTTTTGGCGCTTTTTAGACCCCCAGCATCCCTTGTATACCGTCGAAGGAAACAAGCGCCACGGACAAGTGATTGAGAATTTTTATAAGGAGTTTGACCGGATTCTTGAAAAAGTAAAGGCCAAGGTCGATGCCGATACGCTCCTTATCGTTATGTCGGATCACGGGTTCACCTCTTTCCGGCGCGGAGTCAACTTGAATACGATTTTCTTAAATAAGAAATGGATAACCTTGCTTGATCCCAATAAGCAAGACGCGGGTGAGTTTTTTGCCAACGTGGATTGGACGAAGACAAAGATTTATAACCTTGGGATTAATGCGGTCTATGTGAATCTTCAAAACCGGGAGCCTCAAGGGGCTGTTTCGCTCGACCGATACGACAGTTTTGTCGAAGAGGCACGAAAAATGCTATTGGAGTATGTGGATCCCAAGACGGGCATTCATCCCATTAAGCACGTAGCGCGTAGAAATGAAATTTATAAGGGGCCCCATGTGGAAAGTGCGCCTGATTTGATTGTGGGGTATGAAGACGGCTACCGGGCTTCCTGGGATACCATTTTGGGGGAACTCCCCAAGGAAGAAATGGTAGATAACTTAAGCACGTGGAGCGGGGACCACACCATTTATTTTAACCTGGTACCCGGTGTGGTGCTCTCCAACCAGAAAATTAAAAAGGAAAATCCTAGTCTGGAAGACATTGCCCCTTCGATATTGGATTATGTCGGGATTGAGAATCATCCGGAAATGGAAGGCAGCTCGATATTTCGCTGAAACCTTAAGTTGGAAACGGATAAAAAGGAGAATCTAAAAAATGTTTGACACAAAAATAAAGGTGAGAAAAGAATTGTTTGAAAAGGCAAAAAGTGCCGCTTCTGAAATGGGGTGCTCTTCCGTCGAGGAGTTTGTCGAAACGGTCCTTGAGCGGGAGCTTGAGCGGATTGAGAACTCAAAGAAAGAAGAAACCGTGGTTTCCGAAAAACAAAAAGAAATTGATGATATTACCACCAAGTTAAAAGGGTTGGGGTATCTTGAGTGATTAACGCATTAACCGGATGCTTAACTTTAGTTTTTGACTGGCTCCTAAAACCCTTTGGCGCGCTAACGCCTGCGGTAGGGCTTTATGCGGTGTCGTTTGTGACCGGCATTTTATTCCTGAAATTATTCGGCTTATTTTCCAACCAGGCCAAGATCAAAGCGGCGAAGTCCAAGATCCAGGCGCATATCCTGGAGATCGTACTTTTTCGCAATCATTTGGGCCTGTCCTTGAAAGCCGCGATGAAAGCCCTGGGCACCAATCTTCTTTACCTGCGGTATGCGCTGGTTCCTTTTCTCGTGCTGATGGTTCCGGCGATTTTGATCCTGGCGCAGCTTTATCTGCGTTATGAACACCGCCCTTTAAAAGTGGGAGACGAAACCTGGGTGACGGTGAAAGTCGCGGAAAGGCAAGGGATTGAGCGGTTGAAACTTTCAGCTTCAGGCGGGCTGGAAGTTATCTTGCCGCCTCTTATGCTTAAGGCAAAGCATGAAGCCTCCTGGCGTGTGAAAGCGCTTGAGCCGGGCAAAAAGCAGGTCACCGTGCAGGGTGAAAATCAAACCTACAGTATGGACGTTTATGTGGGGGATTCGGCCCCTTTGCTTTCAAGCGGCCGGTTTAAGAACTGGTTTAAGAGCCTGCTTTATTCCGCGGACCCGAACTTAGGGAAGGAATCAAACCTTGAGGAGATTTTTGTGAAATACCCCAAGGTGAACTACGCTTTGCTGGGATTCCAGGTCCACTGGATGCTGATTTTCCTTGGGGTGTCGCTTGCAGCGGGTTTTTTATTTAAAGGTGTTTTAAAGGTTGAAATCTAATACCGCGTTACTTTTGATTTTGTGGGTTCGCGGTACTGTGCCGATTGAAATTGGAACACCCAATTTCAATCGTAAAGGCGCACTAGAAAGGAAAGTGAGAAAGTGAAGAACAACTTTTTATTTATTGTTTTTGATAGCTGCCGTTTTGATACGTTTATGAATGCCAAGACCCCCAATATCAGCCGCTTAGGAAAGCCGGAGAAGCGGTATTCCTACGCCAGCTGGACCACCCCTTCGCATACGGTCTATATGATGGGGATGAGCCCGCACAGATCACCCAAAGGTGTCTTTGCCTCTGAAGTCTATAAAGACGATTTTAAATGCTGGTCAGACCGGTTGAATATACCGGATATTTCGTTTAAAGGGTTTGTCCCGGAGTTATGGCTTTCCACGTTTTTGAAAAAAAATGGTTATAGGACAGGTGCGCTTGTTTCGATGCCCGTCTTAAACCAAACCACGGTTTTAAACCAGTCTTTTGATGAATATGCTTTAATGCCCAAGCACAATGATTTCAATGCCATCCTTGACCGGTTAGTGTTTCCAAACGATACCCCCAGTTTTTATCTTCTGAATGTTGGTGAGACCCACTATCCCTATGCGCTTCCGCACGAAGGGGAGAATACGCTGCCCCGGATTCACGGGGTCCACGGTGTGTTTAAGCATCTGGATGATTTTATTGACCGCGAAGGATCCAATGGCAATGGGGGAACAAAAGAGGACGAGTTCTTCTCAATGAATCAAATGGCCGAGCTTAAGGAAAAACAGCGTACCAATATTGAGTATCTGGACAAACTGTTTGAAAAGCTTTATGATCTCGTGCCGCAGAATACCCATATCCTGGTCACAGCAGATCACGGTGAGCTTTTTGGGGAAGAGGGTTACTTCGGGCACGGCCCCATTTTTCATGAAAAAGTATTTGAAGTTCCTTTTGTCGAAGGAAAAATCAAATGAAAATGATTAAAACTCTATACGTATTTTTTACTGTCCTTTTTATGATTGTCTGCGCCGGGCATACGTCGTTTGCCATGGCCATAAATTCGAAATGGAACATTTTTAAGAAAACGGAAGCACCTGCGAAAGCAGAAGCACCCGTAAAGGCAGAAGCTCCTGCGGTCACTCAAAATGAGCCTGTCGCGGCCAGTCTGCCAGCCGCTGAGCCGGTGCAAGAATACCGGATCTCCGCCGAAGATGTTTTGCAAATAAAGGTTTTTGAAGAGCCCGATTTAACAACCACTGTCCGTGTGGCAAGCAATGGGGAAATTACGTACCCGTTGTTAGGGAGGCTTCCTGCCTTGGGAATGACGGTGAGTGAACTTCAGGAGAAAATAACAGAGCTGTTGTCCAAAGACTACCTGATGGACCCTCAAGTGCAGATTTTTATTGAAACTTATCATTCGCGCAATGTGTCCGTAACGGGAGCTGTCAGCCGGCCGGGTTCTTATCCGCTTCCCGCAGGAAAGAATATGACCCTGATCGAAGCTATTACGATGGCAGGGGGTTTTAGGGAGGATGCTGCGATTAATAGTGCTCGCATTTTTCGGACCGAAAACGGAATGCCTAAGACGGTCAATGTTAAAGCCAAAGACATCATTAAAAAAGGAGACCGGAGCCAGGACGTTGAGCTTTACGCCAACGATGTGGTTTTTATTCCGGAAAGAATCCTATGATTGAATCAAAGATTTTTGATATCCGTAAGCATGCCCACCATGTGTTTTTGTTTCTCAACCGCCGGCGTTTGACCATTTTGACTTTTTTGAGTGTAACCCTTCTGGTGATTTTCGTTAGTTTGTTATTTCAATCAAAGATTTACCAGGCAACGGCAACGATTCTGATTGATCAGGAAAGTCCCAGTATTTTGCAGGTATCCACTTCGCGAGATGATGCCACGGTGGCACAAACCAATTACCTGACTTATGCCGACTATTACCGGACTCAGCTGGAATACCTCAAAAGTTATCATTTGGCTGAGCAGGTTTTTACCCATTTGAACCTTAAAGAGGATCCGGGATATGCCAATAAACCCGATGCGGTAAATATCCTTCGCGGTGAGGTGACGGTTGAACCTGTGAAACAAACACGGATTGTCAAGTTGAGCGTTGAAAATGTTTCACCTAAGAAAGCGGCGCAGACCGCCAACGAATTTGCAGCCATTTTTGTTCAGGAAAGTCTAATGAAAGCCGCTTCTTCAGAAGCTCTGACTTTAATGAAAACGGAATACCTGAAACTACAGTCCAAAGAAGCTGAACTATCAAAGCGGTACCGGGAGAAATATCCGGCAAGAGCTCGAATACGCCAGCAGATTAAACAGCTTGAGGAAGCGATTGGCAAAGCGCTGGAACATCAGGCTGGTGAAGCGGAGCCGTTTTCCCAGGATCAGCGGGTCGATTTGGAAACCCTGCTTAAACAATTAGGGCAGGACATGGGGATTGGGGGGTATCGTCCGAGTAATATCCGTATCCAGGATCTTGCGCAGGTGCCCTTGTATCCGATTAAGCCGCAGAAAAAGCTGATGCTGGCTCTAGGCTTCGTCTTCGGCCTTCTGGGGGGGCTGGCTCTCGCCGTTCTCGAAGAAATGTTTGATAATACTTTAAAATTTCCCCAGGACATTGAGCAACATACTCAGCTGCCTTTTTTGGGGCATGTGCCGCATAGCAATGATGTGCGCCGTTATCCATTGCTCCGAAAGGAAATCGAATCACCGGCCCTTGAAGCCTACCGCAATATCCGCACCAATTTGATTTATTGCGCCTCGCAAAATGAAAATATCATCGTGGTGACAAGCCCCGGCAGCGGGGAAGGAAAGTCCACGACAGCGTCAAATCTGGGAGTGGCTTTGTCGCAGCTTGGAATCAAAGTGTTGATCGTGGACGCGGACCTTCGCAAGCCCCGGCTTCATGAAATATTTAACGTACAGGCCAAACCCGGGTTAAGTGAAGTTTTATCCGGCCAAGCTCAGTTGGACGAGGTTATCCGGGAAACTGAAATTCCGGGTTTGTTTCTCATCACCAGCGGCACCGTTCGTCACGATTCCGCTGAACTTTTGGGTTCAGCCCAGATGCGGGAATTGCTTAAAGAGGCTGCCCCGCGTTTTGACCGCATTCTCCTGGATGCCCCGCCCATTATTGCCGTGACCGACAGTTTGGTCTTAGCCGCGCTGACCGGCGCAGTTTTGGGGGTGGTTCAGAGTGGTAAAACTCCCCGAGAGGCTTTGAACCGTTTAGCCTCACTTTGTGCCAGTGTGAATGCTAAGCTCGTAGGTGTGATCTTAAATAATGTTCCGACGGTTGATTTATTAGGGTATGGCTACGGCTATTCGAGCTACCCTGTCTACGGTGTTTCTCAGAGAGCCCCGAAGCGGTTAAACGATCGAGTGATTTCTCAATTGCTCGAATGGAAGCATTCTATCCATCATCTTCTTTCCAAGCAGAAGGATTCCCCTGAAGTTTCTCATCCTTTTCGCCAACAGAAAAATTCTCAATCTGCGCCGGCGAAGGAACATGCAAAAGTTTAGTCTGATTTTGTCAAGTCCTCTTATTCTTCTCTAAAAGGAGATTCTCGTCGTGCGCGCTCTTCTTTTGACAGTCGATCAAGCCCGTTTACGGTTTCTTTTATTGACGGCAGGTGCCGCTTTCCTTTTGGCTATGATGCTGCTCTATGCGATGGAATCCTTCCCCATGAGGTGGTTTGGGATGATTGCAGCCGGAATGACCATCTTTTTAGCTGCGGTGATTTCAGGTAAGTATGAAAGATTCATGTTGGGGCTGATTTTCTTTGCCATCCCTTTTAATGTTGACGTCTATTTTAATATTGGCCCGTCGCTGGCTGCGATGAACTTGCCGAGCGGTACTCCTCGGTTTGGAATTTCTGTCATTGATTTTGCCCTGCTCACGCTTTATCCTCTTTGGCTTCTACAGATGGCCGTTCATCGCAACTCGGAGAAATTAATATGGCCTTCCGGGACGATTTGGTTTCTTTGCTTTATCGGGTGGGCGGCCTTGTCCATGATTCAAGCCCGAAACACACTGCTTAGTCTTTTCATGCTGGGTAGCTTTGTGAAAATCTTCTTTCTTTTTTTCTATTTAGCCAATCACATACGTACGCGCGAAGATTTGTGGTTCTTTGTGCGGATGCTTTTGATCGGACTGATTGCGGAATGTCTCCTTTGTTTGGCTCAGCAGGCAAGCGGGTCGAATTTAGGACTCCACGTTTTGGGTGAACGCCTTGAGGAAAAGGAACTTGCACTAAGCACGGGAAGGTTTTTAAGGGTCGGGGGAACCTTAGGTCATCCGAATTTTCTTGGCGCCTATCTAACCTCTCTTTTGCCGGTTGCTTTTGCTGTCAGCTTAAGTTCCATAAAACTGTCAAGGCGCCTACTTGCCTTTACGGGTCTGATCCTTGGGTCACTCGTGCTTGTGCTTTCATTTTCCCGCTCGGCATGGCTTACCACGGCAGCCGCTTTTGCCATCATTTTGGTTCGTGTCTTTTTTCAGAGTAAAAAGAATTCATCCGCGGGCCTGTTCCTGGCACTTGTGGTGCTTGTGGGCGGTATGGTTCTGGCTCCATTGGCGCCCCTCATTAAAGCCCGGCTTGGAGAGGATGACCGCGGATCGACCTCGTCCCGGCTTCCCCAATGGCAGATGGGGTATACCATGCTAAAGGCTCATCCCATATTTGGTGTGGGAATCAATAACTATAGCGTGGTCAGTCAGAATTATGAGACTTACGTCGTGGACCCGAACACAAAAAACAGGGTTTTTCTTTATAACGGACGGCTTCATAACTTTATGCTTGCGCTTGCTGCCGAGGTCGGGCTTGTAGGATTGTTCTGGTTTCTGTTGTTTTTGTGGAAAGCCTGCCGCGAAGGTTGGAAGAAAATCAAAGCATCTCGAGGGGACTGGACCGAAGCCATTTTTACAGGGTTGCTGCTGGGTCTTTGCTGCCGCATGCTTAACGACCTCGTGCATACGGGTAATTTGGCACTGAACATGATTGTTTGGATTTATACGGCTTGCCTGTTATCCGGTTATAAATCTCAGGATTCCAAGAATGAATAACGGAAAAATCCGTGTTTGTTTTTTGGAAACATCGCTTCGGATCGGGGGGACCGAGACGGTGGTGAGCCAATTAATGAGGCGTCTTGATAAAAAAAAGTTTTCCCCTGTTCTTTGTTGTTTGTACGGGCCTGGAGTGCTGGGAGAGCGGTTGATTGAAGAGGGTTATGCAGTTTATCACAGTCTCGCCCAAAACCGCCTGGATGCCCGGCTTCCCGTCAAACTGTGGCAGGTTTTGAGGCGTGAAAAGATCAATGCCCTTTTTATCGTGAATCAGCCGCTGACCCAATTTTGGGGGACATGGTGCGGTCTTTTTGCCAATGTGCCTGTGCGTGTCACGGCGATCCGTTCAACCGGAAAGATCAACCGGATCAAACGGCGTTTGCTGCTTAACCGCCTGACCTTTCCCTGGACAAATTGCGTCACCGCTTTAAGTGAGCAGCATAAAAATTATTTGATTGAGAAGGAAGGGATTGACGGGCGAAAAATCGAAATTATTCCAAACGGGGTTGACCTGCAACGATTTGCTTCAAACAGTACTCAAAAAGGATTACGCGATTCCCTGGAGTTAAAGGAGAATCAAAAAGTCGTTGGGATTGTTGCGATGCTGCGGCCTGAAAAAGCCCACGACGTTTTCTTAAAAGCGGCGGCCGAAGTTTTGGCGCGTTGTCCCGCAACCCGTTTTGTGGTGGTGGGTGAGGGACCGGAAAAAAGCCGGCTTGAAGCTCTGGCCGCAGCGCTTAAAATTTCTGAGTCCGTCCATTTCTTGGGGGCTCGAAACGATATTCCGGAGATTCTTTCTTTTTTGGATGTTGCGGTTTTATCGTCACAGCCGGTTGTGGAAACATTATCCAATGCGGTTTTGGAATATATGGCGGCCGGTAAACCCGTCGTGGCCACAAAGGTAGGCAGTCTTTCCGAACAGGTCGACGAAGGGAAGACGGGCTTTTTAGTGCCTGCCGGAGATTGGCAAGCACTGGCAGAGCGGGTGACAGAATTACTTCAAAATCCTGATCTTGCTGCGAAAATGGGCGAGGCCGGACGAAAAAAAGTGGAAAAAGACTATTCTGTCGAGCGAATGGTTGATAAGACAGAAGCCCTGCTTGAACGCCTTGTCGCTAACGGAAAGAAACTTTAAGATGCGCATTCTTATTATTCATCAGCATGATCCTGCGATTAACCATGTCGGAGGGGTGGGCACTTATATCAATACCTTTATTAAATATGCCCCTTCTGATTTTAAAGTCAGCCTCGTGGGTGTGACGACCGACTCAAAAAAACGGCCCCTGGGAAAATGGCAGGAGTTTCGCTTAGATGAAACAACTTTCGATTATTTGCCCCTTGTCGAGGCCCATCCAACCTATCACGGCAGGGTGCCCTTGAGTCTGAGTTTTACCTGGGAGTTATGGAGAAAACGCCGGCAGATTGATTTTACGAACGCACTGGTGGAACTTCACCGTATCGAGCCCGAGCTTGCGCTCCGGGACATTGCGGGGTGCAAGAAAGTTCTTTTCTTCCACACGCATAGCCAGGATTTATATCACAAGCAGACCGAAGTTTTCTGGAAACACTTTCCCTGGGCTTATTTTGAACTGGAGAAAAGATTGATCCGGAATATGACTCAGTGTTACAGCGTGCGGGAGGACCTTATTGAGTGGTATCACAAGAGGTATCCCGGCTTGATCAAAAATTTCATGTTTGTACCGACCTGGGTTGACGAAGATGTTTTTCGCTCGATGCCTGAAACGGAGCGCAGGCAATCAAGGGAAAGCTTGGCTCAGGAACATAAGCTTGATCCCGCTTCAAAATGGATCCTCTATGTGGGGCGTTTTGAACAACAGAAAGATCCTTTTTTGCTTCTAAAATCATTTCAGGCACTGAATCGGGAACTCCCGAATACGCAACTCATTATGGTTGGAGGGGGTTCTATGGAACCTGAGATCCACTCCTGGATTGAGACGCATCACTTGAAAAACAAGGTTTCTCTCATAAAACCCCAATCTCAAGCTGTTATCGCGGATTGGATGAATGCCTCGGATTGTCTTGCACTAACTTCAGCCTATGAGGGTATGCCCCGAGCAGTTTTGGAAGCACTTCAGTGCGGGCTTCCTGTGGTTGCCGTGGATGAAGGGGAAACAGCACGGCTTGTGACAGGGCCGTCTGTTGGATGCCTTGTTAAAACACGGGATCCTGAAACTTTTAGTCAAAGTATGGCCTGGCTTTTGGACCAGACACCGGATCGCGCGGCGTGTCAAAATGCTGCCCGGCCCTTTGCCGCAAAAAAAATCCTGGATGAGCTTTTTGCCAGCTACAGGGCCCTTCAAAAAGAGGAATTGCTTTGTCATGCCGCTTGAATTAACCCAGCTCCCTTCGATTCAAACGGTCGAACATCCCAGGATCGAACTTTTTGGTATTCGTATCCATAGTGTCACCATGCCCGAAGTGATTGATAAAATTGCTAGCTGGCTTTCCGGACAAGGTAAACATTATTTAACAACCCCTAATGTGGATCACGTGGTGCAACTTCAAAAAGACGCTGAGTTTCGTCAGGCTTACCAGAACGCCTCTCTTGTCGTGCCGGATGGGATGCCTATTGTCTGGATCAGCCGATTTTTGAAAATGCCCCTCAAAGAGAGAGTGGCGGGGTCTGATCTTTTTCCGCGCGTGTGTCAACTTGCCGCCGAAAGCGGTAAGAGCGTGTTTCTTCTTGGCGCAAAATCCGGCGTAGCGGAAATGGCAGCGGTGAGTTTAAAAAGGAAGTTTCCAAAGATTCAAATTGCCGGGTGTTATTCTCCGCCTTTTGGTTTTGAGAAAGACGTGGAGGAAAATCAAAAGATTGTAAACCTGATTAATCAAAGCAAGCCTGACATTTTATTTGTCGCCTTGGGTGCGCCGAAACAGGAAAAATGGATTTCCCGATATCTTCCGGCGTTAAGCATCAAAGTTGCTTTGTGCGTCGGAGCGGCTTTTGATTTTGAAGCCCAGGTCATTAAGCGGGCTCCGGAGTGGATGCAGCAATCCGGTTTGGAATGGCTTTGGCGTCTCTGCCAGGACCCGGTGCGGTTGTGGAGAAGGTATTTAGTAGAAGATTTAGTTTTTTTGAAACTTTGCCTGAAGGCGTGGTTTCAGAAGAACAGGAATATGTTAGGCATAAGCCTGGTCTTTTTCTCGCTATTTATAGGGACGATTCACGCGGCGGTGCTGCCTGCGCAACCCGTGAATGAAAATTTCGAGAAATTTTCCGGTGATGGGAAACCCAAGGGGTGGGAGACGGACGGAAATATCCGCGAGGGAGTTCGGGAGGAAGGCAATCGGACGGTTTCGCTCGTCGGAACGGATCAAAAGCCGAGGGCGTTTCTTCTCCAAAGAATCGATCTTCCTGAATCCATTTCCACGTTGACGGTGGCGACCCTTTTGAAAACCGTGGATGTACGAGCGACCTCGCAGGGGGCAAAGGGGGCGGCTTCGTTAAACCTCTATTTTTATGATGCGGCCGGAGACGTGCTTAAAAAAAAGCAAATGCAATCCTGGAGCGGGACATTAAGCTGGCGGCCCTGGTCCGACCGAATCCGCGTTCCAGCTGGCGCGGCTCAAGTTGAATTTCGCCTGGAATTAGAGGATGCCCTGGGACAGGTTTTTTTTGATGATACTGAACTTCTCTTTGGCCTGCCGGAGGATCACGACCTTACTAATTTTGTGGTTGAAGGCGGATTCGAATATCCAAGCGGCCTTTCTCCGTGGTTTTTGGACAAGGGACAAAAGCATCGTTACCCGGGTTACGAGAGCCGCGTACGGCTTGAAACCCGGCTCAATGATTATGGGACGGCCGTGGCGAAGCAATACTTGTCACTCGCATGGGAAAATGCCGACAAGCTTGTGCTCGAAGCCGATGTGAAGCTGGATCAAGTCGAAGCAAGCCAGAAGGACGGCGGAGCAAAAATAGAAATCCATTTTTTTGACGCCAAGGGAATCTTATTTCACCGGGAAGAAATCCCCGTGGGAACGGGCAGCGCATTTTGGAAAAGGATCTCTAAATCTTTTGCTTTGCCTGCGAGCCCGAAAAAGGCAACGCTTTTTTTAAAACTTGAGAATGCCAAAGGAACTGTTGAATTTGACAATGTGAAATTGGCTGCTTACAAAGGAAATGAACCGCTCTTGAGGGCTTTGGAATCCCGTAACGACACGTCTTCTTGGAAGCCCTTTGAGGCCTATGGCGGCCGCCTTCAAGGAGTTTTGGATGCCAGCGCCTTGCTGGACGCTCCTTCAGGCCATCGAGGGTATGTCCGTGCCGGAGAAGATGGCCATTTTTATTTTGAAGACGGAACGCGTGCAAGATTTTTTGGCATTAATATCCAGGCGCCCCAAGCCCTTCCGGCGCATAAGGAGGCTGAAAGGTATGCCGAGCGGCTTTCGCAGTGGGGTTTTAATTTAGTGCGGCTTCACCATTTGGATGCGCCTTGGGCGGAACGTAATCTATTTGACCCCAAATCGAATGACACACAGCATTTTTCCAGGGATAGTCTTGATCGTCTGGATTATTTTATCGCCGAGCTCAAAAGCCGTGGAATTTATGTGTATCTGGATCTTCTTGTAAGCCGGCGCTTTCGCGCTGGGGACGATGTTCCGGCTTATCAGAAGCTTTCGAAAGGCGCCAAAGGGGTTGCGCAATACAATCGAAGAATTATCGAACTCCAAAAAAAATATGCTCAGGACCTTCTCACGCATCACAATAAGTACACCGGCAATAAGCTGATCGACGAGCCCGCTATTGCTTTGATGGACATCATCAACGAGAGCTCACTTTTGGGACGTGATAAAAAAGATATGGCGGAAATTCCCTCCATCTATCGAGAGGAATTAAAGCAATTGTGGCGAGCTTATATTAAGGCCAAAGGTGGCGCTGACTTGGAAACGGAGGCAAACCGTTATTTAAATTTTAAAGACTCTGAAGTGCAGGGATTTTATGCCAAACTGCAGAGCGATTATTTTCGTGAAATGCACAGTTTCCTTCGTACGCTTGGCGTCAAGTTCCCGATTGCCGGAAGCAACTTCGGCAGGGACGGGTTGGACCTTAAAACAAATGCCGAACTGGATTTTGTGGACCGGCATGCGTACTGGGACCAGCCGCTCGGCGGATACGGCGATTTGGTGAAATTTCATAACGGGATGCTGACAAAGGAGATTTATCCTTCGAATCATCCGGGTGAAAGAAAACGGATTAATCCCATTACGCGGTTAAGCGGTCTCCGGGTTCAAAATAAACCTTTTGTGGTCGGGGAATGGAATATCGATTGGCCGAATGAATACCGTGCGGCAGGACCGCTTTTAATGGCGGCCTACGCGTCTTTTCAGGATTGGGACGGCATTATCCAATTTAACTTTGAAGGCCACCTCGCCACTGACAAAATTCAGGGCAACTTTGATGTCAGTACCAAACCTGAAATTTACTTGCAATACGCCGCGGCTTCACGTATTTTTCACCGCCAAGACGTGTCTCCGGCCAGGGAGCGCGTTCAGTTGCCATTATCATTCAAGGCCGTGGAGAAACCCTGGCTTGGCCTGGTCCACGGGGTGGAGAGAACCTTGAAGGAAGCAAACACTCCTGCCGTGGCAGAGGCCCAGGGAGATTCCTGGCAAAGTGACACGAAGGAGCTCTTGTGGAATGTTAAGCAGGGGCTTGTCACGCTTGATACGGCGAAAGCCCAAGCGGCTATTGGCGCAATCAACGATGGTCCTATTGAGTTATCATCCGTGACTTTTGATATTGAAAATAATTTTGCATCCGTTAGTGTGACCAGTATCGACAACAAGCCGTTAGGGATATCGGATCACTTACTAGTTGTTGCTGTGGCTCGATCTGAAAATAAGGGGACGATTTATAATGCCAACCGGACCCTGCTGAGATCAGCCGGTGGTTCACCTGTTTTAATGGAACCTGTCGTTGGCCAGGTGATGTTAAAAAGAGAGTCTTCTTCAAAGGGCAAGGTTTTTATCTTGAGCGCAAAAGGTGAAAGGATTAAGGAAGCTGCGGCGGAAATAATCCAAAGCAGTATAAGGTTCCAAATCGGGGAAGGGCAGATCTATGAGATTGTTTTTCAAGTCAAGGGACCTCGCTTCGCTCGGCCACCTGCCCGTGGCCTGTCACCGCGGGCAGGTACTGCTCCAGAAACCCCGGGCAAGCCCGGGGCATCTTCCGCTGTGAAGAATCATGATTAAGCAGAGCCAGACTTTCCTGAAGCAGGCCATACGGATATTGGACAGCGTTGTGATCATGGCTGCTTTTTATCTTGCTTATGCCCTTCGCCAGGATGTTCATTCCATTTATCGTTGGGACATTGTGCATCAGCAGCGTGTACTAGACCCTTTGAAGGATATCCACAGTTATTTGTGGCTCCTTCTCATTATCCTGCCTCTTTGGATTGGCATGCTGCAGATGATGGGGGGATATAGGGAGCTTCGCGTCAAGCCTTTTCGCAGCACAGGCGCCGCTATTTTAAAGGCCAATGTGTTAAGCTTTCTTTTTTTTGGCTCCTCGATTTTCCTGCTGAAAGTTTTTTTTGTAAGCCGGACGTTTATGGCGATTTTCTTCTTTTTAAGCGTGGGTCTTCTTTGCCTTGAGCGTGCGGTGCTCATTCAACTTTGGAGAACTTTGGCACGCCGGGATTTCTTTCAAAGAAAAGTGCTTGTGGTTGGAACCGGAAGGCGTGCCCAGACGCTTATTCAGGCGATTTATAACCGCAAAGATTGGGGCTTGCATCTTGTGGGACTTGTGGATAATGATCCGAAGCTTGTCGGTAAAGAGGTTGCGGATACGAAAATTATAGGAACCCTTGCTGAAATTCCGCGGATTATTGAAGAACAGGTGATAGACGAAGTGATGTTTGCAGTTCCCCGCAATTGGATGAATAGTATTGAACCGACGGTGCTTCATTGCGAACGGGTCGGCGTTCGCGCCACGATCGCCGCTGATTTATTTAATTTAAACTTTGCCAAGGTCCACGCAGCGGAAATTGACGGTTTGCCGCTCATTTCGTTTGACACCACCCCGGTCGACCAGTGGCAGCTTGCGATTAAGAGGATCGGAGATGTCCTCTTTGCGGTTACCGCTCTTGTCCTCCTCTTACCCTTTTTTGCCCTTGCGGCTTGCGTCATTAAGTTAACTTCGCCAGGCCCGGTTTTTTTTCGGCAGGTCCGTATCGGTTTAAACGGTCGGCAGTTTGTCCTTTATAAGTTCCGTTCAATGGTGGTGGATGCGGAAGCTCGGCAAAAGGAATTACGGCATTTAAATGAATTGGACGGCCCTGTTTTTAAGATCAGCAATGACCCGCGATTTACTTCTATTGGGAAGTGGCTTCGAAAAACCAGTATCGACGAATTGCCCCAGCTTTGGAATGTCCTGCGCGGTGAACTCAGTTTGATCGGACCCCGGCCTGCCGTTCCGCAGGAAGTTTCTCAGTACGAACCCTGGCAGCGCAGGCGCTTGAGCATGCGTCCCGGGATCACGGGGCATTGGCAGGTGAATGGCCGTAATCAAATCAAGGATTTTAACCAATGGATGAGGCTTGATCTTGAATATATTGACCGGTGGTCGCTCGGGTTTGATTTCAGGATTATCCTTAAAACCATCCCGACCGTCCTTTTAGGAACGGGAGCAAAATAATAACGTCATCTTTATGACTCAATTCAAAAAGATTGTTAAGCACACGAGCATTTTCATGATCATGGAGCTTGGCGTCCGCTTTTTGGATGCTTTTGTCTCCGTGATTCTGGCCCGTTATTTATCGCCAAGCGGCTTTGGATTAATGGTCTTTGCCTTATCATTTCCGGCGATCTTCAATATTCTGCCGGGATTTGGTATGGGATCGATGGTGACGCGCGATTTAGCCCATAACCCCGAACCGATGAGTGAATACTTTTCAAATGGGTTACTGGTCAAATTATTTCTAGCAGTATTGACGGTGGTTGTGGTTTGGGGGTTGTTATTCGTACTGCATTTCTCTCCAGAAAAAACCACTTTTGCGATGCTGGCAACGGTGCTTATGATTTTTGAAAGCAATATTACTTTTATCCTGTCTTTTTTTCAGGCAGCCCAGAAGATGGTTCCCGTGGCCGGGGTGAATCTGGGGGTGCGTATTGGGTGGGTTATTTCAGCCTTTGTGGTTATTTTTGCAGGCGGCGGTGTTCTTGAATTTTTAGGCATTCGAGTGGTGGTCACAGCCATCGGCTTTGTCGCTTCTATCATTCTGGTGAATTGGCGCCTGAAGCGAATCCAATGGAGTTTCAAACCTCAATTTGCGTGGAAAATGCTCAAGGCTTCAGTCCCTTTTGCCCTTTTTCGTATTTTTGGAAACGTTTATACCGATATCGATACCGTCATGCTTTCTTCCATGCGAGGCGATATCATGACGGGCTGGTATGGAGCCGCTTATAAATTCCTAAGGATATTTGCTTTTATTCCGAGCAGTTTCTATAATGCAATTTTGCCGGCCCTCTCCCGGTTCTCCCGCGAGTCTCGCTCCCAGATGGTGAATACTTTAAGGCTGAGTATCAAATACCTTTTTGTCATTTCACTTCCCATTGCCGGCCTGACCTGCATGCTCGCGCAACCCCTCGTGTTACTTGTTTTTGGAGCCAAGTATAGCGGCAGTATTCCGGTATTGCAGATCCTTGCGTGGTCACTCGTCTTAACTTTTTTGAATGGCCTCATGAATGCAAGTATCGCAGCGATTCATGAGGAAAAGCGAGGCAGCGCCATTTTATTTTATGGCGTCCTGGCAAGTGCTTTAAGCAATTTAATTGTGATTCCGCTCTTTGGGCATTTAGGAGCGGCAGCGACTACCGTTTTGGCTGAGGCGGTTATTTTCTTTCTTCAAACAAGACTAATTAAAAAGAAAAACCCCGGTTTAAAGATCTTGCGCCAGTCCATTAAGCCTTTAATTGCTACTTTATTGATGATGTTAGCCGCTTATCCCATGCGCACCTGGTTTTTAGGGTTCAGTCTTCCGCTGGCATTCAGTGTTTATTTATTAGGGATTAAAGTTCTTCGGGTGATCCGCTACGATGAATGGGACGCCGTCAAAAGTATTTTTATGAATAAGTTTTCAAAGAAGCACAAACGTGAGCCAGAGCTAAGCGAAAGTGATACCATAGCTCAAGAAAAATCCTACCGTTCTGGAATTACGGTTCATTGCAGGGTTCGCAATGAAGAAAACTTTGTGCGGGAAGCCCTTCTTTCCGTACTTCCGCTGGCTGAAAAAATTCTTGTGTATGATACAGGCTCGACCGATGCGACGCTTGATAAAATCAGGTCCATTCAATCTGATAAAATCGAGATAGTTGAAAAAGCCCCCTCCGATCCCATTGGGATTATGGAGTACCGCAACGAAATGATTGAGGCCACCGAGACCGAGTGGTTTTTCCTGGTAGACGGTGATGAAATTTATCCGCCGGAATCGATTTTAGGCATTCAAGACGCTATTAAAGGGGTTCCTGACTCCATTTCGCGCATTGTGATTTCCCGTACTCATTTTTACGGTGGGGTTAATTTTGTTTCCCTGCCTGACCGGCTCGGAAGGATCTACCGGACCTCTGCGATTCGTTTCCGGATCTATGATCCTGAGGATAACCGCGTGGGTCATGAGACCACTTGCTTTATAAAAAACCCTAAGGAACCCGCGGGGAGTTTTTCAGCCGAATTCCCGGAGGATATTTTCTTTTTTCATTGTCATTATCTTGCACGCTCTTCTAAGGACGGCGATCTCGGGTATTTAAGGCACTGGAGAAATCCTCCTTTTCCCATTGTGCCTTTTTTTGGACCCTGGCCGGATACCTTAAATGCGGAGGCGTTACCAAAGAGAATGACGTTTCAAGTGCTTGTGCGGTGGCTTGGTTTGTTAAGTCAATCGCTTGGAACGAGAATTTGGATTTTCTTTAATCCTGAGCACAAAGAAAGTCGGGGACGTCCACGTCCCAATCATCGTACGGCATCTTCTGTCGAGGAGTTAGTCCTATCTAAGAAAGGGTAGACAATGAAAAATAGTTTCAGTTTTTTAAAATGGGTTTGGACTGTCGTAGGTCAAAGTATCTTTAGTGGTGTTGTTTTAGGCTTTCTAATGGGCGTGTTTGAAATTTTTATTCTCGCGTTCCGGTCAGTGCTTACGGCGCGCGCGCTGCTGATTCCCAGCATTGTTTTCTACTGTTTGCTTTGGTCCGTCATAGCCTTAAGTATCGGGCTGGTGGCGGGAGGGATTGCGGTTTTACGAAAATCTACGAACATGCGTGAGTTGTTGATGCGGTCTCAGATTGCGATTCTCCTGCCGCTTATTCTATTTATGACGGCCGGGGGATATATCAATGTGAGCGTACTGCCTTCCTATAAAGACCCGCGTTCGCTTGCCTTCATTGCTTTCTTTTTTCTCCTCAATTTGGCTTGGGGAATCTGGATATTTCGTCGCGGCGCAGTGTGGTTTTCTTTGCAATGGGTAAAAAGTACAAGACTTCTCAGGTTTTCTTTTTTGGCTTTCATGACTGCAGGGATTGGGTTTTTTTCTTACGGTTCTTTGGATCGTGAAAAAGCAAACGCTCCATCCGCCAACATTTCAGCCGGTCTGCCCAATATTGTTTTAATCAGCGTCGATGCTCTCCGTCCGGACCACACATTTCTTGGGGCTTACGAGCGTGACACGACTCCTCATTTGAAGGAATTCGCCAAGGAAAGTGTGGTTTTTGATAACGCTTTTGCAAACTCTTCGTGGACAAGGGCCTCTGTCAGCACCATGTTTACGTCCCTTTATCCGACTTCCCATAAAAACAACGGGCTTGGATCGGAACTTGCCCAGGCCGCTTTCACTCTTCCGAAGGCGTTAAAGACAAAGGGGTATGCGACGGGAGTTTTTTCGGCCAATGCGTTTGTTGCTCCTGTTTTTGGATTTGGGAGCGGGGTTGACAAATTTTATCATAAGCGGGTATCCGTTTATGGCCAGTTGATTATGGGGCATGTCCTGGGGAGCCTGCGCAAGTATTCTCCATTTCTTAATAAACTAAACATTTTTTTCGAGAGTATAGAAATCCCGTTTTTGGGGGAGGCCGGCAAGACAACCAAGGCCGAAGGCCTTAATGATGCGTTTCTAGACTGGACTTCCGGTTTAAAGGGGCAGCCTTTTTTTGCTTATTTCCATTTTATGGAAACACACACGCCCTACGCGACTCCGGCTCCTTTTGATCGCAAATTCGTTGATCCCTCCTATACCGGCCCCTTGCCGAATGACCAGCCGCTTCATGAACCCTTTTATCCTCTCACGAAGGCAATCGCGCTGCCGGAAAAAGAGTATGACAACCTTGTCGCACAGTATGATGGCAACATTGCGTATGTGGATCATCGGTTGAATGAGCTTTTCCAGGCATTGCGTGAACGTGATTTGCTGGACAAAACACTTGTGATTATTACCGCGGATCATGGGGAAGAATTTTACGAGCATTATGGATGGGGCCACGGAAAGTCCCTTTACCGGGAAGTGATCCATGTGCCGATGATTGTTCGTTATCCGGCGCAATTCCCTCAGGGCAAGGTCAGCCAGGCAAACGTACAGCACATTGATTTACTTCCCACGATTTTAGAGCTGACCGGCATTCCTGCTCCAAAACATCTGGAAGGGCGTAGTTTTGCTTCATGGGCTAAAAATCCGGATGATCCCGGGGAGCCGCGTACCCTTTATAGCGAGGTGATTCATGAAAACTCCTATGCGAGGAGCGTCATAGACAAGAATTTAAAATTGATCGAGCTCCATGTTTATGGCAAAGAGAAACAGCTTCTTTATGATCTGACCGCCGACCCCAAGGAACAGAATCCTCTTGATCTTAAAGTGCACCCGGAAAGCGTAAGATTGAAGCAACTTCTTGATTCTTTCTACAAGCGAGCAGTGGGAAAGATGCTGGGTTCCAAATCGGTGGAAATCGATCAGGAAACCCTGGAGCGGCTTAAGACGCTAGGCTATGTCAAATGACGGAAACCCTCGAAGAACTAAAGACCCTCCGAAAGAGTCCTGGGCAAAGGCCGCAATCCCGTAATTTAGCGATCCCATTTGAGTGGACGCTGGGTGGGTTATGGGTCGGGCTTATTTTGGCGTTTTGGCCCCGCGCCATTATTTTTTCAGAAGTCCGTAATTTCCAGATTTTTCTTCTTGAAAAAAGTTATCAGGGGCTAGGGCGTGTGCTTCCGCCTTTCGCAATGCGCTTTTGGGGAACTTTTTATGGCGAGGTTCTGCTTTTGAGTCTCTTCGGTATACTCCTTGGATCGGCCATTGGGATCTTTTGTTCGTTTTTTGCGTCGTGCAACAAGGAAGATAAGAAGCGTGATTCCTTGAGTTATGCGGTCAGCTTTGTATCGGGTGCTTTTGCATTTTTGATGGGAATGCTTTGGTCCCGCATTGTGTTTATTCATTCCAGCAATGCGCGGATGATTTCCGGTAAAGGACTTTTGCTCATGGCTGCGTGTGCAGGCCTGGCTTTTTTGGCGGGCGGCGTTATTTTTTTAATTATGAAACAACTAGGGCGCTTGCGTATTTTTAACATCAGATCAAACCGAATCATGATGGTTCTGGTTTTGTCGCTTTTCATAGTTGTTCATCCTGGCTTTTCCTTCCTTTATAACACCCCGCACGTTGCGGCAAGTCAGACAAACCCGGTGATCAAGCAAGTCGTTGTGTTGGGCGGTGATGGTGCCACTTGGAATGTTATGGAGCCGATGATGCGGGAAGGCAGACTCCCTCATTTGGCAAGATTGATGAAAGAGGGAAGTTGGGGAGGAATTAAATCCACGCTGCCGTGGAAATCTCCTATTCTGTGGACGAGTATCGCGACGGGCAAGCGTTCGGATCTTCACGGCATCAAGGATTTCGTCATCCGCGATCCCGTCCTCCATGAAGTCTTTCCCACCACGGCAGCTCACCGCAAGGTTAAAGCGTTGTGGGATATCGTGAGCGATGCCGGCTTGCGGGTGAGCATGTCAGGATGGTATGGATTTACGCAAGCTGAACCTGTAAACGGAACTTCTATCTCCGAGCGCTTTGTTTTTCTGGAGACGCCGGAACAGGTATTTCCCAAGGAGCGTTTTGCGGAAATTAAAAAAATTGCAGATGAAGTGCCTGCCGAGGATGCGGGACCGCGTGATGAACGTGTGGCTGCTCGATTAGGTGTCTACCTTTTAGAAAAAGACAAACCCAACCTTACACTGATCTATTTGCGCGAGATTGATGATACTCAGCATTCGACCTGGCGGCAATACGCCCTTGCAAAGGGTGATCCGCTGGCACGCCTTCTGTACCCTCCTCTGCGGCCTGAGGAGGCCATCTCAAAAGCGCTTGAAATTGAAACGGCTTATCAAGAGTTAGATGAAACCCTGGGAAAAATTATGGAGCAGTCCGGCCCCGAGACTGCTGTTTTGGTTCTTTCCGATCATGGGGCTGGCATTAAAGCGCTCGGGGAACTGCGCTTCAGTCTAAATCCTGTTTTGGAGCAATGGGGATTTCTTAAAACCGTTGAGACGGGCAAGAAACTCGACTGGCCTCAAACTAAAGTCTATGACGCGACCAAAAGGGCCTGGTATGAGGACCGGGAACTTTTTATCAATAAACGCGCGGGAAATCCTCTTGGCAAGGAAATCAGTCTGGAACAGCAGCGCTTGATACTGGAGCCGCTCGCTGAAAAACTTAAAACTCTAAAAACGTCATCGGACGAGTCTCTTTTTAGCCGAGTCGAAGTGGGACCTGCCGAAAATGGGGATTATAGAATCCTTGTGCGATTTAATGTCAGTCTTCGAGCAAGAGAAAATGAAAGTATCCAAGGCGAAGGGATTCAGATCCCTTTATCCCGGCTTTTTTGGCTAACGGACCTTACGGGGACGCACCGGCTTGATGGGGTTCTTATGATGGCGGGGCCTGGAATCAAGAAGAATGCTCAGATTGTGTCTGCAAGTATTTTGGATATAACGCCTACTGTCCTTTATATGCTGGGGCTTCCTGTTGCCGATGATATGGAGGGCAGGGTGCTCTTTGAGGTCTTTGAGCCAGCCTTTCGCCAAAATCAGCTTTTCAAGCGAGTCCCAACCTATGAAATAGATAAAAAACAAAGTGCTTCTTTAGCGGGGAAGAAACTTCAGCAAAATGAAGAGCTTTTGGAAAAGTTGCGGTCTTTAGGCTATGTTTAAAACGGACGTTAATCCTCAAATGTCAGTCCCCCGGATGGGCTTTGTCTCTGCAGGCCTGCTCTTTTTCATCGCCATTTCTCTTTTTGAAATTTTTACCGAGCAGGAGCATTGGCCTTTTTGCTCCTACCCCATGTATTCCCGGATCCGTGAAGACTACGGCCTTACGCGGCTTGTTGTTTTTGGAGTGCTTGACGAAGCGCCGCACGTTGAAAAACCTCTTTTGAAGGGCAAGTTCCTTTATCCTTTTGACGCCGCGCGTCTGACAAAGAATCTGGCTCAGCTGGAAAAATTTCCGGCCCGCGATTTGCTTTTTCAGCGCGCCTTAAAAAATATTTTTAAACGCTATGAGAAACGCCGCAAAAAGGGGATTCATGACGGGCCTCCGCTAAAAGAAGTGAAACTCTACCGCGTTCATTGGCAATTGCGCACCGATCTCGCAAATCTTGAGGCTCCGGAAGAGAAAACTTTATTGGCCCAGTATCAGTCTTTCGAGGAGAGTGATCTGCAATGATACGGAATCTTTGGGATCGGTGGATTCGTTTCTGGTTTGAGCCGGCAGAACCGGTCAATTTGGGAATTTGCAGGTTTGTCTTTTTTGGCCTGCTTTTCGCGTATTATTCTTCCTATGATTTCAGCGAATGGGCAAGAGTTTCTACCGCATTTTGGATTCCGAAAGATTTTTTTAAATTCTTTAATCTTCCAATGCCGTCAGTCCGCATCATTGAATGGGTCCAAATGCTTTGGAAATTCTCGCTCCTGCTTTCATGCCTGGGCCTCTTTACGCGTTTGAGCACTTTTTTGGCATTAAGCGTGGGTACCTATATCTTGTCTTACCCGCATAACTTCGGCGCTACTCATCACTATGACGCGATGATTGTCTTAGTGCTGGGCGTGATGGCCTTTGCTTCTTCGGGCGACGCTTATTCGCTGGATGCTTTAATCCGCCGGTCAAAAAATCCGACAAGCGGGGAGTACACGTGGCCGATTCGTGCGGTTTGGGTTATCATTGCCGTCATTTTCTTTGGGGCCGGTTATGCGAAACTCGCAAATTCGGGCCTTGCCTGGATAACCTCGAATTACATGCAGGTGATTCTCATGCAGCAGCCCTATCATACTTCGGCGCATCCGCCGTTGCTTTTGTGGGGGGTCACATTCGCTCAGCATCCGTGGATATATCATTCATTTGCCGCATCCGCTGTGATCATAGAGACAGGATACCCGCTTGTTCTTTTTAACCGGAAGGCGCGGTGGTTTTTTATCCCAGGAGCTTTGTTGTTTGTGATAGGGATACGGGTTTTGATGGGGCCGTCGTTTGAAACCTTTCTTTTTTGTCACATTTTCTGGATCCCGTGGGATCGAGTCATCGGACGGATAACGCTGATTCGTCAAGGCAATCGCGAAAAATCCTTTGTGCATCCCTAACTCAAGCTTCTCAACCTCCTCGTACTAACACCCGGCCTCTATGCCGCAGAAAAAAAAACGGCTTTTAAAGTGGTCTCTTGCTCTTGGGTTACTAGCTGCCTTGGCGGCCTTTCTTTACATACTGTTTGGCCATGCGTTGCTTGAGCGAGCTTATGACAGCGGGGGAGGCGCTTTCTTAAGGGCGTGGTTCAAAGACCGTGACGTCATCCCTTTGCAAGACTACCTGGATCGCAGTGACTGGGCCGTTTGGAGTCTAGGTTATTTCACGTTTGCTTTCATTTTTGGAATGGGGCTCGCTAAAAGTCTGAAGCCGCGATCCTTTCTCCTGTTCCTGACAGCTTTGACAGGATCCTGCTTTCTTCTAGCGCGGCCTCTCATAAGTTATTTGTACGAAAGAAACGCGCTCGGTTTTTACGCGAAGTGCATCAATTTCATAAACCGTATCCACGGGATTGAGCACACAAGCGGCTCACCGTGCGTGCCTATTCCTCTTCAGGAATATTTACAGCGTTCAGATGTATTCATCGTTCAAATCATCCTCTTTCTTTTGGCTTGCGGGGCAGTTGTATGGATTTGTCAAAAAAAGCGGAGGCTTCTTCTCTGCACCGTTAATTTAATCCTGCTGGTCCCTGTCTTTATGCTTGCCGAGTTTTATCTGAACCTGGACGCGGTTCAGAAGAAGTTTGGCTCAGTCCAATGGAAAGCTTATGACCGTGAAATTAACTTCGAAAAAATGCGGCGCCAAAACAGGTACGGTTTCAGTGACAAAGAACGATCTTTTGAGAAAGCACAAAATACGGTTTTGCGTGTAGCGGTTCTCGGCGATTCTTTTGTCTGGGGGCACGGAATCCCTGTGGAAGATGCCTGGAGTCATATTATGGAGGCAAAGTTAAAAGAACAATATGGGGAGACGGTGGAAGTCTTAAACTGGGGAAAGAACCGGTGGTCGACTTACGATCAGTTTCAATTTTTAAAAAAAGAAGGTGTTAAATTTAACCCGAATCTTTTAATCTTTGGATTTGTCACCAATGATCCGGAAGTTCCTGGATTCTGCATGCCGCTTCGTACTTTTTTGTGGGACCGGTGGGTGCGCGAGATTCCTGTGTTTAGAAATACATTTGGATTTTTTGCGGACCGCGTGAATGGGTTTCTTTACGGTCTGGCTGCTTTTAAGGATTGGGGATACGCGGGCTGGGAGAATCATCTTTATGAGGGGGACAACTGGAAGGAATATGAAAAACTCTTGATTGAACTGAACCAGTTCTTAACCGAGCGCAAGATTCCTTATTTCTTTGTGACACTGCCGATGCCTCAGCCAAAAGCCAAAGGCGGCGTGCTGAATAAATACACTAAGATATTTGAAGTTTTTGAACAAAACAATATTCCTTATGCTGATTTGTCTGGGCCCGTCAATCAGCGCTTCGGGCATTTAAGCCGCCAAGAGGTCAAAGAGAATCTTTGGGCTAATCCTGTCAATAGCCACCCGAATCGCAAGCTGACCGAGCTTTATGCTGAATCTGTAATAGAACAGATTCGCCGTTATTATCCTGAAAATAAACCTCGCTGAACTCCTTTCCCTAAGTGTTGCTTATTGAACCCAGAGCTTGCCGCTGCAATATAATGCTAGCCAATGATAGTTTTTTTATAATCAAGCCCTTTTGACCCTGCTTAATTTATTGTGCTGACCCTGTCAAGTCATATAAAAGTGTTACCGAAAAGGTGGAAGTTTTTGTCATGGAAGGGGTTGGGAGAAAAAAGTTAGGGATTTGGGGAAACATTTTTAAGGGAGTTAAGAAGTTGATAAATATTTGA
>Ga0247727_10004738_pt1 | contig 28511 bp, 33 predicted proteins | sample WisWelCaveWW1625_FD_202498 | JGI IMG/M metagenome (GOLD analysis project Ga0247727, IMG submission 202498) | Biofilm microbial communities from Wishing Well Cave, Virginia, United States - WW16-25 | ecosystem: Environmental > Aquatic > Deep subsurface > Groundwater > Cave microbial mat | place...
GCTTTTGCTCACTGGGTACTTTCATCCAGGGCTTGCACGGCATGTTGAGAAGAGCCGTATGAATCGAGAGATTCACGTACGGATCTGTGAGAGCGTGAGGGTGAGACTCCCTCGCGCCACTCGACCGCAGGGAGACGTTAAGGAAAACCGGAGGCCATTAGCAGGGAGAGGTTAAAAAATCTAACATCTCCCCGCGGACGGCGTCCCGTATTGTTGCGTATTGTAAATCGGATGCATCCATGCCTTACAGTGCGAGAAAATAGGAGGCGTTACCCGCTGCGGGGGTTGCACAAAGCCTGATACAAAATCCTGTACCGGTACCATTCCAGAAACCCCGGGCATCTTCCGCTGTAGATGTCTCCATCATGCTGCTTTGGAAAAAATTTTTGATGGCGTGTTTTTTGCGGCAATTCTCAAGTTCAGACCAAAGGCTTCGAGAACTTTGCAGAGGCTCTGAATTTCGGGATGGCCGTTTTGGGAAAGCATCCGGTATAGGTTGGGCCGGCTCAGTTTTGTTTTTTTTGAAAGCCGGAGCATGCCGCCGTGTGCCTCAGCAATATTACGAAGGGCGACGAGGAACAAATGCCGGTCTCCTTCGGCAAGTGCGGCATTAAGATATTCCGCGGCTTCCTCGGGATCCTTCAGCGACTCAATCAGAAAATCGTGATAACGTTTCATTTGGATCCTCTCCTTGCCCGGTTTTTACAATCCAGCGCAAATTCATGGGCTTGCCGGATATCCCTTTGTTGGGTCTTTTATCGCCGCCGCAAAGTAGGACGATCACTTGCCTGCTTTCTTCCATAAAATAAATTCGGTATCCTGGCCCATAAAAAATTTTTAACTCAAAAACACCGCCACCCACAGGTTCGCAGGTGCCCCGGTGTCCATACGCTTCTAGCCTGTCCAGGCGCGTTTTGATGATCGCCCTGGCTTTGCGGTCGCTCAATCCCTGGAGCCATTTGGTAAAGGGGCACCGGCCTTCCGCTGTCTCATAGAGTAGAAGCTCTTTTTGAGTCGTCACAAGCGGCCCCTTATTTGTACCTTATAAGATACATAATGTCAACCTCTCTCATTAGGAAATGGCAGAATAACATAATATTTATATAATACAATTAATTTATTTATAATATAAAATTTTATATTTATACGCTTATAGCGTACTATTAGGAGGTAAGTCGTGGACTTTAAATTTGTAGAGGCAGAGGTTTTTACCAGGCAGATTGCGAATTATATATATGCGCCTGTAAAAGTGAAAAAGATTCGGCAGAAACTCGGGTTAACGCAAACACAATTTGCGAGAATGATTTGCATCAATATTTCAACTCTTCAGAATTGGGAGCCCTTCACGCGGCATAGCCATTACAAAATCGGGGACGTTCCTTCGGTCGTGTAGTCCACAAGTCTTTCTAAAAAACTCAACAATTTTTTCCGGAACACGTTACAATTTAGAGTGAAGAAAAGCGCGTTTAATGTCGTTTTCCTTTATAACAAAATAAAGGAGCAATAATGGGTTTTCCATTTTTGCGTTCGTGTTGCTGCCTGGTAATGCTTGCAATGATGGTGACGGGATGCAGTACCGTTCCTCAAGAAGACTCCTCCGGTTCTCCTGCCGAAGAATCAGAAGCCGATTCAGATAAAAATTTGAGCCAGGAAGTTGCTATGGGTGAAAAAATTCATGCCCATATCCTTTCTTCCTTTTATCCCTACACGGAACCCGGTATGGTGCAATATCTGAACAAAATCGGAAAATCGCTTACGGCTCACGTCAAACGCAAGGACCTGCCCTACCGGTTTACCCTGATTTACAACGAGAAAATTTATGCCACTTCTTCGCCCGGAGGGTTTATTTACGTCACAACCGGGATGATCAATTTTTTGGATAACGAGGCCGAGCTTGCGGCGGTGATCGCGCATGAAATAGGACAATCGCAATTCCGTGACCCTCGCCTTTCCCGGAGCCGGAAAATTCTGGATGAGATTACGAAAACCGGCACCACGGTGGGCCCGGCTTTTGGGAGTATCGGGGCCTTGGCCGTTATAGGGCTTGCGGTGGTGCATATGGCTGTCACAGCGCAGGATAAAAGCCCAGAGGAACGTCTGCTGGCATCCGACCGCCAGGCGCTTCACTACCTGGTCGAGGCGGGATATGACCCCCAGGCCCTGTTGGATCTTCTTTATAAATTTTTGAACGCCGGTGAAGAAATACTACCTTATTTTTTTGATTATTATCAATCACGGCCTATCACGCATGAGCGTTTCCAATCCCTTCAAGCAACATTTTCAGAATTACCCTTAGATGGGAAGCGTTTATCCACGTACCACAATGTCTATCAGGAAACCACTAAAGGAGTTCGGGAGATTTATCAAGTCTGATTTATTCCCGCTTGCGGAACCGCCTTCCTCCCGGCGCTGTCCAGGTACTAAAAACCGTTTAAAAGGTTGACACAGCGGTTAAAAATCAGGAAAATATCGCACTAACTTATCATGAAATCTAGAGTTCCACACAAACAGGGTCTTTACGATCCCCAATATGAGCACGATGCGTGCGGTGTCGGGTTTGTTGTCAACGTCAAGGGCAAAAAATCTCACCAGATTGTTGATCAGGCGCTGACCGTTCTTTTGAACCTGCGTCATCGCGGTGCCTGTGGCTGCGAATCCAATACAGGAGACGGCGCAGGCATTCTTCTTCAAATTCCCCATACCTACCTAAAAAAGGAGTGTGCCCAGGCGGGGCTTTCACTTCCCGGGCCCAAAGAGTACGGAGTCGGCATGGTTTTTCTCCCGCCTGACCCAAAAGAACTTCGCGAGTGCCAAAAGATTTTTGAAACGATTGTGAAGGAAGAGGGGCAGTCTTTCCTGGGGTGGCGCAAGGTTAAGACACTTGATGATTCCATGGGGCCTTCGGCTAAGGCCAGTGAGCCGGTCGTGTATCAGATCTATATTGGCCGAAGTTCGAAGTTACTGGATGACGACGCTTTTGAACGAAAGCTCTATGTCATTCGCCGCAGGGCCGAAAATGCAATCCGTTATTCCAGCCTGCCCGGGGCGGATTTCTTTTATATCTCAAGCCTGTCTTATAAAACAATTATTTATAAGGGCATGCTTATGTCCGAACAGGTGGAAAAGTTTTTTCCGGAATTAAAAGACCCTTCGGTTGAAACCTCGCTTGCCCTGGTGCATTCCCGATTCAGCACCAATACTTTCCCAAGCTGGGATCGCGCACATCCTTACCGCTATATCGCTCATAACGGCGAAATCAATACCCTTCGCGGTAATATCAACTGGATGCATGCCCGGCAAGCCATGTGCGCTTCGGACCTTTTTAAAGACGATATGAAAAAAGTCATGCCTGTTATTGCACCCGACGGCAGTGATTCGGCGATGTTCGATAACTGCCTTGAGTTTCTTGTGATGGGCGGAAGGTCGCTCCCGCATGCCGTGATGATGATGATTCCCGAGCCGTGGTCCAATCACGAAAGCATGAGCGATGAAAAGAAGGCGTTTTATGAATTTCACAGTTCTTTAATGGAACCGTGGGACGGCCCGGCCTCGATTGCGTTTACGGATGGAGTCAAAATAGGTGCCGTGCTTGACCGTAATGGCCTGCGCCCCTCCCGTTATTATGTGACCAAAGACGATTTGGTGATTATGGCCTCGGAAGTCGGAGTTTTGGAAGTGGCCCCGGAGCGAGTTCTTCAGAAAGGGAGATTACAGCCCGGCCGCATGTTTTTGATTGATACGGAGCAGGGCCGCATTGTAACGGACGAAGAAATAAAAAATAAAATTGCCACAGCCCATCCTTACCGCATTTGGCTTAAAGAAAACCTTGTGTCTCTCGAAGATTTGCCAGAAGCACCGCACGTTCACGAGCCCGATCATAAAACCGTGCTTTTGCGCCAGCAAGCTTTTGGATACACCTTTGAAGATTTGAGGCTTATCCTTTCGCCGATGGCTAAAGACGGTGTTGAGCCCGTGGGTTCGATGGGAACCGATACGCCTTTGGCAGTTCTTTCCAATAAACCGCAGCTTCTTTACAATTATTTCAAACAGCTTTTTGCCCAGGTGACAAACCCTCCGATTGACTGTATCCGTGAAGAAATAGTCACATCGACGGAAACAACGGTGGGTCCCGAAAGAAATCTATTACACCCCGAACCCAAAAGCGCGCGCCAGATCAAATTAAAAAGCCCCATCCTTACGAACGAAGAATTTGAAAAGCTCAGGCACATAGATCATCCTGACTTTAAGTCCGCGACATTATCTATTCTATATAAAGTTGCCGAAGGCGGCCAAACCCTCGAAAAAGCACTCGAAGAATTATTCCAAAAAGCTGACAAAGCGATTGCTGAAGGCGTCAATCTCCTTGTCCTTTCCGATCGGGGGATTGACCCTACCCAAGCGGCTATTCCAGCCTTGCTTGCTGTTTCGGGCCTTCATCATCATTTGATCCGGCAAGGGACGCGCACTAAAGTGGGATTGATTCTCGAATCCGGAGAGCCGCGTGAAGTTCACCATTTTGCTCTTTTAATCGGGTTTGGCGCGGGGGCGATCAATCCTTATCTTGCCTTTGAAACGCTGGATGATTTAATCCGGCAGGGGATTTTAAAAAACATCGATCACAAGCAAGCGGTCAAAAATTTTGCCAAAGCGGCTGCCAAAGGTGTGGTCAAGACCATGTCCAAAATGGGGATTTCAACCATTCAAAGCTACCGCGGCGCCCAAATCTTCGAAGCGATCGGGCTTAATCATGAAGTGGTCAATAAATATTTTACCTGGACGGCCTCTCGGGTGGAAGGGATTGGGATCGATACGATTGCCGAGGAAGTGTTAAGACGGCACCGGCACGCGTTCCCTGAAAGAGATGTGAACGGCAAAACGCTTGACCCGGGCGGCCAGTATCAGTGGCGTAAAGACGGTGAGTATCATATGTTTAATCCCGATACCATCCACAAGCTCCAGCTTGCCTGCCGGACCAATAATTTTAAAGTGTTCAAAGAATACTCCGAGCTTATTAATAATCAGGCCAAAAATTTTTGCACCCTGCGCGGTTTGTTTGAATTCAAGTCTGCTCAAGCTATTCCCATTGAAGAAGTGGAGCCCATTGAGGCGATCGTAAAACGCTTCAAAAGCGGTGCGATGTCGTATGGCTCCATCAGTAAAGAAGCGCATGAAACATTAGCCATTGCCATGAACCGTTTGGGCGGAAAAAGCAATACGGGTGAGGGCGGGGAAGATTCCGCCCGCTATACCAATGACCCGAATGGAGATTCCCGCAACAGCGCCATTAAACAAGTCGCTTCTGGGCGTTTCGGTGTCACAAGCCTGTATCTTGTTAAAGCCAAAGAACTGCAAATCAAAATGGCCCAGGGCGCAAAGCCCGGGGAAGGCGGACAATTGCCCGGAGCAAAAGTTTATCCGTGGATTGCCAAAGTCCGCTTTTCAACGCCGGGGGTGGGACTTATTTCGCCTCCGCCGCATCATGATATTTATTCCATTGAAGATTTGGCGGAGCTCATTCATGACCTTAAAAATGCAAATCATCACGCGAGAATCAGCGTAAAGCTTGTGGCCGAAGTCGGTGTTGGAACGATTGCCGCAGGCGTAGCAAAGGCGCACGCGGATGTGGTTTTGATCAGCGGCTATGACGGAGGCACGGGAGCTTCTCCGCTTTCAAGCATCAAGCACGCAGGGATTCCGTGGGAGCTTGGGCTTGCGGAGACGCATCAAACGCTTGTGTTAAATAATCTCCGCAGCCGGATCGCCGTTGAAACGGATGGACAGCTTAAGACCGGACGCGATGTGGCGATTGCAGCCTTTCTTGGCGCTGAAGAATTTGGATTTGCCACGGCCCCGCTGGTTGCATTAGGCTGCATCATGATGCGCGTGTGTCATCTGAATACCTGCCCTGTCGGGGTTGCAACTCAGGATCCTGAATTGCGCAAGAAATTTACGGGAGACCCTCAGCATGCGGTTAATTTTATGTTCTTCATAGCTCAGGAACTTCGCGAAATCATGGCGCAGTTAGGTTTTCGAACGATTAATGAAATGGTCGGCCGTACCGACATACTGAATGTCAAAAAAGCGGTGGACCACTGGAAGGCCAAGGGGCTTGATTTCTCGAATGTCTTTTATCAGCCGGACGCGCCGCCGGAAGTGGGGCGATACTGCCAGATTCCCCAGGATCACGGACTGGACAAAGCCTTGGACAATACAACGCTTCTTAAACTTTGTGAGCCGGCTTTAACTAAGAAAGAAAAAGTGCGTGCGGATTTACCGATCCGAAACACCAATCGCGTTGTGGGAACGATTCTCGGCAGTGAACTGACACGACGTTTTGGCGCTGAAGGGTTGCCGGAAGACACAATTCATATCCGTTTTACCGGCTCGGCAGGACAAAGTTTCGGAGCGTTTGTTCCGAGAGGCATTACTCTGGAACTTGAAGGTGACGCCAACGACTACGTGGGAAAAGGCCTTTCGGGAGGGAAAATTATTGTTTATCCGTCGAAGGCAGCCACTTTTAAACCTGAAGAAAATATCCTTGTGGGCAATGTTGCTTTTTACGGCGCGACGGCGGGTGAGGCCTACATTCACGGTATGGCGGGTGAGCGTTTCTGCGTGCGTAATAGCGGCGTTCATGCGGTGGTTGAAGCCGTGGGAGACCACGGCTGTGAATATATGACAGGCGGCCGCGTGGTGGTGCTGGGGCCGACGGGCAGAAATTTTGCGGCCGGGATGTCCGGCGGCGTGGCTTATATTTTGGATGTCAAAGGAGAGTTTCCCCGCCTTTGCAACAAGCAAATGGTGGAGCTTGAATCCTTAAAGAGCCCTGAAGAAATTCAGGAAGTGCGTGCCATGATCGAGCGTCATCTTCAATATACGAAAAGTGAGCGCGCTAAACAAATCCTTAACCTTTGGGAAGAAATGGTTCCCAAATTTTTGAAAGTCCTTCCCAAAGACTACAAGCGTATCCTTCAAGCCCTTGAGCGCGTCAAAAGTACAGGCCTCAGCGGAGACGAAGCCATTATGGCCGCTTTCGAAGAAAATGCGCGGGACCTGTCCCGCGTCGGGGGGAACTGAGGCTTCAGTAAGTATTATGGGCAAACCTACCGGATTTATCGAAATTCCAAGAGAACTGCCTGAAGACCGCTCTCCCAAAGAACGTATTAAGGATTGGAAAGAATTCCATCTCCACATGCCCGATGAAAAACTTGGGGACCAAGGGGCGCGGTGTATGGATTGCGGAATTCCTTTTTGCCATAACGGAAGCCTTGTGGCGGGACTTGCGGTGGGTTGTCCCGTCAATAATTTAATTCCCGAATGGAATGATCTGGTTTACCGGGGGCTTTGGGAAGAAGCGCTTGAAAGACTGCATCGCACCAATAATTTTCCGGAATTTACCGGGCGCGTCTGCCCGGCGCCTTGCGAAGGTTCCTGCGTTCTTGGCATCAACGAACCGCCGGTCACGATTAAAAATATTGAATGCGCCATTATTGACAAAGGTTTTGATGAAGGGTGGGTCAAGGCGGAGCCGCCGGCCAAACGAACCGGGAAAAAAGTGGCCGTGATCGGATCGGGGCCTGCGGGCCTTTCCTGCGCCGCGCAGCTCAATAAAGCCGGCCATTGGGTGACGGTTTTTGAACGGGCTGACCGTATCGGCGGGCTTTTGATGTACGGGATTCCGAATCCAAAACTGGATAAGAATATTGTTCAGCGCCGCGTGGACCTGATGGCCGCCGAAGGCGTCAAATTTGTGACCAGCACGGAAGTCGGAAAAGATTATCCGGCAGAAAAACTGCTCAAAGAATTTGATACGATCGCCCTTTGCTGCGGCGCCACGAAGCCACGCGATCTTCCGATCGAAGGCCGCAATCTTAAAGGTATTCATTTTGCGATGGAATTTTTGCAGGCCAATACCAAGAGTCTTTTGGATCGTCAGGCAAATGCCAAATTTCCGCCAAACGACGCGGCGGACCCGTCCACAAAGCGCTGCGACGTTTGGACGGACCCGCCGTGCTTTGTGGCGGGCATTTCCGCGGAAGGCAAAGATGTGATCGTGATCGGAGGCGGCGACACGGGAACCGACTGCGTCGGCACCTCGATGCGTCACAATTGCAAGAGCCTTATCCAGCTTGAAATTCTCCCCAAACCCCCGCCTGAGCGTGCGGCTGATAATCCCTGGCCCCAGTGGCCCAAGGTTTATAAGCTTGATTACGGCCAGGAAGAAGTTGCGGCTGTTTTTGGTGCGGATCCGCGCCAGTACCTTGTGACCGCGAAAAAATTTGTGGGGGATGCCAACGGTCATGTCAAAGAAATTCAGATTGTGAAGATCGAATGGCAAAAAGACGCCCAGGGGCGTTTTATCCCCAAAGAAATTCCGGGCTCGGAAAAAACTTTTCCGGTGCAGCTTGTTTTACTGGCAATGGGATTTCTTGGCCCTGAGGAGACGGTGATTAAGGCGCTTGGTGTCGCGCAGGACGAACGCACAAACGCCAAAGCTGAATATGGAAAATACGCCACAAGTGTGCCGGGGATCTTTGCCGCAGGCGACATGAGGCGCGGCCAAAGCCTTATTGTGTGGGCCATTAATGAAGGCCGCGGCGCTGCCCGTGCTGTGGACGAGTACCTTATGGGCACAACTGACCTTCCTTAAACCTTCCTTAAACAGCCCCTTTCATTTTGCTCCTTGAACAGGTAAGATAGAATTAACATAAGGAGTACTTTGACCGCATGAGTAAAAAGCGTATTACCCTCATAACAGTTCTCGCCGCGTTTCTTATTTATCAAATCCAGCTTTTAAATGCGGCTAACCCGGCCCCCCCGGCGGGAGATTCAGGAAACCAGGAAAATCAACCTGCTGAAAGACCTGTTCCAAAAGATGAAAAGCCCCCGAAAGAGCCTTCGGGAAGGGGAAAAGGCCCGGGCAGCATTAATTATCCCTTTGACGGGGCAGGGCCTCTTTTGCCGGCCACGCCTGAAGAGCCGCCTGATGAAACAGAAACTTTGCTCGTCCTGTCGCCTCCGAAGAACTTAAAGAAAACGGCTGATCAAGAACCTGCTCAAGATAAATCAAAATCCAAGGATTCCTCCCAAGATAGCAAACAGGATCAAGCTGAGCCTTCGCAGGAGAAATCAACTCAGGAAGAATCGCCGCAAGACGCGGAAGATAAGATAGCGCCCGCTCCCTTTTTGGGGTTTACAGGAACGCAAGCGCTTGATGACGAGACAGCCGGTGAAACGGATGAGGAAAAACAAAAAAAAGCCGCGGAAGCGCAAGACGAGGCCCAGGACCTTGTGACACAAAAAAATCTTCTGCAACCTTCCGAAACCACGCCGTCTGAGACCAAGCCCGATGAAACGCTTGATACGGATTCAGACGGCATTGCTAACAGCTTGGATACCGATATTGACGGGGATGGCTTCATGAACTGGGTGGATACGGATATGGACGGTGACGGCGTGGCCAATGCCCAGGACCTTGATAATGACGGCGACGGCCTGCCGAACAACCAGGATCCTGAAATGGACGGAGACGGGATCCCCAACGAAAAAGATTCGGACGTGGACGGGGACGGGCTTCTCAATCATGAAGATCCGGATATTGACGGAGACGGTATTCCGAATGAAACAGATCTGGATATGGACGGTGACGGAATTCTTAATACCGAAGACCCGGATATTGACGGTGACGGCGTTTCGAATGAGCAGGATAATGATATGGACGGCGACAGCTACCTGAACACGGAAGATTCCGACACAGACGGCGACGGCGTCCCCAACGAAAGCGACCCCACCCCCAACGTAATTGTTTAGCCCTCTGAAGTAGGCCCTTCAAAAAATGGCTTGATAAGCCGTCAATAAAGGTGTGAAAGACGCACTCCTTCTTACGGAAACTAGCAAAGAAGAGTTAATAGAAGAAATCCTTCGACTCCGAAAAGAGAATGAAGCTTTAAAGAGAAAACTCGGAGAAAAAGAGCAAACGGAGCTGCGTAAGAAATTTTTAAAGCTCCAACGTCTTGAGCTGCGAGTCCAAAGAGCCAAGAAGCCTGGGCAGAAACCAGGGCATCTTGGGATCACACGCACCAAACCACAGGTCATCGATCGGGTGATCGAGCAAACCCTGAAGCGCTGCCCTGATTGTCATCATCGACTGAGCCCATCGCAAGAAATCCTGGAGCATATTCAGGAAGACATCATCCCTGCAAAGCCGCAAGTCACTTGTTATAAGAAGCATCGTTATTATTGCAAAGAATGCCGGAAGCTGGTCACGGCGGGTTACGCTCTGGAAGAAATTCCGCATGGCAATCTTGGGCCGAATGTTTTAATTCAAACCCTGATGCTTAAATACCATCACGGGCTGCCTTTTAACAAGATTCGAGAGCTTTTTGGGTCGTTGTGCCATTTTGAAGTCTCTGAAGGGGCATTGGCTCAAGCACTCCAACGCCTCGGTGAGTGGCTTAAAGTCGAAGTGAATGAAATTCTTTTGGCGATCCGGGCCAGTCCGCATCTTCATATGGATGAAACGGGGTGGAAAGTCTCAGGCGAAAATCACTGGCTGTGGGCTGCGGTCAATGAGAGATTGGCTTATTATCGAATTGCCCAAAGCCGAGGGGCAAAGATTCCAAAGTCGATTTTGCCCAATTTGAACCCGCACAATTAGAAGGGGTGCCTTAGTGATTGGAAATTTGGAGAAAAATAACCCCCCCTTGATTATGTTGTTATTTAGCACTACACTTGTTGTAGTTTATGACAACAAAGCTTCCTTACCTTTTCCATCTGACCAAAGTCGGCCTGCGCAAACGGCTTTTGCATTATTTCTTTAGCCGGCCCGAAGCCAATCTCTATCTGCGGGAAATCGCCCGATTCATTCAAGTCGATCCCGCCAATCTTTCGCGGGAACTCCGCTTCCTTGAGAAGGAGGGGATCTTTCAATCCCGGAAGCGCGGCCTGCAGAAGTTCTTTTCCCTGAACCCCGGTTATCCGTTATTCCATGAAATTAAAAAAATGGTGGGGCAAACTATTGATGCTGAAGAAACCCAGCATGAGCAGGCCGCCACAAAGAAGGCGGCAGGCCCGCATCCCCAGCTCTATATTGTGGCCGGGCCGAATGGCGCGGGCAAAACAACATTCGCGAAAAAGTTTCTCCCCGATTATGCGGCGTGCAGGCAGTTTGTGAATGCAGACCTGATTGCGGGCGGGCTGTCACCCTTTTCGCCGGAGACAGCTGCTTTGCGGGCAGGGCGGCTTCTGCTGGAAGAGATCCGAAAGTTAGCGGCAAGAAAAATTGATTTTGGGTTTGAAACAACACTGTCAGGGGTAACCTACACGCATCTGCTTGAAAAATTAAGGCGTGAAGGCTATCAAATTCATCTATTTTTTCTTTGGATACCCAATATAGAACTTGCGCTTGCGCGCATTGACGAGAGGGTTCAAAGAGGGGGGCATTCTATCCCGGCAACTGTCGTGCGGCGGCGATTTGATAAAGGGATCAAGCATTTATTCCATCTGTTCCGGCCCTTGGTCGAGTCGTGGACGCTTTTTGATAATTCCGGAAAATCGCCTCATTTAATTGCGGCAGAAGCGAATCATGAATTATTCATTACGGATCAAAAGCTTTTTGATAAGATCTCGAAAAAGGCGGGGATAAAATGAAAAAATCCAAAGGAAAGGCAGACCCTTTTGCTCTTGCCAAAATGGCTGAAAAAGCCCTACAGGCCGCTGTCTACGATGCTTTCAAGGATCACGCGCGCACGGGTGATTTTGTGGTCATATGGGAGAACGGGAAAGTTGTGAAAATCCCCGCCCATAAGCTAAATCTAAAGGAACCGCCTGCCCATTACCGCAAAAAGAAATAGCGCGGGGCAGGCGTACGGTAAACCGGTAAACCGCAGGCAAATTTTTTCTATTAAATGCTTTGCGCTGAATGTGAAATATCCAACAGAGGTGGAGCATGAAAAAAATCTTAATGTCATTTGTTTTGCTGGTGGTGGTGATTTTTGTGGTGGTGCATTTCTTTGGGGCCGTGGCGCTTGGGCATGTGCTCGGGAACGCGATCGGAGCTCCGGTCAGTGTGGGCCGGCTTCACGTCGGAATTTTTTCCTCGAGCCTTGCCCTTTACCGGCTTAAGATCAAAAATCCGGAAGGATTCCACGAAAAAACGCTGGCTGAGATCCATGAGGTTTCAATCCATTATAATTTGCCGGATTTCTTTCGCGGCAAAGTTCATCTTGAAAATATGCGGCTTGACTTTGGCGATGTCACGATTGAAAAAAGTAACGGGAAGGTCAATCTGCTGGAACTGGGTGCGGTGAAGGGAATTACCAAAGGCATTGGATCCGGTCAGGAAAAAGGCAAGCCTGGAAAGCCGGGTGAGGCGAAAAAAGGCGCTCCCAAAGGACCGGAACTTCAAATTGACGAGGTGCTTGTCAATATTGGGAAGGTCCACTATGTGGAGCCCGCGGCCCAGCCCCCGGTTGACAAAGAATATGACCTCGGCATTCATAATGAATCTTTTAAAAATGTCACGAAACCCTCCAGCCTTGTCAAAGGCATCGCTTTTCTTATCCTCCGTAAAGTCGGGCTTTCTTCGCTCACTTCGAACTTTGATATTTTGCTGAAAGGTGTGGGCGGAGAAGTCAAATCGACTCTTGATAAATTGCTGTGAATAGGAATTCCTGAAGGTTGAACACATGATAAAACGAATCATCCAATCAGCGGTGGTTGTGGGAGTCCGTTACCGCGTACTACACAAAATTTCTCGATGGCGCTTGCCAACAGGCGTTCCACGCACAGAACGAGATGGAACTCAAAACCATTGAGGGCCACTACACGATCCGTTTGGAAGAGCATTCGAACAATCTTCGGAAAGATATCAATGAGTGGAATGCAGGAAAAAGAACCATTGAACAAAAGCAAGCCCGCGTCGAGGGACTGGTGGCCAAGCTCGCCGCCGAAACCGTCAAGGCCGGGGATGCCTGGCGCAACACGCCTGAAGAACAGTCGCTCGGAAGGTGCCGCAATCGGGATAACCAGCAAAATCATGCAGCTCAGTAGAATTGAGGATGAACTAAATAGGTACCTCGAGAGCTTAGAGAAAGCGAAAAAAGAGCCGGATCTCACCAAGCGCACGGAGCGGGTGGCCTATTTGCAGTCAGAAATAGATAAATTTACCGTCAAAGCCAAACCGTTCGGCAAGATGCAAGATCTCATCGATGAACGGGAAAGATTGGAACAGGAACTTGAGAACAGCCGTCACCGGCGGGGCGCGCCGTTTGGCTCGACTGTCCGGCCGCTGCAGAAAGACCTCGATCAAGCCAGCGATGAACTCGGTAAGGCGATGAGTGATGCAGTAACCAAGCGGTCGTACGTCCAGATGGCCATCACCACCTTTGAAGTCTACACCTTGTTGACGCACTCGATTATGCAATGCGTGGATTCCCGGCGTGAGGCGCTTACGTTGGCCATGCCGTCCGCCGACTTACAAGCGAGTGCCACAGTGTGCATCACCCATGAAGGCCCGTTTGGCTGCACGGGACAATTTAACGGTAGCTATCAACTAACCTGTTCCGGTGATGGCACGAGGAAACAAGATCAAGGCGGGGGCACGGTGAACTTTCGGCCGGACGGCTGGATTGATCTGCGATTTAAGAGCACGGTTTATCCTGACTCTAATCCCCGTCCTTTGAGCGGAGAGATCGATGGGCAGGGCCGCGTACGGATCGACCGCATTGACCGAGATGCTGGCATTACGGAATCTTGGTTTGGACAGTTCAACTTGGTGTCGATTGAAAACGGCAAGCAGCGGCCCACGGGCGGCGGGAACTCTGAAATTAGGGTAACGGACGGACAGGGAAATCTGCAATTCAGTTGTCAGGGCACGTTTCAGTTGACCGACGAGGGTGCACTATGAAGCGCGGCATCTTGAATTTTTCGGCCAGAACACTGAGGTGGGTCTTTCTCTTTTTTCTCATTGCGAACGCAGCTCCGGCCGCCGTGCTGTCGGCGCTTGAACCGTCTCAGGAAGATGGATTCGGAAACTTTGCAGAAAATATTTCAGAAAGTCTCTCGATCACTGCGGAAACGTTGCGCATAAGGGAAGCGCTCGGAGAAATTGATTCAGCGGGGCGGACACAAGAAATGAAGAAGGCGGTTGAGCGCTGCCGCGCCTCAGTCTGCGAGGATGTCCCTGTCCTTCGACAAAAGCGTTACCAGGCAGTCCAACAGTTGATAACCAGGACACAGGCGCAACTTGACTCGGCGAAATGGCCGGCGGATCATTCTGCCGCAGAATATCGTGAATTGGCACGCCTCACACTCAACCAAGCACAGCTGCAAGTGGCGGGACTAGAGGCTGTGGAACTTGACATGGCAGATGCCTTACGTCCTGTGGCCGAAGCACTCGGCTGGACGCAAGGCGTAAAGGACCGCGGCCGGGTGTTTGACGGATTGGACGAAGAAATCGAAGCTGCGATCAAGGAGGTTTTTGCCGGACTGCGCACCGCACCCCAACTTGCGGCTGCGGCCAAACTGCCGCCGGGTCGCGCCGGCGCTTTTGGTTCGAACGATATCATTGACGCCGGACGTGAAAAAATTGTCGACACTTTTTCGGCCGGTGCCGCACCTTCTCCAACTTATCCTGTCCCTCAGGCGGATCCTTCCTTTTCGGCTCCGCCGGCTGCAGGCAATTCTGGTTTTGAATATCAGGTTGACCGTCCGGGCAGCGATTATTCTTCCTTTGATATCCCCACTATTTACCTGGATGAAAGCGCCCAAAAGTGTGATGCCGCCTGCAGGCGAGAAGGAAAATGCCGCGCCTGGACGTTAATCAATTCCGGATTGCTAAAACCAACGGCGCGTTGCTGGCTCAAAGACAACGTGCCCATGCCGGTTCGTGCCACGCTTGCGATATCAGGCGTTGTACGACCGTTAGGGGCATCACCGATTTCAGCTGCTCCGGCAATGCCTTCAGCCGCTCCCCGCAATCCGCTTTTTGAATATGATACAGACCGTCAAGGCAGCGACTACCTGAGCTTTGATCTGCCCGTGGAAAATCCCGAACTTTGCTTTGCGCGGTGCCGCGATGACAACCAGTGCCAGGCGTGGACCTACGTCAAGCCCGGCGTGCAGGGGCCGTCAGCACGCTGCTGGCTTAAAAAACAAACGCCGAATCCCGCGCCTCACAATTGCTGCATCTCCGGGACTTTTACCCGCGTCATTGACCGCCGTGTTTAAAAATGAGGAGGAACCCAAGGACTGGGAAATTAAAGATGAAAAACCTCCGGATAAACTTGTAAAAAAATGGGAGGCAGAAGATTCCTTAGCAGAAACCGTGGCTTGCGCTTCTTGCAAAAAAAAGTCCCTAAAAATAACCTGACCTGCATCTTCTGCGGGGCGCGGGTATTTCAGGATTCCGGGCTTCTTGGTAAATGGCTTAAGTGGATTAAGCGGGTAACGCTGCGCTGATAGAAAATAACAGAAAAAAATACCGGAATGGGCTAGATTTCAAAAGGTTGCTTGAACCACGGATAACCCTGTGCTATAGTATGTACATGATTGCGTACATAATCACACAAGGGAGGCAAAAAGATGACAACGCTCACCGCTACTGAAGCGCGGCAAAACCTGTTTAAGCTTTTCCGAAAATCGGTGAGAGGCCACGTCCCGATCAAAATTCAGGCACCTTCCGGAGGTGTCGTGCTGATTTCTGAAGAAGACTACGAGAGCCTTCTTGAGACTCTGGAGCTTCTTTCCACCCCCGGGATGATCAAAAGCATCCGAGAAGCCCGGACCGATATTAGGGCCGGCAGAACCAAATCCCTCAAAGACGTCTTCGGTCGATGAGTTCCGCAGGTTACGAAATCCGGATTACCCGCCGGGCGGAGAAAGATATACAGAAACTCCCCCCCAAATTAAAAAACAAACTCTATGATATCCTGACCGAAGTGATTGCCAAGGATCCCTTTCAGGGTAAGAAACTGTTAGGCGATTTAGCTGGAAGCTATTCTTACCGGTTGAGTTATCAAGACCGGATTGTCTATAGCATCGACAGCGAGAAAAAAAGGGTCTATATCGAGAGGGCGAGAACCCATTACGGGGAATAAAATCAAAAATAAAAAATAGGGAACAGTCCCCGGTGAAGGAGCAGATTGAACTGTTTGAATTGGTCGGTCGGCTGACGAATTCGTCCGCCGGCGGACGAATTAAGTTGCAGAAACGGGATAGTCTTTCAGGGAGAGGCAGGTTTGTTTTTCTGGGCGCGTCGGATTCAAACGCATCTTGAATTAATGTATATTTTGTTGAGGAAATAGGACCCAGAGGGGAGATTTACAAGCGATGGCCGTGAGGACCGTTCGTTTCAACAAAGAAGAAGAAAGTAAGTTAAAGGTGCTGCTGGCCTATTACCATACGGATTTCTCGAGTTGCGTCAAAGAGCTGTTTGTCGAGAAACTGGAAGATCTTCAGGATATGGGTGTGATCAAGAAGATTAAAGAAGGAAAAAAAGAAGATTACCTGACAGCGGGCGAGATTGATAATTTGTTAGCCGCATAAATAGCATGTAAAGGAACGGTCCCCAGTCGATGGACAGGTGGGGCGCGCTTCGGAAAGGTTAGCGCACTCCTTGCGTGCGCCTAGTACCGCGGCAATTTAATTTTTATGGGTTCGCGGTACTGTGCAGATTGAAATTGGAACCCTCAATTTCAATCTTAACTGCGCACTAGCCCTCATCAACATTCCCCAGGACGGTAAGAACCAGCGGATTAATTTTCGAAATGGCCCCTAAATTTCTTTGGATTTTTTCAGCGATCTGTTTTAAAGTGGAGTTAAGAACAAAAGCAAGTTCGCCGACAAGGCCTTTCACCGAACGCTCCAGCAGTTGACGTTTCTTTTTATCTTTCACGGCCTCCGTACCGTAGGATTCAGACCACACGTTTACAGCCAGTGTCCAAGCCGGACCGCATTTGGAATCTTTTTTGTCGCCGGTCTTAAAATAGTCTAAGATGGCATTGGCTTCCTTGACGGAAATCAGTTTACTAAAACCGGAATTTTCCAGCGAACTCTCCGGAATAATAAAGCGCACCTTGCCTTTATTGCTTGAGACCGGAAGCAGAGAGTAATTGACTTCTTTGGGTTGAGCAGACGGCGTGACCGATGCGACGCGGCATAAACCGTGTACAGAATGGAAAACTAAATCATCTTTTGCGATGGACTCTTTCATAAATTTAACCTCCTGGGTTATTTGTTTCTCCATACGATTCTTCCTCGAGTCAGGTCATACGGTGATAAATGCAGCAACACCGTATCTCCCGCTATGATACGTATGTGGCGGAATTTTAACTTTCCCGCGGCATACGCTAGAACCTTGTGGCCATTTTCAAGCACAACCCGGTATTGGGAATTGGGCAAAACTTCCCTCACGGTTCCCGTCACTTCAACGGCATCTTCAGTTGCCATTAGCGCACCTCAACAATTTTCCCTTCGCCGCTACTTCCCCCTAGTTTTTCAAAATCGGCTTCCAGTGCTTTTTCTTCCATTGGCTGAGGGTCTTCATTTGGAACAGGCTTTTGCACCTTTACTTCACCGACCGGTTTTTCAGCAGTAGTAGATAAGGGATTGGCATAAAATTCAGAATCTTGGCTTTCTGTAGAGCCAGTGCTAGGAAACCAGATGCATCCTATGATCACCATTAGGGTAAGAACGCTCATGCTTTTTTTTCTTGAAAGAGTCATAAATGTTAAGAATTCCAGGTAAAATTCGTTTAAAATCAAACAATTAAGCAAGAAAGAGGAAAAATAAAACAGCCTGATTGGCTCGGAATGCACGAAGAAGCTTCAGGGAGTGCTAAATTGCAAATTGTGCGATGACTGCGTAAGTGTTTCTCTTATTGTAGCGTGTAGTGCCTATTCAAAACGGAACCCATACCAATGAACGCGGACACTATAACAGAACGGGCACGGGATAGATATAATTAAAAACAGGATCTAAGTCCACTTTGCGCCCTCTTTCGGGACAAAAATCAAAACATAAAGTGAGCGCCATATAAATGCTGGAAAAGGGACAGCGTTTCAAAGGGGTACGTCAAGAGGGTTAAATTATTCTGTAAGATGTTTCTGGAATTTATGATACGCTAAACCGTAAATACGAAGGATGCCTATATTTATCCTAGATGAGGAAAATGGATGAGAATAAGTGATGAGTTTGAGCAAACCGGAAATTGGCTTTTTAAAAGAAGGGGAATCCTGCCGCTTTTAATCCTTCCTCTCGTGCTCGTTGCGTTGAGAGACTCCGAGTATTTTGAACGGTTCGGAAATACCGTCCAGACCCTGTGGGAGGTTTTTTGTATTGGTTTGTCCTTTCTGGGGCTTTTTATCCGCGCATTGACCTTGGGCTGGGTGCGGGAAGGAACTTCAGGCAGAAATACTCAGTCTCAAGTTGCCGAGGAGCTCAATACAAGCGGGATCTATTCCATTGTCCGCCACCCTCTTTATCTTGGAAATTTTTTTATCATTTTCGGCATGATTTTGTTTATTCAGGTTTGGTGGCTCGCGCTTATTTATGCACTTTTATTTTGGATTTTTTATGAACGCATCATGTTTGCTGAAGAATCTTTTTTAGAACGCAAATTTGGGGATTCCTACCGCGACTGGGCCCGCAAAACCCCGATCTTTTTCCCCGACTTTAGAAAGTGGCAGAAACCCAAATACTCATTTTCAATGCGCATGATATTAAAAAGGGAATATTCCACTTTTTTTGGAATCATCGTTGGTTTTATTCTGGTTAAATTTTTTGCCGAATTGATTGGAGAGCATCAGTTGGAGTTCCGCATTCGCTGGCTGGTATTTTTCACCCTAGGCGCGCTCGTCTACTTCGTTTTAAGATTTCTTAGAAAAAAGACCGACTTTCTTAAAGTTAATAAAAATCGCCGTTGAGTTCAACTCGGCGAAGTAGATGCTTTCCATGAACCACCGATACAAACAAATGCTTGAAGGGATGCAGTCGAAGGAAAAAAAAGTCCGCAAAAAACGCGGCGAGAAATGGTTTCTCTACATACTAAAATGCAGCGACCGTTCGCTTTACACAGGTATTACCAAAGATATTGACAGGCGCTTCAAAATGCATTTAGCCGGGAAAGGGGCGCGTTACACCCGGACCCGGCGGCCGCTTGAAGTGGTTTATCAGGAAACCTGCAAAACGAGAACCGAAGCGCTCGTCCGAGAATATTTTGTAAAAACCTTGCCCAAAACAAAAAAACTTGCTTTAATTGACCAGTTTACTGTTTTAGGAAGTGTTTCTGCGGGTGCCGGATAGCCGCTCGGCAGAGAAAAGAAATAGGTGCTATTCTTTAATCAGCAAGTAAACCAAACAGGAGGAATTATGGGATTTCAACAAGGTGGTGGTGGTTTCGGCGGGGGGCCCAGAGAAATGCACAAGACAACCTGTGCAGAGTGTAAGAAAGAATGCGAAGTTCCCTTCAAACCTAGCGGAGGCCGGCCGGTTTATTGCAAGGAGTGTTTCGCAAAGCGCAAGGAAGGCGGCCGCTAGTACAGCATTACGATTGTTCCACGGGGACTATCACGTACAGTGCCGTGTACCCCTACATCATCGTAGTCGGACATCAAGTGCGACACACTTTTGGAGAAGAATATCAAGTTCTTCCCGAACACTTTAGGAGATGAACCTCACGTTCATCCCTAAGAGTGCTCGCGCAAAAAGCGCCGGTAAAATCAAATGAAACACGGTGCTAGAGCGCCCAAGAGTTTCAGGAACACGCATTGAATCAAGAATAAGGAGAAAAGAAAATACACCTTTTAGATAATAAGGAGTGTCTTATGATCAAAAGCGTGAAAGCGGGCAAGGAAATCGTTATTACATCCAAAAACAAAGTTGGGATGCTATCCCAGGTTGCTAAAATCTTGGCAGATCACGGGATCAATATCATTGCCCTTTCCGCTCAGGCTGCAGGCGGGGTGGCGCTTATGAACTTTGTTGTGGATGACCACCTTCGGGCAATGGATTCCCTGCGTAAAGCTAAGTTCCAGGTTCAGGAAAATAACGTGGTTTTGATTTGCGTCGAAGATAAACCAGGGGTGTTAAGGTTCCTGACCCAGCGGCTTGCGGCCAAAAAGGTTGATTTAATGAACATTTACGGAAGCACGACAACGACCTATGCCCCCTGTCTTTTAGTGGTGGTTTCGAGCAATAATCAAAAGGCCATTGTCACGCTGCGTAAGTAATAATTATTGCTCAGAGTTATAACTTTTGTGCTAACATTTAGGTTGTGAGTTCCTGGTGGAGGAGGCACCGGAATTTACTAAAACCTAAAGAGACACTTGGAGGGGAGAAGTGCGAAGGGTAAGTTGGCGATTCAGATCTATTTTTTTCGCCATGACGTTTTCAGGCATGATGAGTGTGTCTCTCTTTGCTCAGGGTATTTTTGCAGTGGAGCAGTGGCCGGCACCTCCCACCCAATCCCAAGCCTACAAACAATTCACCTCACGGCCCTATTCTGAGCTTTCAAAAATTATTTATCTGATTGACCGCTTCGGGGACGCCGGAATTGAAATTCTTTACGACGGCCATTACTACCAAGCCCGTTTTGCCAAACAGGTTGCCCGTTGGTTTTTGTTTCACCGCTACAAAAAGGAAACAGCCGAACAATGGATCCAGGTGTGGTGCCATAAGTCGGTTTTTTCAGGCAACCTGATCTGGGTGAAGTTAGCGGATAAAAGTATGCACCCCGCCCGCGAGGTTTTGCTTGAAGAATTAAAGGCGCTCGATACCGATTTTAAGGAACAGCAAAATCAAAAGAAACCTCCCGTTGAGCTCATCCAGAAAGAAGCCATTGCCGAAGCCGCAGTAACCCAGGTTGCCGCCGCCAACGTGGCGGCCAGCGCAGCCAGCGGTCAGGCACCTCAATCCAATTATTTACTCCCCACGGCTGCTGCAGCTTCCTCGGAAAAAGAATAATCCTTTTTGTCAGGCCTTTCTTTTTTTAGCCGATATTTAGATTGAGTCTTTGCAAAAAAAACGGTGCCCATAAGGGGGGGCAGGGAAGTATTGCTTGTCCCTTAGGGGGAATAAATCAAGGAGGGGGAAATGGCTCACAAAGTATTGAAAAAACTCTCGTCAGCCAGCGTCAATATTTTTAAAATCAAAAATCGACGTGGTTATGCCGCGATTTGCAAGAGTAACCTTACCGAAGGAGCAAACCCGGTCCAGGCTTTTCAGCGGATGGTCAAAGCCGTTAAAAGGGAGGGATTCCTCCTGGCGGGAAACGCTCCCAAAGCCAGATGATCTATTGGCTGCAAGCTCCAGCCCGCAGGACACACGGTACATTGGATAAATATTTTGCGGCTTGAAGCTTGTAGCTTGAGGCTTGTTTAGGGCTTCGTGGTTTCGTTGACACACCTTGGGGCATCCTGTAGAATGCCAAAAATTTTAACGGGGATTTGCCAGGGGGATCAAGCTAACTCAATATGCCAACAAGGGTTTTAAGCGGAACACGGCCTACCGGAAAACTCCATCTCGGAAATCTTCTTGGTGCGATTGAAAATTATAAGAAACTGCAGGGGGAGGATGCTTTTTTCATGATTGCCGACTGGCATGCCCTGACGACGGAGTATGAATCCCACACGCAAATTGCAGATAATGTCATGGAAGTGGTGATCGATTATCTGGCAAGTGGTCTGGATCCTGATAAGTGCACTATTTTCATTCAAAGCGAGGTCCCGGAGCATGCGGAAATGGCCCTTTTGCTTTCCATGATGACACCCCTCGGGTGGCTTGAGAGAAACCCGACTTACAAGGATCAGCTCAGAGAGCTTAAGGGACGTGAGTTGAACACCCACGGATTTTTGGGCTATCCCGTGCTTCAGGCTGCCGATATCCTTCTTTATAAGGCTGAAAAAATTCCGGTGGGGGAAGATCAATTGCCGCATCTTGAACTTGCTCGGGAAATTGTAAGGCGGTTTCATCATCTTTACGGGAAAGAAATTTTCCCCGAGCCGGAAGCCATCTTAACAGAAACCCCGCGCGTGCCGGGACTTGACGGCCGGAAAATGAGTAAAAGCTATGACAACTGTATTTATCTTTCGGACCCTGCTGATGTGGTGACAAAGAAAGTCAGAAGCATGGTCACCGATCCCGCACGGAAACTCAGGGAAGACAAGGGGCATCCGGAAGTTTGCCCGGTTTATTTTCACCACAAGCTTTATAATGCCTCTCAAACCGAAACTGTGGCGCATGAATGCCGTGAGGCTCTCCGGGGATGCGTGGATTGCAAAATGGAAATGGCTGAAAAAATGAATCTTTTTCTTGAGCCGATCCGCAAAAAGCGCGCGGAGTGGACGAATAAAAGAAACGAAGTCAGGCAAATTTTGGATCGCGGCAGAACCCGTGCGCGGGAAGTAGCGCACGCGACACTTGAGGAAGCGATGAAAGCAGTAGGACTGCGAAAATGAACCCTGAAGAGTTACCCCGAATGACGGAATGTCCATCCCAGGAACCTGAAGACAGTTCCAAACCTGTTGAAACGGTCCCCAACCCGATGCATGTGAAGCTTTCTGTTTATGACGGGCCGCTTGATCTTCTGCTTGATTTGATCAAGAAAAACGAAATGGATATTTATGACATCCCGATTGCCGAGATCACGCGGCAGTATCTTGAGTATTTGTCCCAAATGAGGCAGCTTGATCTTGAAATCGCCGGGGAATTCCTTGTGATTGCCGCCACCTTGATTTATATCAAATCCAAAACGCTTTTGCCTCAGGACGATGAGGAAGAAGACGACGAAATGGGCGACCCCAGGGCCGAGCTTATTCGGAGGCTTCTGGAGTATCAGGCCTTTAAGGAAGCGGCCAAGGAACTGGGGCTTTTGGAGGATGAACGGGGAAAGATGTTTACACGTCAAATCGCGGATTACTATCTGACGGATCTTGATCCGGAAGAGGTTGGGATTGATACTTTCAGCGCCAACCTTTATGACCTGGTTTCTGCCTTCCAAAAAGTGCTTACCAAAGTGGGCCGTACGGAAATGCACGAAGTGTATGAAGAAATCGTTTCCATTGAAGAGAAAATGGCGCAGATTAAAACCCTTTTGACCGAAAACCGGCAAGTGCTATTTTCCCGGATTTTCAACACGCACTGGACTCGCAACGAACTCATAGCCACTTTTCTTGCCATGCTGGAAATTGTCCGGACCCGATTTGCGCGTATCCGGCAAGAAGCGCATTATGGCGAGATTGTCATCGAACGTCTTGAAGAGGTTCAAGGATGAAAACAAAAAATTCGGAAACTAAACAAAAAGAGCAGGCGGAAAAAATCAAGGCGCTGCGCAGAGAGCTTGAAACCCAGCTTGAGGAGCAGCTGACCGAAGAAATCTTTTCGGATAAGCCGCACGTGGAAGTCCAAAAAATCGAAGCGGGCCGGGTCGAGGACCCGGGGCAGGCCAAAAAAGTGATTGAAGCCCTGCTCTTTGCCTCCACCAAGCCGCTGACTTTGAATGAAATCCGTAAAGTCCTGAATGGTTTCTCTGCACAGGAAATCGAGCAGTGGATTCACGAGATGCAGGAGGCCTTCGCAAGCGAATCCCGCAGCTTCGAAATCGTGGAAATTGCCGGCGGCTTTGAAATGGCCACCCGGAGAGATTTCGCTCCGTGGATCTTAAAACTCGAGCTTCAGAAAAAAGCCAAACAGGCTTCGCAATCAGCGCTTGAGACGCTTGCGATCCTTGCCTACAAGCAGCCCATTACACGGGCAGAGATTGAGGATTTGCGCGGCGTGGACGTGAGCGGCGTCCTCGTGACTTTGGTGGAGCGCGCCTTTATTAAAATTGTCGGTAAAAAAGAAGTGCCCGGGCGGCCCTTTCTTTATGCTACGACCGACAAGTTCCTTGAACATTTTGGCCTGAAGTCCCTTCAGGAACTTCCCAATATCGAAGAAATTAAATCGGTGGTGGAAAACGCGGTCAAAAAAGAAGAATTGTTAGGCAGAACTCAAATCGTGGACATCCCGGCCGAAGAAAGCAGCCCCAATCCCGAGCCCGTCATGGACAATGACAATAGCGAGACCTTAATCCCTACCCCTGAGGAGATCATAGAGAATGGATCTGAGTCAAATACGCAAGAAAATTGATGAGTTTGACCGTAAAATTATCGGCCTTTTAAACGACCGCACGCGTCTTGTGCTTGAAGTGGGCAAGATGAAGGAAAAAAGCGGGCAAGAGGTTTATGCCCCCGAGCGCGAAGTTGAAATTTATCAGCGCATTGACGAGGAGGGCTCCGAAGGCCCTCTCCCCAAAGGCGCTTTAAAATCCATTTACCGTGAAATTATGTCCGCGTCACTTGCCCTGGAAAAAACACCCACGATTTCTTACCTTGGCCCTGAAGCAACATTTACGCATCTCGCCTCGCTTTCTAAATTCGGCTCAAGTGTCCGTTATGTGCCGGCTTCAAGTATTTATGAAGTTTTCCGGGAAGTGGAGCAGAAGCGTGCCGACTACGGTGTGATCCCGGTTGAAAACTCGATTGAAGGCGCAGTAACCCATTCGCTGGATATGTTTGTGGATTCGGACCTTAAAATCTGCTCGGAAATTCTTTTTTCGATTTCGCATAATTTGATGTCGACTTCGGACCTGAAATCCATCCGGCGAGTTTACTCCAACCCGCAGGTCTTTGGGCAATGCCGGATGTGGCTTGAGTCCAACCTGCCGCGGGTAGAGCTTGTTGAGACAAGCAGCACCACGGCCGCGGCCCAGCGCGCCCAGAAAGAGGATGCAAGTGCTGCCATTGCTTCAAAGCTGGCCGGTACGATTTATAATCTTCCTATCTTGGCAGAGGGGATTCAGGATTTTGCGCAAAACGTGACCCGGTTTCTTGTGATTTCGCGTCAAATTCCGCCCGCGACCCGCAAGGACAAGACCTCGATGGTGGTTTCTGTGAAGGATAAAATCGGGGCGCTTTATGAGATGCTTTATCCCATCCGGCGTTACGGGATCAATATGACAAAAATCGAATCAAGGCCATCCAAAAAGAAAGCCTGGGATTACTACTTTTATATTGATTTTGAGGGCCACGTAGATAATCCCAAGGTTAAAAAGATGCTCAAGGAAATTGAAACCAAAGTCAAATTTTTAAAAGTGCTAGGATCCTATCCCGCGTCAACTGCAAAGGAGACGTGAACAAGTTACAGGCTTCAAGAAAAAAACGAATAGGGCTTGTAGCCTGCGGCCTGAAGCCTGAAGCTTGCAGCATAAGTTAATCACAATGAAAACAACCATGACTCAGAAACAACTCTATAAACCCTACGTTCAAGCCATTCGCCCTTACCAGCCGGGGAAACCCATTAAAGAGGTGGAGCGCGAGCTTGGCCTGCGCCACGTGATTAAACTTGCATCCAATGAGAATGCCCTCGGACCTTCCCGAAAAGCCCTGCGGGTGCTGCGCAAAGCCATTCGTGAGGTGCATCTTTATCCGGAGGGGCGGTGTTTTTATCTGGTGAAGCGTCTCGCTGAGGAACTCGGCCTTCAGGAAAATCAAATCATGATTGGAAACGGTTCCAACGAAATCATTGAGTTTCTCGTGCGCGGGTTTGTGTCGGAAGGGGATCAGGTCATTTCGTCGGAAACAAGTTTCCTTGTCTATCCGATTTTGACCCAGGCCTGCGGAGCGGAATATGTAAGCGTGCCGATGAAGGATTTCCGGTATGATTTAAACGGGATCCTGGAAGCGATCACAGAGCGCACTAAAATCATTTTTATTGCCAACCCGAATAATCCGACCGGGACTTATGTCACGGCTTCCGAAGTGGAGCATTTTCTTTCCCGGGTTCCCAAAGATGTCATTGTTTGTTTTGATGAAGCTTATATTGATTTTGTGGAAGCGCGCGATTTCCCTCACACGCTTTTTTACGTTAAATCCGACAAACCCAATGTGGTCATTTTGCGTACCTTTTCGAAATCCTATGGACTGGCGGGGCTTCGGGTGGGATATGCGCTTGCTAACCCTGAGCTGATCGGGTATCTTCACAAAATCCGGCAGCCCTTTAATGTGAATTCCCTTGCCCAGGCTGCTGCGACGGCCGCGCTGGATGACCGTTTTTTCCTGTGGCGGACAAAACACATGGTCTCAACCGGCCGCCGGTTTTTTTACCGCCGCCTGAAAAAGTTAGGGCTGACATTCCTTCCCAGCCAGGCCAATTTTGTTCTGCTGGATACGGGTCATGATGCGGATAAAGTTTTTGAGGCCCTGCTGAGGGATGGAATCATTGTTCGCTCCATGAAAGCCTATGGGCTTTCGACATGGATTCGCGTGACCACCGGACGCCGCAGCCAAAATGCGCAATTTTACCGGTGCCTTAAGAAATTCTTGGAAAAAGAAACCAGTAACCCATTCCCGAAGAAAAGAGGATAGAACTGGTTACTTTAATTTAAAACGGAGGAGTCTTCAAAGTTATGATTATTGTTATGAGACCGACGGCCACGCCGGAAGAAATTAACCATGTTTGTGAAAAGGTCAAAGAGATCGGACTGACCACCCAGGTTTCGCGGGGGGTTGAGCGCACGATCATTGGCGTCATTGGAGAAGAAGACAAGCTGCGGGTAAAACCCTTTGAAGCCTTTCCGGGGGTGGAATCCGTGATGCCGATTTTAAGGCCCTTTAAGCTTGCGAGCCGGGATTTTAAGCCCGAAGCCACGGAATTTGAAATGGCCAATGGAGTAAAGGTGGGCGGAAAAAAAATTGTGGTGATGGCGGGCCCTTGCTCGGTGGAAGGGCGGGACATGCTTCTTAAAACGGCTGAGGCGGTCAAGAAAGCCGGCGCTACTTTTTTAAGGGGCGGCGCTTTCAAGCCAAGGACATCACCCTATGCCTTTCAGGGGCTTGGCGAAGAAGGATTAAAGTACTTGCGCGAAGCGGGCGACCGTTTCGGACTGATGGTGGTGACGGAAGTGATGGATCCCCGGAATGTGGAGCTTGTGGGACAATACGCGGATATGCTTCAGATTGGGGCAAGAAATATGCAGAACTTTGACCTTTTGAAAGAATGCGGAATGTCAAAAAAACCGGTACTGCTTAAACGCGGATTGTGTGCCACCATAGAAGAGCTTTTGCTTTCAGCTGAGTACCTTCTATCAAAAGGCAATTTCAAGGTCATGCTTTGCGAACGGGGGATCCGCACCTTTGAAACCGCGACTCGCAACACGATTGATATCAACGCCATTCCCGTGGTCAAAAAGGAGACGCATCTTCCCATTTTGGTGGACCCTTCCCACGGAACCGGGAAACGGGCCTATGTGGTTCCGATTGCGCGTGCTGCGATCGCGGCAGGCTGCGACGGTATTATGGTAGAAGTTCACCCGGATCCCGAGCAGGCCAAAAGTGACGGGCCCCAATCCCTTCTCTTTGACCAGTTTGAAAGTATGATGAAAGAATTGCGCGTGATTGCGCAGGCCGTTGGGCGGGAAATTTGATACAGGCTGCAAGCTACAGGCTACATGAAACAGTTTCATAAACCTTGTCATTCTGATTTGTTGCAGCCTGCGGCTTGTAGCTTGTCGCTATGACTCCTAAAACCATTACCATCGTCGGCCTGGGCCTTATGGGCGGATCGCTCGCAGCCGCCTGCCGCAGAAAATTTCGCAAAGCCCATATTATCGGAGTCAGCCGCAATCCCAAATCCCTCCAGTGGGCCCTTAAGAAAAAGTGGATTCATAAGGGAACCTCCTCCCTCGCTGAAGGAATCGCCAACGCAGAACTTGTGGTCTTGTGTTCTCCGGTCGATACCTTTGGGCCGATTCTTGTTGCAATGGATAAAATGGCCGCTCACGGGACGCTTGTGACGGACGTCGGAAGTGTTAAACAGGAAATCTTAAAATTTGCCGGGAAGCAGCAGCTGAAACGCATTCAATTTGTGGGCGCTCACCCCATGGTGGGTTCGCACAAGCAGGGTATTCAGGCCGCGGATCCGTTTCTTTATGATGAAGGAATGACATTTGTGATCCGCGATAAGGGAACATCGGCTCAAAGTTTTTTGCGCGCGGAGCATTTCTGGAAGAAAATATCGCATCACACGATCAAAGTTTCAGCCGTGGAACATGATGAGATCGTCAGTGAGATCAGTCATCTTCCCCACGCGATTGCCGTTTGCCTCATGCAAACTGTTAGAAAGGAGTATCTCCCTTTCGCCGGATCCGGTTTCCGGGACGTGACGCGGGTTGCGTTGGGCGACGCCTTGATTTGGGAACCCATATTGCTCGCAAATCAATCGAAGGTGCGCCGTGCCTTGAAAGCCTTTCGCACAAAACTGGATGCTCTGGATCATTTCCTCGCGAAAAGTGATAAAAAAAATCTCCGCAAATACCTCCTTGAAGCCGCCCGCAAGCGAAAGCAAATTTAGTGTTAGGAAAAATTGAAAAGTGGACAGTTTAAAGTTCAAAAGTGGACACCCTAAAAGCCATATTCTGGCTCTCCAAAACAGGAGGGTTCAGAGATGGCGCAGGTGCACAAACGGTTTACAGATGA
>Ga0247727_10004739_pt1 | contig 28502 bp, 28 predicted proteins | sample WisWelCaveWW1625_FD_202498 | JGI IMG/M metagenome (GOLD analysis project Ga0247727, IMG submission 202498) | Biofilm microbial communities from Wishing Well Cave, Virginia, United States - WW16-25 | ecosystem: Environmental > Aquatic > Deep subsurface > Groundwater > Cave microbial mat | place...
TCTCGGCGTCGAGCCCGGCGTCAGCGACGCCAAAGCCGACAGTCGCGAAGAACTTGTCACCAACATGCAAAAAATCCATCAACAGATTGCCGGCGTGGTTGAAATGTGCGCCAGCGATGATGATTTACTCGTCGAGCGCAAATCCCTCGACGGTAAAGACAAAGAAAAACTCGGCGTCGCCGTGATTCACATCGCGCAGCATTACCTCTATCATCTCGCGCAAATCATCTACTTCCGCCGCGCGCAGGATCGCAACTGGCAAGCACCCCAAAAAGCTTGGGAAGAGGCGACGTATGTGATTGGAGATTATTTGCTCGGTTTGAAGAAATAGTTGCAGCTTATTCCAACTCCGTCTCGTAATCTTTCTCCTACTCCTACTCTTACTCGTTTTTAAAACTTTTAAAAGCGCGTAAGAGTAAGAGTAAGAGTACGAATAAAAGAAAAATAAATACTTCATGCTCAGTTTCCGTCCGCAGTGGTCACGCGACATCACCCCCTCCCAGTGGCGCGCGCTCTTCGCCGCGCAAGCCGGCTGGATGCTCGACGCGATGGACGTGCTGCTCTACACCTTTGCGCTCACCACCATTCAAAAAGAATTTAAATTTGATTCGGCCACGGCCGGAGGCTTGGCTTCGGTTACATTGCTGGCCTCCGCCGTGGGTGGAATTTTATTCGGAATCATAGCCGACTACGTCGGCCGCACCAAAGCGCTCGTCGCCACAATTTTGATTTACTCGTTTTGCTCGGCGGGCACGGCGACCGCACAAAATTTATGGCAGCTTATTTTGTGGCGCAGCCTGCTTGGACTCGGCATGGGCGGAGAATGGTCTTCCGGCGCCGTGTTGGTTTCCGAAACCTGGCCCGACGAACATCGCGGCAAAGCCATCGGCATCATGCAATCCGGCTGGGCGCTCGGTTATATTTTAGCGGCCATCGTCTCGGCAATCGTGCTCCCGAGTTTCGGCTGGCGCGCGCTTTTCCTCGTCGGCGTCCTCCCTGCCCTGCTCACGATTTGGATTCGCCGCCGCGTTCCCGAACCAGCAATCTGGAAAGCAGGACAAGCTGACAGCCTGTCACCTTCTTCTTTTTTAAAAGAAAAACTCAGCAAAATTTTCAAACCGGCGCTCTGGCGCCGGACTCTCATTGCGACGCTGGTCACAAGCTTCGTCCTCTTCGCCTATTGGGGCCTCTTCACATGGCTGCCAGGATTTTTGTCCAAACCAATTTTACAAGGCGGCGCCGGCATGAGCATCGTCAAAACCTCCGGCTGGATTATTCCGATGCAAATCGGCGCCTTCTTCGGTTATCTCTCATTCGGCTTCATCGCCGATCGTTTTGGGCGAAAACCGGCGTTTATTTTTTATCTCATCACAGCAGCGATTCTCGTGCCGATTTACGGCCAAATGGCGCGCAACGATAAGGTGTTGATGATCTTGGGGCCGTTCATTGGATTTTTCGGCTCCGGCTACTTCTCGCTGTTCGGCGCGATGCTGGCCGAGCTTTTTCCCACCAAAGTGCGCGGCACCGGACAAGGTTTTGCCTACAACGCCGGCCGCGCTTTCAGCGCCCTGGCGCCTTTTATCATCGGCGGGCTGGCGGATATTTACGGCATCGGCAGTGCATTGGCGCTCACCTCGGCGTTCTTTTTAATTGGCGCTTGCATGGTTTTGCTGCTACCCGAAACGCGTGGGACGGTGCTTGAATAAACCCCGCCTTATTTATTCCATCCCTATTTTTCCAAATTTTGCTTCTTGCGGGTATAATTTAAGTGAAACCGTTTTCAAATTTTTAATATTGCTTTTTGAATGCGCCGAAATATGGTCGTGCCCATGCGTTTCCGTCGCCATTTTTTTTTGATCATCGTATTTGCTTGTGTGACCGGGGCGAGTCTTGTTTTTGCCGGCGAATCACGCCGCGACGACAATCATGCGGTCGTTGCGACAGCAGCAGCGGATACATTTTATATTTCCCCATCCGGCAGCAACCTCACCGGCGCCGGCGTCAAGAACAATCCCTGGCGCAGCCTGGCTTTTACCTTGAACAAGCTGGCTTCAGATTCACTTCATCCCAAAGTGATCAAACTTGCCAATGGTGTTTACAGCGCGGCCACAACCGGTGAGAATTTTCCTCTCGTTTTGAAAAACTGGATTTCACTCATCGGCAGCGACCCTCTCAACACCGTCATCGACGCCAACCGAAGCGAACGGGCGTTGGTTGGGCAAAATAGCGCCAATATTTTAATAACGCAATTGACCATCCGCAACGGTTTGGCTCAGGCCGACACCGGCGATGGCAGCCGCGGCGGCGGTTTGATGCTGCGCAACTGCCGTCAAATCGTTATCACGAGGTGTATGCTACGCTCGAACGAGGCCAAGACACTTGGCGGCGGCGTTTTCATCGACGGCGGCACCGACCTGAGTTTGGAAAATAATGTCGTCGAAAAAAATCTCGCCGTTGACGGCGCCGCGATTTATTGCAGCCGCACGAAATCCGCCAAGCTGATCGCCAACCTCATTCAGCACAACACGGCTAAAAACAGCGCCGGCGGAATTTATATCGATCGCGCCTCGCCGGTAGTGCAGCGCAACCGCATTCGCTGGAATAACGCCAACCCGGCCATATCCAAAAATACCGGCGGCATCATCGTGCGTTCGGGCAATCCGATCATCGGCGGCGGTCTGGGTACCGGCAACGACATTCACAACAATCTCGGCGGCGCTTTTGCTTCGCAATTGCAGGTCATCGATAACACGACGCCGGTGAATGCACGCTACAATTATTGGGGCGAGATTCCGACGAGCAGCCTGGTGTTGCCGGCGGCATTCGTCGATCTGAGCAATTACCGCAACATCGCGATCAATATTCCGTTGGGCACCAGCGAATTTTATGTCGCGCCGAACGGCTCGGACGAGAATAACGGCGCGCCCAATTCACCGTGGCGAACGCTCGGTTATGCCTTTACGCAAATTTTTGCCACAGGCCTTGATTCCTTGACGATCATTCTGCCTCCAGGAATTTACTCCGCTTCGACAACCGGCGAGCAATTTCCGATTTATCCCAAAAGCCGCATCGCAATTGTGGGAGCAACCCCCATATCGGCGGTGAAAAATTCGGCAGCGGCGACAGGTGCGGAAGCGATCATCAGCGGAGAAACTGTTTCGGATCGCGAGTTGATCCGTTTTGAAGACGTCACCCACATTCGTCTCGCGCATCTCATTTTTAGAAATTATAAAACCGCCGGCAAGACCAGCGTCATTCGCGCCCGCTCCAGCAGCGACGTGATCATTGAAAACTGCATTTTTGAGGATAACCAGTCGCAGCGCGGCGCGGCGATAACCTTGTTCGAAGCCAAGAACGCTGAGATTCGCAACAACGTGTTTCGCCGCAATCACAGCACCAATTCCGGCGGAGCCGTCGCGCTGGTGCAGGATGCTTCCGTCTTCAGCGGCAATCTTTTTATCAACAACAGCGCCCTCGAGGGCGGCGGCGCCGTGCTTTGCGATTCCACCAGCGAGACGCGTTTTTCTAAAAATCAATTTCAAAACAATACAGCCGGATTCGGCGGCGCGCTGTATGTTTTGCTTTCCAACGTGCGCGTGTTTGGCAATCGCTTTCTCTCGAACCGCGCAACGCTAAAGGGCGGCGGCGCAATCGCTTTGGACGGCGCGTCGCAACCGCTCATCGGCACACGCGATTCACAGGCGAATGACATCTATCTAAACACGGCAGTTAAAGGCGGCACTCAAATTCAACGCCTCGAATCCGGCATCAAGGTTGATGCGCGCTACAACTATTGGGGGCAAATCCCCGACTCGACGGCGCTTTCGCCGTTCGGGCAATTTGCTTCGGAAAATTTTCGTCAAGTCGCCTCGCACATGCCGTCCGACACCAAAGAGATTTACGTTTCACCAAGCGGCAATGATGCGGCGACCGGAATTTCGCGAAGCCAAGCTTTGCGCACGATTGGCGAAGCCCTGCAGCTCGTTTTAGGAACTGAAAAAAATCCCTTGACCGTGCGTCTGTTGCCGGGAAAATTCGCGGCTTCAACGAATGGCGAAACGTTTCCGCTCGTTTTGGAAAATTATCTCATTTTGCGCGGCGCCGGCCGCGACTCCACAACCCTCGATGCGGAAAATGGTTCACGAGTGTTCGAGGGAAGCAACCTTGTCGGCAGCATCATCTCGGGGTTAAATATCGCCGGCGGAAATGCTTCGGGTTACGGCGGCGCGATTTTGGTTAAAACTGGAACGGCGGCAGCAGCAAAGAAAACCGTCGCCATGACGATTGAAAATTGTCTCTTGCAAACGAATGCAGCGACACACGGCGGGGCTGTAGCCGCCGTGCGAAATTATAAAACCCTCATTCGCAATTGCGTGATCACCAACAATCGCGCCCAACAAAATGGCGGCGCGGTGCTGGCGTTGGGTGATTCGATGGAAATCAAAGATTCGGCGTTCTCATTGAACCGCGCCACCAAAAACGGCGGCGCGGTGCAGGTCGATAGCGCCGCGGTCGTCACGTTGATCAACAATCGCCTTCACAACAATATCGCCGCGCAAGGCGGCGGCGTGGCGGTGACTAACGGCGTGGGCCGAATTTGGCGTAATTTCATCGTCGATAATTGGGCGCAGAGTGGCGGCGGCATTTACCTCAGCGCCAACGGCAAGGCGATCATCGGCGGGTCGAGCGGTACTGGCAATGATATTTACGGCAATGCCGGAAAAGAATTGAGCAGCGTCCCGCGCGGCGATAAGATCGAGGCGCGTTTCAACTACTTTGGCGGCAAACCGGGACCAATTTTCATCGACAATCCGGCCGGCTTCGAGACTTCATCTTTTCGCAACGTCACGATTACCGCGCCGGAAAAGAATCGCGAGTTTTTCATTTCGCCCAAAGGCCATGACGACAATTCCGGCGCCAACAAAAATTCGCCGTGGAAAACCGTCACCGCGGCGTTGCGGCGTTTTTTTACCGAGCCGGGCGATTCGGTGCGGCTTCATCTGCTCAATGGAATTTATTCGGCCACCACCAGCGGCGAACAGTTTCCTCTCCGTCTTCCCCATCGCGTTTCATTGATCGGCCAAAACCCCGACAGCGTGTTTTTCGATGGCGAAAACAAAACGCGGCTCCTGGAAATTAATTTCGTGCTCGGCGTTCACGTGAGGAATTTAACCCTGCTGAACGGCAACGGCACTGCGGTTTCGCTTTTGCCGGCGATTCTGCCATATTCTGCCGGCGGCGTTCGTGTTCATCGCAGCGCGTTGGTCTACTTTGATCGACTAATTTTTCGCGGGAACAAAACCAACAGCGACGGCGGCGCGATGGCCGCGGATTCCAGCCAGCAGGTTTTCATCACTAATTGTCGCTTTTTAGAAAATCAAGGCCGGGGCGGCGCCATTTTTTTTCATCGCATCGCCGGCGAAATTCGCGCCTGTGAGTTTCGCCAAAATCGTTCGCCCGGGCCTGGTTCGGCGATTTATTTGCACGAGGCCTCGCCACAAATCAGCGGCAACATCATCGTTGGCAACGAAGTTGCCGGCAGCGAAATCGGCGGCGCGATCTTTTGCAGCCAAAATTCGCTGCCGATCATCGGCGGCGCGGCCGGACAGGGAAATGATATTTACAACAGCACCGGCGGCGGGCGCGGTCAAGCCCTCGCGCGACAAGGAAATTCGCCGGTCATCAATGCGACGTACAATTATCTCGGCCATAGCAGCATCACCGAAACTTTGGTTGCTCCCCTCAACGGCTTTGATCTCAGCTTCAGCCGCAAAGTTTCCATCGCGACCAACAGCAAACCGATTATCACGCAAATTTCGCCGGCCGCGCATCAGCCGCTGCGCGCGAGCCGGTTCGACACGGTGAGATTTCACGTTACGGCCTACGATCCGGAAAATGATTTTCTGACGTATTCGTGGATGCTGAACGACGGCGTCTCGCCGGTCGGGTTCGGCGCGAATTATAATTTTTATCCGTTTTTTGCCGGGCTGGGTGAACATCGCGTGCGCGTCGTGGTGAGCGATCAGAAAGACACCGTCATGGTTCACTGGCAGGTTGTCGTGTCAACCACGAGCGTGAATGAGCGAACGGACCCGCTGCCCAAGACGTTCGCGTTGCAACAAAATTTTCCCAATCCTCTGCGCAACGCCGAGGCCTTGACGGTAATACCCTATCAAATTCCCCAGCAGACGGAGGTCATTTTAGCCGTTTATGATTTGCTGGGGCGGCGCGTGCGATTGTTGGAGCAGTCACAGAAAGCCGCCGGTTTTTATCAGGCGCGCTGGGACGGGCTTGGTGAAAACGGCGCCCGTGTTGAAAGCGGTATTTACTTTGTCCGCATGCAGGCGGGTGAATTTGCTGCGACGCAGAAAATTATTGTAACGAGATAAAAGTGTAAAAGTGAAGTCGGACTTGGTCAGGGAAATTTTCTAAATTAGAAAAATCCTCGTGACCAAGTCCGACTTCGCCTATCCCCAAAGCTTTTGGCGTCCGTGAGGGGCGTTGTCTTTCGGAGATAGATGGCGCCCCTTGATTATTTAAAGAGCAACGCATGAAATTCTTTTTGCAGGCAATCACGATCTTACTGTCAGTATTCCTCTATTCAGCTTCCACCGAAGCAAAAATTATTGCCGGACCTTATTTACAAAATCCAACATCAACAACCATCACTATCCGGTGGATCAGCGATGACGGCGGAAAGAGCATCGTCCAATATGGCGCAGACTTGAAGCTCGTGGCCGCCGGTCCGACTGGAATGCAGTATGCCAAATTGGGAAGCTATCTTCACGAAGTGGCCATCACAGGTTTGCAACCAAACACACGTTACATCTATCGTGTCAATTCTAATAACACGCTCAGCGAACAATACAGTTTCAGGACAGCGCCGCCGAAAGGATCTCCCATTTCGTTTCTCGCCATCAGCGATGCGCAGATGAAACCCGATCTTCCCACGACCGTCGCGGCTATCGGCAAGCTGGTGCACCCCGATCTCATCATCTTCTCGGGTGATTTGGTTGACGAGCCGGATCGCGTCGCCGACTGGTACGGAGCCGAACGCAGTTTCTTCGATATCTTCACCGGCCGGCAAGCCGGCGCGCCGCTGTTGCAAAATATTCCTCTTTTCCCCTCTTTGGGCAATCACGAATACGGAGAGAAAGATCGCCCGGCTTCTTATCTCGACGAGACGGAGAGCTTGCGAACTTATACGTCACTTTTCAACCTGCCCGGCAACGAGCGCTATTATTCGCACGATTATGGCAACGTACATTTCATTCACTTGAACATCGCCAGGCAGTGGACGAGCAACGCCGCCACCAAACCGCAATGGATTCTCGGCGACGCCATCACGCCGGGGAGCGCGCAATATCAATGGCTCATGAAAGATTTGGCACAAAAAAGACAGCCGTGGACTGTCGTTTCTTTCCATCATCCGATGTTGGGACAGGGACACAACACCTCGCCGTTTTTCTGCGATCCGGTGAAAAAAGCCGATGGCGCTTACGATTATCCGCGCGACGTTCTCTACAACGATTTGCGCCCGCTCTTTGAGAAGCACGGCGTCAATTTGGTGGTTTGGGGACACAGCCACGCTTATGAACATTATTATGTGAATGGCATTCATTACGTGGAAGCGAGCAGCATCGGCAACACTTACGGTTTCCCGAAGCAGGAGGCGCACGGTTTGGCGCCGGTGTATCAAAACTCCGAAGATCGTTCATTTGCATTCGTCCAAACCGGCGACGCAAAAATGGTGGTAACGACTTACCGCGCGCCGGACGGCAAGATTCTGGAGTCGTTTGAGATTCGGAATAGGACGCCGAGAGCCCGATAGTAAACGGCGTTGAATTTTCGCAACAAAATAAAAGCTTTCACGCAAAGACGCGAAATCGAAAAGGTCGCAGAGAAACCCTCTGCGTGCGCTATTTTGGGGGGCTGCAGTTCTCCCACGTTGGGTGAGTATAATTCCGCTCCGGTCAAATTTGCCTTCCCGGCATAAAGCATTTGCATTTTCCTCGCCTTTTGCCTATCTTTAACCGCTCCAAAAGCCAGTGATTTAAATCGCAAGCGCAAATCTTTCTTTAGCACGGAGGCGAGAGATGAAATACGCAAACAGATTTTTTATAGCGGCTATTATCGCTCACGCAAGCGGAGTATGAAGAGCAAATTTATAAAAAGTCGCGGCGCATGCGATTGGCCGCAACCCCGACTTTCCTATTTTTAATTTTAAAAAGGAAGGTCGGGGCTCGATTCCGGCTGTGATTCCATCGAGCATGGCGGCGGCTTCGACGAGGCGTTGATCGCGCAAGCGGCGCGCCAGGGAACGTTCTGGTGTCCGACGATGCTCGTCACCGAATATGTTGCGCCGGGCCGGGCCGCTACCGGAGCGGAAATTTGGATGAAGATGCTTCCGATGCTCCGCACCGCCGTCGGCAAGGCCGCGAAAGCCGGCGTGAAAATCGCGATGGGCACCGATGCCGGCGGTTTTCCTTGGACGATCAACCAAGCCGGCGAGCTGAAGTTGATGGTGACTGCCGGCATGTCGCCAATGCAAGCCCTCAAAGCCGCAACGACGGTGGCGGCGGATTTGCTCGATCAGGAGGCGAATATCGGCAGCATAGAAGCCGGCAAATTCGCCGATCTTATCGCAGTTCCGGGCGATCCGCTGCAAGATATTTCGGTGATGGAAAAGGTGAATTTTGTGATGAAGGATGGGAAGGTTTATGCCGGAACTGGCAGCGGGATCTCCAACTAATTCACGCGGCTCACACTAAAAAATATAACATCATTCTTGGCGCTATGAAAAAGAAAACAGAACAGCTCAAAAAATGGTGGGCCGGGTTGAAACCGTACTTCTTCTTTTTTTCTTCGGTTTTAATCTTCGGACTGGGCTTTATAATTGAGAATAAACCGCTTTACTGGATTACCGGTTATATTTTCGGCATGACGCTAACTATTTTGGCGGTTCGCCATCTGTATCCTCCTACTCAACGTGTCGTCAACGAAGTGAAGCTGGCGCCGCGCAAACCAAAACCTGAAAAAAAGGCCAAATACCTGAATTTTTCTGAGCTTTTGTTGGTTGAATTTGATTATGTGCAAGAAACCGCCACCCAGGCGATGTCCGATCGTTTGACGTTAGTGAATTACTTTTTGCTTTCTGCCGGTGTGGTGTTGGCCAGCGTGGGGCTTATGGTTAGCGCCGAAGGGGGCGCTCAATTTGCCTATCGTTATGAAGTGTTGATCGTTTTAAGCCTGACGTTTAATGCCGTCGGTTGGATCTATTTTATGCAAGTCGTGCGTCTCCGGCAAGCTTGGTGTGAAAGCGCGCTGGCCATGAGCCACATCAAAACGCTTTTCGTGCAAAATAGCGAATTCATCTCAAGCACGGCCAAAGGCGCTTTTTTATGGAGCAGCGACAGCATTCCTCCGCCAGGGAAAAAAATGACCGTGTTTTATTTGTCGGCGCTGCTCATTGCCCTCATCAGCGCCGCGGCTCTCGGACTGGCGGCCACTCTTTTGTTGACCATGGATGTACTTCACGCCTCAGATCAAAATCACAAATATATTTCCATCCCATTGCAATATCCGTTCATCGGGTTTATGCTGGGGCTTTATCATATGTTTTTTCAAATGTCGATGTACGCCGCCTTATTGGATGAGCCTCCCGGCCATTCGGGCGCAACTCGTGATCAGGCGCAGCACGCCTCTCCATTAGCAAAAAAGTATTGAGGCCCCACCATGAAAGCTGAATTAGTAGACGAACAGCTCACCTACGAAGATTTCTTCAAAATCGTCGTTGGCCGCTTGCGATTTGAAAAATTCAACGGCCAAATGTCGGCAGAAGTGCGCCGGCTGTGTTTGGATCGCGGCGATGCCGTGGCCGTCGTGCTGTTCAACCGCAAAAAAAAGACGCTGATTTTAATCGAGCAGTTTCGCTATCCGGTGTATCGCGCTTTGAAAGGCCAAGACGGCTGGATTTATGAATTAGCCGCCGGCGTCGTGGAGCCGGGCGAAACGCCGGAAGAGGTGGTTGAACGCGAGGTGATGGAAGAAGTCGGGTATGAGGTGAAAAACGTTAAACGCTTGGCGTGCATCTACCCCTCGCCGGGGGCAATATCCGAGCGGATTTACATTTACTATGCCGAGATCGCCAAGCAAATCAACCGAGGCGGCGGGCTGGCTTCGGAACACGAAGACATTCGTGTCATCGAGCTGCCGGTTAAAAAAGTTTATAACATGATCAAACAAGGCTTGATCGAAGACGCCAAAACATTGATCGGGTTGATGTATGCAAGAGAAAAATTGGGAATCACTCCAGGGCGACGAGGGTTGAAAAAGAAAAAGCCGAACAAAAAGTCTCGTCCGATAAAAAATAAAACTTCCCGAAAATAAAAACTCATTGACCGGTCACTCGGAGTGACCGGTCAATGATTGAGAGGTTGTTAACCGATCTTCAGCGACCCCACCGTCTTCTCAAAAGCCGGCAGAAAATCCGCCCGTTTCGGCGCGTAAAAATTCATGATGATGCGATAGACTTGATCATTTTTCACCAGAAAATACGCGCGGCTGCCGATATCCCTGGCCGGGCTATAGTTCAGAAACAGCGCCTTCGCGCCGGCAATCGTCGTCTGGCCTTTCCCCGAAACGCGCGAAAATTTGCCCTGATTCTGTTCAAAAACTTTTTCAACGGCCAAACCTTTGGCCGGGAGAATGTCGATGCGAACGGTGCAATCCTGGCGGTAACCCTTGATCTCAAAGGAAAATTTCATTTCGCCTTTTACCGACGGCGTCGTCGCGTCAAAATTGTCCGGATAGGAAATTCTAAGATAATTGTTGGAAAAGTCGGTAAACGTCGTTGAGGGCAGCGACGGATCGGCATCGACGGCTTTTACTTTCGGCCGCGGCAATCGAATGGAGGAAATCAACGTATCCATCAAGTAACTGTATGGCACAAAGAGATCGTTGAACGCCGCATATTCGAGATTGTAGACGACAGAATCGCGAATGGCATAAACTCGCGTGGTCGAGACTTTCGCCGTCTTATCCTCCTTATAGTCGCCAACATACGAAAATTTTCTGGCATCAGTGCTATCAATCATGATAGTCTCGGTTGGTTTCACCGCAAAGCTTTCACGCGCTCTCTCTTTGGCATAGGTGTTGACAGTTTCATCTAATGACTCCAAAGAATCGAGGCGCGCGCGGGAAACTATGATTTGTATATCGAGATCATCTTCACGTTTATCTTCTGCTCGCGGGTCTAAAAATCTTTCCGCCGCTTCATAGGATGCTGTGATGGCGACGCGGCTACCATCGGCGTTGATAAGCCACCCTTTAGGATATGTGAAACTCAACCCGGAAAACTGATCGCTATATTTATCCCACTCGGTAATCAGCGGATACTCTTTTTTCTTGCTGCATGACAAAACGAGCAACGCGACCGCCAACAGGAGCATTGAAATCGTCAAACGCATTTTCATGACTTTTCCTTCCTCTCGATAAATTTGGTTTTTGAATCACTCTCTTTGCTAAACCGCTTACTGGCCTTCCGGCTGCATTTTCTTCAAATCTTCCCGGGCATCTTTGTTCTTCGGATCGACTTGCAAGACTCGTTTGTAAGCCACGATGGCCTCATCACGTCTGCCCATCAAAGCCAGGCTTTGGGCGCGGAACAACAGCGAGCCGACGTCATCCGCTTTGAGCTTGATCGCCTTGTCCAGCCATTCGAGGGCGTCGGCATACTTTTTCTCGACGATGTAGGTGTAAGCGATGCTGCGATAAGTTTCGACCAGCTCGGATTTATACCTGACCACGGCGGTGTCGGCGAGATTGATAACGGTCTCATAGGCGGCACGCGCCGTTTGCAGGGAGTCATTTTTGTAACGGGGTTGCAGCAGCACACGCGCCAGGTTCAAATGCGCCGGCAAATATTGCGGGCGCAGGACAATGGCCTGACGCAACGAAACTCTTGCTGTATCGATCCGGCCTAATTGGATGTTGCAAATCGCATAGTTGATATAAGCGGCCGTGGCGCTGGGATCGAGTTGATATCTTTTCTCAAACATCGCCGCGGCCTTGTCATAGCGGCGCATTCGCATGTAAACAATGCCGGCGTCGCCATAGGCGTCGGCATTGGTCGCGTCCAGGCGAAACGCTTGCGCGTAATTCAAAACGGCGAGCGAGTCGCGCCTGGTCTTGGAATAGGCTTCCGCCAATCGGATGAGATTGTCGAAGCCGAGGGTATCGACCCTGGCAAGATGATTGTACTGCGTGGCCGCGCGATCGTATTGCTGCGTCTCAAACAGCGAATGCGCGAAAATTCGCAGCGCCGGCGTGGATTTAGGATCGGCTTTGAGAACTCGTTCGGCAGCGGTGGCGGCGTCGGCATAAAATCGTTTGGACAAATAAAGCGACTCCATGTAATGTTCCCAGCCTTTTTGCACGTGAGGGAAGCGCTTGACATGCAGACGAAAAACGCGCGCGGCTTCGGGATACAATTTTCCGGCGTAATACAAACGGCCAAGCTCGAACAACGCGACTTGATTGGTGGTGTCGAGCTTTACGATCGCCTGATAGGCTTCGGCGGCTTCATTCCAGCGCCGCTCTCTGACGTAGGCTTTCGAGAGCTTTTCGTAGACGTTGACCTGGGTGGAATCGAGTTTGACCGCTTCGGTATATTGCAAAATCGCAATGGCATTGCTGCCCGATTTGCCATAAGCATCGCCCAAGCCTTCCCACGCCATCGCGCTTTGGGGATCGGCTTCTTTGGCGCGAGAAAAATCGATCACCGCCTGATCGGCGGAATCCGTGACCATATGAAAATAGCCAAGCTGAATCAAAAGCGGGGCGCTGCTTTTGTTGTTCCGCAAACCTCTGCGCAGCACTTGCAAAGCGGCCTGGTAATTCTTTTGCTCCATAGCCGCTTTGGAAACCAAAATCTGAGCGTCAACATTTTTGCCGTCGAGGTCGAGCGCTTTTCTGCCGATTATTTCCGCGGAATCGGCGCGGCCCGACTGCAAATGCGCCTGCCCGAGCAACAGCCAGGCTTCGAGGTTGCGCGGCGAAGCGGCAACGGCTTTCTGCAGCGCCGCAACCGCTTCTTTGGTTTTCCCTTGTTTGAGCAGCGCTTTGCCCTCGTTCAGCGACGATTGGCCGATGGCCGATGACGACAATCCCATGCACAACAGCGACAGCAGAACATAAAATTTTTTCATGTTAATCCTCATTGATCTGAACCAAGCGAATCGGCTGCGTTGCCGGAACCAAACCCGTGTCCTGGATAATTTTCTGTCCGGGATAGCTTGCCACAAACGATGCGAAGCCGGCTTCGGGGCCCGCATCCCGCGCCGGCGAAGAGGTGGTGTAAATATAAACGCCGTAATGAAACGGATAAAACCCTCGAAAAACGTTGGCCGGATGCAATTTCACGAACCGGCTTGTCACTGAGGTGTCCTGCCGCTCGACGGCAAGGGTGCGCAGCACGGTGGTCGAATCCTGAATGCCTTGCGGTCTGGTCACGCCGTAAAAACAAGCGGCGGAAACAACGCCGAACGCGGCCGGATGGCTGGCGACGTAATCGAGAACTTCTTTTTGCGTATTGACGACAACGGCGGGAATAACTTCTTCTTTGATTTTCAAGAATTTTTGGGTCAAAAGCTCGTAGGCGCCGGAATTGCGACCGGTGAAAACAAATTCGATGGGACCCGACGACTTGCCTTCCGGCACTTGATTCCAATTCGTGATCTGGCGGCGAACGATGGCCGTGAACGTCGCCCGCGCCATCTCCTGCAGCGGATTTTGCTGATGCACGACCAGCGCCAGGGCGTCTTCGGCAATTTTGGTTTCGGTGAGGCGAATGTGGTGTTGTTTGACAATACCCTGCTCTTCAGCATTCAAAGGCCGGTCGGTGATGATGATCCGCACGCTGTCATTGAGGAGATGGACAATCGCTTCGCGCGTTGTCGAGGTGAGCAAGGTTACGTGCGCGGCTTGGTACAAGCTGTGAAATTGATCGACTTCCCGCTGTATCAACACCGCATGTGACTCGGCGACGATGGCTGTAACCCGCCCTCTGGTCGGACTGGTCTCCGATTCCTGGCGGTCGCAAGCCGCGAAAACGCCCGGCACAAGCAACAGACTCAACAGCGTTCTATTCATCGGCGTGCTCCGCTTGTTTCGCCTGCAAACGTATCATCAGCAAACGATAGACGCCCATCAACAAGAACACGATGCCGAGCGTGAGGCGGAGAGGCTGGGGAACTGCCGGAGGCATAAAAATTCCCGCTAACACGGCGATCCCGCTCGCCAACATCACCACCGCCACGGACAGGGCTAATATCGTCGAAATCTTTCGGCCATCCATTATTTGAGCCGGAAATGGAACGGAAACGAAACCCAGACGTCAACCGGCCCGTTTTGCATCATCGCCGGTGTGAAGACAAACTGCATGGCCGCGTCCTTCGCCGCCTGATCAAAGATATCGGAAGCGCTTTTTGTGATGAGGACTTTCTTTGACCGCCCTTGCTTGTCGACCCAGATCTTCACATACACCGTGCCCTCGAGTCCGGCTTTGCGGGCAATTTCCGGATAAACCGGGTTGACGCGCTTGATAACTTGCGGGGCTTTTTCATAGGGAACGAAATCGGGAGGAGGGCCGTCATCGTCGATTTTAATATCCTTTTCAATGGTAACTTCGCCTGCGCCCGTACCTTCTCCGATCGCTTCGGTCGCCGCGTTCATTTCCTGCTGGGTGGCAAAGGTTTGTTCCGGGCTGACTTCCGCATCGGGAACCGGCACCGGAATGCCGATGCTCGGCCTCACGGCAGGCGCGGCGACCGAAATCGCCGGCGGGACGTTGGAGCTTTGAATGGAAGGCGGCGGCCCAAGCTCGCTGTACTTCATAATCCGCACCACATGCACCGGTTCTTCGTCCCGAGCCAAATATTCGCCGAGATAATACGCGCCAAGAAAGCCGGAGGTGACGAGAATCCCGATGAGCTCGGCAATCGTCAGATACTTCTGATAAGCCTGCTTGAGTTCCGGCGCGCCATACCGAAAACCTAAATCAATTGCGAGGTCTTGCATGTTCATTTCTCCGCGTTATTTTACATCACCGCAGCTTTGGCCATCAACAGCAAATCCTTGTCCGTCATCGGGGCCAGGCTAAAGCGGGTAATATTCGCCAAACCAAGCTCATCCATGATATCGACCATCATCTTATAATTGCCATCCCGATGCACTTTCACCAGCGTGATCAGCTTCGGATTGGCCTGGCTGCGCTGAATCAAAGTTGAACGAAGCTCAGTTAACGGCAGTTTCTGCAATGGCTCGCTTCCGACGTTCAAAAAAAGTGTGCCATCCTGATCCATGCGCAAAGTGAGCAGACTCGATTCCGCCACCTCCACCGTAGCTTTTTCATCCGGCGGCAAGTTGAGCTCCATGGTTTGGGGCTTATTAAATACGGTAGTGAGCATGAAAAAAGTCAGCAGCAGAAACGCCACGTCGACCATCGGCGTCATATCGATACGAATGCCGACGCGTTTCTTTTTGCGCTTTTTCGCATGTTTCGCATGACTTCTCGACTCACCACCGCCCGAATCTAATCCGGCCATAACCTCACTCCTTTATCAAGTTTTTTCAAGGTCTGTGACGAGATTGAAGCGCGTGATTTTAGTTTGTTGTAAGACCGTCATGATATCTTCGACCGGCCCATACGGCGCGCCTTTATCGCCTTTAACGACGGTGCGCAGTCTGGGATTTGCGACGCGCGCTTGAATCAGCAGATTGGGAAGATCATTCTTGGTCACTTCGATACTCGCTTTGTATTTGCCGCCGGCGCCGAAGATTCTCTCCCGCAAAACCGGCGAATCCAAACCGAGATGAATCGTCCCTTCCTTCGTTACGCTGATCATCATGACGTCGGATTCCGGCAGCTTGATGGCCGAATGCGAAGACGGCAGCAAAATCTCCACATCTTCCTGCGGTTTGAATTGGGTCGTGAGCATAAAGAAAGTCAGGAGCAAAAACGCCACATCGACCATCGGCGTCATGTCCAGCTTGATGCCCACGCGGGCTTTTTTGATTTTGGGCATGGAAAATTCCTCGCCTTATTTTTTCAGTCCGAGTGTCTGCACGATGGAATAGCTGGCCTCGTCGATCATGTAGGTGAAATTATCGACCTTCGTCGTAAAGAAATTGTAGGCCACAATGCCGATGATCGCCGCAACCAAGCCGCCGGCGGTGTTGATCAACGCCTCAGAAATGCCAATCGCGAGCTGAACCGCGTCGGGCGCGCCGGCATGCGCCATCGCCGCGAACGAACGAATCATGCCGATCACCGTTCCCAACAAACCGACCATGGTTGCGATCGAAGCAATGGTGGACAGCATCACCAGATTCTTTTCCAACAGCGGCACTTCGAGCATGGTGGCTTGCTCGATGGCGGTTTGCACCTCTTTCATCACATCTTCCTGCTCTTTGGTTTTGCCGGCTTCGCGCAGACCCTGATAACGCTCCAAGCCGATTCGAATAATGTTCGCGCAAGAGCCGCGCTGCCCGTCGCACTGATCGATCGCCGTCGAAATATTGCCGGCATTGATTTCTTTCTGCACATTGTTCAAAAACTTGGGCAGAGAGCCCCGGCCTTGCGCTTTGCGGAGCGAAAAGATGCGTTCAAAGATGTACGTCAACACCATGATAACCATCGCGATCAAAGAAATAACCAGATAACCGCCGTCTTTGATAAATTTCGGCAGACTCTGAAAAATGAAGAAAGCGGCGACGAACGCCACAACCAAAACGATCGTTGTGAAAACACCTTGTTTCATAAATGACTCTCCTTAGGTTAATTGTTCACGTGAGCGATTCAGCTTTGGGACTGCAAACTCTTGACGGCTTCGTCGCGCGTATCGGCGACGTCGAACACACTGGTGAGCTTCGTAATCACGAAGATGTTTTGCACGCTCGTATTCATGCCGGACAGCTTGATGATGCCCTTGTCTTTGCTGTACATCGTGTAGATGCCGACGAGCGCGCCGATACCGGTGCTGTTGATGTACGTCACCCCGCCGAGGTCGATCACCAGCTTCCGATTGCCCTGCTCGAAGAGATCGCGGGCCTTGGTTTTTAAATCATCGGTCTCGCCGCCGCCGATGATCGAACCTTTAGGCTCGATGATGGCGATGTCGAGATTGTTGAGGGTCGTTACCTTGGTAGCCATAAATTCCTCGCCAAAATACTGTTCGTGACTCGAGTAAGATAGCTAGCGGACTGAATTTGTTTAAAATTTTTCAATATTTATGCCATAATCTCCTGGCCGATTCAGATCAAGCAAAATAACGGTTTACAACAGTAAATTTATTTGGCAATAAGATAAAAATATTGCAAAATGCAAGAGAAAATTTTCTCTTTCAAATTAAAAACTGATAATTTTTTATTTTTAAGAGAACTTATACCAGCTTGCAAATTGCAAGGCCAGAAGGTGCAAAATGTAATTGCAGACCAACCTGCACGATGTGACTTTAAAAGGTAAAATCGCTGCTCGACGACCCCTGCTCGCGCAGCATTGGGGCTCCATTAAAAACCGTATTTCTTGCGCTTCCGCCACAGCGTTGCCGGATCGATGCCGAGAATCTGCGCTGCTTCATCGTAGTCCTTGGCATGCTGCAAAACCCGCTTGAGGTGCAGCTTTTCAACTTCTTCGAGCGAAAGCGCATGCGCCGGTTTTTCGGCGGCCAGGCGAACTTCTGCCGGCAAGTGCGACAGTTCGACGACGCCATCCTTTGCCAGCAGCGCCGCGCGTTCCATCACATTCTCCAGCTCGCGCACATTGCCGCTCCAGCGATACGCCCGCAGCGCCTTGATCGCCTCGGGCGAAATTTCAATGATATTGTCTTTGCCGAACTTCTTGAGAAAATATTGAATCAACAGCGGAATGTCTTCCGGACGCTCGCGCAACGGCGAGAGCTTGAGGCGCAGCGCATTGAGCCGGTAAAACAAATCCTCGCGAAAACTGCCTTCCTTCAGCGCTTCGTCCAAATTCTTGTTCGTCGCCGCAATGATGCGCACATCGACTTTGCGCGTGACACTCTCCCCCACTCGCTCAAATTCCTTGCTCTGAATCACGTGCAGCAATTTCGCTTGAATGCTCGGCGAAATTTCCGCAATCTCATCGAGGAAAATCGTGCCGCCGTCCGCCAATTCAAAACGGCCTTGCCGATCCTTCACCGCGCCGGTAAATCCGCCTTTCACGTGTCCGAACAATTCGCTTTCCAGCAAATTCTCCGGCAGCGCCGCGCAATTGACTTTGACGAACGGTTGTTGCGCCCGCGAGCTGCGTTGATGAATAAACTGCGCCACCAGCTCTTTTCCCGTGCCGCTCTCGCCTTCGATCAGCACGCTCATGTTGCTCTCCGCCACGCGCGCCGCCAGATCGAGCATCGCCATCATATCGCGATTGTGCGTGACAATCTTGTCGCCAAAGCTCGGCGTCGTTTCGGCAACCTTTTGGCGCAGCTCGCGCACCTCCCGCGTCAGCTCATGATATTCGAGCGCCTTCGTCGCAAAAAGCTGCAATTCCTTCAGGTCAAATGGTTTTTGCAAATAATGATAAGCCCCTTTTTTAATCGCCTCGACCGCGCTGTCAATCGAGCCGTGCGCCGTGATCATCGTCACCGTCGTTTCCGGCGAATGCTTTCTGATTTCCGCCAAAATCTCCATGCCGTCCAGCGGCGCCATTTTTAAATCCACAAACGCCAAATCGAATTTCTCGCGCTGAATGATTTCAAGCACCTCCTGCGGCTTCGAAATCAGGCGCGCCTGAAAACCGCCGGCGTCAAAACAGATGCCCATGGTCTTGAGAATGTTCGGCTCGTCATCGACGACGAGAACTTTGGCTGTGCGGGTTTCCATACTTTCTCAAAAAAATCTTGACTTTTGCATGTCAAAGACGTATCTTTTTATTAAGAGAGCGGGTAAGTCCTGTATAGCTCTTGTGGTGTTCCCTTCTGAATGTAGGTAAAATAGCCACAGGGTTCTGGTTATACAGGGTTCGCTCTCTTCTTATTTATGGGGATAGACTCGCTCAAAAGCCACTTTCTCTTTAAAAACCTCATACCATTCCGTGTCCCCGACTTCATACTTGCGATAAAGTCCCCATGCAAACAAATCCACCGCTTGCAAGAGTTTATCTTCGTGTGAAAAACTGTGATTGATAGATACCGGCACATTGGGTGGGATGTGCGACTCCAACTGTTTAATCAACTGTTCATTGAATTCCTGGATGACCGTACTGCGCATACTTTTATCTAAAGTCAAGATCACCCGATCTGTTGCTTGTTCCATCGGCAACTCTTTGAGAACAAGGTTGGTAATGAAACGGTAGACACGAGTTTTGTTAAGTTGAAGATGATTGACAAAACGTTCCTTTTCAAGAACAACTGCCGAAACCGTAAATGGTATTGCAGCGATGTGACGATAGAAATACTTTTTATCTGCCAAATCAGATCCCGTCCCTTTGAGCTCAATGATTGGCTTGTGCTTACGCGGGTGCTTCTTGTGCAGCTTATTTTTTATCGTTCGTTCGGCCGCCTTTGCTATAGCCTTCCTGTTTTGCTCATCAATGACTTCCAAAACCGCGATCACAAAATATCGTGACGCACCTGGACTTTGAACGTGATCACCAAGATCACCTGATTCATCGAGGTAAAGGTAGTGCATGAAAACTCTGATCAGTTCGTGATCGTCTGCTTTCCGTTTTTGGTGAATATATTGAGTTGTAATTTTCCTGTTTTTCCATCTTTCTCATACTTCCATACGAACCAACCAAGCTCTTCATTAAATAGAAAAGTTCCTTTAATCTCTTGGTTATAACCATTCTGTGTTCCAACAGCTATAGCAAAAGCAGTATTGTCACTTCCACCTATTGCTCCATCTAGAAAAGCAACAACACCGTGAACGACAGCGCCGACAACTACGCTCTCATATCCCAACGCTTCAAAAATTTGTTTGGCTTCTTCTTTGCCGAGCCTCTTTTCGTTGCAAGCTCATTTCGTTGTGCAAAATTAAGGGGCTATGCCGCGTGTTCGTTGTGCGCTTCGCGCGTCAACGGAATCGTAAAAGAAAACGTGCTCCCTTTCCCAACCTCACTCGTCACCCAGATTTTGCCGCCGTGCGCTTCGACGACTTCCTTTGCGATCGCGAGGCCGAGCCCGACGCTGCCGGGAGTGGAATCGGTTGACTGCTTGACCTGCACGAATTTTTCAAAAATAGAATCCAGCGCCTCCACGGGAATGCCGCGCCCGGAGTCGGCGACGCTAACCTGCACCATGCCATTTTCGCGCTCGGCGCTGATCGTAACTTTCCCACCGGCAGGCGTATAGCGCAGCGCATTGCTCACGAGATTAGTGATCACCCAGGAAAGCTGCTCGCGGTCTGCGGAAAAATCGGGCAGGGTCGAATCGATGGCGGTTTCAAACTCGATCTCCTTCATGCGCAGCGGCACCCGCAAATGTTTCAGGGCGTCATCGACCAACTCTTGCAGGTTGACCGATTCTTTTTTCATTTGAAATTTTCCCGATTCCAGCCTGGAGAGATTGAGCAATTCTTTGACCAGTTTGGTGAGACGCTCGCAATCCGACTTGGCCGTCGCCAGCAAATCACCCTGCTGCACGCTGACGCTGCCCAGCAAGCCCTGCAAAAGGATGTCAATCGTCATGTTCAGCGAAGTGAGCGGCGTGCGAAATTCGTGCGACACTGTGGCCATAAAATCCGACTTCATCTGATCGAGCCTTTTCAAGCGCGTGACATCTTGCAAGAGTGTGACCACGCCATGCACGTGGCCCTGTTCATCGGTAATCAGCGTTTGGCGAGGCCGGAAATAGAGCGCTTGATCGCCATTTCCGACGGCAAGCAATTCATCGTGGCGGGCGATTTCTTCTCGCAAGTCGGCGTCTGCCGTCAACAATTTGGCCAGGGGCTCATTTTCCAAAAGCTCGTTGACGGATTTGCCCTGCCAGCCGTTGTTGTCGGCAATATGAAAAACTTTTGCCGCCGCCTGATTGACCGCGAGCAGATGATTTTCTTCATCGGTCAGAATGACCGGATCGGCGATGCTGGCGATGATCGCTTCCGATTTTTTCTTTTCCGAAATCAATTGATGGATGTTCATTTCCTCGTACGTCCGCAATCTTTCCGTCATTTTGTTGAACTCGCGCGTCAGCTCGCCAAGCTCGTCTTCCGCCATAATATCGATCTTTTGGTTCAACCGGCCTTGACTGATGCGTCGAATGGTTTGCGTCAACCGGCGCACGGGCCGGCGGATGCTGCGGGTAAACTGGATGCTCGCAATAATGCTCAACACCAAAGCCATCCCCGACGCCAGAATCACCGCGTATGCCGCTTGATCCGAAGTATTTTTCGTTTTTTTCTCGGCGGCAATCATGGCTTCCTGGTCTGTTTCCAACAATCGCAGGCAAAGCGTGCTCAGCTTGGCGGCCAGAGGTTCCAACTCAGCCTCTTGCCGCGCCTTTATCCGAATGGCGCTCGCTTTCTGCTCCGCCAGACGATAAATCGAATGCGCTGCCGTCAAAAATTGCGCGTACGTAGCGTTAATGCTGTCGAGAATCGCGGGGGCAATAGGGAGATTAAGATCGTTGATCGTTTTGGCATACAAAGAAAACAAATCGCTATTGGCCTGAAACAACGTCTTGGATGAATCGAGATCAACCAGCAACAACTCGAAACAAGCCTCGCTCTGGCGCTCCAGGGCATCGATCATGTTCTCGGTCATGCGCACGCTTTGATAATTCTCGCGCAGAATGCGGCCGGTCTCCCCCAACTGTGAAAAATTATAGACCGCAAAAATGCTGGTGGCAATATTGATGCAAACGAGCACAAAAAAGCCGAGCGCGATTTTATAGCGCAGGCTCTTCATCAGCGAAATCGGCTTGTCGCCGAGACTCGCCAGCCACCACAATGCTTTGTCGAGGAACATAACACAGCCTCATTTGATTGCAACATTCCCGCAAACAACTTTGACGTGTCTCTATGGTCGATTATTTCTTTGACCAAGCCAAAACATGCAACTTGTTATCACCAGCCTGGTAATACTTGATGTTCGCCAAACTAATGCGCGCGACTTTGCCCATGCGATTCGCTTTGGTTTTGAACTCAGGCAACCGTAATAGTTTGCGCAACAAGGATGGAATCAGTTCTTGTTGCGCATCGCTCAAAGCAAAACAGAGAATACAATACACGTCGCTGCACAAATGCCGATGCCAAAATCCCGCTTCATCAATGGTGATAAAAGTTGGCGACAAAAGCTCACGCAAGAGCACTGGCACCCGATCATCTTTGACGATCTCATGAGGCCGGACATCGCGAATCGAACGCGTGTTCATCAGATTTTGCAGCGGTTCCAAGACATCTGCATCAGAAAGCGCTGCATCGATGACTAGCAGCATCAGGCAGCTTTGTTATATTTTTCCACTACCGCTTGCTTAGCAAGCAGAATTGCTTCTCTTGCTGCATCCGGTGAAACATCCGGCCAATGCCGAGTGACTTCATCAACTGAAATCCCTTTGGCAATGTAAGCCAGCACCACGCTCACCGGTACACGGGTGCCTTTGAAAGTCAGCTCGCCGTGATAGATTTCAGGATCGCGCACAAGATATCGGCCGATCTCAACGCGTTTCTTCAATCGACCGTTTTTCAAGCGGCCGTTTCTTCTTTGTGACATATCACTTCTCTACATTTTAAAGTTAACTGCTGAGAAATTGTTTAACAACGCTGGCGTTGCGCTCTGTCAGCGCAATGCGATTGCCGTCCCCTCGCTCAATTGCCAGACTAATGCCTTGATTCGGAAATACGTTTTTATTGGATTTCTGCTTGCCGGATTGCTGCTGGCGATTCATCCGTTGAATCCAGCGCAAAAGATCGTCGACAATCTGCAAGCCGTCAGCAGCCACAACGATTTCCTGAGCGGCATCCCCTGCTTTTTTATCATCGGAGGCGGGCGCTGATTGAGCCGCTGCCTCGCCGAGCGTCTCGCGTAAATCGGTTTGCCATTTTACCGGCAGCCGGTTCGTCAAAATTTTGAAAGAAGTCATTTTCTCCCTCCTGATAAATTTTAAAGGCTGTAAAAGAATCGTTTTCTGAAAATCAAACTACAGCGGCCGGGCCACAAAGATCATTTCGCCGCTGTGATAATCATAAGGCCGGCGATCAAAATCACCGTAAACAGTTTGCAACTGAAAACCGGATTGGCGCAACAGCAACTCCATTTCATAGCGAAAGATGTAACGCAGATGAAAATGCTCGATACTTCGCTTCAGCGTGCCATCCGGAAAAACCGTGTCGAGGTGACGTTCAACATCAATGCGTTGATCACGATGTGAGTACGTGGTCTGGTCCAAAACCGTGATCATCCGGCCATCGGCAAGATGCTGAACCGGCAACGGCGCCTGCACGCGATCGTTGCGCATGAGGCGATACGACGGCGCAAAAATATCCAAAATCAACCGGCCATCGGCGAGCAAATGCTGGTGAAAATTCCGCAGCGCGCTGAGCTGATCGTCAATCGTGTCAAGATGCAGAAACGCGCGGAATGGCACGAACACCTGCGCGAATTTTTTGCCGAGATCGAAGGTTCGCATATCGCCTTCGTGAATGCATGGCAGCAACTCCGGCCGATTGGCGAGCTTTTGGCGGAGAACTCGCAACATCGCCGGCGAAGCGTCGAGGCCATGAATTTCGCCTCCCGTTCCAATCACTGGCAACATTGGCGCAATTAGCGGTTTGAAATTTTCTATGCCGGAAAACTACTTCAACGGCATTTGCGCCAGCACGATCCACAGCGAGTCATGAAATGCTTCGCGAACAACCAGGACGTTGGGCATTTGGGCCTGGACAGCGCCAAATTTCGTTGCGTAGCCGGTCTTTTGCCACTCCATCAGATACGCAGCCCAACGACTCGCATCGAGCGTCGCCGCCATTTTGGCCTGATTCGCGGCGGTATTGGGAGTAGAGGCTTTGGGATTAACCCGGCCCTTGCCGACGGCCCAAATAATTCCGGCGTTCACATCGATGGCGCGCCGGCCCAATTCACGCCGCAAGGCCTCGTTCTCCGGCTGCTGCATGATTTGTTGCTGCAATTGCAAAAGTGAATCCGCTTCGCTCTCCGAAGGAACTCGCGCCGGTTGCGCCGCTGCAACGCCGGTGTTCAAAGTGTGCTCGGATACCTTCAAAGAACCGGCGGCGCCACCCTCGGCAGGTTGTCCTTGTTTCGGCTCATCGTTGCAAGCCCAAACGCTGCATAATAAAATTGCGAGCGTGATTGAAATCAACTTCATGCCATTTCTCCTAAATTCACAACATGATTTCCTTATCAATGATAAATGAATAGAAGGAAAAATGCAAGCAGAACCTCAATTGGCCGTCACTCAAACGGCGCGCGCCAGATTTCTTTGGTTTGGCGAAAGCGGGTGGCGGCTATCCATTTTCCATCCGGCGAGATTTGCGGCGTGAAAAGATTCGCGGCCTCTCGAGTGATTTGGCGGGCATTCTTTGTGGCACGGTCGATAACAAAAAGTTGCAGCGTGCTATCGGCACCGGAGGATTCGCCCAATGCCGAGTAAACCAATGCCTTGCCATCCGGCGTCCAATCGATGCCGCTAAGATAGGAGGTGAAACCAAACTCCACGAGTTTTTCGGCGGCGCTGCCATCGGCTTTCACAATCCAAATCGTATGATGATTTGCCGAGGCCTCCTCAATTGCAATTTCATCGCCACGCGGCGACCACGCGGCAATTTCGGCGTTTTGAATCGGCGCCGGCAGCGGCAGGCGTTGATGCGTCAAGGCTTGCCCGGTTTCCGGATCGATGGCCACAATCCACGGACGCGAGATTGGCGCGCCGCCTTTTTCCCACGAACAAAAAACCAAACGGCGGCTGTCCGGCGCCCAATCGGCCATGCCGACTTCCCAGCAGAAATTCGTCAAACGAATTTCCGGGCCGCCCGCTGTTGCGCGCAAGTAGATATCATCGGTCGCGCCCTCGCCGGCGTATTGCGAGACCGGCTCGCGGCTGCGATGCGAATGATAAGCCAGCCATTTTCCATTCGGCGACCACGCCGGCGTGAAATCTTCATGGAAACCCGCGATCAACGGCGTGAGCGGAGAAATCGGTTTGCCATCGGCATCAATCTTGATCTGCCCAGCATCCAAGTTGAGCGCCCAATCCGCCAAACGCCATTTGCCATAGGTGAAGGCGATCATTTTTCCATCGCTTGACCAATACGGCAACTGCGCGGACTCGTCACCAACCGTTTTGATTTCGCCGCCATGAATCGGAAGAATGACCGCGGAAAATTCCGGATGATTCCGCGTCCAAAAAAGTTGGTTGCCGGCAACGATGGGGCCAAAGTCATCGTCGGGAGTTTGCACCACGAGACGCATTTTATGTGTTTGAATATCGATAGCCCAGATATCGAGATCGCGATCGGCATTGGGATCGTGGCGATCTTCCGGCTTGCCGGCTTTTTCACCAACCAGGCTCAACAAAACTTCGCGCCCGTTTGGTGAAATCGTGATGCCGGTTCGCGTCGCCAGCGCATCCAAATCGGTGGCGATGGTATCCGTTTTCGCGCGATCAACCGAGTAATGCAAGAGATCGCAAAATCCCGCGGCATTGATGACCAACGCCACGAAAGCATTTTCATTGGGCAGCCATTCGGCGCCAACCACACGCCAATCGGTGTTGATTGATTTTTCCTCCCTGCCATTTGCGTTTGCAATCCACAAGCCCGGCTGCATCGGCCGCGCCGCAAGACGGTAATAAAGAAGGCGTTTTCCATCCCGGCACCATTTCGGCCAGCAGTTGCTCGGAATGGTTGAAAGCGCAAATGACTCGCCGAGAGCAGATTCGAGATACCATCCCCATTCGTCGCCGCGCCTGCCGCGAAACGCAATGCCGCCGTTTTGTCCCATGGCAACCATCGCGGTGATTTCATCGAAAGCGGCGGGTAACGAAAAAAGCTGCCAGGTCGCTTGGTTGAAGTCAAAATTCCGCCACCGCCCTTCGACGCGCATCAAAGCCTTTTCGCCAACGCCGTCGATCATCGGCTGGTTGAAGGCGTCTTCAAACCACGTGCGCGGATGAAAGACAAAAACCGCGCGGGCATCGCGAGGCAATAAGTCCTCACTTTTTTCGTGTTTGACGCAACCGATGAAAATAATGAGAACGAACAAGATAACGCGGTTGGGCATGACACTTTCCTTAAAATGCAAATTTTTTGTTTGAAGAGTCGTGCAAAGCAGCAGACGTTGTGAACTAAGCTAATATATAAAAATCATCGCAACAGGCCAAATAAAAAATTGCCGAATTGTCATCAAATCTATTGCATTCGAAGCAGAAAAATGCTATCGTAGCAAGTCGAAATAAGGGTTTGAATAAACAGGAACAACCCGATCACCGGAGGGTAAACATGGCTGAGAACAATGCAGTGACCAAAGAAGAGTTGAGGGAAATCATGGCGGAAATGCGCCAGGAATTTCGACAAGAGTTGCGGGAATTCCGCGCCGAGACTGTAGCCCGTTTTGAGGAAAGCGAGAAAAAAACAGCGTCACGTTTCGATGAATTTGAAAAGAATTGAAGCCATCCAAAAACATCTCGGCATTGAAGGCAAAAATGGAGCAGAAACAGAGAAGGCAAAACCGCTGGGGCGACCAGGCAGGAAGAAGTCAAAGTGAGCGCACTAAATTTTTAGACAAATTTTAATACCTGAGATGAATATGCCGGAAAATCAAAACGCCTCACCTCAAAGCCATTCCGATTCTAATATCTCCACATTGCCGGAGGCGCAGTCGCAACCACCGCGGAGCGACCAGACTGCCGCGTTTATAATTTCCTCTGCCAAGGAAATGGTGCAGCGCGCGGCAGATTTCATCGCCTTGGTTGAAAGACAGAGGGAAGAGCACCGCCAAACCTGGCAAAGCCTGATTGAACGCGAAGATCAATTTTTGGCAAGAATCGCCGCGAGCCGCAAAGAATGGGAGAAGTTGAAAGCGCAGCGGGAGGCAATAGCGAAAGAGGAAGCGGCATTTATCCCCAAAGCCCGAAAAAAGACTCGACGTTCCGCACCACGACGCACGCGGCGAGGAAAGTAATCGTCAATACAGTTTTAACACCGCATCCGATAAATTGGGGTTTTCTTTTTCCAGCCAATACTATTTCGCCACGCCTTCCTGCAATTTCTCCAGCGCATTTTGTGCGGCGTTTTGTTCGGCGCGCTTTTTGGAATTGCCGACGCCGACGCCGACCGTGTGATTCTGAATCCTCACCTCGACGGTAAAAATTTTGTCGTGATCCGGACCTTCTTCCGCGCGAATGGCATAAAACGGCACGCCGAGGTTGCGGCTTTGCGAATATTCGAGCAAAAGGCTTTTGAAATTTTTGTGCTGTTCTTCATTGAGAATCGGATCAACTTCCTTCAAAACGACCGACTCGATGAACGCCCGGGCCGGCTCGATCCCGCCATCAAGATAAATGGCGCCGACAACGGCTTCGAACGTATCGCTGATGATCGAGGGCCGCGTGCGGCCGCCGGAGCGTTCTTCAGCTTCGCTCATCAAAACATAACGGCCCAATTCCAATTGGCGGGCAAAACGCGCCAAGATCTTCCGGCTTACCAGCAACGATTTGATGGCGGTAATCTCGCCCTCTTCTTTCGCGGGGAAACGATGAAAGAGCGCGTCGGTGACCAATAAACCCAAAACGGCGTCCCCCAAAAGCTCCAATCTTTCATTGGAATGAACCCGGCGCTCATTGACCTGCGGCAGATAGGAACGATGTTTCAAGGCTTGCAACAATAAATCAAAATTGCGAAAGCGATATCCGATTAATTTCGAAAACTTTTTCGCATTCGCTTCAACGCCATCCCTTCCTGTATGATTCTTCTTCCTGAACAGCTCTTTTAAAAGATTCAGCATAATAGAAGCGAGGAATACACCCGCGGGAATGGGTGCAAGACAAAAAGGCCAAAAAAAAATAGGCCAACTCTTCGGCGTCAAATCCCCTTGCAAACTTGACTCCATCAAATTGAAATCAGGAAGGCATTGCGACCGAGGTGAGGAAGCTGTTCTGATCAGCTTTCTCGCTTCGTTCGAAACGACGATGAAAAATCCGATTTCGTCAAGTTATTGAACGAATTTTTTGGCCACGAGACACACATTGTGGCCGCCAAAGCCGAACGAATTGGAGATGGCGACCTTCACTTCCCGGCGCACGGCTGCATTGGGCGTGTAATTCAAGAAGCACTCGGGGTCGGCGGTGATTTGATTGATCGTGGGATGAATCATGTCATCCCGACACGCCAGTGCCGTGGCGATCAACTCCAAAGCGCCGCTCGCACCGAGCAGGTGGCCGATCATCGATTTCGTGGAGCTGATGTTGAGCTTGGCGGCGTGCTCGCCGAAAACGGTGGCGATGGCTTGCGTTTCGTTTTTGTCATTCGCC
>Ga0247727_10004740_pt1 | contig 28495 bp, 25 predicted proteins | sample WisWelCaveWW1625_FD_202498 | JGI IMG/M metagenome (GOLD analysis project Ga0247727, IMG submission 202498) | Biofilm microbial communities from Wishing Well Cave, Virginia, United States - WW16-25 | ecosystem: Environmental > Aquatic > Deep subsurface > Groundwater > Cave microbial mat | place...
GTTCTGAGTCGCTTTTTGATTTTTTGTCTTTCCGAACCCCGACACGGACGAGCCGCAACCAAAAGCTTGCTGTAAGCGGATTTTTCGAATATAGCGGATAAAACAATTCTTTATCCGCTTACGGATTTTTTTTGCTTTAAAAGCAAGAGTTCACTTTTAATAGATTAGTTTGCATTGGCGCCGTGCTGCCGTTTTGCGCGCCGAAAGTTGCAGGCACAAACTTTGTCAATTTTCATGAAAGCCTATGCTCAAATTATCCTGCTTCTGCTTGATCGCCCTCGCAATGCTCGTTGCCTGCGCCTCGCAAAACGGCACACGCGCAGAGGCGTGGGAAAAGAAGGTCGATCCGCGCTTGCGGACGGCTGCTCACAATGAAGGGGCGCAACTACAAAGCGTGCAGAATTTACAAGTGTTGATCAAATGCACTGCGCCGCTCTCCGCCGAACAAAAAAAGCAACTCGCGGACATGGGCGCGCGCGTACAAGCTGAAGCGGGTGCAATCATTACCGCCTCGCTTCCGGCGCAAGCAGTTACGGAAGTGGCGAAGTTGGATTACGTAATTTACCTCGAGCTTTCGAAAGAACGCAAAATCTCGTCGCCAGGAAATTAGCCCAAAGGAGGTTGGCACATGTATAGAAAAATTTTCCAAATCGTGTTGGCAGCGTTGGCTTCGGCTCTCGTGGCCTCGACGTATGCCGGTGAATTGAGCGCTGAAGCGAGCCGCAAACTCGATCCCAAGCTGCGCGCGTTAATCACCGCCTCGGATTTTTCCACGGGGCAATTGGCAAAGAGCAGCGCGCTCGTCGAACCCGCAAACGGCGCTTTCGTGCGCGTGCTCATTAAAACTTCCGGCTCACGCGAAACGCTGCAAGCCAACGGAGCGCGTGTCATGAGTGTGGCCGGCGACATTCTCACCGCCACTGTGCCGCTCGCTCGGCTCGCCGAGATTGCGGACAGGAATGACGTGCAGTACATTGCGGCCTCGCAATCCTATCGCCTCTTCAACGACGTCGGCGTCGTGCAAACGCAAGCCGTGGCCGCGCGCCAACAATACAACGTCACCGGCAGGAACGTCATCTTCGGCTGCATCGACTCGGGCATTGATTGGCGGCACGACGACTTCCGCAAATCGAACGACCAAACGCGCCTCAAATATCTGCTCGATTTCAGCGACCCCGGCGATACCAACGGCGACGGCGATTTGGACGGCTCTGGCCCGTATGGCGGCACGTTGTATACGGAAGCGCAGATCAACGCCGCGCTCAATGGCACCGGCACGGTGAAAGAAGCTGATCGCAACGGTCACGGTACGCACGTCACCGGCAGCGCGGCGGGCAACGGACGCGGCACGAGTAACAATATTCCCGCGGGAACATATGCCGGCGTTGCGACCGAGGCCGACATTATCTTTGTGAAATCCTCGCGCGGCGATGTCGGCAGCATTCCCGATGTCGAAATCATCAATGCGCTCGCGTTTGTCGATAGCCTTGCGAAAGTTTTGAACAAACCTTATGTCGTCAATCTCAGCTTGGGCGGCCACGAAGGCGCGCACGACGGCACGAGCTTGCAAGAGCAGGCCATTGATAGTTTTGTGGGCGCGGGCAAAAAAGGCAAGGCGGTGATTGCAGCGGCAGGCAATGATGGCGATGACAAAATTCACGCAGGCGGAACGATGAGCGGCAGCGCCGTGAACGTGGAGTTTAATCTTCCAACTTATACCGCCAACTCCGGCACGCGGAATGATTATGTGCTCTTCGAAGTGTGGTACTCCGGCACTGCGAGCCTCTCTTTTCAACTCACCGGGCCTTCGAATGTCACTTATGGTCCGGTGGCGAGCGGCAGCAAAATCGGCCAGGACAAATCCGCGGGCTACGTTTATCTCGACAATGCCTCGACCGGCAGAAATCCCCTGAACAACGACAAGCAAGTCGTGATTCAAATTTTCGACAATTCCACAAATATCCCTCAAAGCGGAACGTGGCGGCTGACGATCACCGGCGCTTCGGGCCGATATGATTTATGGCTCTATGATGCGACGATGCCTGCCGAGCTTTCTTCCGGTTTCGATTTCACGCGCCTCGTTGCGATTCCGGCTACGGCGAAGAATGTTATTGCCGTTGGCTCGTGGGTGAGCAAAAAGAATTGGACGGATTTGGACAATAACATTCTCGGCTACTCTGGGCTTACGGTCGGCGCGGCTTCGGATTTTTCCAACCCCGGCCCGACGCGCGACGGCCGCGTGAAGCCCGACGTTTGTGCGCCCGGCCAAATGATCGGCTCGACGTATTCAGCAGACGCGCCGCCCACGGGCACGAATAGCATCTTCAAAGGCACGACGCAGTTTCCGAATGCTTTTGTTTTGCGCGACAATCGCCACGCTATCGGCAACGGCACCAGCTTCGCCGCGCCGCTCATTGCCGGCGGCGTTGCGCTCATGTTGCAACGCAATAATTCGTTGGACGCGGATCAAATTCGCAAAGCGCTCATCACAACTGCGAACACGGATAACTTCACCGGCGCGGCGCCGAACGACAAATGGGGCTATGGCAAAGCGGATTTGCTCGCCGCGTTGGGAACGTTCACTTCGGTGAGCGAGCCGAATGCGCCCACGCAATCCCCCGCGGCTTTCGCGCTCTTGCCGAGCTTTCCGAATCCGTTCGCGCAAATTAGCGGCGTGCAAACCGCGATTGTTTATCACGTGCCGCAAGCCGCGCACGTCGAAATCGCCATCTTCGATGTGATGGGCAGAAAAGTGCGAACGTTGCTCGCCGGCGAAGTTGCCGCGGGCAAACACGAAATGCGATGGGATGGTCGCGACGCCGCGGGCCGCAGCATCAGCGCAGGCGTGTACTTCTACAAAATGCAGGCGGGAAGATTTGCGCAAGCGCAGAAGCTGGTGGTGAGGTAAACAAGCAAAGATGAACCCTCGGTGGAGCAGCGACAAGACAAAAAAAGACTATAGAATTTGGCGGGAGAAATTTACCATGGGGAGTGCAGCAGCAGGCAAATAGTTTTCTTGTAGTCTCGGGTTGTAGCGAGCTGCAGTGGCGGCCACGGAACGCGGAGCGTTCAAGGCGGCATTGCCGCGCGGAGCGTGGGAACGAGCTCCGCTACTCAGTCCTCGTTTTTGCAGCGCATTGATTCAGCTTCTCACCTTCGCCGCCTCCACGCGATTCCTCCCGTTGGCCTTGGCCTCATATAAAGCTTGATCCGCAAGTTTCAACAACGCATCGCCCTCGCTGGCATCTTCCGAAAAAGAGGCGAGGCCGAACGAGGCCGTGATATGCCCAAGCGGCTGGCTTTCTTCTTTGGGGAAATGCGTCAGCTCAATCGCGCGGCGGAGCTTTTCGGCGGCTTGCCGGGCGTGCTCTTTGTCAATCTCCGGCAAGACCACGACAAATTCTTCGCCGCCAAAGCGCGCGAGCAAGTCGACCTTGCGAATGCTTTCCTCCAAAACTTTTGCGGTGAGCTTCAAAACTTTGTCGCCCACAAGATGGCCGTGCTCGTCGTTGAACTTTTTGAAGTGATCGATGTCGATGAGCAAAACCGAAAGCGGCCGTTGATACCGCGCGGCGCGCATAAATTCCGCGGCGTAGCGCTCGTTGAAATGGCGGCGATTATATAAACCGGTCAGCGCATCCGTAATGGACAAAGCCCGTGTTTGCTGGTGCAGCGCAATCTTGTCGAGCACCTTGCCGAGCTGCGCGGCGATTTTTTGCAGCAATGCGATTTCGCGCGGCGAAAAGCTATTCGGCTTTTTGCGATAGAGCATTAACGCGCCCAAGCAATGCTGCGGCCGCACAGAGAGCGGCACAAGGAGGAAGTCGCCGCTCGGGTTGGGGCTGACCCAGCCGGCAAGAGCGGAGGAATTGGCGTGCGCCAGATCGGAAATGCGTGTGGGCGATTTATGGCGCAAGGCGGCGCGCAGGAAATTGCTTTTCGCGCAAACACTCGTTGCCATGCGAGGCCGTGCAAGCCCCGCGCAGCTTTTGAGACGAAACGCTTGCGCTTTTTCCTCCCACAAGACTAAAGCGTATTCTTGGGGATAAAAAAAATCGCTCACGATGTGCTTGACTTCGCGCATGGGACGCTCGGCCGCCATCTTATCCGTCAAGGTCGCGGCAATGCGATAAAGAAAATAATATTCCAAGAAATCGTGCGCGCTCGGCTTGAGCGAGCGCGAAGGGATTTTGCTTTGGGGAATGAAAGTGGAAGTCGGGATTTTTTTTTGCGCCGATGCACGGCGCGCGGTCCTCGCCATCGTGTGACAACTCCGAAGTGAATGAATCGGCCGCGCTTACGCCGCGACCAGATCCGGCTCGGGCACGTGTGACAAGGTTTTGAAGCAGGTGAGATACTTCAGCAGGCTGTCGTACTTCAATTCCAAGCTATGATGCTCGGCCACACGCACCTGAAAGTGATAAAGGGAATCCCGTTTGGGATGTTGCAATGCCACCCTCAGCTTGGCGTCGCTCACCAGGCACAAACAAGTGGCGACCAAATCGAAGCACTCGTGCAGATCGAACACCACGTCGAAGTGGCGCGTGCGCACCGTGTCTTGCAGTTTTTTCTTGGGCAGGCCGTAAAACGCAACGTCTTCCAAGTTAAAAGTGATGACCTGCAAATTTTCGTTGGCCGTGAGGCGCGTCGCGTCGTTTTGTTCGGCCAACACGGTGAAGTGCGTCTCCGAAAAAACTTCCTGAAACTCGTCGAGCAAGCGCAGCGCTGCGGCTTCTTGTTGGTGCGACAACGCGGGCATGATGATCAGCGCGGTCACCGCTTGCGCGAAGCACTCGGAAAAATCGAGCGTCTCGTGCGGCGCATGGGCGCGAGCATATGAAAGATAGAGGCGTTCCGCGAATTTTCGAATCAAGCTTCTCATCACTTCAACTCAAGTGCGACGGCATAAAAATTTCGCGCAATATACGTTTCGACCTACAGCTTGTCAACTACATTTTCGCCAACTCCGTGGCGATAATTTCATCGCACTGCGGTCGCGCGAGGTGAAGTGATGTTCGCGTCGCGTCGGGCTTCGCCTGGGTGCAGAAGAAGCGCGTTTACTTGATCGTCCAATCAAGCTGCAGTCCCCATGCAAGCTGCGCACGCTCCGACTCGCCGAGAGAAATTTTGCCGGCCAAACTCAAGTTGGGGTGCAATTTGAGATGCCCATAAATATACCTTCTGAGGCCGCGTTCGCGGAGAGCGACGACGGTGAAGACTCCGGGCAGATCGCGCTCGTAGTGATAAAGGGGTTGGTCGGTGTCGAAATGTGTTTGGCGAAAATTGAGCGTGACTTTTTCGGAAGGCTGGTAGAGTATATCGAGCGAGAGCGCCGTGCCGGGCGCACCATGAGACGGCTCGAGCACCTCCGCGAAAGCGGCATTGCCGGATCGGATGAAATCGAGGCGCGGCCTGAAGCGCAGCCGGCGGGAAAGGCTCTGCTCAAGCTCGCAACGCAGACGATGGCTCCTGCTCTTGATTTGCAACGGCGACTCGAACACGGTTTGTAATTGGTCGCTTTCCGCAAAAGAATAGCGCAGCAGCAAACGCAGATCGGATAGAATGTGCCACTCGATTTGCGCGCCGGCGCGCCGCGCTCTGGGCGGCAACACATTCGCTTGCCAAAGCCTTCTTTCGTGTTGATAAAAAAACTCTCCGTGCACGCGCGAACGGAGTTGAAGCGTAAGCCCGAGAGCATAACCGGAAGCAGCCTGCGCCGGCGCATCGCTCTCCGTGAAGCTCCGACTGTGCGGGCTATGAAATCCGCGTTCGACATGAAACAGCGCAAGGCTCAGACCCAGGCCTCGTTCTTGCGCCGAGAGCGTGAAGGCCGCCGCTTTAGCCTTACTGCGGCTTCGCGCAATTTCAAAACTGAGCGCTTGCTGTTGCCTTTGCCAAGCGCCGGCGAGGCTCAAGACTTCATTGCGCGTGCCGGCAAAATCGAAGTAGCTTGCGCGCCGATCCGCGGCTTGCCAGAGGCGATTGAAGGTTTCCGCGTAATACAATAAACCCAATTCGCGGCCAACGCCGAAGTGATAACTCAACGCGCCGCCACGAGCGCGTTCACGAAGATTGTCACGTTGCACGTTCTCGCTCGCCGTGCGATGATAGCCGCTGGTGCGATACCCGACGGCGAATTGCGCTTCGCGCAGTGTCACGTCGCGCGTAGCCGAGCTAATAAAAGCCAATGCGGTCCAATGACGCAGCTCATGCGCGACGGCGATGCCATGATACATGGCATTTTCATTCGCGCTGAGATAGGGCACAATGCCGCGCCCCCATCGCCGCGAAAGAGCATGCACCTCGGAAGTGACCGTTGCGGCATATGGCCCCCATTGCGCCAGGCCCAAGCCCCACTCCGTTTGAAAATTGCCGAGCACAACGCGGCTGCGAGCCGGTTCCCAATCCACATACCACACGCGATGATCATCCCATTGCAACTCGCCGGGATCGCGCTCGGTTAGTGCGCCGAAATGTAGCGCGCCATACTCGCCGCGTGCGCGATGATACATGCGATATTTTGCTCCGAGCCAATTGGCTTCGAGGGTCGCTGGAACACCGGAGCGCGAGCGCAGTGCCGCGCGCCAAATTTTTCGGGCGCGCAAAGCGGGCGGAGGGCGTGTCGTGAAAATCACGCGACAGAAAGTCAGCGTGTCGCCGCGCACTTGGAGCGCGTGCAGCGCTGCTTCAAGGGTGGAAAAATAAATCGTGTTTTGTCTTTGCGCAAGGAAGGCGTTGATTTGCACAAAAGAAAGAAAGGGGAAACGCTGCAATTCCGCGGCGTTGATGCGGTTTAAATCTAACGGTGTGTCGAGCAATTCTTGCAGCCAGTTTTCGGCGGCCTCGTTGCTCTCTTGTTCATGGCGCAAAAATTTTTCGAACGGTTCTTCTTGGGCAAAGCATGGCAGGGCAAAGCTGAAGGCGAGCGCCAAGAACAGAATCGGTGTGCGAGTGAGGTACATCCCCAACTCCCCGTTGTTGTTTGCGTTTCGATTGAAAATTTGCAATTGAAAATTTTCAATGCTGTTGGCTATAGCGAATCAAACCTAGAATAAAACTCTGAAAGCTTTTTTATTGCCAACGAATAGATGAAAGCCAAAGGATGAAAAGACAAATCGCTTTACTTCCACACGGGCGCGGCGTTCTTCGACATCGCAAACTGCGTGTGCCGATAGACCCAAATGCCGCAAAGGATCATGCCGAGCGAGAGCAACTGGCCCTGCGTCAAAATTTCGCCGAAGGCCGAGGCCAACTCTTCCGAAGTCTCGCGGAAAAATTCCGTGGCGATGCGCAACACCGCGTAGCCGATTATGAAAACCGCGGTGTGGAAGCCGCGCTTGAAACGAGTGCGCGGCACGATAAACCACAAGAGCAGAAATAAAACCAAGCCTTCGGTGAGCGCTTGATAGATTTGCACCGGATGTCGCGGCGCCATGCCGGCCTCGGCGTTATTTGCGAAGATCACGGCCCACGGCACGTCCGTCACTTTGCCGGGCATCTCGCCGTTGATGAAATTGCCGAAGCGGCCGAAAAATAATCCGGGTGTGGCGGCAAGCGCCGCGCTATCACACAGCGCGAGAAAGGGCGCGTGGTGCTTGCGACTAAACAGCAACAGCCCGAGCACTAAGCCGAGAATGCCGCCGTGGCTCGCCATGCCGCCGCGCCAGACCGCAAAAATTTCGAGCGGGTTGGAAAGATAATAGGAAGGGTTATAAAACAGCACATGCCCCAAGCGCCCGCCCAAGACTGCGCCCGCGATGCAATACGTGAGCAAATCCTGCGTGAGCGTCGTGTCTTTCAGCGGAAGGAATTGATGACGCCGCAGATGTTCGAGCAGGAAGTAGCCGACGGTGAAGCCGAGCACGTACATCAAGCCATACCACGAGAGGCCTTGCAGCGGCCCGAGCTTGAATTGTACGGCAAACGGACTCCAGTTATGAACGTAATAGTGCTCCACGCTCCCTCACAGCTTGCAAGATGAAAGACGCGCCGATTACGCGAGCGCGAGGCCTTGCTCGATCACCAGAATCGGAATACCGTCGTCGATGCGATACGCGGTCTTGCGATCGCGGGTGATCAAGGCTTCGGTCAAAGGTTTTTTCACGACCGCGCCGTCGACTTGTTTGATTTTGCCTTCGCCAATCGCGCGATTGAGCTGGGCGAGGTCTTCCGCGGCCAGCAACTCTACCGGCGCCTGGGTTTTGGGGCAACGCAGCACTTTTAAAAACTCCTGATCCATTTAAAGCCTCCTAAAATTTTTCGTTTCATGTTACGATTGAGACGCGCCAATTCGGCCTAAAAATAATACGGTGCGGACGCAAGAGCTGCGAACGCACCGGGTATTAAAAATCACATTGAATGTTTCCTTCATTGCGCAAAGGCGCAGGGAACTTCCGGCTTAGGCCGCGGTTTCGGCGACAGCCGCGCGGGCATGCTTGGCCGCAACGGCCGCGCTATCTTTTTTCGGGCTGCCATAGCGCAGCTTTTCACCGCGCTTGCGCATATCTCGCAACACGGAGGCAATGCCGAGCTTGTCGATCACCTTGATGCCGTGCGTTGAAACCGTCAGCGTCACAGAGCGATTTTCTTCCGCGACCCAATACTTCTTCTTTTTGAGATTGGGCAAAAAGCGCCTTTTGGTGACATTATGGGCGTGGCTGATTTTGCTGCCGTAGCCCGGCTTTTTGCCGGTCACTTGACAACGACGTGCCATTTTATAAAACCTTTCCAAAAAGATTCGTTATCGAATGATTTATTCGACACTGCTCATTTAACTTTATCAAGCTCGTCGATGCTGGGGACGCGCACGATGCGCTCGTTGAATTTCCAGCTCGTGCCGTTGGCGTTCTTTTTCGATTCCACCAATTTGATCACGATGCCGGCTTGGGCGAGCTTGGCTTTTTGCTTTGCAATCTTTTCGCCGAACGATTGTTGTTTGGCCATTTCATGCTCCTCGACTAACTGACTTACAGGGTATTTTTAAATAAACGGGCAGCAATCTAAGCCACGAGGGGTAAAGATGCAAGCCAAATTTTGCCGCGATTTTTTCTCATGTTTCGTCGCCTTTCGCATTGAGATGACGCGAATGGTTTTATCTATGAGGTTGGATCATCAAGATGACCAACCTGTTTGTTCTGCCACGGCTGGGCCGTGGCATGCTTTAATCAAACCACGGGCAAGCCGTGGTTGAACATTGCCGCGCTTGATCGTCAAAACTCATTAGCACGAAAACAAGAGACCTTGCCAAATCTGAGGAAGCAACAATCAAAATGATGAGGTTGCTTTACCCACAGCAACTCCCGCCGTATACCCGCTGGCCCAAGCCCATTGAAAATTGAAACCGCCGATGCGGCCATCCACGTCGCAAATTTCTCCGCACAGAAAAAGGCCGGGGCAACAGCGCGACTCCATCGTATTGAGGCGCAGCTCGTGCAACGGCACGCCGCCGGCGGTAACCTCCGCGTGATTATAGCCGCGATCACCAACCACGGGCAATGCCATGTGCACGAGCGTGCGCGCCAGCATGCGGCGTTGTTCGCGCGTCAGTTGATCGCCGGTCATGCTCGCTTCCACTCCGGCTTGCAGGCACAACGCGCGCAGCAAACGTTCCGGCAAATGTCCGCGCAGAAAAGTAAGCAGCGTAGTTTGCCGCAACGCTTGCAAGTCCGCGACGAGCGCTTCCGTGGTTTTGTTGGGCAGCCAATTGATGAACAAAGACGAGTTCGCGTCCTCCAGCTTGGCTGCGATATAATAGCGGCTGATATCAAGCACTGCCGGGCCGGAGAGTCCGACATGCGTGCAGAGCGTCGAGTCCGTGAATGTTGCGAGCTTCTTGTTCGTGCTCGAACGCACTTCGAGCGTGGCGGGAAGCGTGAGGCCGCTGAGTTCTCGGATGAAATGTGAGGGCGGCAAAACCAGTGGCACAAGCGCCGGAAAAATTCGCGGCGAGAGCGTGTGCCCCAACGCTTGTGCGAGCGCATAACCCTGCCCATCCGATCCGGTTTTGGGCAAGCTCTTTCCGCCCGTGGCAAGCACGATTTGTTGCGCGCATATTTGTCCGGCAGTGCCTTCGAGAACAAAGTGCTGCTCTTCTTTGCGCACGGCCTCGACGCGCCACGGATGTTTGATTTGCACATGAGCAAGCCGCGCGGCTTCGAGCAAGGCTGCGAGCACCGTGCGCGCGCTGTCGGTCACGGGAAATAATTTGCCGGTGGCTTCCTGTTTTAATTCCACGCCCGACGCGCGAAAGAATGCGATCGTGGCCGGCACTTCGAAATGACGGAGCACTTTTACAATCGCGTGGCGCGAAGAGCCGGCGAAGTCCGTGGCCTCAACCTTATGATGTGTGACATTGCAGCGCCCGCCGCCGGAGATTAATATTTTTACGCCCAGCGTGTTCGCGCCTTCGAGCACGAGGATCTTGGATTGCGGATTGGTGCGGCCGGCCCAAATCGCGGCCATCAATCCTGCTGCGCCCCCGCCGACGATCGCGGCGTCAACGTGTTCAGGCAATGGGCAAGCCCTCCAGCGCCATGATTTTGAGCGCATTGGTCGTGGGGCACGGACCTGCGCGCAGCAGATAGTCGAAGATCATGCGGCCTTGTTCGAGGTGCTCTCTGAAATGATAATTGCGCAACGCCGGAATCTCGTGCGCAAGCTCGACCAGCTCGAGATCGTGCGTGGAAATCATGCCGCAGCCGTGGCCGTGCGCGAGGGCGCGGATATAGGCGCGACTGCCGAGCAAGCGTTCGCGATTATTCGTGCCCCGAAAGATTTCATCAACCAAAAAGAACAGCGGCGAGTTTTCTTCGCGCTGCAACGCGTGCAGCAAGGCTTTCAGCCGTTTCACTTCGGCATAGAAAAAAGAAATGCCGTCGGTCACGGAATCGCTCACGGCCATGCAAGTGAACAATCGCATGGGCGCGGCTTGCAAGTGCGCTGCGCACACCGGCGCGCCGCAATAGGCTAAACACAGATTGATGCCGGCCGCGCGCAGAAACGTGCTCTTGCCCGACATATTCGAGCCGGTGATGAGCACAATCTCGCCGCTGCGTTCGATGATGAGATCGTTGCACACGCGCGCCGTTTTCGGCAAGAGCGGATGCCCGAGGCCGCGCGCTTCGAGCAAGGGTGTCGCCTCGCCGCTGTGCACGTGAGGAAAAACATAATCGGGATGCAAATAGGCAAAGTGCGCGAGGGCGTTATAGCTTTCCAATTCATACCACGCTTCGAGCCAGAGCGGCAAATTCGTTTTCAGCTCGGCTTTGATTTTTTCCAGGCGATACCAGAAATAAAAATCCCACGGCATGAAAATGTTCAAGAGCAGCCAAAAGATTTGCCCGCGCTGCACGCTCGCGGCTTCGGCAATGCGGGCCGCGCGTTGCACGTGCTCGGAAGGCCGGCGCCCGGCTTGACGAAACGGCGCGCAAAGCTGCATCAAATGCGCATGCCGCGCGAAGGGATGTCGTTCGAGATATTGCGCCACGGTTTGAAACGGCCGCAGTTTTTTTTCAACCAGAAAGGCTTCATCAAAAAGTTTGCTCAAGTCGCCGAGGCGGAGCACGTAAGCATAGGCGTAAGCGATCAAAGTATAGGGCCAGAGCAACGGCGCAAGCCCGTATGCGCGCAACACGAAAAGCGTGAGATTGATCGCGGCCAGCGCTGCGAGGCCAAGCACCCACGCGCGCAAATCGCGCGAACGGCTTTCGCGCTGCAACCAGGCGACGAGTTTTTCTCCTTCCCAGCGTTCTTGGCTTTCGTGCCGCAGCAGCGCGCCTTGCAAAGCCAAGTGGTCGCGAAAACGCGCGAGCGGTTTGAGCTCGCGTGTAATGGCTTGGCGTTCGTGAATGCGTGCGGGATCGGTGAGCGGCTGCAACAACCATTCGCGCAAGCGCATGCTGCCGCCGATGGAAGTGGTGGTATCCAAAAGGTGCAGCAGCGCGCGTTCGCCCACAAGGTTCAAATCCGCGGCAGCGGGATGCGTGCTTGGCGCCGGCGCAAAAACGGGCTTGGGCAATTTTTCCCAATCCAAATTCATGCGCGCGACGTGCTCCGCTTTGAGGCGATGCCAAATGCGATGGCGCGCGAGACTGCGCTCGAGGCGCTCGTGGCGTTGCACGAGAAAGGCGAATGCGATCGCCACGAAAAGAAACATAAGCCCGCCCATCGCGCTGTTGAGATATTGGCCGGCAAGATAAGTTGCCAATGCGCCGAGGAGCACGAGCGCCAAACGTACGCGCGAAAATTTTCGGCTGAGGCGTTCCAATGCCGCGAGGCGCCGCTCCACACGCGCGGCGAGGCGAGTGAGATGGTCTTGCAGTTTTTGTTTTTGTGATAAGAGAGGCATGAAGAGGCAAAGAAAGTTTGGTTGATTGCGTTGCGGGCAATATCTTACTTCGAGAGGATTTTAGCAAGCTTGCGACAAAATAATTGCCAATGAGAGGAGGGAAGGTTATTATGAGCAAAGAGATTTGCTGTCGTTGCGATACTTTGTTTTGAATATTGAGCGCGGACGCAGAGCGTCCGGGCTGCATTCCCACGCGGAGCGTGGCAACGAGAGTGGTTAATACTATAACGTCAAGTCGTCGGCACAGCCTCCTCCTCCTCATGTCATTCTGAAAGAACCTTTTTAAGCACTGGAATCAACCCTCGTATCGGCTTTGTGCCCAGTGCGTAAAAAGGTTCCTGCTGAATGACAGGTTAAGTTTTGGGGCGAAACCTCGAACTTAACGTTGTAGTATTAAAAATAAGGTGCACATATGAACGAAGATCAACGGCTGCGCGCGAATATGCAGGCGCTCTCGCAGCTCGTGGGTAAGTGGCGCGGCACCGGGCGCGGCGAGTTTCCGACGATTCAACCCTTCCGCTATGAGGAAGAGTTGACGATTCAAGGCAACGGCGTCGACACGTATTTGTTCTATGAACAACGCACGTGGCGGCTCGATCAGCGCGGCGAGCCGAGCGCGCCGTTGCACTGGGAAACCGGTTTCATGCGCGCGTTGCCCGAGGGCGTGGAGATCGCGAATGCGCAGAACGGCCATCGTGTCGAGGTGTTGCAAGGCGCGATCGATGACGCGGCGTTGCGCCGAGGCGTTTTGCAAATGGCGTTGACCAGCACGCTGCTCGGCAACGACCCGCGCATGGTGCGAACACGCCGCGAGTTTTACGTGCAGGGCGATCGTCTCAAATACCAAGTCGCGATGGCCACCACCAAAGTGCCGGCGTTGCATCCACACCTTGAAGCCACGCTCGAACGCACGGCTTGGTTTGAGCAGTTTCGATGAATCGACTTTTTGCAAAGTCCGTCTTCCCTCTCGCGCTGCGGCTTTATAAGATCGTCAGGCGAACTTATAGGCCGCGCAGATTCTTCCTCCTCTGTTTTCGTATTTTCCGCCGCCGGCAATTGGATCGTGGGCCTCGTTGCGGACGTGGTGTTGCTCTTCGCCGTGTTGCAATGGCTGGGCATTCGCCGCGTGCGCAGCGCGAGCGCAAAGGCTTTGGCATGAGCCGGACGAGGCGGATCTAAGAGCGCGTTTGGAAAATTTCCTCCTTCGCGCTCTAAAATGGTTTTGCCCACAATCGTTTTGCCTTATGGTTTGGGGCTCGTCTGAATCGTGTTATTGCTGGCTCAGAAGTTTTCCAAAAAAAAGAATTGGCATTTTCAGATTTCTTCTTATTTTTCCGCGAAGTGAGCCGCACTGTGCTACAAATAAGATGAGGAGCCTGGCCCGCTCTTCAACATAATTCGCCGCCGGCCAGACTTGCACGTGTGAATCAGGATTCGGATGGTGGGATATGGATGGCTATGACGACTTCATCGCGTGAATACACCCTGCGATTTTCGGATCGCCAAATTGTGCCGCTCGGACGAGTGACCTGGGCCGTTCTATTCGTTCTGCTCACCGCCCTCGCGGTTTATTTCCTCCGTCATTTAATCACTCCCGTTGTCATCTCGGTTTTTCTCGCCTATCTGCTCGAACCGTTGGTCAACACGCTGGAGAATCGCGGAGTCAAAAGGCTCTGGGGCACGATCACCGTATTGCTGGGATTCTGCGCGCTGTTCGGCGCGGGGCTCGCGCTGTTGCGCGAGCAAATGGCGCACGAGCTGGAAATCATTCTCGCCAATGTGCAGCTCGACCAACCCGAGCTGCTCGTCGATCAAGCCAAGGAAAAGCTCAGAGCCTCGTTTCCCAATCAAGGCCGCATCATCGACATGTTCGCGGGCGTGGCGCTGCACTATGTCAAATCCATTTTGGGCGCGGGCGTGGCCGGCATGACCGAATTGCTCTCCGCTTTCGGCGCGACCATCATCATTCCTTTTTTGGTCTTCTTCATATTAAACGACTCGCACGCTTTGCAAAAGGCCGTGGTGCAGCAAATTCCGAATCGTTACTTTGAAATGTCGCTCAGCTTGATTCACAAGGCCAACGAACAGCTCGGGCGCTACATTCGAGGCGTGTTGCTCGATGCCGCGATCGTGGGCACGATGGTCGTGATCGCGCTGCTGCTGCTCGATCTGCGCTATGCGGTGTTCATCGGCATTCTTGCGGGCATGGCGAATTTGATTCCCTATCTCGGCCCGGTGGTGGGCGGCATTCCCGCGATTGTGATTTCGGTGATCGACAGCGGCAATTTTTCCGGTGTGCCTTCCATCTTGCTTGCGTTCGGCGTGGTCAAGATCATCGACGACGTCATCGTGCAGCCGCTCGTGGTTTCGAAGAGCGTGGAGCTGCACCCGGTCACGGTGATTATTGCGATCTACGTGGGCGGGCACGTGGCCGGCATTTTGGGCATGATCGTCGCCGTGCCGCTCGTGGCCATCGTCAAAGTAAGCTTGAATATTTTGCACTGGGGCCTGACGAAGTATTACATTTTTCGCCAACCCGCATTTGCGGATTTGCCGTTGGAAGATTCTTTTGCGCTCGTCTATTCGAGCCCGCCGGCTTCGACGGACGGCGCTGCACCTGTGCGCCTTGCTTCCAACTCCACACCTGCTCTTGAGTCGCCCTCCGAGCTAAAGCCGGAGAGCTTGCCGGAAGCGGGCTGACCATGAGCCTGCGCAAAAAGCTTTGCTCATAATCAGCCTCACCCTGAGCGGTTTGCTCTCGCTTCCCGTGCCGCGCATGGAGATGAACGTGCGCCGGCTTTTGCCCAATTGTACAAAGTGAAGGAGCAGCGATGTTTTTCCAAAACGTTTATGAAAAAGGCCTGGCGCAAGCGAGCTATATCATCGGGTGTCAAGCCAGCGGCACGGCGCTCGTGGTCGATCCCCAACGCGACCTCGACACCTATTTGGAAATCGCCGCGAAGGAGCGCTTGAAGATTACGCACGTCACGGAGACGCACATTCATGCGGACTTCCTTAGCGGCAGCCGCGAGTTGGCCGCGGCCACCGGCGCGGAGCTCTTGCTCTCCGATGAAGGAGCCCCGGATTGGCTCTATCAATTTCCGCATCTAGGCTTGAAACACGGCGAGGTCTTCAAAGTCGGCAACATTAAATTTGAAGTCGTGCACTCACCCGGCCACACGCCGGAGCACCTCAGCTTTCTCGTTACGGATTTGCCCGCGAGCGACGCGCCCATTATGATCTTGACCGGCGATTTTGTGTTCGTCGGCGACGTTGGCCGCCCCGACTTATTGGAGAAGGCCGCGGGCCTCAAAGGCACGCAAGAGCTCGGCGCGCGGCAGATGTTTGACTCGCTCAAAAAATTTAAAGCCCTGCCGGATTACGTGCAAGTGTGGCCCGGCCACGGCGCCGGCTCGGCGTGCGGCAAAGCGCTTGGCGCAGTGCCTAGCTCGACCGTGGGCTATTCGAAGCTGACGAATTGGGCTTTGCGTTATGAAGACGAAGCCGCGTTTGTGCAAGCGTTGTTAGAGGGCCAGCCCGAGCCGCCGAAATATTTTGCGCTGATGAAGCAGCTCAACAAAATCGCGCGCCCCATTCTCAACAAGCTCCCCGAGCCGAAAGAGTTGAGCTTGGATGAACTCGAACACGCTTTGCAGCAAGGCTTGACATTGATCGACACGCGCAAGAAATCGGATTTCGCGCAAGGCCACGTTCCCGGCAGTCTGCTCATACAAGACAATGCTTCGTTCGGCACATGGGCAGGTTGGTTGTTGGATTATGAAAAGCCCTTCATGCTCGTGGCCGCCAAGCCTAGAATCGCAGAACTCACGCGCGCGCTCGTGCGCATTGGCTTGGACAATATCTTCGGCTATATTCCCGATCTTTCCGCTTGGCGCAACGCGAACAAACCGCTTGGAACTGTGAAAGACATTTCCGCGCGCGAACTGGCGAATGAAATGAAGCGCAACGCCATGCAAGTGATCGACGTGCGCGCCACTTTGGAATATCGCGCTGGCCACATCGCTGGCGCGTTGCATTTGCACTTGGGATATTTAACGGACAATTTAAACAAACTTCCGCGCGACAAAACGCTCGTGCTGCAATGCCTGGGCGGAGATCGCTCGAGCACGGCGTGCAGCTTATTGCTCAAACACGGTTATAAAAATTTGCTGAATCTCACAGGCGGGATCGGCGCGTGGGAAAAGGCGGGGTTGCCGGTGGAGAGGTAAAGAGGGTTCGTAGTAGCGCCTTCAGGCGCACCCTCTCACAACATGCACTAGATTGATCTGCCACGGCTGGGCCGTGGCATTGGCAGTTCGCGCGCAATTAAACGCAAGCCACGGCCCAGCCGTGGCTGAACACTGCCAAGTTTGATCGTCAAAGCTCATGAGGCGCAAAGTTCGTAGTAGTTCCTCGCAGCCTGAAACGTATTAAGCTTCAGGCTCCTGAAGGAGCTACTACGAACAAGTTGTCCTCAAAACACGAATTTCAATCCGACGCGAGGGAGATGGAGGAACTCGTACAAATCGCTGAAGGGGAGATAGAGCACATCGTAATCGGCCACGAGCGCCATGCTGCTCTTGTTGATGAAATACTCGCCTTGCAATCCGAAGATGCCGTTGAGCTTTCGCTCCTTGTGGCGTTGATCCACGAGATTTCCCGCCTTGAGCATATACCCGCCCGCGCCCACGTGCACGCCGATGAACGCCTTGTCGAAGTGCAGCAGCGTGTATTGAAACTGCAAGTTCACGTTATAGAGATCGCTCTTCACGTGGTCCGGCCCGTTGTCGAACTCATCGAACACATACATGCCGGAAATTTTGAGCTGCCGCACGCGGCTCAATTGATACGCATAATTGAGCTTGTACGTGCGGCCATAAAGCGCGGAGAGCGAGCTGGAATGCGCCGTGTGGTAATACCATTGCTGTTGCTGCGCGCGGCTCATCTCCGGCAACGCGAGCACTGCGAGCACTGCGCCTGCAAAAATCTTCGCCGTCATTTTCATCTGCAAAAACTTCATCTCACCTGACCTCCAAAGTATCTTTCTTCGAGCTGCTCAAACCGAAATTATCCGCCACCGTCAATTCCACGATGTAGGTTCCGCTTTGCGTGTACGTGTGCAGCACGTTCGCCAGGTTCGCTCCCGATTGCGGAGAATTGGCATCGCCAAAGTTCCACGTGTAGTTGGTGATCTGATCGTCGGGCGCGTTTGGCTCGGTGCTGGTTGAAGTAAAAGTCACGTTGCCGAGATCGCGCGAAGAAGTGAAGTTCGCCGCCGGCGCCAAATTGATCGCGCGCACGGTTTTCTCGGTCGTTGCGGTGAGCGTATTGCCATTGCGCACAACGCTCGTAGTCAATGCAATGCGATACGTATCCGGCCTGCGGAAAACGTGCGTGACGTTGGGTTGCCGATACGTCACTTGCGAAGTTTGCCCGCTCTGCCCGGTGATAATCATTTCATACGCCAACTGCCCGCCTTGCGGATCAACCGAGTCCGTCGCATCGAGTTGCACGCTCAATGGAAACGCGCCGGAGTCGGGTAAAACGGTGAGCACGGGCACGGGCGGCGTTTGAATCGTCACATTGCGCGTAAGCGTATTCGTCGCGCCTAGATTGTCGCGCACGATAAGGCGCACGGGATAAACACCGTCGCGTGTGTATTCATGACTGCCGCTGTCCGCGTTCGAGCTTTGGCCGTCGCCAAATGCAATGTCATACGAAGCAATGCTGCCGTCGCGGTCGCGGCTGCCGCGCGCGTTATAGATGATCCTCAACGGCGCTTTGCCCATTTCGGGCGTGACGCTCAACGAGGCTGCTGGCGCTTCATTCGCCGTGGTCACGGTTTGATCAAGGCTATCCGCCAATCCTTCCGTGTCTTTGATCTTCAAGCGCACGGTAAACGTGCCGGAGAGTTTATAATCGTGATGAATCGTGTTAGAGCGCGTGGTCACGCTCGGCTCGCCGTCGCCGAAATCCCACGTATAGGTCTCGATCTCGCCGTCGCGGTCGGCGCTGCGGCTCGCATCGAAATCCGCGCCATAGGGCGGCTGGCTTTGATTGGGCACGCTCGCGTTAAAACGCACGACCGGCCTGAGATTTTCAAAGAAGGTCGTCGAAGCAATCTTCGTTTCCGAAAGCTTCACCGCATCCGTGATTTGCAATTGCAAATCAACCAAGCCGGCTTTGTTCGGCGTGAGGAAAAATTCATCGTCGAGCGACGCGGGAATATCGAACGACAAGCCGTCGCTGCTCGGGTTGCTGAATTTGTTGCTCGAAATTTTTCCGCTGCCCGCCACGAACTTGAAATGTGCGCGCAGTTTGCGGCTGCTCACTTTCGATTCCGCGTCTTCATATTGCAGCGCGATCGCATAGCTGCTGCCTTGCTTAAACTTCAACGAATCGCCGTCCGCGCGCAAAGAAGCATCGGGCAAAGTCAAATCCGGTTTGAAAGCGAAGTTGGTAATGAACGGCTTTGTGTTGTTCGCGGAGAACGGTTCTTTGTGTTTTTCACACGAGAGCAATGCGAACATCAAGCTGCTCGCGAAAAGTAGCGCAGGCATCTTGCCTGCACACACTAGGAGGCGAGCAAAACGTTGCCGCATTCCTGCGGGGCGGCGCTTAGAAAATGTTGGTAATCTGAACATAGAATTCCTGTCCCTCTTCAAGTCTAGCCACTTCTTCGTTGAATGGATTGATTTCGGTTTGATTGGCGTAACGTCCGACAATAGGAATTGCCGAAGCGGCGCTGCGCAATTCATCGAGCACAACTTTGCGCGTGGCCGCATCGAGCGGTGTATAAGGTAAGCCCGGCAGCTTCTTCAAATCAAACGCGCGACCGCTGCACGAGTGCGTCACACCGTTGATGCGAATCTCGCGAAAGTCGATTTGCACGCGGCTGTTTTGCAGCGAAGCCGTGCCGATCAACTGCGCCCGCCGCGGAATGTTGATGCTGCCCAGCGAGGCTTCGGCCATCACCCGCGCTTCGACCAAGCTGTTGTTCGTCACCGCGGTCTTCTCCGGCAAAATCACTTTGAGCAAAGCCGATTGCAGACCGAGAATACTGCCGCCCGCCACTTGATTCGAAGCGAGGCTGCTATACACGATCATGTTCGGATTGCGATCGACAACGTTATTCGATGAACCGAAATAACGCGGCGTGCTCGTGACTTGCGGCTCGCCCTCGGGTTGGCGACGCACACTTTCCGAGCGCGTTGGCGATGCAGTCGAGCGCTCTTCGCGCGTGCGAGGCACATCAACGGACGACTCTTCTTTCGGCTTGTAATAATCGCCCAAAGCGAACGTGTCCAGCTTGACCATGTTATAATCCAGCTTCGGCTGCGGCACAGCCGGCCGCGTGGAGTATGGCCCTTCGATCTTCTTGGGCGCAGCATTGTTGCCGCGCGTCGCGAAGACGATCAAAATAAAAATCACAAATGCCGAAACGCTCAACAACATCACCATCTGCGGCTTCAGGCGGCGCTGCCCGTTTTTGGTTTCAAAAAAAGTTTTTTCGAGATTCATAGGACTCCTTATAGTAAAGTGTCATTCAGAAGGAACCTTTTTAAGCGCTGGGAATCAGCCTATTGGGAGTTTGTGCCGAGTGCTTAAAAAGGTTCTTACAGAATGACAGAAAGAAAGGATGATGCTCACTCAATAAACGACCCCGGCACATTCACCGTCAAATCCCTGCGCCCGCTTTCTTCCGAGCATTTGATTTCCAGCGTGCTCTTATCCGAAAGCCCGACCTTATCGAACACGAACAACAACCGCGTGGATTGATTCGGGAGCACGCGCGCGTTGAACACTTCCTGCACCGGCTCGATTTCCTCGGCTTTGATTTGCTTTGAGAAGAAGATGTAGGAACTCGCGCGCTCGATCAGCTTGAAACGCACGTAGCCGATGTCATACGTGATCTTCGAATTGTTCAACACCGTGGCGATCACGTGCAGCTTGTTGTCGATCATGGTCATGTGATCCACCGCGAAAACGACGTCGGAGTTCACGATGCTGTAGGTATAAGGCCGTGGCGTGCGCAAATAGTTTCCCAGCATCGTGCGCGTTTTGGGGCTGAGGCTCGCGAGATCTTTGATTCGCAACGTGCTGTTCTTCGGGGCAGGCTCTTCCGCATCCTCATGCGCCTCACCCGCTTTGCCGTTTTGCGCATGCGCCGGCGCAGTTGGCCGCGCCGTGGACTGCAAGCGAATTTCCAAATCCGGCTTGTCGGAAACTTGCAGCACGAGATTGTAGGAATCCGCGCCGGCTTTGATGAACATATTCGTCGAGCCGGAATTGACCAGCGGCTTGACGAGCACAAAGTTGCCCGCACTTTGCGCGGAGAAATTTTCCGGGCTGCCGACCGTGACGAGATCCGGCTGCATCGGGCAAACGATGACCGTGGCAAAGCCCGGCTTCACGCGCACGATACTCGGCTGCTGCGCCGTTGCCAAACCGACGACGAATAACATGGCGGCGAAAAAGCTCATGGAAGTTTTCATGTTCGCTCTTGGGTATAGTTGATGATGCGCAATCCAAACGGATTGCTTTGAGTACGATTGACGATATTGATTTGTACCGAAAATTTCAACGGTATCGGCGGCTGCCCGGCGAAAACCTGGCGTCCGGAAACATACGCCGTGTAAGGCTCGCCCTCTTGCACGCGAATTTCTTCGACTTCGAACTTGATCGTGCCCGGTGTGCTCTCCACCAAGCGCGGAATGTCGGAAGTTTTGATGGTGTTGTACATCAGCACCTCCAGCTCGGTTGAGCACATTTGCAGCGCGGCTTTCACGCGGTCGTTGAAATTGTCGCGATTAAATTCGAGCAGGTTCTTCGAGAACTCCAGCGCGAATTGGCGGACTTCATAAACCGAGCGCACGTATTCATACGGCGAAGCCGCAAACGCGCGCCCGTCTTTGACGATGTAAGTCTCCACCGGTCGTGTAAAGCCGAGATAGCCGAGATAAACGAGAATCACGTTGACCACAACGAGCGCGATCACGAGACGCTTGAGAAAAATGTTGCTCTTGATCACCTCGCCGTAGAACTCATAGTATTCGGGATTGGTTCGCATGGTTGTTCCCTTCAGCCTGTTAATTTCTTCGATGTCAGTCCAAAAAATTTCAGCAGACAGAAAAATGGAGGGCAGAAAAATTTTTATGACCTGCCGCCTTCAGTAGTGACAATTCCTTTCGATGTCAAACTACATGTTTCTGCCTTTCATTTTTCTGTCTATGCTTTTGTTCAAGCGAGTTAAACATCGTCATGAGGTCATTATGCTTGCAAATCGCCCGCGCCCGGCGCGGCTTGCCGCGCACCGCCGAACGGCCACGAAGCAATCCGCGCTTCGCCGTTGGCGATATTGCCCATGGCCGCGCGCGTGGCCTCGGCCGCCGGACTCGCCATCAACGCGCTCGCGCCGGCAATCACCGTGTCGCCCGCGCGCGTGGTGATGTTGTGCGTTGCGGCCTTCGAATAATTCTTCATATTCTTCCACACCGTTGAAATCACCACGCCCGCGGTGGCCGCGACGCCGTATGTGCCCAAATCCGCGCTGGTCGAGCCTTTGAAAATGGCCGCCGAGATTTTGGGAATGAGAATGATGCACACGGCGATGAGCACGCCGAGAATGAACGTATCCCACAACACGCCTTTGTCGCCGTTCGCGACCGCCTGTTTAAACGCCGGAGCGGTCGTAATGGTTTTCATCAAACGAAAAAGAATGGCCACGAGCACCGACCAAAAATTCACCGAGCAAAAATTCGAGAGCCATATTTTGAACACGTCATGAAACTGCGGGAAGAGCGAGACCACGATGGCAATCGGGCCGAGAATATAAAAAAAGATTTGCACGATCACTTGAATGATGACGAAGATTTCGTACACGATCATCACCAACAGATACGACAGCGAAGACAGCGATTCGAGGCTCATTAAATTGAATAACGAAAGCTTCACGCCGCCGTTTTCATCCGCGAAGAACGCGCCGAGGTACTCCGCCATTAAATTGTCCGATTCGAGATCGAAGATCGCGCGCGCCAAGAAGACGAAGAGCTTGCCCAGCCACACGGCCCAAATTTTATACGTCGCCAAACCGATGGCCGTGAACGCCACGAACAGGAGGTGGTAAAACTGGTCCGCGTTCTCGCGACCGGTCGTGAGGCGAAACACCATCGCGAGAATGTAGAAGATCATGCCCACGGTGAACATGTACGTCGCAATGGTGACGACATGCTCAACCAGTTGATGGACAGAATCGAAGAAGATTTGGCTGAAGAAGATTTCGAGCATGGTGGTTTCCGTGATCGGAAATTTATTTGATCGCTATAGCCCTGTTGCAAAAGCTGAAAGCTGAGAGCTATCAGCTATTAGCTTTCAGCTTTATTCCGTTGTCGCTCTGCTAATATCGAAGAAGCCGTAACGAATCTTCGAAGTTTTATTCGCTTGTGAGCGCAGGGTTTTCCAATCGAAGCGTTTTGAGATATAATCGAGCTTACGGTCGAACATGTTCAGCTCGTTCGTGTGCGCGTCTTGCGAGAGCTTGAGATATTTTTCATAGTGGGAATTGGACAGCTCGCGCAGCTTCACCGCCTCGAGCAGCAATTGCGTGCGCTCCGCTTCGGTGTATTTATTTTTGTTATTCACAACTTGCTGGTGCAACTCCACCGCGAGTGAGTCATACGTCCGCGCGAGCACTTGGCTCTTCACCGCGTATTCCAACATCGCTTGCGAAAACACTTCCTGCCCGCGCAGCGCGTTGTGGCGGCGCGCATCGAGGTCGGTCGGAATTTCATCCTTCTCGGTGGAAAGCGCGAAGCTTTCATACGCGCGCTGCAATTCGTCGGCATTGCCGAGCAACGCATGCGCATCCATAGTCGTGCGCGTGAGATCGGAAGTTGAGCTCGGCAGCCAGTAATTCAAACGGTCGGCGTTAATGACGAAGTTCGAGACCGCATAGCTATTGCTCAAATCCAAATTCTTCACGGCCTGCATGTCTTGATACAAACTCTGCGTGAACTCGAGGTCGCGGCGCAGCAGTGTGTACGTATCATAAAATTGCTTGACCTGCTGCACCATCTGCGCGGTCTGCCGGCGCTGCTCTTCCAACCCAAGCTGATGCTTGAACGAAATCTCGCGCAGCACGCCGAGAATGAGGCCCGAGCTGGGATCGAAGAACTGCGCGGAGACGCGGTTGGCTGTTGCGAGTTGAAGGAGAAGGCTCGTCGCAACTATGGCGTAGCAACGGATTGAGTTTTTGATCATACGGTGTTCTTTGGTTTGATTGCAAGCCCATTAAGATGTCATTCAGGATGAACCTTTTTGAGCACTCGGAACGAATTTCAAATCGGGGTTTCTTTCCAGTGCCTAAAAAGATCCCTGCTGAATGACTCGATTACGAAAAATCACTTGAGCAACGTGACCTTGATCGCCTGCGAGAACGAACCGGCTTGCAAGCGGCAGAGATAAACTCCGCTTTGCATGCTCGCTCCATCAAGCTCGACCTGATGCGCGCCCTCTGATTGATGCTCGTCCACTAATGTCATGACCTCGTTGCCCAACAGATTAAAAACTTTCAAACTGACGTGACCGGCCTCGGGAAGATCGAAACGAATCGTCGTGCTCGGGTTGAACGGATTCGGGTAGTTTTGCCGCAATGCGAAAGCCGTCGGAATTTTTCTATTCGAATAGCCGTCAGCAACACTCGTTCGCTCCAACGGAATTTTGCTCTTAGGAAAGGCATAATAAAGGACCGTCGTCGGAGCTTCGCCGCCTCCTTGAATGCTATTTCCGGTGCTGCCGTCGGATTGATAAACAAACCGCAAACTATCGCCGATGTTGTCCGCAAGCGAAGCCCACAGATCTTCAGATTGCGGTGAATCTGTCACGTTCACAATCGATCCCCAAGTCTTGCCGCCATCCTTTGAGCCAAGGGCGTAGATATCGGTATAGTGTGCGCTGTCAGCATCAAAGTCCAAAGGACGAAAGCTGGCAAAGAGCAAGTAAAGATTGCCTTCGGCATCGACACCAGCTTGCGGTTGTGCGATGAGATCACCATCAACACCGGTTTGGTCAAAAAAACTACCACCTGCCCAAAGCGTATGCTCTGCTTCCCTCTCTGCACCTGGAATATCGGCCCACACCACAATTTCCTTTTCGCCGGTCGCTTCGCTCCAATGATGAATGCCGACTTCTTCACTTTCGTAAAATTCAATTGCGGCGCCGCTGGTATCAGGAACGGCCAAGTAAGTCTCCCAGAAAACATGAACGCTGCCATTGTGATCATAGAGCGCATCTGCCGAACCTGCGGGGCGGCTCTCTTTCTCCCCCATGGGTATGCGATCAGAATAATTGGTGAGATTGCGATAAGTCCACGCGAAGCCATTGTCAAAAGATTCCCACAAATGAACATCGCCGAAGGTTTCTGCAATCGCGACAGCGATTTTGTCTCCGAAACTATCTGCAGCTTGATCGCCAGCCGCGAACTGCGGTTTGCGAAAAGTAGTATCCGGCCAAAGAATTTGATGCGACCACGTCACCCCCTTGTCACGTGAGGTGGCCACTTGCTTAGGATTGCCGACGCCCAAAATTTTTCCAATTGTTGTCGAAACCACAAAGATATTATCTCTTCCATCTATCACTAGGCTTGGCTCGATTGCCGAGGTTCCAGAGACAAAACCGGTGATTGTGCTCGTCCACATACCCGCACCCTTGCGTGAATCAATGTTGACTTCGTGAGCACTGCTAGATACCGTCACGCTGCGTCCATCGAACAGCGCGGAGAGATTTGACCATCCACGGCGAGCTTGTTCAACTTTCCTCATCGGCAACCATATGCTGCCATCAAAAAACGTCCAATAAGTTCCGCGATCGACGGTATCGTTGCGTTCCGCTGCCATGCGACCGACTGCGAGTGTGCCGTCTTCATAATCCACGATATTGGACAAGACGCTTCCTCCTGAGCCGAAATCATACCACGAAACCATTAGAGCTTTTCCTGGGCCGATCACTCCCGTATTATGAGAAGAATAAGATTTTCGCGAGGAGAAAATCTCTTGCGATTTTTCGTGTTCGATTGCTGCATCACGTTTCGGATACGCAACAACGCGATGGCCTCGAGGCTTAACTTGCGGGAGGGCCAGTGCGCTAACGACAAGCCCGAGCACGAGAAACAGTGTATGAGTTTTCCGTGTCATAGCAAATACGGCGAAATCTCCAAATCCTTTTCTACCGCAATCTCTTTGATGGCTTGCATGAGATTGCCGGATTTCTTTTTCAGCTTTTCTTCGAGCAGGTTGTTCTCTTGCCGGTCCGTGGTGAAGAGATAATGATCGTACGTGCTCATGTCCGCGCGGAGCACGGTCACTTTGCCGTCGCGGTCGAGAAAAAATTCGCCGCGCTGCAAGCTGGAGATGAGCGCCAGCTCGCGTTGTGAATAGCCGAACGCGCGCGCCAGCGTCTCCAGTTGCTTGGGCTTGTGACCGAGAATGAAATGATTCAGCGCATTGTCTTTGATCGGCGTGGAATAACTCACGTTGTCGATGTCTTCGATGGACTGCGAGATTGCGAAGATGCCCGCGCCCATCTTGCGCGCAGTGCGGAACAATTCCACCACCATGTGGCCAATGGTCGAGTTATCGTCGAGCACCTTCCACAACTCATCCGCGAAGATGACTTTGTGGTGCGTGAGATTGCGCTCCATCAATTCCCACAACAAGCCGGTGATGATGATCGCGATGATGCCTTGCAAATCCGGATGCGTTTCGAGGCCTTTGAGATCGAAGCACACTAAATCTTCGCGAATGTCAATCATCTCGTCCGCGCAGAGGAAGCGGCTGTATTCGCCGTGCGTGTACATGTACATCTTGCGCGCCATGAGCTTCACGTCCACGTAGCCTTCGGGATCGTTCTGCTGCGCGAAGAAATCCACAAACGTTTTGAGATTGCGCACGCCGTGCCAGGTCTCCAAATACTGCGTCAATGTTTTGCTAATGAACGCCTGCTCGACTTTCGAGATCGACTTTTGCTCGCGTTCGAGAATGAGCTTTTCAATAAACGCGCGCAGGAAGAGCTGCTTCTTCGTGTCCGCCGCGCTCTCTTTGGTTTTCACCAGCGCGAAGGGATTGAGCGGAATGGGATGGTCGATATTCAACTCGATATAACGGCCGTTGAGCAGCTTGATCATCTTTTTATAACTGCCGCCGAAATCGCCGACGCCGCCGACGTCCAAGCCGAACACTTTGACGCCCTGTTCGAGCAGTTGCAGCAGCATGGCTTGCATCAAATAACTTTTGCCCGTGCCGGTGGGGCCGACGATGATGCTGTTCCACGAGTTGAGATTCGAGTCGAAATAGTCGAACAGAATCGGCTCGTTGTTGCGGTTCTTCATCAAAATGCCGCGATGATAGCCGCGATTGAAGTTGGTGAGATTGACGAACTGCGCCGCGTTCGCGGTTTTCACCACGAGGCGATGATAATTCTCGCAGCCGTTGCCGGGCAAGCAACTGATGAAGATCGGCAACACGTCGAGCGATTCGAGCACGGCTTGCGCCTTGTCCATCGCAGAAAAAGCAAGCTGCGCTTGATTGACCTTTTGATTGAGCCGGTCGCGATCGGTGTCGTAAATGATCACATTCAAACTGATGGTCGCGAGTTTTTTGTGCTGCGTGTAGATTTCATCGAGCAGTTCGTTCAGCTCGCGAAATTTGACTTCACTCTTGCGCCCTTCGCGATGCCGTGAGAACGACATAATGAAGCGCGAGAAATTCAGTTGCCGAGAGAGCCTGGCCGTTTCTTTGTCCATATCGAGGTTCTGCGTAGAGAACACGACGCGATGCGGAAACGGCAGATTGTGCAACACCGGAAACACATACGGCAACGGAATGCCGTTGAAGTTCGTTTGCGAGCGCGTGACTTCGGGCAACAGGCTCAACGACAAGCACGCGACGAATTGATTGCCGATTTTGAGATAGCCCTTCTCGACTTCATAATCGACCGCGAGCAGCTCGTTGTTCGTGGCTTTGCCGCGCACCGCGCCTTCGTAATCATGATCGGAAAGATTGATGGCGCGATAAAGGTCGTTGGCCAAATCCATGTTACGCAGCCTGCGCAACTTCACGCCGGTTTGCGCCATGCCGGCTTGAATGCTTTTGATCATTTGGTTCTTTTCGAGAACCAGCTTATCGTGCTCGGCCTTGAGGCGTTGCTTGATGTCGCTGCTCGACATTAAAATGTTGAACGGCGTGCGCAACGTCGGGCCGGCATCGAAATCCACGAACAACAGCGTCCGGCAGGTGAGATACTTATAGAAGCTGTAAAACTTGTGGCGCTGAAATTTGAAGAAGTCCAAAACCGGATCGTCGGTGTAAACGAAATCGGCTTTGTAGGGAAAGTAATCGAAGAACGAAAAGAATTGCAGATTGACGTCTTGATTGACGGCGTTCAGCACGTTTTCGAGATTCACGCACAAGCGGGTGTAATCATCTTCCGACAGGCTCATGTTGTCGAGCGCTTCGATTTCAAAACCGGCCACGAAGCTGCCGTTCTTCTTGATGATGAAATCATCGAGAATTTCGAGGTACGGCAGATGTCGCGCGAGCGCAGGTCGTTTGGCATACGCTTGTCGCTCGGCAAGTTTGGTGATAGACATAGTGGATTCTTACAAGTTAATCATTGCCCAAAAAGTAAAAACTTTCACGCAAAGGCGCAGAGCCGCAAAGATTCAGCAAAGAAAAGCTTTGCGGGTTCTTTGCGCCTTCGCGTCTTTGCGTGAGGCTTTTTTTGAGGCTGCGGTTCATACAGCTTATTTTTTATCCGAATGAGAAGGAGCCTGCTTGAGATAATCGTGCTCATCCAAGTTGAAACCGGAGAGCCGGCGCGGCCAAATGAAATTGAAGCTGAAGAACGAAACCACGCCGTAATCGAATCCGGAGATACGATTGCCGAAACGCAGCAGGGCATAGAGAATTACATCCAACGCGAGCACGAAGAGCAGATTCAAGCCGAGCCAGGTGAAGATGGGCGCGAGCATGATGGGGAACGCCAGTAGGATGATCATTTCAATAATACTGACGCCGCCAAGCTGGCCGTGCGTTTGGATTTCGCGATAACATTTTTCGAGCATGGGGTTGAATGCAATTTATTTGTGATGTCATT
>Ga0247727_10004741_pt1 | contig 28491 bp, 20 predicted proteins | sample WisWelCaveWW1625_FD_202498 | JGI IMG/M metagenome (GOLD analysis project Ga0247727, IMG submission 202498) | Biofilm microbial communities from Wishing Well Cave, Virginia, United States - WW16-25 | ecosystem: Environmental > Aquatic > Deep subsurface > Groundwater > Cave microbial mat | place...
AGGCGCCACAACCGCGCGAAACCGGCGTCGTCGAGGAACACGTCGGGCGCCCCCGGCGCCCAGGAGCCGTACTCGAGATTATTGACCCGGCCGTTCAACAGGAACCCGCTGGTCCGCGCGTAAAAGAACACCGACGAGAACGTATAGTACTGATTGTCGAAGATCACGCCGCCCAGCGGCGCCTGCTTCAGCGCTTCCGCCAGGGGACGCGAAGAGAGATAGGGATCGAAGGCGAGCATGGCGAAGCGGGCGGCGTGCGTGACGAGCGCCATCATGACCGCCAGCGCCAGAACCGCTCGCCGGTCCCGAAGCCGCCAGGCGCCGATCGCGCCGCCCGCCAGCGCGACGGCCGCCGCCAGCGCCGGTCTCCGCAAATAGGCGAACGCGCCGAGCGTCAGGTCGCGGAGATGTCCGAGCGAGAACGTGTACGCCTCGGTGTTCAGCGTGAGTGCGCGCGCGATGTCGCCCGGGGCCTCCAGACCGCGCACCATCCAGAGAATCCCGGCCAACAGCAAGGCCGCGCTCGCGGCCACGCCGGCAACAATTTGCGTCAGGCCCCGGATCCAGGCGCCGCCGGCGGCCAGAGCCGAGCCCACCAGCAGCGCGAGCGCCGGATAGCACGGCATCGAATAATATTCCTGCGTCGTCGAGAAGGTGAAGAATGCGAGGACGAACCCCGTCCAGCACGCCGCCAGCAGATGCATGGCGCCGGCGCGATCGGCGGGCCGGAACCGAAGACGGGCGGCCGCCGGAAAATATGCGCTCCAGGGGAAAAGCCACAGCAGGTGGAGCAGCCAGAACCAGAGGCGCGGCACGGTGTTGTAGTCGCGCGGATGGCGCATGTCGAGAAACCGGAACAAGTGCTCGTTGAGAAAAAAGAACCAGAAGAATCCGCGGTACTGGCCGGGTTCGCTGCGCAATGTGAAATCGAACCAGGGCGGGTTGCGGAGCGTCGCCAGCACCGGCCAGGGCGCGGCGATCGCCAGGCACACCGCCAGCCCGGCGGCCGGTCGCAGTGCGCGCCAGACGCCGGCATCGAGCAGTTTGCGGCGGATCGCGAGATAGACCAGGCCGGCGCCGGCGGGCAGAATCATGGCGATCAATCCCTTGAGCAGAAAACCCACCCCGAGGCTCGCCCAGAACAGCAGCGGCCACCGCCAACTCCTCCGGCCGTCCTCCCACGAACGCAGGAGCGCCCACATCGCCAGCGTAGTCGTCAACGTCAATGCGACGTCCGGGATCAGGATGCGCGTAAACAGGAACGGGCCGGCGGCGGTGGCCAGCGCCAATCCGGCATAGAGGCCGGCTTCCGGCGAAAACGCCCAGGCGCCCATGCGCGCCACCAGCCAGCACAGAAGCATCGCCGAGAGCGCGAACGGCAGCCGGGCCGCCTGGTCGCTCGGGCCTAACACCAGGTAGGAAACCGCCATCATCCAGTACGGCAGCGGCGCTTTCTCGAGGTAGGCGACGCCGTTGAGCCGGGCGGTCACCCAATCGCCGCTCTCGATCATGTTCCGGGCGATCTGCGCCTGGACCGCATCCACGTCGTCCATCAGCGACGGCGGGCTCACCGAATTTCCGAGGAAGACGAAGGCGGCGAACAGGACGACGATCAGCTCGTGGCGCAGGCTGCCCCGAGCGGCGGGCTCGACGGCGCCGCCTGAACCGACCATCGTTTCATCCAACCCATCAAGGTTAACAGGCCCCACAGCGGATATCCGGCGTTGATGCGGCGTTCGAAGTGATCGCGCTTGAGCCGCTCGACCGCCGGCCAGTCGAGCCAGCCGCAGTCTTCGACAGCGGCCCGCGTCACGGTGTCCTCCAGCAGCGGGCGAAGCGCGCCGCGAAACCACTCGTGCGCGGGGATGTCGAAGCCTTCCTTGGCGCGTCGCGTCACCGCCCGAGGCAGGCGGTCCTTCATCAGCTCGCGCAACAGGAACTTCAGCGTCGAGCCGCGGACTTTCATGGCGGCGGGAAGCGTGGCGGCGAATTCCACGATCCGGTGATCCAGGAACGGCGGCCGCACCTCGAGCGAGTGCGCCATGCTCATGCGGTCGCACTTGTAGAGGATGTCGTCGGGGAGATAGCAGAGCTGGTCGAGCCATAGGGCGCGGTTCAGCTCATCCATTCTTCGCGCCGACGATGGGAGACCGGCGAACAGGCGCCCCGGCCCGGCGGCGGCGGCGGCCCCCATCAGCGCGCGCTTTTGCCTCTCCGAACACGAGCCGTTCCAGAACAGATGCGCGTCCTCCGGCTCGAGCAGCGAACCCTCGAAGAATCGCTTCACCTTGTACTCGAAGCCGATCTTTTCATCGGATACCGCGAGCCAGCCGGCGGCGCGCACACCGAGCCTCCGCCACCAGACCGGCGTCCGGCGCAGCCAGCGCGCCCAGCGGTTGGCCAGGTAGGTGTGGTAGCCGCCGAACAGTTCATCGGCCCCTTCACCGCTCAGCGCGACCGTCACCTGGCGCCGGCTGAGCTCGGACAGGAACCAGATGGGCAATGCGCCTGCGTCGGCGCCCGGTTCGTCCGAGTAATACCACATCCGCTCGATGGCGCCCGCCAGGTCCCGGCCGGGCGAGAGATCCAGCTCATGATGCTCGGTGTCGTAGGTGCGCGCGACCCGGCGGAAATACCCGCTCTCGTCGAACCGGCGCCCGAGGAAGGACACCGAGAAGGTTTTTAGCCGCGTCGACGCCTCGCGAGCGGCGTAGTGCACCACGGTCGAGGAATCGAGGCCGCCGCTCAGCCACACGCCGAGCGGCACGTCGCTCGCGAGGTGCTCGCGGACGGATTCCCCGAGCAGCCGGTCCAGTTCGGCCTTGGCGTCTTCGAGCCGCCACCGCCGGGGCCGGAGCTCGAGCCGCCAGAACGGCTCGAGGCGCGTGCGGCCGTCCTGCCACTCGAGCCAGTGCCCGGGCGGCAGCTTCTCGATCCCGGCGATCATCGTCCGCGGCGCGGGGATGTAGTTCAGCGAAAGGTAATCGCTCAGCGCGAGCGAGTCGATCCGCCGCTCGACCCCCGGATCCGCCAGGATCGCCTTCAGCTCGGAACCGAACGAGATGTCCTCTCCGCGCCGGTGGAGGTACAGCGGCTTGATGCCCAGGCGGTCGCGCGCCAGCACCAGCCGCCGGCGGGATCCGGTCCAAACGGCGACGGCGAACATGCCGCGCAGCCGCTTGAAACAGCCGGTGTCCCAGCGTCGAAACGCCTCCAAGACCACTTCGGTGTCGCCGCGCGTTCGGAACCGGTGCCCGAGAGCTTCCAGCTCGCCGCGCAGCTCGAGGTAGTTGTAGATCTCGCCGTTGAAGACCATGACCGTATTGCCGTCGCCGCCGTGGATCGGCTGGTCGCCGCCGGTGAGGTCGAGGATCTTCAGGCGAACGGCGCCGAGGGAGACATGATCGGAGACGAAGACGCCCTGCTGGTCCGGGCCGCGGTGCGCCAGCGAACGCGTGGCGTGCTCGATGAGCGCCGGGTCGGGAGGGCGATTCCTATGAGTGAATCCCGCAATCCCGCACAAAGTGAAGGTCCCCTATTCCTTCGGCTGGATGCCGAGCGCTTTCATTTTTCGGTAGAGGTTGCTGCGCTCCAGGCCGAGCGTTTCGGCGGTGCGGGTGACGTTGCCGCGGTTGTCCTCGAGCTTGCGCAGGATGTAGTCGCGTTCGGCCGCTTCTCGCACCTCCTGGAGGCTGGCGAGGCTGTCGCCGAACCGCTCACTGGCCGAGCCCCGGCGCGGTACATTGAGCGGGATGTGCCGCGCGTCGATGCGCGCCTGCGGATTCATGATGACGATCCGTTCCATGAGGTTCCGGATCTCGCGCACGTTGCCGGGCCAATGATACTCCCGCAGCAACTGGTAGGCCTCCGGCGTCGGCTCCTTGCGCTTCCGTCCATAGGCGCGGGAGAACTCGGCGAGAAAGTAGTCGGCCAGCAGCGGGATGTCTTCGACGCGCTCGCGCAGAGGCGGCACGTGGAACGGGATGACGTTGAGCCGGTAGAAGAGGTCCTCGCGAAAATTGCCGCGCTCGATCTCCTCCTCGAGTTTCTTGTTGGTGGCGGCGATCACCCGGACATCGACCTGCACCGAATGAGCGGCGCCGACCGGCTCGAAGCGCTGCTCCTCGAGCGCGCGCAACACCTTGGCCTGGGTCTTCAGGCTCATGTCGCCGACTTCGTCCAGAAACAGCGAGCCTTCGTGCGCCTTCTGAAACTTGCCGATCTTGTCTTCGGTGGCCCCGGTGAAGCTGCCCTTGCGGTGGCCGAATAACTCGCTCTCGATCAATTCCTCGGGGATGGCGGCGCAGTTGACCTCGACGAACGGCCCGGCGGTGCGCTCGCTCATGACGTGCATGGCATGGGCCACCAGTTCCTTGCCCGTGCCGCTCTCGCCGTAGATCAGCACGCGGCCGTTGGTGGACGCCATCAGCGCGAGCTGCTTGCGGAGCGCTTTCATCGGAACGCTCTCGCCGATAATGCGCCACGGCTGGTCCTGGCCGCTCTGCAAGTCCAGCACCTGCCGCTCGAGCCGGCGCTGCTGGACGGCGTTGCGGGCGACCACCAGCACCCGGTCGATCGTCAGCGGCTTCTCGAGAAAATCGAACGCCCCGAGCTTGGTGGCCTTGACGGCGGTGTCGATGGTGCCGTGACCGGAGATCATCACGATCGCCGGGCGTTCGCCCGCCGGGATCTCCTGCATGCGGGCCAGCGTTTCCAACCCGTCGATGCCCGGCAGCCAGACATCGAGCAGAACCAGATCGTACGGTTGTTCCCGGACGGCTTCCAGGCAGGCCTCGCCGGCGCCGACCGCGTCGGCCTGAAAGCCGTCGTCCTCGAGCACGCCGCGGAGCGACTCGCGGATGCCCGGTTCGTCGTCGGCGATCAGGACGCGACCCTTCATGCGTGCGTTTCCAATGTCCGGCCCTCGGCTTCGGCCGGCAGCATGGCGGGAATCTCGACGATGAACCGTGTCCCCGCCGGCTGGTTGTCCTCGGCGCGGATGGTGGCGCCGTGTTCGGCGAGGATGTGGTGGACAATGGCCAGGCCGAGGCCGGTTCCGCGGGCCTTGGTCGAGAAATAGGGGAGAAACAGTTTCTCCTTGTCCTCGGCGGTGATGCCGCAGCCGGTGTCGGCGACGATCAGCTCGACCAGGTCGGGTCCGGCCGCCTGCGTGGCCACCAGCAGCCGCTTCCAGGGCGCCTCCTGCATCGCCTCGGCCGCGTTGTCGATGAGGTTCACGATGGCGCGTTTGAACTGCTCGCGGTCGATCGCCACGGCCGGAAGGCCGCTCGCGAGGTCTTTGGAAAGCTCGATGCCGTCCAGCCTGCCGGTAAAAACTCCGAGCGCGTTCTCGACCACCTCGTTCAAATCCGAAGGCGCCGGCTGCGCCGCCGGGAAACGCGCCAGCCGGGCGAACTCGTCGACCAGCGTCTTGACGGAATCGACTTCCGAGGAGATGGTGGCCGAGCACTCGCGCAGAACGCGGAGTGCGTCTTCGCGCGCGCGGGGATCGGAGATGCGCTCGAGCTGGCGGGCGATCCGCTCCGCCGACAGCGCGATCGGCGTCAGCGGATTCTTCATCTCATGCGCGATGCGCCGCGCGACTTCATGCCAGGCCGCCGATTTCTGGGCCCGCAGCAGCTCACTGGTGTCTTCCAGCACCACCACGAAGCTCGCCGGCGGCCGGCCCTCGACCGCCGACACCGTCACCGCCAGGTGCAGCGTCGCCCGGTCGGTCTTCAGCTCGATCTCGCTCGACGCCAGCCCGATGCGCCGCGCGCGGTTGATCAGGTAGCGGATCTCGCGCGCGTCCTCGAGGGGAAACAGATCGTCCAGCCGGCGGGCCGCGGCCGCGGCCGCTCCCAGCATCCCGGTGAGCGCCCGGTTCACCCGCTGGACCTGGCCGGAGGCGGAAACCGAGATCACCCCCGTCGGGATGCTCTCGAGAATCGCCTCCAGAAGCTGGCGCCGCCGCTCGAGCTCGCCTTCGCTGGTCTCCAGCGCCTGCGTCATCTCGTTAAACACCCTCACCAGCGTGACCAGCTCGTCGATGGCCTTCGTTTCGATCCGCTGCCTCAGGTTGCCGCTTCGGACCTGAAGGGCCGCCTCCAGCAAGGCGGAAATCGGGACGCTGATCTGGCGGGCCAGCATCAGCGCGATCCAGGTGGCGACGAACAGAATGAACAGGCTGATCGTCACCAGCAGCAGGATGTAGGTGCGCCGGGTCTCCTTGCGATTGGCCGCCAGCCGGTCGTAGGCTCGAATCTCGCTCTCGATTTGCCCCTGCCTGGCGGAGAGATCGGCCGACATCTGCGCGCTGACCACCACCCGTCCGCCACCCGGCGGCGCCAGATCGGCGCTCGCGGTCACCCGTTTGCTGCCCGCGCCGGCAGGCGGCGCACACATCGTGAGAGTCTTCCCGGACCCCAGTTCGAGGCGCGCTTCCAACACTCCTTGGGATGCGCAAAACCATGGCGGGACGGCCTCCGGCCCGCGGCCAGTCTCCGCCCACAAGCGCGTTTCCGGAAGCGCCGCCAGCCACCGCGCCTGCGCAAGGGCGCGAAGCGCCGTCTCACGCTCGAACGCCGCGCTCACATCGATCAGGTTCATCTGGATATTCTGGGCCGGACGGCTGAACCACTTGGTGAGATTGAAATTCAGAACCTGGATGCTGAACACAACCAGGAAGAAAACCGGCATCGAGCTCAATGCCAGCGCGCCCAGCACCAGCCGCGTCCGGATCCGCGCTCCCTCGCGGTTGTCCCTCCGCCCCACGTACAGCTTCAAGCCGGTGCGCACCAGCATGAAACCGAGCGTCACCATGAGGATGAAAATGACGATCGACAGCGCCCAGATCAGATAGGTCTCCCCGGGGCTCGAGGGACCGTAGTCGCCGAAGTTGAACGAACCCTGCCAGACCACCAGTGTTACCAGGATGGCCAGCAGAATGACTCCGGCTCCGTGCAGGAAGCGCTGATTCACCTTTTTCCGATTATACGAGTAGGCCGGACGGCCCGCGCGGGAAGGTAGCCGTCACCCTACGGGGCCAACGAATGAAAAAATGCCTACCGGATGGTTTGAGGCAACGCCTGTGAGCCCTGGGTACGAAACTCGTAATGCTGTATCTCGATGGCGGCGGTGCCGCCTTCGCAACGCACCACGCGGCCGCGCGCCACCAGCTTCAGGGGGCACGTGGCATTGAGCTGCGCCGGCCAGCTCACCGAGATCTCCAGCCGGCGGCCGGGCAAGAGTGGCTGCTCGGTGGTGAAAAGGATTCCGTGGCTGCTCATGTTGATGGTCTTGCCCGTCCCGGACTCCTGGCCGCCCTTGCGGTTCAGCACTTTGTAGCGAACTTCCCGTTCAAGTGGGAATCGGCTCGAACTTCTGCGCTCGGTTACCTGCGCCGAGAAGGGCACCTTATCCTCCGATGTCAACATCCTCCGCCTGTCCTCTCCGCTTCTGTGCGATGAAAACGCTCAAACAAGCTACGTAGATAGACGCGGATTGGATTCATGCAAGGGCTCAACCCGGTTTGCCCAGCGGCGGCCCTCGCCTTTCGAGCGTCTTCGATCTACACACATAGTTTGACGCATGTCGCTATCTGGCGACAATAGGGAAAAAGGTTGGATTCCTGGGGGGTACTTTCGCGCGCGGGGGCATGGTACGCATTCACACGGGTGTCGTTGCGCGTTAAGATTCTTGTTATGCGAACCATTCTCCGCTTTGTGCTATTGGCTGCCCTGTGTCTTGCGTGGACACCGGCGGCAACCAAGAAATTGATTCATCCGAAAGAGTTTCCCAAAGGCCGGCCTTTTAGTCCGGGCCTGCTGGTGGGCGATACCCTTTACGTCGCCGGCCAGATCGGCCAGGATCTGGCGACCGGCAAGGTCCCCGATGACTTCGAGGCCGAGGTGCGGCTGTGCCTGGATAACATCGGTATCATCCTGAAAGAAGGCGGGATGAGCTATGACGATGTCGCCTCGGTCCAGGTCTATTTGACCGACATGGCGATGTTCCCACGGATGAATGCCGTCTATGTGACCTATTTCAAGGAGCCGCGCCCGACGCGGACCACCGTTGGAGTGTCGAAACTGGCCGGCGTCGCACGGATTGAGATCACCGTCACGGCGCGCAAGTAGGTAGGTGGGGTCCGAGCGGCCTGGGCCGCCCTCGAGGGGCTTGACATCAGACGAAGAAAAGGCGAATATGTCAGCGTGCAGCTCCCTTTATTCCCTGACCGGCACGCTGGTTCCCTAACAGGAATCGCCCGTCTGGCTGCCTCGGCGCCCCGACTCGATTCCAAGCGCTCGGTTGAATACTTCCATCTCCCCACGGGGCGACTGCTCAACCGATGCGGTTCGGCGCGGGTGGCCTTCGATTGGACCATCAACCCCTACCGCGGTTGTGAGTTCGGGTGCGTCTACTGCTACGCGCGCTATACCCACCAGTTCATGGAACTCCGCCGGCCCGAGGAGTTCGAAGCGAAGATATTCGCCAAGCAATGGGACCGGCGCGGGTTCCGGGAGGAGTTATCCAAGGCGCCTCGCGGGGAAGCGATCGCGATCGGCACAGCCACCGATCCCTACCAGCCGGCGGAGAAGCGCTACCGCCTGACCCGCGCGATCCTCGAAGTGTTCCTCGAGGAACGCGGGCGGCGCCTGTCAATCGCGACCAAGTCGGACCTGGTGGCGCGGGATGCCGGTCTGCTGGCGGCCATCGGCCGCCACAACCATGTGTCGGTCGGCATGACGATCACGACGCTGGACGCGGAGCTGGCGCGGTTGCTCGAGCCGCGCGCGCCGCGCCCGGATCTGCGCCTGGCGGCCATCGACCGGCTGTCGCGGGCGGGCGTCAGAGCGGGTGTCCTTTGCTGTCCGATTCTCCCGCTGTTGACCGACAGCGAGGAGAGCCTGGACGCGCTGGCCTCGGCGTCGGCCCGGGCCGGCGCACGGTTTCTCGGCGCGCAGGTGGTCTTTCTCCGTTCGCCCGCCCTCGAGGTCTTTCTCGGTTTTCTCGATCGCAGCTTTCCGTCTCTCGCCGACCGCTACCGGTTGCGGTTTCGGGATGGCGCCCATGTTCGCGGGGAGTATCCCCGGCGCTTGGCTGAACGCGTCGCGCGCGTCCGGGCGAGACACGGACTCAACGGTCGTGATGGACTCGATCCCGCCGAGACCGTGGTCCCGCCTGCCGAGGAAATGTCGCTGTGGGCTCGGTAGAGCCATCCAGGTCCCGGCGATGATATATGATATAATGTCTCTCTGGGGGATCAGGCAGTGGCGTTCCTGCAAAACCAGTTCGAGAAGAACTTCATCACCACGTCGGTCGATTACGTGTTTAACTGGGCCCGCAAATCCGCCCTGTGGCCGATGACGTTTGGTCTGGCCTGCTGCGCCATCGAGATGATCGCCTCCAGCGCGTCGCGGTTCGACATCGCGCGCTTCGGCGCCGAGGTGTTTCGCCCCAGCCCACGCCAGTCCGATCTGATGATCGTGGCCGGAACGGTGACATTGAAGATGGGCCCAGTGCTCAAGCGCATCTGGGACCAGATGCCGGATCCGAAGTGGTGCATTTCGATGGGGGCCTGCTCGAGCGTCGGCGGGCCGTTCAACACTTACGCGGTGCTGCAAGGCGTTGATCGGATCGTTCCCGTCGACGTGTACGTCACCGGCTGCCCGCCCAGACCCGAGAACCTCTTTTACGCCCTGCTCAAGCTCCAGGACAAGATCGACCGCATGACGACGCTGATCCGCCGCCCGACCGAAGTCCGGCTCGACGAGACCATGCTCGAGAGCTTCAAGAAGCAGATCATGGTGGCGCAAATTCAGCAGCCTGTGTAGGCTCGTGGCCGCTTCACGAGACCGGAGCCGATTCCGTCAGGACGAGTTTCACGTTTATCGCGTCGCTGAGTTGGAACAATTCCCGTGGCTCGACCACGGGTTTGGCACGCGCCGCGCCCGAGACTGGCTTCCCGCGGCGGAGCTGGTCACCCTGCGCCAGGTCCACTCCGGCACGGTCCATCGGGCCGGCGAACTGCCCGGCTGCCTTGGCGAAGGAGACGCGCTGGTAACCGATCGGTCCGGGCGATGGCTCGGCATTCGAACGGCCGATTGCGTTCCGATTCTGCTCGCCGACACTCGGCGTCGTGCCGTCGCCGTCATCCACGCCGGCTGGCGCGGCGCGCTCGATGGCGTCGTAGCCAATACCGTCGCCAGGATGACTCACGAGTTCCACTCGGCGCCGGAGGACCTGCACGCCGCCATCGGCCCGGCCATCGGCGCCTGTTGTTATGAGGTCGGCCCGGAAGTGGCTTCACGGTTCCAGGCGATCTTCCCGGAACGGAAGGATCTGGACGGGAAAACGCGTCTTGACCTCGCCGAAGCCGTTGGACGCCAGTTGCGCGCCGCCGGCCTGGTTCCGGAACGCATTTACGCCGGAGCGCCGTGTACTTTCTGCCACCCCCGGGACTTCCACTCCTTTCGCCGCGACCGCGAGCAAGCCGGGAGGGTGGTTTCCGGGATCGGCATCACGGGGAGACCGCAAGACCGACCCTCCATTCGACTGTAAACTCGGGTGTTCCACCAGGGTCAGCGGCGCTTGTTGAGCCGGCCGGCCGGCGTATTCATCTTACGATTCGGAGACTCGCGTAGGGCGTATACCTGAAAGTCGTCCCAAATGTTTCCTACTCCGTTGGAAACCCCAAATTAAACAGTTACCATATAGTTCTAGAGCGACCAAAGTTATCGGGACGAGACTATGTGCTGTCAATTGTGCCGCAGGAAGATCGGATGGATAAGGCGTTTGCGCGACCGCGATTATTGTTGCGCCGAACACCGCTCACGCGGCCGCTTTATTGCTTCGGCGCGTGTCGTTCGCGACATGGACGACCTGTATGGCGAGCCGTGGATGGAGCGCAAGCCGCAGCCGAAGGGTCTGAGCCCGGGAGTGGGTTTGTTGCTCGTCGCCGTTTGCCTGCTGCTGATGATGTTTCTTCCCGGCGGGGAGTCGTCGGGTCAGACGATCAGTTACCAGCCGCCCGTGCCTATGAGCGAGCGCATCCTGAACGCGATCCCGGGGCGGCCATCGATAGCCATCCGCGAGGATTTTCGGCTCGGCCTGCGCAACTGGATGGGCGCCGGCGAGGAGTCGGGCGGAAAGGACGGGTGGGACTACGCCGGCGGCGCGATGCGGTTGGGCGGGTTGAGACTGTGGAAGCCGACCCTCCAGATGTCCGATTATCAGTTCAACTTCGAGGGTTCGATCGAAAGGAAGTCGTTGAACTGGACCTATCGCGCCACCGACGCGCGGAATTACTACGCCACCAAGCTGACGGTGAAATCCGGTTCGAAAGCACGGCCGGAGATCATCCGGTACATGGTGTTGGATGGGCGCGAGTCGAAGCGTATTCGTCTGCCGATTCCGATAGAGATCCGCGAAGGAGAATCCTACGTCGTCAAAGTTCGAGTCCGAGGCGACCGCTTCCACACGGTGGTGAACGGCCAGTTGGTCGATAGCTGGGCCGACCCGAGCCTGCGCGCCGGCGGTGTGGGCTTTTACTCGGACACCGGAGAGAAAGCCGCGCTGCGATGGGTCAGCATCTCGGATCGAGAAGGCTTTTTCCAGCGGTTTTTCTCGCTGTCATTCCTGGTTTCGCCAACGGAACTGATGGGTCCGCTGGCGCCGTAACCAGGCGCCGGCCGCTCAAAGCTCCCGATAGCAGGACCGGGTCTCGTTGCACTCGTAATCGTCAACAATCTTGCCGTCGGGACCCACGCAATTCTGCGTCTTCTGGCACCAGAACAACCGGTCGCTCGGATGCGGGACTACGCTCGGGTCCCAGGTCGAGTCGATAAAGAGACCCTTCCAACGAAGAAAATCGCAGCGGTCGTCGTCAATGCGACCCAGACCGGCTCGTTCCATGTGATCTCTGTTACGCTTTAGCGCGCACCGCCTCCAGCAACGCGCGTTTGACGGCCACGCTGGCCAGTTGAACTTTGTAACCGTTCCCGCTGAGCGGGCGCGCGCCGGCCACCGCCGCCTTGCCGGCCTGCGCCGCCAGGTCCTCGGTGAGTGACTTGCCGGCCAGGAGCTTTTCGGCTTCGGGGGTGGCCCACGGCGTCGGGGCGACGTGGCCCAACACAACCCGGGCGCTTTCGATGCCGCTGCCTTTCATGCGGAGCGCGACCGACGCCGTCGCCAGTGGCCAGTCCAACGCGTCCTTCTGGCGGACCTCATAGGTCGCGTTCCTGGAACGGGCGGCGGGAACGACGATCTCGGTGAGGATCTCATTGGGCGCCAGCGCATTCTCCCGCTGCGACGCGCTGGATGGGGCGACGAAAAACTTATCGGCCGCCAGCTCGCGCGTGCCCGTCGCCGAAACCAGTCTCACCTTCGCCCCCAGAGCGATCAGCGCCGGACCGAAACTCGAGGCGCTGACAAAATAGGCCGGTCCCCCGCCAAATATGGAGTGAAACTCGTTTTGGCCGTCGGGGACCAGGCTCCGGCCGTCCTTCATGGCCAGCAACCCGAATCCGTTGCGGAAGTACCAGCAGCGCGTGCGCTGGCACAGGTCGCCGCCCACGGTGCCCATGTTGCGGATCTGCGGGCTGGTGATGCCGCGCGCGGCCGCGGTGAGCGCGGGGTATTCGGCGCGGACGGCGGCGCTCGACATCAACTCTTCGACGGTGACCGTGGCGCCGATCCTCAAACCGGCGGCGGTCTTGGTGATCCCGCCAAGTTCCTTGATCCCCTTGATGTTGACCAGGCGCTTGGGGGTGTGGATGTAGTCCTTCATGAGGCTGAGCTGATCGGTGCCGCCGGCGAGGACATCGACCTCGCCCCATTGGGAGCCAACCAGCGACAGCGCCTCTTTCAGGCTCGTCGGTGCAGCGTATTCAAAGGCTTGCATTTCAGGCACTCCTCCTTTCCAGGGCGGCCAATACATGGCGTGGCGTAAGGGGCAACACCGGCGCCCTCACCCCAATCGCGTTGGTGACGGCGTTGGCGATCGCGGCGATGGTGGGTACCGTCGACGGTTCGCCCAACCCGATGACGCCGCGCTTGTCGTGGTCCGGAGTGATGTCCATGTGCACCACGATCTCGCCGATGTCGCCGATGCCGGCCAGCTTGTAGAACTCCATGTCGGCGTTCAGCACCCGGCCGGTCATCTCGTCCATCACCCGCTGTTCCATCAGCGCGGCGCAGACGCCCATGATGACGCCGCCCAACACCTGGCTCTCGGCGAGCTTCGGATTGATCACGTTGCCGCAGTCGTTGACGGCGGCCACCTTGTTCATGCGCACAACGCCGGTCTCGATGTCGACCGAAACGTCGGCCATGTGGACCCCGCCGACACCGGCCGTGCTGAGGCCCATGGCGTTCTGCGGGTTGTGATTGCCCGTCTCGGAAATGGTCCGCACGCCCAGCTTCTGGCAGGCGGCCTTCCAGGTCAGACTCTTGGCGGGGTTCCCCTTGACCTGGATCTTGCCGTCGACGGCTTCGAGCTGGTCGAGGGGAGCACCCAGGCCGCCGGCGACCGCTTCGAGCAGCTTCTCGAGCGCGTTCAGCGTCGCCTTCCTGGTCGAAGCGCTCACGCCGCCGACGGTGGTGGATCCGCCGGAAGCGCCCGACTGAGGCAGGCCGCTGTCGCCGATCTTCACCTGGATCGCGTTGATCGGCAGGCCGAGGCTCTCGGCGGCCACCTGGGCGATGATCGTGCGCGTCCCGGTGCCGAGGTCCTGGCTCGCCAGCTCGACCTCGACGCTGCCGTCGGGATGGATGTTGGCGCGGCAGTTGCTGCCGTGACCGGCGCCTTGCCAGGTGCCGACCGCCAGGCCCACGCCCCGCTTGATGTGACCGGGTCCGGAATCGCCGCGCGGATGCCAGCGCTTCTTCCACTCGATCATCTCGGCGGCTTTCTGGAGTTGCGCGCGATAGACGGCCGGACGCACCGTGAAGTCCGCGTTCTTCAGGAAAAAATCGAGCGAATCCATCTTCAGCTTGTCGGCCAGATCGTCCATCGGCGCGCAGGTGATGTAGGAAAGCTGCGGGTGGTTGGGCGCGCGCCAGGCCCGCGCGCCGCCGCAGTTGGTCGAGACCGCGCTGTGATTGATCCGCCGGTTGGGAACGTTGCGGTAGACATACGGCAGAAGGTCCGCGTTGATGCCGCCGCCGCCGTATCCGCCGGTCGCCCAGCTTTGCGATTCCCAGGCGGTGAGGGTTCCGTCGCGCCTGGCGGCAATCCGGATCCTGGCGTATAGCGACGGACGCACGCCGGCGATGGTCAGCTCGGCCGCCCGATCCAGGTACAGCTTCACGGGTTTGCCGCCGCTCGCTTTCGACAGTCTCGCCGCCTCGACGCCCCAGAGGTCCGAGGCAAACTTGCTGCCGAAGCCGCCGCCAATGTAGTCCATGTGCGAGTGCACAGCGGTGACCGGCAGTTCGAGATTCTTCGCCAGATCCGTTCCGATTCCCGCGATGTTTTGCGTCGACGGCCAGAACTCGACTTTGTCGCCCTGCCAGGCGACCGTCTGGCCGTGGGGCTCGAGGCAGCAGTGGGTAATCACCGGGATGCCGTACTCGCCCTGGTGCATCACCTCGGCTTCCTGGAAGGCCTTGTCGGGGTCTCCGGTTACCTGCTCGCCGGCCGGCTTGGCGCGGCTGCCGGCCCTCGCGAGATTTTCCTCGCGGACGAGGTGCGGCAGCACTTCGTAGTCGACTTTGATGCGGCGGACCGCGTCGCGGGCGATCTCCTCGGTGACCGCGGAGACGACGGCGACTTCCGCGCCGGCCCAATTGAGTTCCCTGCCGGCGACGCCAATGACGCGAACCGCCGTGACGCCCTGGAGCTGTTCGGCCTCGCGAGTATCGATGCTCCTCACGCGGGCGTGAGCATAGGGGCAGGTCAGCAGCGCGGCGTGAACCGTTCCCGGCGGCCGCACATCGCTGTTGTATTTGGCCTTGCCGCTGGCCTTGGCGGTTCCATCCTGCCGGCTGATGCGCTTGCCCATCACCCGGCGGGTTTCCATCGGAGGATATGCGTAGTTAGGCATTGCGCCCTCCTTTCAGCTCCTTGGCGGCTTCGAGCACCGCCTGGCGGACCCCGACGTAGGTGCCGCAGCGGCACAGGTTGCCGCCCAGGCCCGCCTTAACCTGGTCGTAGGTCGGGCTCGGATTCCGGTCGAGGAAAGCTTTCGCCGCCACCACGAAGCCCGGCGTGCAGTAGCCGCACTGCATGCCGTCGTGATTGACGAACGCCGCGATGATCGGGTGCGGCCGCGCCCCCGCCGTCAGCCCCTCGACCGTCTGGATCTGTTTTCCCTGGGCGTCGACAGCCAGCACCGTGCACGAGTACATCGCTTTGCCGTCGAGGATCACCGTGCAGGCGCCGCAAGTGCCCCGGTCGCACACACGCTTGGCGCCGGTCAACTCGAGGCGCTCGCGCAGCGCGTCGAGCAGCGTCACGCGCGGCTCGAGGCTCAGCTTGTGTGGCTTCCCGTTAATGGTGAGCGTGATCGGAATCTCGCCCGGCCCCAGCATCGCCGGCGACGCTTGCGGTTCCGCCTGCGCCTCCGGTTCCAGCAGGCCCGTTCCCAGAACGCCGCCGCCGATTCCCGCGCCGCGCAAAAAGCCGCGGCGGGAAAAGTCGGCCTTGGGCTTTCCGGCCTGAGGTTCTTTCTTCGAGCTCAAGTGACACCGTCCTTTCCTGCCCCGCAGAGAAAAATGTGATACGAGACCGCCATCATACCACCGGTTGGCTGCACTTCGGGGATGCGTCCGGCGGCTCGGTATCGCCAATGACTATATCAGAACCGGGAAGGGGGCGACAAGGCAATTTGGAAGCGCCCCCTTGGGGTCCTTAAAGAGGTCGCGTGTAGAGCTTCTTTCCTCCGACCACTGTGAGGCGGCTCACGATCCGTTGCCGCGCCGTTACGGCGTTCCGCTGCGAATCAACGAGCCGGAAGTCCCCCTCCTCCACCTGTAGCAGAGCCAGATCGGCCGGCCCGCCGACCCCGATCGTGCCCATGCCTTCCAGGCGGTTTACGACTTTCGCCGGGTTGGCCGTGGTTCGGAGAAGAACGTCGTCCAGACTCATGCCCAGGTACAGCAGCTTGGACATGGTCGTCGGCATGTCGTAGACCGGACCACCGATGTTGAGGTTGTAGATGTCGGTGGAGATGGTGTCGCAGACCAGCCCGGCGTCGAGCGCCTTCTTGGCGGCCACGAAATTGAAGCTGCCCAACCCGTGGCCGACGTCGAAGATCACGCCGCGGGCGCGGGCCTCTTTCACGCCCGCCTTGAGCCGGCCATCCTTGTCCACGACGCCCAGTGTGTGGCCGTTGTAACAGTGCGTCACCACGTCGCCGGGGTGCATCAGCTCCATCACCTGCTCCGTTTCAGGTGGAGCGAAGCTGATATGGGTCATCAGCGGCAGTTTCCAGCGGTCGCACAGCTCGCGCGCGGCCTTCAGCATCTCGAGGCTGTACCGGCCGTTCATGTTCGAGCCGGCCTGAAATTTTACGCCCAGCAGAATGTCGCGATTGTCCGTTACCGTGCGGCCGGTCCGGTCCAGGCCGTCGCGGACGTACTTGATGACGTCGATGTCCGGGTTCCGGCTGCTGGGATAGAGGTAGACGAACCCATAGATGCGGACCGAGGCGGGCCCCACGATGAAACGGCGGAATCCGTGAGCCTGGTCGTAGCCGAAGCTGCCGGCGTCAACCCAGGTTGTGACCCCGCTGCGCGCGGCAATTGGATCGGCTTCAACGCCCAGGCCCGTGCCACCGTGGTAGCAGTGCGTATGCAGGTCCACCAGGCCCGGCGACACAATCAGCCCGCGGGCGTCGATGGTTTCCAGTGCGCCCTCCGGAGCGATGCTGTCTTCAATGGCCGCTATCTTGCCGCCGGCGATGGCGACGTCGGCCTTCCGCCGCAAGCCTCTCGATGGGTCGCGCAGTTCTCCGTTGCGGATGAGCAGATCGTATCTCGGTCCGGCCTGGAATGCGGCCAGCGAGCCGAGCCACTCTCTGCGGGTCATCTGCCTCCTGTATGCGAACTCAGGCGTAATACGCCCGCGTGAGCCACTCGGCGACCAGCGCCGGCTTCGTCGCTCCGTCGATCTCAACGGTCACCTGCCACACCGTCTGAATGCCGCCCGGCACGTCATCGACAGACCGAACGGCAAACCGGGCACGCACCCGGGAACCGGCGGGCACCGGCGAAACGAAGCGCAGCCGGTTCAGCCCGTAGTTAATGCGCATCTTGAAATTCCCGCGGTGCTCGATCGACTCCTGGCTCAGGCGCGCCAGCAGCGACAGCGTCAGGAACCCGTGCGCGATCGTGCCGCCGAACGGGGAATCCTTCCCGGCTCGCTCGACGTCGACGTGGATCCATTGATGGTCGCCGGTGATATCGGCGAACCCGTTGATCATCGGCTGCGTCACCTCGACCCAGTCGCTGACGCCGGCTTCGGCGCCCACCAGCACCTTCAATTCTTCGACGCCTTCGATCACTCGCTTCGGCATGGGCGGTACTGTAGCACATCGCGGGCTACCGGTACACTAGGGATGAACGATGCTCGAAGCGGCTCGGCAGATCCCCTTCCGGGACCCGGGACGGGCGCTGGCAAACCTGACCGTTCTCGCGATTCAGATACCGCCGGGAGTGCAGAAGCGCCTCCAGGTTCTGCTCAACTCGGCGGCCGATCCCGACGGAGCGCTGCACTTTCTCACCCGCCTGTACGAGGAGCGCCCGGCCGCGTTTCACCGGCTCTCGCGCTCGCCCACCGATCTGCAACTGATGCTGACGGTTTTTTCGCACAGCCGTTTTCTGTCCGAAGAAGTCCTGCGCAACCCGGATTGGATCGAGCAATTGCCCGTCACCGGCGACCTGCATCGCGTGCTCACCGCCGACGAGTACGGCGAGCGGCTCGAACAGGCGCTCGAAGCGCACGGAGCCGGGCGGCCGCCGGCGGTCGTGATGGCGCGGTTCCGCCGCCGGCAGATTCTCCGCATCCTGGTACGCGATGTGCTGGCCTACGCGACGCTCTCCGAGATCACCGAAGAACTGACCAACCTCGCCGATGCGACCGTCGACTGCGCCTGCCGCCGCATCCGCGCCGAGATTGTTTCCCGCTACGGCCCGCCGCTCAAACAGGATGCCACCGGCCAGCGGCGGGAATGCGGCTTTTCGGTGATCGCGCTCGGCAAGATGGGCGGACGAGAACTGAACTACAGCTCCGATATCGACCTGCTGTTCGTCTACTCGGACAACGGACAGTCGGCCGGCGCCGAATCGATCTCCAACAAGGAGTTTTTTCGCAAACTCGCCCAGCAGCTCACCGAGCTGCTGTCCACCCATACTCCGGAAGGCTTTTGTTACCGCGTCGATCTGCGGTTGCGGCCGGAAGGCCGGATTGGCGAGGTCTGCATTTCCCTCGACGGCGCCCGGGCCTACTACCAGACGCGCGCGCGCGACTGGGAGCTTCAGATGCTGATCAAGGCGCGGGTGTGCGCCGGCGACCGCGACACCGGGCGCGAGCTGCTCGATTTCGTCGAGCCGCTCATTTACTCCTCGTCGCTGGATTTCACGGCGGTCGAGGCGGTCAGCGAAGCGCGCGAGCGGATCGGCGAGAGGCTCGCGCGCAAACGCGGCTCGGCCGGTGGTTTCGACGTGAAGCTGGCGCGCGGCGGGATTCGTGATGTCGAATTCCTGGTGCAGTGTCTCCAGCGCCAGCACGGCGGCCGCGAGCCCTGGGTGCGGCACGGCGGCACGCTGATGGCGCTGTTCCGGCTTCGCGACAAGGATCTTTTGTCCCCCTCCGAGTATTCACGCCTGGCGTCCGCCTACCGGTTCCTGCGCGACCTGGAGCACCGGCTCCAGTTCGCCGACGACCGCCAGACGCACACCCTGCCGACCGATCCGGATGATCTCGAGCTGCTGGCCTGCCGCATGCCGGCGGCCGAGATTGGAGGACAACCGTCCGCCGACGCCCTGCGGGCGCGGCTCAATCTCCATCTCGAAGAGGTGCAGGAGATCTACGAGCGCGTGATTCACGCGCAGCAGCCGATGTATTACACCCTCGAGACGCCGGCTCCGGACACCACGCCCGCCGAGGGGGAGCCGCCCGTCCCGCGGGAATCCGCGGCCAGCAACCTGGTGCGGTTCCTCGATCAGAAGGCGCCCGGTCTGGCGGCGGCGTTGGCGCGACGCCCGCTGGCTCGAGGCGCGCGCGCTTACGAACACTTTCTCGAACGGGTGCTGCCGAATCCGGCCTGGCTGGCCGCGCTCGACCAGGATGCCGCGCTTGCCGCCCACAGCCTGGACCTGTTCGAGCATAGTCCCTATTTCGCCGAACAGTTGATCCGCAGGCCTGAGCTGGTCGAGCAACTCCGCGGGCTCGCCGAGACCGTGACCCCGCCCGGCGCCGACGAGCGGTTCGGCGAGGCATCGGATCTGCGCCGGTTCTACGCCCGCGAAATGCTGCGCATTCAGAGCGCGAGCCTCTGCCTGGCGCTGCCGATCTTCGAGACGCTCCGGCGCACGTCGGCGCTGACCGACGTCGTAATTGCGGCCGCGTACCGGATGGCGCTCGATCAAGTCGCCGCCATGCGTCCACCGTCGGCGGCCTCTTACTCTCCCGGCAACCAGCTCGTCGTGATCGCGCTGGGACGGTTGGGGATGCTCGAGTTCGATCTCGCCTCCGATGCCGACCTGGTCTTCGTGCTGCCGGACGCGGATTCCGGCCAGCACCTGTTCTGGACCCGCGTCGCCGAGCGGATGATCGATCTGATCACCTCCTATACCGGCGAGGGGGTGATGTTCGCCGTCGACACCCGCCTCCGTCCCAACGGCCGCGAAGGCCCGCTGGTGCAACTGGAAGGCGCCTACAAGGATTACTTCGCCACTCGCGCCGAGGCCTGGGAAGGCATCACGTACATGAAATCGCGCGCCGTGGCCGGCGACATCGCGCGGGCGACGGGATTCCTCGAGGAACTGCAGGATATCGACTGGCGCCGTTACGGCCAGAGCGGCCGCTCGCGGAGACAACTGCTCGAGGTGCGCGTTCGTCTCGAGAAGGAACAGGGCGATAAGAACCCGCTGAAAGCCGCCCGCGGCGGCTATTACGACATCGATTTCGCGCTGATGTATCTGCGGCTGAAGAGCGCCGGTATCTTCTTTCCCGTGTTGAACACGCCGGCGCGCATCGACGTCATCGAAAAGATGGGCCACCTCGAGCGCGCCGACGCCGATTTCCTGCGCGACGCGGCGACCTTCTACCGCGCCGTCGATCACGGCCTGCGCGTCTCCACCGGCCACGCCGAGGGAATGCTTCCCAGCTCGCCGGCGCAACTGGAGCTGCTCGCCGCACTGGTTCGCCGCTGGACGCCGGACCATCTCGACGACCAGCCGCTCCAAGTCGAGCTCGCTCGGATCCGGGAACGCACTCGCGAGTATTTCCACCGGCTCTTCGGCCGCCTGGAATCGCCTCCGCCGCCGTGAAACAATAGGTCATTATGCGCACCGATCCCATGCAGGCCGCCGATTTTCGCGGCGTGTTCCCCGTCCCGCCGCTGGCGCGCCGCGCCGATGCAGGCCGCACCATCGACTGGGACGCGAACCAGCGCATCGTCGGTCACATCGCCTCGGGCGGCATCCGCAATTTCATCTACGGCGGCAATGCGTTTCTGTATCACCTGACCCTGACCGAATACGAGCGGTTATTGGAATGGATGAGCGGCCAGCCGGGCGGTCACCTGATGATCCCGGGCGCTGGCCCCTCCTTCGGCCGCGCCGTCGACCAGGCGCCCCTGCTCCGCCGCCATCGCTTCCCGATGGTGATGCCGCTGCCCTCGGGCGATCCGCGCGACGCCGGCGGCCTCGAGCGCGGCTATCGCGAGTTCGCCGATCGCGCCGAGACCCGCCTGCTGGTCTACCTGAAGGACGAGGGGAACTTCGGCGCCGACAAGGAGGCCGGCCTGGACGCGGTGGCGCGGCTCATTGGCGACGGCGTGTGCGCCGGCGTCAAGTACGCCGTCGTGCGCCCGGATCCGAACCAGGACAGTTACCTCGAAGGGTTGCTCCGGCGCGTCGACCGCAACCGCGTGCTCTCCGGGATGGGCGAGCGGCCCGCGGTCGCTCACCTCCGCGACTGGGGACTGCCCGGCTTCACCACCGGATCCGGCTGCCTGGCCCCGGCGCTCTCCGCCGAGCTGCTCCGGCTTTGCCAGGCCGGCGATTTCGCGGCTGCCGACGATATCCGGCGCCGGTTTCTTCCGCTCGAGGATCTGCGCGACGCCTGGGGACCGGCGCGCGTGCTCCACGCGGCGACCGAACTGGCCGGCCTGGCCGCGGTCGGGCCGATTCCTCCGTTTGTCACCGGCCTTAGCGAATCGCTGCGCGACCAGCTGGCGCCGGTGGCGCGCCGGTTGCTGGCGTCGAGCGGCGAGCGGGAGCTTGCCGTTCTGGCCTAGTTGTGCGTTACCAGAAGCTTACGGAGCCGCGACCGCGAGGGAGCGGTCAGGCCAGCGAACGCGAACTTCCGCAAGTTGGTACTAGCCGCCGCGCTGGTCGAGTTCTTGAAGGCGCTGACCGGGCAGGTCCGCGAAGGCTGGCGCTGACCGCGGTCGGTATCAGCCGGCGTCGACAGGCCAGGAGGCTGTCCCACCTTGTGTAATGCGCGCGGGTGAATTAGCATTGCACAAGAGGCGGCGGACACATGGCGATTGCGACTGGCACCAAACTGGGACCCTATGAAATCCTTGCGCCGATCGCCACGGCGAACGGGAGCGAGGCATATAAGGCAAGCCACGCCGAGCTGAGCCGCACGGTGGCGATCAGGGCGCTGCCGCCGGATTGGGCCGGCGTAGCCGAATTCGCGGACATCAAGCAACGCTTCGAGCGCCAGGCAGCGGCTGTCGCCTCGCTGTCACATCCGCACATCGGCCTGCTGTACGACCTGGAACGGCAGGACGGCGTGGACTACCTGGTGACCGAGTACCTGGAAGGGGACACGCTGGCGGCGCGCCTGGAACGCGGCAAGCTCGATCTGGACGAGGCGATGACGGTTGCGCTCGCCATCGGCGACGCGCTTGACCAGGCGCACCGCGCCGGCGTACTGCATCGCGACCTCAAACCCTCGAACGTGATCCTCACCCAGACCGGCGCGAAACTGCTCGAATTCGGACTGGCGGAATTGCGCTCCTCCCGCGCCGCCGATTTGGTCCCCAGCGCCACCGCGGTCACCGCCGCCGCGCGCGCCCCCAAGCTGGGCGTGGTTGCCGGCCTCGAGTACACCGCCCCGGAACTGTTCGAAGGCAAGACGGCCGACGCACGCAGCGACATCTTCGCCTTCGGAGCCGTCCTCTATGAGATGGTCACCGGCAAGAAGGCGTTCGAAGGCAAGAGCCGCGCCGTCCTGATCGCCGCCATCACCACGGCGGACCCCGATGCTCTAACGCAGTTCCAACCCCGCGCCCCCCGGTTGCTCGAGCACGTGGTCGAGCGGGCTTTGGCCAAGGACCCCGAGGAACGGTGGCAAACCACCCACGACCTCATGGTCCAGCTCCGCTGGATCGCCGGAGGCGGCGCGCCGATCGATGCAAAGGCCACCGCCGGGATGGGGAAGGTGGAACAGCGGAAGCTTCTCCTGCTGGCCGCCGCCGTGTTCCTGGTTGTCGCCCTGGCGGTTCCCGCGGTGCTCTATTTTCGCGGACCGGGACCACCGGAGCGCTTTCAGTTCCGCGTGCCGGTTGTCGGGGTGAGCGCCACGAATTTCGCCCTCTCGCCGGATGGACAGACGATCGCCCTGGTCGCCCGGCCGGAGCAGCAGGAGCCTTCGTCGCTCTACGTGCGGCGCGTGAACTCGCTGGCGTTCGTCAAGCTCGGGGGAACCGACGACGCCTCACAGCCCTTCTGGTCGCCCGACAGCCGCTACATCGCCTTCCTCGCCGGAGGCCGGTTGAAAAAGGTGGGTGTCTCGGGCGGCGCCCCCCAGGATATCGGCGCGGCCGCGGGCTTCTCCGGCGGCGCCTGGAGTGCCGAGGGAACCATCATTTTTGGATCCCCCAAGGGACTGCATCGTGTTTCGGCCGAAGGGGGGAAACCCGCGGCGATCACCACCGTCGCGGACAAGGAAACCGGACACCTCTGGCCTGCGTTCCTGCCCGACGGGCGGCACTACCTGTACCTGGCCTGGTCGGGAGACGCCTCGACTCGCGCGGTGTTCCTGGGGCAGCTCGACTCCAAGGACAAGACCCGGCTCATGACCGTGGAATCCAATGTTTCCTACGCGGCCCCGGGCTACTTGCTCTTTCACCGCGAAGCGTCCTTGTTCGCGCAACCGTTTAATCCATCGAGCAGAACTCTGACGGGAGAGCCCGTTCACGTGGCCGACCAGGTCTTCGCCAATCCCTCCAATGGGCGCGGCAGTTTCGACGCCTCCCAAAACGGCGTGCTGCTCTATTTTCAGGGCGCCGGGGCACCCGCAGGCAGGGCTGACATCATCACCAGCACACAGTTCACGTGGGTCGATCGAGCCGGCAAGTCGATCGCGGGCGCCGGAGAGTCGGGACCGTTCGGCGACATGGACCTTTCTCCCGACGGGAAACTGGTCGCCCTGACACGACAGGAGGCGGCTTCCGCCGGCGCCGATATCTGGGTGGTGGATTGGCAGCGCGCTGGCGTTTCCACGCGATTGACGCTGGACCCGGCCGATGATATGAACCCGGTCTGGTCCCCGGACGGATCGCGTGTCGCCTACACGACCTACCGCAAGGGCAACGCCGACATCTATGTGAAGAACGCCAACGGGTCCGGCCCGGAAACCCCCCTGCTGGATTCCCCCACCGACGAAATGGTGGAGGACTGGTCCAAGGATGGGCGCTACATCGCCTACTTGTCCGGACAAGGGAACTCTTCGGATATCTACGCACTCCCGCTTTCGGGCGATCCCAAGCCGATTCCCGTGGTCCAGGGGAATTTTCGGAAGAACGAGCCGCAGTTCTCCTACGACGGAAAATGGCTGGCCTACACTTCCGATGAGTCGGGAGCGTTTCAGGTCTACGTCATGTCGTTCCCGGCGGGAGACCAGAAACTACAGGTTTCCACCGATGGCGGCGGGCAGCCGCGCTGGAGGCGGGACGGCAAAGAACTCTTTTACCGGGCGCCGGACGGCCGGCTCCTGGCGCTGGACATCAAGACAGCGGGGAAACTCGAATCCGGCGTCCCGCGCGTGCTATTCTCCTCCTCCGGCAACCCGAGAGCGTTCGATCCCGGGCGTCACATGTTGTCGGTGACTCCGGATGGCCAGCGTTTGCTGATTCGGAGCTTCTTTCAGGGAGGAGGGGGCGGTGGGCCTGGAGGGGTTCCGTTCGCCCCATTTTTTTCCCTCGCGCCAGGTCAGAGCACGACCCTCAGCTTTGGGGGCGCGGCAAGAGCCCTTGGTCAGATATCCAATGGTCTTACCGTGATCCAACACTGGACTGCCGGACTCGGAAAGGGGGACCAATGACCACCCTCACCGCGGGAGCGCGTTTGGGTCCCTACGAGATTCTCGAGTTGCTGGGCGTGGGCGGCATGGGGGAGGTGTATAAGGCCACGGACACGCGGCTGGAGCGTGCGGTGGCCGTCAAGTTGCTTCCCACGCAGTGGGCGGAGAACACCGAAATGCGGCAGCGCTTCGAGCGCGAAGCGCAGATCATCGCCTCTCTCCACCATCCCAACATTTGCGTGCTCCACGACGTGGGGAAGCAGGACGGCCATCACTTCCTGGTCATGGAGTACCTGGAAGGCGAAACGCTCGCGAAGCGGCTCGAGCGCGGAGCGATGGCCTGGGACGAGGCGCTCACAATCGCCATCGCCATGGCCGATGCGCTGGACAAGGCGCACCGGCGCGGTGTCGTGCATCGCGATCTGAAGCCTTCCAACGTCATCATGACCGAGAGCTGGCCGAAGCTGCTGGACTTCGGACTGGCGAAATGGAAAACGCCAACCTCCTCGTCCGGCGCCGCGGCAGCCATGGCCACCCGCAGCGACCTGACCATTCCCGGAGCGATTCTGGGAACTTTGCAATACATGGCCCCGGAGCAGTTGGAAGGCATCGAGGCGGACACCCGCACGGACATCTTTGCGTTCGGAAACCTCCTGCACGAGATGGTCACGGGCAAGAAGGCCTTTGAAGGGAAAAGCCGGGTCCTGGTGATGTCGGCGATCGCGACGTCGCACCCCGGAGCGCTTTCGAGTTCACAGCCTGGCACACCGCGGGCGCTGGACCATGTGGTGAAAACCTGCATGGCCAAGGATCCCGCGGACCGCTGGCAGTCGGCGCGGGATCTGCTGGCTGAGCTGGAATGGATTGCCGGGGCGGGCGCCGACACGGGCCTACCTCCCGTTGCCGCGGCGCGCGGAAAACGGAATTGGCTCTTCCATAGGCTCTTTCGGACCGGGCCGGCGTTGGCTGCCTTGCTGGCGGCTATTCTGGTGCTGCCCGCGCTGCTCTATTTTCGCGGTTCGCCCGCCCCGGCGGAGCTCCGCTTTCGCGTGCCCCTCAGCTTGAGCGCCTCGCCGGCCCTTGTCCCCAGCATGACGGTCCACACGAACGCGGGCGCCAACTTCGATGTCTCGCCGGACGGCCGGGCGGTGGTGTTTGCGTCCGCGACCAGCGTGCAGGGAGACGCGTCGCTCTACGTGCGGCCTCTCGGTTCGGTGACGCCGCAAAAGCTGGCGGGAACCGAAGGCGCGGCGCTGCCATTTTTCTCCGCCGACAGCCGCTCGATAGGATTCATCGCCGGCGGAAAACTGAAGAAAGTGGAAGCCACGGGCGGGCCGCCCCAGGAACTCTGCGACGCCACGGGGTTCCAGGGCGGCGACTGGAACGGCGAAGGAACCATCCTGTACGGCTCCCCGCAGGGCTTGATGCGGGTTTCCGCCCAAGGCGGAAAGCCGGAGGCCATTACCAGTCTGGGACAGGAAGAAGCGGGACATTACTGGCCGCGGTTTCTCCCCGATGGCCGGCGGTTTCTGTATACTTCCTGGAGTCAGCAGCCCGGCAAGCGCGGAATCTTCGTGGGAACGTTGGGATCGAAAGAAAAAACCCGGGTCGCGAGTGTGGACTCCAATGTAGGCTACGCCGAGCCGGGCTACCTGGTGTTTCACCGCGCGAGCACGGTCTACGCGCAGCCGTTTGACGCCGGGAAGCTCGTGTTGAAGGGAGAACCGGTCCGTCTGGCGGATGACGTTGGATCGGTGAATGGCCGGGGTAATTTTGCCGCGTCTCCCAACGGCGCGCTGGTCTACTTTCAGGGAGGCGGCGCGGCGGCTGCGGGATCCGGTGTCTCGGAATCCGGCGACTGGCAACTGGCGTGGATCGATCGCGGGGGCAGGCCGGTTGAAGCCGTGGGCCCGCCGGGACCCTATCGCGGAATCGAGGCTTCACCGGATGGAAAGCGGGTGGCAGTTCACCGCCACGAATCCAGCGGCGGCGACATCTGGGTGCTCGAGCCGCGAGGCTCGGTAACGCGCCTCACCTTTGACGCCTCGCACCATAATTCGATGCCGGTCTGGTCGCCCGACGGAAACCGGATCGTCTACAGCTCGCTGCAAAAGGGGAAATGGGGGCTGTACCAGAACCTGTCGAGCGGGTCGGGCAAGGAGGAGGTTCTGTTCGAATCGGAGGCCCTCAAAGCCCCCATGTCGTGGTCGTCGGACGGGAAGCGCATTGTGTTTTGGGTGCAGGACCCCAAAGCGGGAGGCGACCTTTGGGTGCTGCCTCTGGAAGGCGACAAGAAACCAGTTCCGCTGATCGCCACCGCGGCGAACGAGACGCATGGGCAGATTTCTCCCGACGGGAGGTGGATCGCCTACACCTCGAACCTGACGGGACGCAACGAGATCTACGTGCAGCCGTTTCCCTCCGGCACTGGCCGCTGGCAGATCTCGAACCGCGGCGGCGACTGGCCCCGTTGGCGTCGGGATGGCAAGGAGCTGCTCTACCACTCCATTGCCGTAGCCCTGGATGCTCCCGCCGTGGCTAGTTCTTTCACCGGCCCGCTGCTGACCGCCGCGGTGACGGCCAAAGGCGCCACCCTGGAACATGAAAGCCCCAAGGAATTAGTCCGCATGATGGCTCTGAATTTCCCGCACACAGGGGGCGACTACCAGACCTACGCCATCTCCGGCGACGCCCAACGAATCCTCTATCACCAGGTCGCCTTCACGGCCGGCGCCGCCGTGACCAGTGGCGGTCCCAGTCCCGGCTTGGGCTTCATTGTCGCCCTTCACTGGGCGTCCTCGCTGAAGAAGTAAGAAGCCAGAAGCCAGAAGCCAGAGACCTCGCTGCTCACTCCCCAGGATCTGGTGGATACGTTACCCAAGGCGCGGGAACGCGTTTTCGCTCGACGCTATCCGGAGCTTGAGCGGCAGCCGCGAAGCAAGGGACGTTGAGCCAAAAAGAGCGTGCCCGGCTGTTCCTCGACTCAAACGTTCTGACCGCCGGGATTGTCTCGACGTGGGGACTGGACAAAGCTGTTCTCTCGTTGTGCGCCGCCCGGATTTGCCGTCTCGTTCTCGCCGAAGCGGTCCGCGAGGAGGTCGAAGACAACCTTCTGATCCGACTGAGCGGACTCGAACCCTCAGAGGCAAACCTTGTCCTGGACCGCCATGCCCGTTTGATCGCGCTCATGAGGCCGGAGATTGTACCTTACCCGGACGCCACGGAGGTCAAGGCAGGGCGTTATTTGATACGACACGCCGCGGATGTGCCGGTGCTGCTGTCGGCGATGGCGGCGCGTCCCGATTGGTTCCTCACGCACAACACCAGGCACTTCACGCCGGCCGTCGCGCGCCGGACTGGCCTGCGGTTCGACGACACCAGTCGATTTCTTCCGCGCGCTCTCGAAGAGCATCTCGGCCGCTCAGTGACAATTGCCTGTTGGCTTGGCCGGCTGAAAGCCGGCCGCGGCCAGAAACCCGCCCTTGGCGTCCACCCATCCATCCCCGTTGGTGGCGCCGGCGCTGATAAACACGGGTCGCGGGGCGCACAGAGCCACCAGTTGGTGGGCGTCCACGGGCAAATCGTTCCAGTTTCCAGTCGTCCAGCTTGCGGGGCTGAGGCGCGCTGCGTGCCTGGGCCTATGCCGGTCCGCTGAACCTGGTGTCCTCGGCCAGGTACACCTCACCCATCCCGCCCGCGCCGAGCCGGCGCAGGATGCGGTAGTGGGACGGCGTGGTTCCGGGTTCCATCGCCGGGCCGGTTGAACAATGCTTACAAGCCAGTGACTCGGGTTGCAAATGGATTGGCTCTTAAGGTTCGATAAAATGGGGGTTTACTCACTCGGACCTAGCCGGGGTGTAGATGCGCATACCCAGGATTTTTGTCTGGACGACGGTGTCGATCGTCGCGCTTGGCGCGCTGTGGTCGTACACCTACATGCGATCGCACGGGTTCAGCGCAAGAGAGAAGCCGGCGGCGTATGAGACTTTCATTGCGCGGCATCTGCG
>Ga0247727_10004742_pt1 | contig 28491 bp, 24 predicted proteins | sample WisWelCaveWW1625_FD_202498 | JGI IMG/M metagenome (GOLD analysis project Ga0247727, IMG submission 202498) | Biofilm microbial communities from Wishing Well Cave, Virginia, United States - WW16-25 | ecosystem: Environmental > Aquatic > Deep subsurface > Groundwater > Cave microbial mat | place...
CGCGAAAACCGCAAACGGCGGCTCCGAAGAGTTCGCTTCACAAATCACCAACACGGCTCAGCAGAGGTCGGAGAGTCCGATGCACGAGGCAACGTCCTCATGAGCGATATTTCAGCAGCCTGCTAGCAGGCGATTGGAATATCCGCCATTCCGCTTGCTCCCCGATCTGGCGCCTCACGTCTCGTGTATCATCGCCCGCGAGAATCGGAGACCAACCCATGAACGGCGAAAGAGGCCACAGGCCCACCGGCGGAAGGCCGGAATCGAAGATCCGCATGTCCGCGATGCCCGAGGTGTGGGCACTCGTCAAGCCGCGCCGCTGGCTCTTGGCGGGCGGTCTTCTGCTCATGGTCGTCAACCGTCTCTCGGGGCTCGTGCTGCCGGCGTCCACGAAGTTTCTCGTCGACGACGTCATCGGGAAGCGCGACATGGCGCGGCTCGCTCCGCTCGTCGCGGTCGTGCTCGGCGCGACGATCATCCAAGCGGTCACGTCGTTCGGGCTGACGCAGCTTCTGTCGAAGTCGGCGCAGCGTCTGATCACGGAGCTGCGGCGCAAAGTGCAAGCGCATGTCGGCCGGCTCCCGGTCGCGTACTACGATGCGAACAAGACCGGCTCGCTCGTGTCGCGAATCATGTCGGACGTCGAAGGCGTGCGGAACTTGATCGGCACGGGGCTCGTCGAGTTCGCGGGCGGGCTCCTGACCGCGACGGTCGCGCTCGTCGTGCTCATCCGGATCAGCTTTCCGATGACGGCGATCGCGGTGACGGTCGTCGTCGTGTTCAGCGGCGTACTACAACGCGCGTTCACGACGATTCGCCCGATATTCCGTGAGCGCGGCAAGATCAACGCCGAGGTGTCGGGCCGCCTGACCGAATCGCTCGGGGCGGTGCGCGTCGTGAAGGGATATCACGCGGAGGCTCGCGAGGAGGCGGTCTTCGCGCGCGGCGTCGAGCGGCTGCTCGAAAACATCCTCCATACGCTGACCGCGACCTCGATCATGGGCCTCTCGTCAACTTTGCTCATGGGCATCGTCGGCGCTGCCGTCATGTTCGTCGGCGCGCGGCAGGTCCTCTCGGACGCGATGACGCTCGGCGAGTTCTTCACGTACACCGTCTTCCTCGCGTTCCTCGTCGCGCCGATTTTCCAGATCGTGGCGATCGGCACGCAAATCACGGAGGCGCTCGCGGGGCTCGAGCGGACGCGCGAGGTCCTGAGCGAACGCCCCGAAGACGACGATCCGCGCCGCGCGGCCGTTCTCGGCGAGATCCGCGGGGAACTCGCGTTCGACGACGTGAGCTTCGCTTACGAGGCGAACAAGACGGTGCTGCGCGAGGTCTCGTTCCGCGCGGAGCCGGGCACCGTGACGGCGCTCGTCGGGCCCTCCGGCTCGGGCAAGTCGACGATCATCGGGCTCGTCGCCGCGTTTCACGTGCCGAACAGCGGGACGGTACGGATCGACGGCGTGGACCTCTCGACCGTCCGCCTCGATTCGTACCGGTCGAGGCTCGGGATCGTGCTCCAAGACACGTTCCTGTTCGACGGAACGATCCGCGAGAACGTAGCGTTCTCGCGCCCCGATGCCGCGCTCGATGAAGTCCTCGCGGCGTGCCGCGTCGCCCGCGTCGATGAGTTCGCCGAGACGTTTCCGGAAAAGTACGAGACGATCGTCGGCGAGCGCGGCGTCAAACTCTCGGGCGGGCAGAAGCAGCGCGTCTCGATCGCGCGCGCGATCCTCGCCGACCCGCGCATCCTGATCCTCGACGAGGCGACCTCGAGCCTCGACTCGGAGTCCGAGGCGCGGATCCAGGAGGCGCTTTCTCATCTGATGAAGGGACGAACGACGTTCGTGATCGCGCACCGACTCTCAACGATCCGGCGGGCCGACCAGATTCTCGTCGTGGAGGGCGGGCGGATCGTTGAGCGCGGAACGCACGCGACGCTCTACGCGCTCGGGGCGCGCTACTTCGACCTCTACACGCGCCAGCACGGAGTGGAGACGAACCTCTTCCTCTCGCCGGGCGAGGGCGGGGCGGGAGAGGGAGGAGCGGGCGGAGCGGGCGGAAGTGGGGCGGGCGATGAGTCGCGCGAGAAGTCCCGCGCGGAGAGAAGCCCCGGCTTCACCGATGCCGTCCGCATGATCCGCGGCCAGCAGACGTAGGTCCGCGCAAATTTCTTCCGACGGTCCCGCGCTCCCGCGCTCTCGCGACCTTCCGCTGATCGCCCGCTACGGCCCGTCCTCTCGCGTTAGAGCCGCGTTAGGGCATGACGTTGAGCGTGCCCGTCATCGAAGGGTGGATGTCGCAGAAATAGCCGAGCGATCCGGCCGTGTTCATTGGGATCGGCGTGCTCGTGCTTCCGTTCGACAGGTCGCCCGTGTCGAAGCCCCCCCCACCGTTCTGCGTAGCCGTGTGCGTGCTGCCGGCGAGGTTCTTCCAGGACACCGTCTGACCGACCATGACCGTCGCCGGGTTTGGCGAGAACGACATGCTACCGTTGTTCGCGACGATGTTGATCGTCACGTTGCCGCCTCCGGTGCCAGTTCCAGTGCCGGTCCCGGTTCCGGTGCCGGTCCCGGTTCCCGTACCGGTGCCAGTTCCCGTGCCCGTCCCAGTTCCGGTGCCAGTGCCGGTGCCAGTTCCCGTGCCGGTTCCCGTTCCCGTCCCCGTCCCCGTTCCAGTGCCCGTCCCATCACCGGTGTTGCTTGGGTTGTCTTCGTCGCCGCAACCGGTGATCAGTGCGGCCCCGATGAAGAGAAGCAGGAGCACGAGAGATCCCACGACAAGGAGATGTTTCGAGTTCGCGTTCCGCATGAGTCTTCTCACCCTCCCTTTCTACTGAGTTCTCGATCGATAGGTCCAAAAATGCCAAGCGCGCTACGCCGGTCAAGGCGCCAAGCGCACCAGACGCGCCGCGCTCGTCGTCCCGCCGGCGTCGAGCCGAGCCAGATACACGCCCGGCGCGACCGCGGCGCCGCTCGCGTTCCGCCCGTCCCAAATGACGCTGTGATTCCCAGAGGGCACGAAACCGTCGAGGAGAGTCGCCACGAGCCGGCCGCTCACGTCGAAGATCTCGATTCGCGCCCGACTCTCGGCGGCGAGCGAAAACCGAAGCGTCGTCGATGCGCGGAACGGATTCGGTGAGTTCGGCCTCATGGCGGCGGCCCACTCGCGATTCTCGGGCACGCCGACCGGCGCCGAGTACGTCACGTCGAGAAACGGCGCGGACGATCCCATGTACTCGGCCAACGTCGGTGGGCCGCTCGGCGTCGCGGGCGGCGCGTCGCCGTCACGAAAGACGACGTAGTCGGCGGCGGCGCCGCTGCTGACGGACGGAAATTGGAGGCGAAACTGTGTCAGGCCCTGATCGTTGATCGCCGCAAGTCCAGCGCCGGTGATCTCGACGCGCACGGCGTATCCGTTGCTCGCGGCGGACCCGGCGATGTACCCGGCGTCGATCGCGTCGGCGGGGGCCGTCGCGTCCGACACCTCGACTGCATCGCTCCCGAAAGCGCCGCGGACGACGTCCACCGTCGGCGTCCCGAGCGCGCCCGAGGTGAACGGGTTGGCGCCGGTCAGCGAATCGCGCGTCAGGTAGATCGCCGCGCCGCTGATCGTCGATCCGTCCGGGATCGACGCCGTGTCGAACGAGAGGATCCCGGCCGCGATGCGCGTCCCGGTGTCCCCCACGCGGGCGCCGCTCGTTCCGGTGGCCGCGCCGTCCGACCATCCGTCGTTCGCGCCCCCTTGCGAAAAGATCGTCGTCGTGGCGTTGCCGCGGAAGTACGGGAAGAAGAAACTCTCCGTCTCGCCGGTGATCTTGTACTGGTATCCGGGCAAGTTGAGATGGATCGGGTCGGCGTCGATCCCGTTCGGCTTGCGAAAATTGGCGCGGAGCGTCGGCTTGAGCGCGTTCCCCCCGGGGAACGGCGTGAACGCCGGCGGAATCTGGCCCGGGTACGGAAGCGAGAGCGGCGCCGCGACGCCATCGCCGTAAAAGTGGTGCATCGGTCCGATCCCGTGATCGAAGAGCAGACGCGCGTTGCTGTTCACCCAAGCGATCCGGCGTTGCTCGATCCGGATCATCATGTCGTTGAGCTCTTGATCGGTGATCAGGTCGTTCGTCGGATCGCGGCTCAGATCGCGACGCTTCGGGCACGCGTACACAAAGCACCAGAACCCGACGTTGAAGTTCGGGTACTCGTAGCTGGAGATCATCACGCGGATGTTCGGCCGGACCGCCAGCGCCGCGTCGACGATCGCGAACGTGTTGACCTCGATTTGATCGAAGAGCGCTTCCTCCGATCCCGCGACGTCGAGGTCCATGTCCTTGTACCAGCCGCCGCCCGGCTGACCCGCAAGCACGTCGTTGCCCCCGATGCTCAGGACGACCAGGTCGATGGTGGGGTTATTCTGGAGCGCCGTCACCATGTTCGCAATCCATGGGTAGTTGGCGGTGTCGGACCATTGGCGCGCCTCGCTCCCGGAGATCGCGTACTCGGGGCCGGCGTAGCCGGGGCCCGGGTCGCTTCCGAGGGAGAGGCTCAGCGCGCGCCGATCCTCGTTGCCGAACTTGTCGAAGATGGCGTTGTGCGAGCCGTCGTCCCACATGTACTGGGCCCAGCTATCGCCGACGAGCAAGACGCGCGGCGACGCGAACTGGGGCGGGACGGTGCTCTGAATGACGTTGGCGTTGGGATCGACGCCGGAGGTGTCTTGAAGCGCGCGAAAGTCTTGCGCCACGGCGGGGCGGCTGCCGAGCGCGGCCGGAAGAAGTATGGCGACGGCTATGACTAGAGCGCGGGAACGGATCGTCATGGTTGGCTGGCGAGGATAGCACGGATCCGGAATGCGAGTCCGCGCGTCCCATGTCCGCTGCGCGGCTCGAGCTGCGGCGCCGTTCAAGCCGCGGCGGCGTTCAAGCCGCGACCCCGCGCCGACGATATGCCGAGTGCAAGGAACACGTCGAGGAGAACGCGCATGTCGCAGAAGACGCAACCGCTCCGACCCGCGTCGGGTCCGGTGACGGCGGAGAGTTCGCAAGACGCGATCCTCCAGCGGATCGGGGAGCTTCCCCCTGCGCCCGTCGTCGTCGTCAAGCTGATCACCCTCGCGGAGGATCCGCGCGTCATGATCAACCGGCTCGTCGAGGTCGTTCGGTACGACCAGGCGCTCACCGCCAGGCTCCTGCGGCTCTGCAGCTCGTCGTTCATGGGGCTACGCGAACCGGTCGAGGATCTCCGCGAGGCGATCTGGTACTTGGGGACGACCACGGTCCGCAAAGTCGCGCTCCTTTCTCAGAGGACCTACTTGCTGCACGCGGTGCCCGAGGCGGAGCGCGAGTTGCAGAAGTCGCTCTGGGAACACGCGGCGGCCGTCGCGCTCGCCTCCCAGCGGCTCGCCGAGAAGGTCGGAGGAGTCGCGCCGGGCGCGGCGTTCACCGCGGGCGTCTTTCACGATCTCGGCATGTTCGCGCTCCACGAGTACGTCGACGAGGATTCCGAGCCGAGTCTCGAGCCGGCGGACGACTCCCTCTCTCACGCGGAGATCGGCGCGCGGATCGCGCAGCATTGGGATCTACCCGGCTACGTCGTCCAGGCGATCCGGTACCACCATGCACCGAGTCTGGCCGGGGAGTTCCGACGAATCGCATCCGTCATCCACGTCGCGGACATCGTCGCGAGGCGCGCCGGACTCGGCGTGCTCCCCGTCGGCGAAATCGAACCGGCCTTGGAGTCCGGGACATTGGACGCTCTCTCCCTCGCCCAGGGCGACGTTCAGGAGCTCGTCCTCGCGCTACCCGGCGACCTTCTCGTCGCCAAGAAGATGCTGAGCCTCAGCGGCGGCTAGCTGATACTCTGCGCCCGGACCCATGCCGCGGGCGCGACTCGACTGAAGGCGCCGGCTCTCAGCCCGGCCGAGAACCTCCCCACGAAGCGAATTCTCCTCGCGATCTTGGCGATCGCAGCGGCGCTGCGCTTCTACGACCTCGCCGCGGAGAGCATCTGGCTCGACGAGGCGATCACGGCCTCCCGCGTGCAGAAGCCCTATCTCGAGATGCTGAACGATTGGGACAGCCGGCGACAGGCGCCTCTGTACTACGTCGTCGAGAAAACGTGGTGCGATGTTTTCGGGACCGGAGAAGCGGCGCTCCGATTCCCGTCCGCGGTGTTCGGCGTCCTCGGCGTGTTGGCGGTATACGGCCTCGGATGCGAGCTGTTCTCGCAGCGTACGGCCCTCGCCGGCGCGCTCCTCATCGCGATTAGCCCGTTTGCGATCCGGTACTCGCAGGAGGCGCGACCCTACGCGCTGTTCTTTCTTCTTGCGACGGCCTCCATGACTTCCGTTTGCCGACTGGCCCGAGATCCGACGCGGGGGAACCTTGTCCGGCACGTTGCGTTCGCGGCGGGAGGCGTCAACACGCACCCGTTCGGGCCAATCCTCCTGGGATTGCACGCCGCGATCGGTTGGATTCTCCGAGGCCCGCACAGGACGGATCGCGCAAGTCGGTCCGCGAAGGCACTGCGCATCGGCCTCGCCTCGACAGCGGCAATTTGCGTCCCGACGCTCGTCCTGCTCGGGCAGAGTTACGCGGGCAAACTCCGTGGGCAAAACTACGCCGGATGGATTCCGAAGCCCGCGCTCATCGAGCCGCTGGACATTGTTGTTGGATACTTCGAGAGCCGCCTGATGGGAGGCCTTGCCTGTCTGTTGATCGTGGGTGTCATTTGTGTCCGATTGCGGGGCGCGACGCGCGCCAGGAGTTCCGTCGCCGTTCTTATCGCAGTCATCGTGAGCTTCATCTTCGTCCCGTGGATCGTGTCGATGATCCGCGCGCCGATTCTCATCCCCCGGTACACGATCCCGGCGCTCGGCGCGGTCGTCCTGCTTGTCGCGTGGGCCTTGACGGAGCTTCCGCGCAGGGCCCAGGTCTTGGCGATCGTCGCGTTGCTCGTCCTGACAGGCCGCGCGTTGGTCCCGTACTACACGGCCACGGACAAAGACCCGTGGCGCGCGACCGGTCTCTGGCTAACGGACCGCGTGCGGCCCGGCGACGTCGTGATTACGCCGGAGATTCTGAGGCTTCCTCTTGCCTACTACTTCAAACCCGAGCTGGGCGTTGAAGTCGTGTCGCCGTCGGACACGACGGACTTAGGGCCGATCTTCCGGACCGCAAGCCACGCGTGGCTGATCCAGTCGGATCGGACACCGGAGTCGGTCCTCGACCGGATTCGGCGCGACCTCGGCGAACGATTCAAGCCGGGAGCCACTTACGTCGTCAACGACAACCTCCGGCTCAATCCGCGCACGCCCTTCCGACTCAAGATTTCGATCACGCCGTTCGATCAGCGCTGATTGGGGCGCGGGGAGACGGTTCGCGCCGATTCGCGCGGATTCGCACCGCTTCGCCCTGGCGCGCCGACTCTCCGCGGTGTTACCTTGCGGCCCGTGCTCGATCCACTCGCCGCCGCATCGCCGACTCCCGTACCACCGACTCGCGCGTCAGACGACCCGCAACACGTGCTCGAGTCTGTGTTCGGCTTCCGCGCCTTCCGCCCCGGCCAGCGAGAGATCATCGACGCTGTGCTCGCGGGGCGCGATTGCATCGGGGTCATGCCGACCGGCGCGGGCAAGTCGCTCACGTTTCAGTTGCCCGCGAAGATCCTCCACGGCGCGGTGCTGGTCATCTCGCCGCTCATTTCCCTCATGAAGGATCAGGTCGATGCGCTCGCGCGGTTCGGGTTCCGCGCTACGGTCATCAACTCGTCGGTCGCTTGGGACGAGCGGGAGCGGCGGATTGCGGCGCTCCGGCGCGGCGAGCTCGAGATCGTCTACGTCGCGCCGGAGGGGCTGGAGGGCTCGCTCCGCGGTCTGATCGCCGGCTGTCGCGTCAGCCTCGTCGTCGTCGACGAGGCGCACTGCATCAGCCACTGGGGGCACGACTTTCGGCCCGCGTACCGGCGCCTCTCCGGGCTCAAGCGCGAGCTCGGCGACATCCCCGTGCTCGCGCTCACGGCCACCGCGACGCGCCGCGTAGCCGCCGACATCATCAGCGAGCTCGGGATGTCGGGGCCCGCGGGGTTCAAAGGCTCGTTCTTCCGGCCGAATCTCGTGATCACGGCGCAGAGGAAGGGTGCCGGCCGGAACACGCGCGCCGACATACTCGGCGTCGTCGGGCGGCACCGCGGCGAGAGCGGAATCGTGTACTGCCTGAGCCGGCGGTCGGTGGATGCGACGGCGGATTGGCTCCGCGCGCAGGGCGTGCGCGCCGCGCCGTACCACGCCGGGCTCTCCGACGCCGAGCGCGCGCGCAACCAGGAGGAGTTCGCCCGCGACGACCTCGACGTCATCGTCGCGACCGTCGCGTTCGGCATGGGGATCGACAAGAGCAATGTGCGGTTCGTCGTGCATCGCGACATGCCGAAGAGCGTCGAGGCGTGGTACCAGGAGATCGGGCGCGCGGGGCGCGACGGACTCCCGAGCGACTGCGTCCTCTTGTACTCGTGGGCCGACGTGATGGCGTACGACGGATTCCTCTCCAACGTCGAGGACGATGGACTCCGCGCCGAAACGCGACGCAAGACCGTCGAGCTGTTCCGGCTCGTCGACGGAGGCGGCTGCCGGCATCGCGCGCTCGTCGGCCACTTCGAGGAGACGATCGAGCGGTGCGGGAGTTCGTGCGACGCGTGCCGCGGCGTCGGGATCGAGGCGATCGTCGCGGTGACGGCGCCGATGCGGCGGAGCGGGCGGGCGAGCGGTGCGGCGGCGGGCGGGGCGCGCGGTGCGGCGCGCGGCGACGTGCGCGGCGCGGCGCGCGGCGACGTGCGCGGCGCGGCGCTCGGCGCCGCCAGCGCGCCGCCCGAAGAGCGAGCGCTGTTCGATCGGCTCCGCGTCGTTCGCAAACGCCTCGCCGACGCGGAGGGCGTCCCCGCGTACATCGTCTTCAGCGACGCCGTGCTCCGTCAGATGGCGCAGTCGGCGCCACAGACGCGCCAGGCTCTTCTCGCGCTCTCGGGCGTTGGGCCCGTCAAGCTCGAGCGGTACGGAGAGGTGTTCCTGGAAGCCTTGCGCGACGCGTAGCGCCGCGTCCGCTCCGCGCGGCGCCCGCTACTGCGAGCGATAGTTCTCGAACGTCAGCTCGACGCCGAGATCCTTCGCCTTCAAGATCCCGATCACGGACTGAAGATCCTCGCGCGACGGCGAGGAGATCCGCACGGTGTCGCCCTGGATCGCGGCCTGCACCTTCTTGAGGCCCGCGTCCTTGACGATCTTCGCGATCTCGCGCGCGGCCTCCGGCGTGAGCCCTTGCTGGATGGCCATCTCCTGTCGCGCGGTCGCGCCGGACGCCGGTTCGATTTTCCCCGCGTGGAAGTTTCGGAGAGGAACGTTTCGCTTGATCAGCTTCGACTGCAGGACGTCCCAGATCGCTTTCAGCTTGTACTCGTCGGGCCCCCCGAGGACAACTTTCTTGTCGGTCTTGTTCAGTTCGATCGACACCGAGAGCCCCTTGAAGTCGTACCGCTGGGTCAGTTCCTTCTCGGCCTGCTGGACTGCGTTCTGGACCTCGTTGAAGTCGACGCCGGTCGTCACATCGAAGGAATTCGACTTCGCCATGTCGGGGACGAGGGTCGCGCGATCGCGGCGCTACGAGAGGAGCGGGCGCACCACCAGCGCCCCGCCGACGCCGAGCGCGGCGCCCGCGAGCACATCCGTGAGGTGGTGCGCGCCGAGCGTCACGCGCGACGCCGCGACGAGCACCGCGGCGGGCACCACCATCGGCAGAATCCACGGGTACGCGAACGCGAGCGTCGAGGCCAGCGCGGTTGCGGTGGCGGAGTGGCCGGACGGGAACGAGAACGGATCGGGAACGCTGATCCGCGCGAGCGGCCGGCCGGCGCGATCACACGGCCGGCGACGAGCGACGAGGCGCTTGAGCGCCTGGACCGCGATCTGCGTGACGCCGTTCGCGGCGAGGAGCGCGATCCCGACTTCGCGCTCGCCGCGGCCGAAAATCGTGAGCGCGAGCCCAGAGAAGATCGTCGTGCGCGCGCCGCCGAGGTGCGTCACGTAGCGCATGATCGGGTTCACGCCGGAACGGAACCGTCCGCTCCCCTCGGATGCGGTGCGGGCCGCGTCGTCGTGATGCAGGTCTCGTGGTGTCATCCGGTCTCCCATCATCGGCGTCTGCTCGTCGTCTGTTGAGCCTCGCATTATGCGCGCCGCCCTACCACCCGCGTCAAGGAGCAAAGGCGGCGATTTCGCCGGGATCACGGCCGGTTCTTCCAGACCGAGACGATCGCGCGGTTCGTCGTGATGACCACGTCGGCGGAGAGGCGCTCGATGCCGACGCGGCGCGCGGCGCGGTACCCCTCGACGCCCACGGCGACCGCGTAGTCGCCCGGCGGGATCGGCGCCGACACCGGGAGCCAGACGTCGTCTCGGACGATCTGGCTCGGATCCCATCGGGTGGGCGGGAACAGGTTGTAGCAGAGCGGGTGATCCGCGGATGCGAGCGCCGTTCCTTTCGTGTCGATGATCTCGACCTTCACGAGGTACTGGCCCGGCACGGGCGCGCGGAGCCGCCAGAGGAGGCCGACGCGGATTCCTTCGCCCTCGTCGGTCATCGCCGGCACGACGCTCGCGCTCAACAGTTCGAGCGCGCCGTCCACGAGGAGCTTCGGCTCCCGGAATCCGGGCGGCGGCGACGGCAAGATCTCGAAGAGTTGCGGCTCTCCGACGAACGGCCGCGGGGGCATGACGAACGCATCGTCCTTTCCGCCGCGTGCCGCTCCGCCGGCGGCCGCTCCGCCGCCGGCCTCGCGCCCCGCGCCCTTCGCGGCCGGCGCCGAGCCGTTCCGGGTGAGAAGCGTGATCGATCCCTCCGCATGCAGAACGCTCCACGAACCGTCGGCAAAGGCGCGCGCGAGGTTTTGGTCCAGCCGGCCGCTGTCGTAGGTCCGGAACGTGAGGTCGTCGGTCCAGTCGGTCAGCGCGTATCGCGTGTCGCTCGGAAGCCGGAAAGCAAACTTGCGCTTAAGAAGGTGGCCGCGCCCGACGTCATGGAGCGGATAGATGTGGAAGCGGTTCACCAGGTGAGGAAGCACGTCGAAACTCGCCACGGTCGCCGCATCCGGAGGGATCATCGCGAGGAGACGCTTCCGGAGCGGGTCCGGGGGCTTCTCACCCATGTGGAGGATGTCCCTCACGAGGAAGAACTGGCAGCCGAGCGCGATGTTGCCCGCGACGACGGCGGCGATGAGCGCGCCCCCGAGGAGAATCGCGCCGAGTCGTCCCGGAACGATTCGGCGAACGCGGGCGAGACCGACGACCGCGGCGATGAAGAGAAACGGGATCATCTCCGCGGCATAGTGCGAGCGGATCGAAGTCTCGTTCGCCCGACTCGAGAGGAAGTGCTGCGCGAAGAACGGCGCCGCGGGAAGGAGCCAATTCACCCCGATCAGCGGGAGAAGCGCGAGCGGGAGGAAAAGCTGCGCGAGCCAGAGGCCCTTCCGCGGCTCGTACACGTTCGCGAACGCCCCGACAGGGTCGCGCGCAAAGTTGATCAGGAGGTCGGGGACAGAGCGGCCGAGCTCCGGGTAGAAGTTCGGTAGCGCCGGAGACGTGGGGAGCGCGACGCTGGCCTTGCTCAAGAAAAGAGGGGGGAAGATCTGGAGCCCCAGGTAGAAGTAGACGAGGCATCCGATCGTGAGAGGGAGACCGCGCGCCAGGTCGCGTCGATGGACCGCGAGCAACGCGCCGTAGGCTGCCCCGAATAGCGGAAAGTTTTCCTGCACGAGCGCGACCGCCACGAGGAGCGCGACGAGCAGGTTGCGACGATCCGTTTCGTAGGCGTCGTGTGCCCAGAAGAGAAGCGGCACGATCAAAGACGGCATGTGGAACTCGGAGAAGTTCACGTACCCGAGCGCAGGGTAGATGAGGTACGCGCCGACCACCACAACGCCGAGGTCGCTTCCGAGCCGCCGCTCCGCGATCCGGTACAAGGGGAACGCGCCCGCGGCGAGCGCGAGCGTCTGCACGGACAGCAAGAAGAGCGGGCTCGGGAAGATGGCGTAGAACGGCGCGAGGAGGAACGTCGCCCAGTGGAGGTGGTTTCCGAGAAAAGAGATGCCGAGGATCGAATTGTGCGTCGAACCGCGGAGGAGCATCCAGAGTGCCTGCGCGTTCAGCGCGAGGTCCTCGTCGCGGAAGGCGAACCGGTCGAATCGCGCTTTCGATGCGACGAGGAAGACGAGCGCGTACAGCCCGGCGAGCGCGGCGACGAGCGCGAGCGGCCCGCCCGGGACGCCTCGGCGGGGCGTTCGTCGCTCACGCCGTCCGATCACCGCCATTCGATGCTCTCCCCGGCGGAATCCGAGCGGCGTTACTCGAGCCCCAATAGCCAGGTCGTCGCCGCCTGCTCGGTCGTAAAGACGTCGGCCACAAGGCCCGCGCTGTGGGCGACGACAACGCCGTACTTGTTGGGGTCGATCATGCGTCTCTCGGCGACCATGGCGACACAGACCAACCCCTGCGCCGCGGTGGCCCACTCGTTGACGAAGAGATAGCGCCGGCCGAGGCCCGGCGGCTCGAACCCGGTGAGGCCGGAGATGTCCACCAGGAGTTTCCTGGTGCCCTGCTCACGCGCGGAGACGATCGCCGCGGTCACCATCGCAATCGCGCCGTCGAGCGACGTCGGGCCGGACGCACGAAAAACTGTGTAGCCGTCCCGCTGTTCGAGATGAACGGGAGAGTCCATTGCGATGCGCCGAGCGCCTCACTATGTCCGATTGAATTGCGTTCGAGAGTCCGATTGTGCGGACCGGCTGGCAGTGTAACACTGCCAGCCTCCCAGGCCAGAGTGCGATGCGCCGCGGGGAGATTTCCGTTGAGCTGATTCCGGACGAGATTGCGCGTTACGGCTAGGTATTGTCCCGGCCACACAGACGAAGGAGGTTCATCGTGACCCGCCACAGGCAACTCCGAGTCCTCTCGATCGCAACTCTTGTTCTCGCACTCGTTCTGCTCGCTTCCGCCGCGCAAGCCGGCCTGAAAGACCGCCTCAAGAAAAAGGTAGAAGACAAGGCGGGCCAGAAGACCGATCAGGCGGCGGACAAGGCGCTCGGTGGGGCCGGGGATGCGGCCGGCGGCGAGGGGAACGACGCCGGCGAGGGATCCGGAACCGAGACGTCCGACGGAGAATCGGGCTCGGACGCAAAAGTTTCGGAGGTCTCGACGAAGTTCGACTTCGTTCCCGGCGACAAGGTCCTCTTCATGGACGATTTCACGCAGGACGAGCTGGGCGAGTTTCCGGCGAAGTGGAAGCTCGTCTCCGGAACGCACGAAGTCGCCGAGATGAAGGGCGGGCGATGGCTGCGGTGCGTGAGTAACAACGGGAGCGTCCGGATGAAACTCCCTGCCATGAGCGCGCTACCGGAGTTCTGGACTCTCGAGTTCGACTTCTACGGCGTCAACATGGGCGGCGCTATCGGGCTCACGGTCGACGGCGTCTCGCAGACTGAAAAGGTCGTCTGGGAGGCCCGCTTTCCGTATTCCGGGAACCATCTCAATTTCTGGACAGGCGACATCAACTCGATGACGCCGCTCGAGAACGGGCCAATCGAGGGCCGACACCACGTGATGTTCATGGCGCGCGGCCGAGCGATCAAGACCTACCTGGACCGGCAGCGGATGGCGAGCGTGCCCGAGATCTCCTCGGCCGATGGTGTTCCCACCAACTTCGAGTTCCTGCTGGCTTCGGCCGGGAAACCGATGATCTCGAACGTCCGCTTCGCCGAGGGCTGCAGGCCCGCGAAGGACCTCCTCGCGGAAGGGAAGCTCGTGACGTACGGCATTCACTTCGCGAGCGGCTCGGACGTCGTGCAGCCCGAGTCCGCGCCGGTCCTGCGCCAGATCGCTTCGTATCTCGAGGCGAACGCCGCGGTGAAGCTCCAGATCACCGGACACACCGACAACACGGGAACGGCGGCGGGCAACCTCGACCTCTCGAAGCGGCGCGCCGCATCGGTCGCGAATGTCCTGTCGGGTGAGTTCAAGATCGCAGCCGACCGGTTCACGACCGACGGGAAGGGCGACACGCAAACGGTCGCGAGCAATGCGAACGCCGAGGGCCGCGCAATGAACCGTCGCGTGGAGTTCACGAAGCTTTAGCTGCTGCTATCGAAGCGCGAGAGCGGAATCGCACGCGGCGTGCGCGCGTGCGATCCGCTCCGCGTCCGCAGACGAAAGCTGGTCCCCTCCTCCGGCGACGAAGCGGGCAAACACCGCGCGGGCTCGATCGAGCCACGCGCGCGCCGCGACCCAGCGCGCGCGGCTCGTCGCGCCGCCACGCTCTTCACGGGCGCGGTTGATCTCGACGAAGCCGAGCCCGAGGTACGCATCGTGAAGTTGTAGCAGGAAGCGCGCGTCGGTCGAGTCTTCGCGCAGCCACGACTCGAAGTTCGCCGCTGCCCTGCGCAGTAGGCCTTCGGCGTCAGCCGTCTCCCCCGCCATCGCGCGCAGCATCCCTTCCCCCGATTCGCCGATCGCGACGGTCACGAGAAGGTCCTGGTTCCCTGGGTCGCTCTCCGCCATCTCGCGGAGCATCTCTGTGGCGCGTTGGGCATTCGCAATCGCGGAATCCGACCGGTCGACGCTGAGGGAGTAGATCCGGGCGAGGTCGAAGAACCCAGACCCCACGTGCCGCTTCGCATCGACGTCCGACGGGTCTTCGCGAAGCAAGCCCTCGTGGATCGCGATCGTACGGCGAGTCACCGCGATCGCCGAATCGGCCATCCCCGGGACGAGCAACAGGCCCTCGACGAGCGTCCCCGCGCAGTGAGCGAGGAAGCGCCGATGCGCTGGCACGTCCGGTTCGCGCCGCGCGTTCTCTTCGCACGCCCGTATCGCCTCGCTCACGACGGTAAGCCCCTCCGTCACCCGGTCGTTGTTCATCAACGCGAGCCCGACGTTGTTGAGCCGCTTCGGGAGGTCGGCCCGGTAGGAGGACGAGTCGGGGAAGAGCTCGATTAGCCTCCGCGCGCAGGCCAGCGCGCGCTCGAGCATCGACAAGGCTTCCGGCTCTCGCGCGTGCTCGAGATCGAAGAGACCGATGCGCGTCGAAATCTGCAAGACGCCGTGAATCGCGCGTGGATGGTTCGGGTACTCTTGGAGGAGCGATTCGCGGATCCCCTGCGATTTCTTGAAGCTTTCGTACGCTTCGTCGGCCTTTCCGACGTTCGCCTGCCACACCTGGCCCTGCAACAAACCGAGTCGCGCGTACGCGTCGCCGAGACCGAAACGCACCGCGGAATCCGGGCCCGCGTCCGCGGCGAGCCGGTCGAGATACTCGGTCGCTTTCGCGACGACCATCTCGCGGATGGGCGTCGTTCCGGGGACAGCGGCGAGCGAATCGTGAACGTCGAACAGGAGCGCGTTCGCCATCGACTGGATCTCGCGGAGCCGGCGCTCCGCGGCGGCGCGCTCGCGCTGCGCGATCGCGGCCTGCCAGGAGGTCGCGACGAGCCCAGCGACGAGCGTGAGTATCGCGAGCACCCCCGCCCCGACCGCGAGCCGGTTTCGGCGGACGAACTTTCCGGTGCGGTACGACCAGGTCGCCGCGAGTGCGGAGACCGGGCGGCCATCGAGGAAAGCCCGGATGTCCTCGGCGACGTGAGCGACGGAGACGTAGCGACGCGTCGGCTCCTTGTTGATCGCCTTCAGGACGATGTTGTCGAGGTCGCCCGAGAGCCGCCGGCGAAGCGCCTCGACGCTCCCCGACGGGGGCGCGGGAAGCGTGGTGCGATGCGCGCCCGCCGACGCCGCGACGGTCTCGCTGCGCGCCTCCTCCTTCGCGACGCTCGCGCGCACCGTCCCCGCGACGGCGGTGCTCGGCCGCGGCGGGTCGCTCTCGAGAACGCTGCGGATCAGGTCGTGCGTCCCGCCGGCGCGCGTCGGGTAGGGTCGCGCGCCCGTCACGAGCTCGTACAACAAGACCCCGAGCGAGTAGATGTCCGACGCGGTCGTCGCCGCCTCGCCGCGAAGCTGCTCCGGGCTCGCGTACTCGGGCGTGAGCGGAAGCGCGACGGTGCGGAGGTCTTGCGCCTCCGGATCCGAATCCGGCGAGAGAATCTTCGCGACCCCGAAATCGAGAAGCCGCGGCGTGCCGTCCTCCGTCACGAGGATGTTCCCCGGCTTGATGTCGCGGTGAAGGACGAGCCGTTGGTGCGCCGCCTGCACGCTCGCGCAGATCGAGAGGAAGAGGCGGAGCCGCTCGACGAGTGCGACCGATTTCTCGGTGCACCACTCGTAGAGCGATCGTCCCTCGACGTGCTCCATCACGAGCCACGGGAGGCCGTCGGGCGTCGTGCCGCCGTCGAGGAGCCGCGCGATCCCCGGATGGTCGAGCGAGGCGAGGATCTGCCGCTCGCGGCGGAAGCGGCGGATCATCTCCTCGCTCGCGAGGCCGTGGCGGATCAGCTTGAGAGCGCCGCGCTGACGGAACCCGCCCTCCTCTCGCTCGGCGAGATAGACTGTCCCCATCCCACCCTCGCCGATCGATCGCACGACGCGCCACGGCCCGAGGACGCGGCCCTCGAGGGGCTGCGCTTCGGGGAGCGGAACGCGCGCGATTGCGAGGGACGCCGCGCCCGGCTCGAGGAACTCGCCCGCAGCGCGGTGGCTTTCGAGGAGCGAGCGAACCTCCGCCTCGAGCGCGGAGTCGCCGGCGCACGCCTCCGCGAGGATCGCGTCGAGCCGGCTCGCCGGTTGATCGAGCGCCGATGCGAAGATCTCGCCGACGCGGCGCCAGCGGGCGTCGGAGTCCGGCTGTTCGGTCACGCGCCGGAGCCCCGGAGCTCGCGGAACAACCACGCGCGGGCGAGCGTCCAGTCGCGTTTCACCGTGGCGGGCGAGACGCCGATCACCTCGGCCGCCTCGTCGATCGAGAGGCCGCCGAAGAAGCGCATCTCGACGACACGCGCTTGCCGCGGCTCGAGCTTCGCGAGGTCCTCGAGGGCCGTGTCGAGTTCCTGGATCTCGACCTCGCGCGAATCGGCCGCGACGTCGTGATCGTCGAGCGAGACGCGCGGGACGTCGCCGCCTCGCTTCAGCGCGCCGCGGCGCCGCGCGTGATCGGCGAGGATCCGCCGCATCGCCTGCGCCGCGAGCCCCATGAAGTGCGCGCGGTTCTGCCACGTGACGGAGCGTTGGTCGATCAGCCGGAGGTACGCCTCGTGCGCGAGCGCCGTAGGCTGGAGCGTGTGTCCCTCGCGCTCGTTGCGGAGATACGATCCGGCGAGGCGCCGCATCTCGTCGTACACGAGGGGAAGGAGCGCCTCGAGCGCGGAGCCGTCGCCTTCGCGCCAGCGAAGGAACGTGCGCGTGACCTCGGACGGCGTCGGCATGCGGCCAGCGTACCGCTTCGGCGCCGCCGGTCACACCCCGGGCACCGGCGGGGTTCTAGACTTCGAACACGAGACTACAACAGGTGACGCTGCCTTCGGCCTTCGCGATCTCGGAGACGTCGATGGAAACGACGCGGATGCCGCGACGCACGAGCGTCTCCAGCGTTCGCTCGAACGCCGCGGGGAATACGACTGCGTCGCCGATCAGGAGCGCGTTCGCCGCGAACGGCTCCGCCGGGTCGACCTCGATCAGCTCGATTCCCGGACAATGGCCGGGGTCGACCCACCCGCGATTGACGAGAAACCGGTCGGGGCCGACCTGCGTGACCGCAGACTTGAGGTGAAGACACTCGCTGACGCGCGCGGTCGTGACCGTGTACCCGCGCGGCGCGAGGATGTCGCGAAGCTGCTCGAATCCGCTCGCGTTCGTCCGGCTCGACAGCCCGACGTAAACGCTCCGGCCGACGGCCAACACGTCTCCGCCCTCGAGCGTGCCGGGCGCCTCGATGAACGCGAGCTCGCGGTGGCGGCGGAGCGCCGGCACGACGGCCGCGGTCTCCGCGCGGCGCGACGCGGCGCCGGGCCGTGCGATCACCGCCACATCGTCGAGCACGACCGCCGTGTCCTCGACGAACACGGAATCCGGCAGGTCGGGCTCCTCGGGAAGACTCCTAACGTCGCATCCCAGTTCCGCGAGAATCCTCTCGTACTCTCGGTGTTGCGCGGCGGCCGCGCCCGCGTCGATCGCCGCGCGACCCACGTGCGTCAGCTCGCATCGGCCGATGGAGGCGCTCACCGGCCGCGTGATCGCGATGCGCACGTTACCCGCCGCGCCTCAACCGATCCCGTCGCCGCCGGAGAGATGGCACATGGGCACAAGGTATCAAACCCGAGGCGTCGGCGGCAGCGTGTCTTCTCGCAGGACGCGCCCCGCCTCGCGTCGCGGATCGCGACGAGCAAGCCCGTCGGAGGCGGGCCGGGTGAATCTTCTGCCCGGCACGGCGGCCGTAGGGTAGACTGCCGCGCGTCCTTGGTATCGCGTCCGCTTGGAGCCTCGTCGGGAATGAAGAGAGCGCTGATGGGTGCAATCGGACGGGCGAGTTCGCGCGCGTGAAGGGGCTCTGGCTGCGGAAGACCGGGCGCTACAAGGGCCGCCGCGTCCATTCGTCGCCGGGGACGCAGGAAGCCGCGATCCAGCTCTTGCTCCGGCACGCGCTTCCGCGAGCGTCCGTGCTCGACCTCGCGTCGGGAGGCGGCGCGATGGTCGCGCGACTGCGCGACGCCGGGTTCAGCGACCTCCACGAAGTCGTGCGCGACCCGAAAGTCTTCGGCGAGGGTGCGGCCGACACGCTGGCGCCGGCGGCCGATCCTCGGGACCGAGCGGCCGCCCCTCAAGACGCGGCGTCGATCCCCGCTCTCGATTTCAGCGGGAACTTCGCAGATCACTTCTCACGCCGCTTCGGGCTCGTGGTCGCTAGCGAGGTGATCGAGCACCTCGAGTCGCCGCGCGATTTTCTCAAGCAGGCGGGCCGCCTGTTGGAGACGGATGGGCTCCTTCTCCTCACGACCCCCAACGTGTCCAACTGGGTTGGTCGCGTCCGGTTCTTCCTCTTCGGCGAGCTGCGGTGGTTCGACGAGCGGATGTACCGCCAGGCGCGCCACATCTCGCCGCTCACCGATTTCCGGATGCGCGCGTTGCTGGCGGAAACCGGGTTCGAGCTGGTCGCGTCCACGTCGGCGGGCTATTTCTACGGCCCGTTGCGCACGCTGCTCACGGCGCCGATCGCCCTGCCGTTCGTCGCGTGCTTCGGCCGTCGCGGATGGGGTGACTGCAACGTCTACCTGGCGAGGACGAGCGTTCGCACGTCGCGGCTGCCCGGAGTCGTGAGCTCCACCGAGTAAAACCCCGACGCGGCGGCGGCCGTGACACCCGGACTCGACGAGCGGCGGCTCTACCGCATCATCGTCAGGCGCTTCGTCGCAGAAACCCCTGCGTCGCTCTCGAGGCGGACGAGATAGTTCCCCGCGCCGACCGGCAACCCGTTCCCATCGCGACCGTCCCACGCCAGCGACTTGATTCCGCCGGCGAACAGACCCGACGCGAGGCGCCTGACGACGCGTCCAGTCATGTCGTAGATCGAGACGTCGATCGATCCCGCGCTCGGCAGCCGGCAGAGGATGCGCGCCCCACCCACCGAAGCCGGGTTCGGAATGACGCCGAGGACCTCTTTTTCGCCGAGCAGCACTGCGGCCACAGCCGTCAATGGATTCTGGATCGTGAACTTCTGGTCGCTCGCGTCGGCCGCGTTGTTCGTGGCCGCATCGAACGCGGTGGCTCGCACTCGGCCATCCGTCGTCGGCGTGTTCGGCACAACCCACGCGTAGGATCCCGTGTTGGCGATCCCCGACGCGATCGCGAACGGATAGGTCGCACCGTCGTCGGTCGAGTAGTCGAGATTGACGCTCGTCACGCCGACGTTGTCGGACGCGGTCCAGGTGACGTTCTCGGTGTTGCCGATCGTCCAGACCTCTCCGCCGTTCGGGCTGGTCGCGACGACGTTGTCGGGCGGCGCGATGTCAACGAACAGCGCCGTGATCGTCCTGTTCCCGTCCATGAGGGCCGTGAGAGGATTCGTCGAACCGCTGGCGTCTCCGGTCCACTGATCGAACGCGAACCCGGCGCCGGCCGTTGCCGTGAGCTGCACTGTGCTCCCGCACGCGTAACTCGGCTGATCGGGCACGGCGGACACCGTCCCGCTCCCGACGACTTGGGTCGTCAGCGTGTAATCGAAGATCGCGAAGCTCGCCGCGATCGTGTGGTTCGCCAGAACGTTCGAAAACGTGTGGCTCGTCACCGCGCCGACGGAGCTTCCGTCGACCAGCACGTCCGCCACTTGGTAACAACTGTCGGGCGTGATCGTGAAGAGCTGGCTCGCGGCGCAGTCCACGGGCACAGCGCCGCTCGGGGCGATCGATCCGCCCGCGCCCGCCGACGCCGTGATCGTGTACGACTCGAGCGTGAACGACGCGGCGATCGTGTGGTTGGCGGTGACGTTGTTGAACGCGTAGTTCGCGACCGCGCCGACCGACGAGCCATCGACGAGCACGTCCGCGATCGTGTGGCACGAATCCGGCGTAATCGTGAACGATTGGCTCCCCGCGCACGGCACCGGGATCGCCCCGCTCGGCGAGCTCGACCCGCCCGCGCCCGCCGACGCCGTGATCGTGTACGAGTTGATCGCGAACGACGCGACGATCGTGTGGTTGGCGGTGACGCTGTTGAACGCGAAGTTCGCGACGGCGCCGACCGACGAGCCGTCGACGACCACATCCGCGATCGTGTGGCACGAATCGGGCGTGATCGTGAACGACTGGCTTCCGCCGCAGCTCACCAAGACCGCCCCGCTCGGCGAGATCGACCCGCCCGCGCCCGCCGACGCCGTGATCGTGAAGTTCGTTGCCGACTCATCGGTGAGGATCGTTCCGGTGGCGCTGCTCGGCGAGCCGATCGAGCCGTTGGTTGCCGAGGTCAGGTTCACGCTGAACGTTTCGTTGCTCTCGCAGTTCGTGTCTCCCACCACGTTCACCGTGATGGTGCCGGTTGCATCGCCGGCGGCGACTACGATCGACGAAGTTGCCGCCTGATAGTCGTTGTCGGCGACTGTCGCCGTGCCGTTCGCGGTTTGGTAGTTGACCGTCACCGGGAGGCTGTAGCAGGTGGACAGCTGGACGGTGAAGTTGAACGGAGTCAGTCCACCGTTCCCCTCGTTGAGGCTCGGTCCGGGAAGGATCGTGACCGTCGGCGACGGCCCGGCGACGTTCGCCCACCACGATGACCAGCGGCTCGAGTTGGCACCGGTGTTCCCGTCGTTCGTTCCCGTCCGCGTCTTCCCGTATTCCTGAAGCGTCCAGAGGGACGCGTCATCGCACGGGTCGACTTGCACCTTGCTGTAGTCGCCCCAGCGGTTCCTACCCGTCGCGGTCGAGAAAGTCTTGTGGTAGTAGTCGTCGCCGGCCTTGTAGATAAGCGCGTCGCGAATCGTTCCCGCCCCGTCCGCCGCCAGGTGCATCGCGTATCCGGACGCGGGGTGTTGGGCGGACGAGAACTGCGAGAACCCGACCATGAAATCGCCCGCCGCGTTCACCGCGACGTGAGGGTACGCGTACCACTTTCCGCCGTTGGATGAAGTCGCCGTCGGGTCCTCGAGGCGGCCTCCGTCCGTGAAGTTTCCGCTCGGCGGAGAACCCGCGGTAGTGATCTTCGTCCACTGCGCGCCGGTGTGCGTCATCGCGCCCGAAGGAAGCCCAACGGTCTGCGCGTAGTAGATGAAACCGCCGCGGTAGGTGGGCGCCGAACGGACCTGCGAGTCCTGTGTCTCGAGCGGGCACGGAGTGGCGCCGCACGCACTAGCGCCGGCATTGGGTGCGGACTGCGGGAGTTGGTTTCCGCCCGGCTGCACCCACGCGCCGCCCGTGCGGACTTTCGTCGCGCCGCCGACGTTGTAGGTCGGCGCCGCCGCCGTCCCGCTGATCCAGTCGAGCGTGTACGTCGCGCCGGAGCTGCTCAAGTGCGTCACGATGAACAGGGACTCCGCAGTGCTCGAATAGGTGGCGCACGGCGCGGAGCAGAAATGGCTGCTCGCCGCAAATGTCGTGATGATCGTCCCGCTCCCCGTCCCGGTTCGGGCCAACGGATAGTTCACGATCAAGTTGATACCCTTCGAGAATGCGCCGCCGCCCGTGTACTGGTTGATCGCGACCGAGATCCAGTTCTTGTTGAAGCCCACGGTCGGGAAGTCGAGCGTGGCGCCGCTGTTGAACGAGTAGAGGAACCACGATCCGCTCGGGTCGCTCGTTTGCGAAACGCCGACGAGGATTTTCCCGGCACCGGACGTGAAAGTCTGCATGGCCACGATCCAGCGGTTGTTGTACGGGTCGTAGAGCGTGCGCGGATCGGTCAAGCTCGCGCGCTCGCTCGCCGCGACGACGGACGCCCAAAACGTCGCGGTCCCGACGGTGCTGATCGTCGATCCGGTCGACTTGCTCCGAATGCGGTAGTTGTTGTTGAAGCTTTCCATGATCTTCGTCGGCCCCACAGCTCCGTCCACGTCGGGCGGAATGACGATGTAGCTCGAATCGACCATCGCGATGTCGTCGAGCCCGATGAAGCTCGTGCTGGGGGACGGAGACGCGACGAACGGGACGAACGGCGGGGGCGTCGTCATCGCCTCGGGCGAGATCGGGCCGACCCTGTTGGCGCCCGGCTCCCAGACCATCTCGTTTTCTCCCTCTTCGTGGATGCGGGGCCGGACGGGAGGTTTCGGGGCGAGGCCGAGTTCTTCCAGCCGCGCCAGCTCGGCGAAGTTGACGACCGCGGACCCGGCTAGCTCCGCCGGCGTCCCCGGCGCGATCACCGGCGGGCCGTCCACCGAGAGCGGGGCGGATTCGAAAACCGGCGCGGACTCCTCGTCGCCCTCCGCCTCTCTCTCCGCCGCGAAAAGCATCGCCGGGAGGAACAGCGCTCCGAAAAGAACGAGCCTAAGCGAGAGTCGATCGAAGCTCCGTGCCGCACGCTGCATTTTCGCCTCCGTTGGGATGGAACGGCGCCGCGGTTACTGGTCCGAGGGCATGGCGCTGGAGATAATAACACGCCTCGGACCGTCGCTCCGAGAGCGAGATCGCGATAGACACCTCGGCGCGCGTTGAAGTATTCTCACCCGCGGCTTGAATCATCGCCTCCCCCGCCGAAGAGGACTCGAATGACCGTTGGGCATAAATCGAAGATTCGCCCGAAGGACATCAACACGGACGGGCCGTTCGCACCGCTGTTCGGGTTCGATCGCGCCAACGTGTCCGCGAACACGTTGGTCCGGCTCGCACAACTGAGTGGGAGTTGGAGAAACTTCTCGATCGAAGAGGTCGATCAGCTCGCCGAGACGTCTTTCTTGTTCAATGGCCTGACGTCTGGGAGATGGCCGCTCATCGTTCGGCGGAAGGACGGGAAGTACGCCTTTACCGAGGAGTTCATCGAGAAGTGCGCTGCTTCGGCCCCGAAGCGATTGGCGCCGCCTGTCCTGCACGGGACGCCTGTCCCGCCGCAGCCTCCGCCCCGCTCAGGAAAGTCACCCGCGACTTCTGGGTAGTCCGCGCAATCGCTTCGGCCGCGGCGCTGCGCGCTAGCGATTCTCCGTCGTCTGTGACGTCCATCTCTGACGTCAAGTTGGCGACGGTTCATTAGAGCGGTACCCCTCACAAACACGAACCGGAAGCCGAGGGTATCTCGGAAAGTCCGGTGATGAATCCGAGAGTTTGCAACGGACGAACACCGAGCGGCGCGCCGTCCGTATACGCTCGGCGTGCGCGCAGCGTTCACAAAGGCCCGACGGCACGGCGGCGCGTGACGCTTCCCCTTCCGGCTCAGAAGCCGCTGGGGTCATGGCCGAGCCCTCTTCGAGGCGGTCGTGTTCTCCCAATGTTGAACGAGAGTCAGCGCGTCGCGGCTCCCGCCTGTTCGCTCCGGTTCCATCATGACGAATTGCGTGCCGCTCGAATCGATCAATCTCGGGGACTCGGTTCCTTGCGCGAGACTTCAATTCTCGAATCCGTCCGAGGGGGCTAGCAGAGGCCAACCGGATGGTCCAATCCGACAAGCATTCTACTTAATCCCAATCACCATCGAATCCGGCCCCACAAGCGCCTGCACGCGCGCCGCGGAGAACCCGGCCTCCTTCATCCACGCCGAACAATCCGCCCCCGTGTAATCGAAGCCTCCCGGCGTCTCGATCAGCATGTTGAGGCTCATCATCAGGCCGAAAGCGTTCTTCGAGCGATCGTCGTCGATGATGGCTTCGTAGACGACGAGCGCGCCGCCGGCGGGGACCGCATCGAACGCCTTTCGGATGAGCATTTTCTTCGTCGGCAGATCCCAATCGTGAAGGATGTGTCCCATCAGCACGACGTCGGCCTTCGGGAAGTCTTGTTTGAAGAAGTCGCCGGACGCGAATTTGAGACGGCCCGCGATGCCGAGCGCCGAGACGTACTCCTCGAAAATCGGCGCGACCTCGGGTAGGTCGAACCCGATGCCCGAGAGATGCGGGTTGGCCAGCGCGATCTGCGCCGCGAGGTCACCCTGCGCAGTGCCGACGTCGACGAACGTGCGGTACTCCTTCCACGGGAACGCTCGCGCGATCGTCATGTTGGCGCCGTGGCTAATGCCGGTCATCGCGGCGAGGAACTGTTTCAAGCGGGCGGGATCGGCGTAGAGCGTTTCGAAGAGACCGGGGCCGCCGCCCTTGACTTCATTCTGCGGCTCGCCGGTCCGCAGCGCCTCAGTCATGTGACCCCAGAACGGATAGAGGCGATGGTTCGCCATCTCGAGGATGCCGCCGACGTAGGACGGCTTCCCCCGGTCGAGGAAGAGGTCGGTCTCGGGCGTATTGGCATAGCGATCGCCCTCGCGCGCGAGGAATCCGAGCGCAACGAGCGCGTCGAGAAAGTCGCGCGCCGAGCGTGCGTGCAGGCCGAGGCGTCCGCTCAGCGACTCGAAGCGCTCGGGCCCGCGCGCCAGTTCGGTGAACAGCCCCATCTCGATGGCGCTCAGGAGCGTCTTCGACGCCCAAAACGCGAGTCCGGTCTGCATGATCTTGTCGGGTTTCGGTTGCTCGTTCATTCGGTTCTCCAGTGGCTCCCCTACTTTTTCCCGCGCAGTTCGTTCTCGGCGATGCGCGCCTTGACGAGCCTCTTCACGAGCGCTGCGGGGAGCGGCTTGTCGGTTGTGAAACGGATGGAGGCCTTGCCGATGTCGTAGTCCTCGAGCTCGGCCGCGTGCGCGCTCGTCACGCCGGTGCTCATGACGTGAAACGTGCAGTGGTCCGGTAGCGCCGCGAATCCCACGAGGAGCCCGTGGTGCTTGTACGCCGGGATCTGGTAGCTGATGACCTCCGTGGCTTTCGGCGCCGCGGCCTTGATGATTTTGCGAAGCTTCTCGAGCGCGGCCCGCGCATCTTCGGGCAGCGCCGCGAGGTATTCGTCGACGCTCTTCGCTGGGCCGCTCCTCTTCAGGGGCATGACGTGATCACACACCCTTCGGCGCGACGTTCATCCACGCGGCGGTCATCGCCGGACGAACGGAAGCGCTTGTTGCCGAGGAGAGTCGCACCGTCGTGGCTCCTCGAAGGCCCCAGCCTCCTTTGGCCGGCGCGAACACCTCGGGCTTCGCGCGCACGAACGCCCGCTGTTGCTCGGGCATCAACTTCACCATGCCATGACCTCGATCGGGATACCCGAGCGTCGCGAAGATCCGACCGCGGACGCGGAAATCGGGATGTTCCATGTGGGACGATTCGACCGTATCAGGAAAGCCGAGCGCCAAGCGACGAAACGCGTCAACGGTCACGATCCGCGAGTCACGATCATGCGAGTGGTCGCGCGCATTGGCCGGGCGACTCTAGCACGCGATCGTGCGATCCCGCGACGCGCCGACGCGCGGACGACGAGGGTGACCCGGGAGAAGCCGGGGCGGTGACGGAGACAATTATCCGGACAATTGTCCGGACTTTTCTAGCCGCGGAGCCCGTGCTATCCTCGCGCGTCCGAAGCTCGAACCGAAAAGAGGAAAGGAGGCCTCAATGATCGCACGGCTACGGAAGTCCCACACCCACTCGACCGGGCTCCTCGCGGCACTCATCGGCGCGGCGCTCGTCGCGTGGAGCGGAACGGCGACAGCCGAGGTATTCAACTACTGCGCCAGCCTCGACGGGGCGCAGGAGGTCCCCCCGGTCGCGACGCCGGCGACCGGCTCCGGCACGTTCACGATCGACACGGTCGCCAATACAATGGATTTCAATATTACGTTCTCCGGCCTCATCGGGAGCGAAAGCGTCGCGCACATCCACGGGTACTGCGTTCCCGGTGTCGCGTGCGCAGCTCGGTTCACCCTTCCGCCCGGGAGTCCGAAGATCGGCACGTGGAACTATCCCGAGGCGAACGAGTCCGACATCCTGGCCGGGCTCACCTATGCGAACGTCCACTCGTCGTACAGGACCGGCGGAGAAATCAGAGGCCAGATCGTCGAGTGTCCGCCGAGCGCGACCGAGGAGTCGAGCTGGGGGATGGTCAAGACGCTCTTCCGGTGAGTCGGTAAAATCCGGTTCGAGTTCCTGGAACGGAGGGGAGGGCTGTGTCCCGATCCTCCGTTTTCGTTAGCGATCCACCCTCTCGACCACGATCGTCAGCTTCGCGACGACCGCCGCGGCGGCGCCTATGGCTGCCCACACGGGGAGGAGCACCGCGCCGACAACGCCGATCGTCAGAGGAATCTCCAGAAGCGTCTTCCCCTCGTCGTTCTTCAGCGTAATCCGGCGGATGTTCCCCTCGGGATCTACCTGGCCAACACCATTCGGCGACCTTGGTCGAACGAACCGGCGCGCAGCCGGTACACGTAGATGCCGGCTGGTACGCTTTCACCACGCGCATCCGTCCCGTCCCACGTCACGCCTTGCGTCCCCGCAGGCCGCGCCCCGTCGACGAGCGCCCGCACGCGGCGCCCCGCCAGATCGTAGATCGCCAGCGTCACGCGCTCCGCACTCGGTAGAGCGAAGGCGATCTTCGTCGTCGACCCGAACGGGTTCGGCGTGTTCGCGAGCAAGGCGATCTCGCGCGGCACCGCCGACCGCTCGGGACCCTCGACGCCCGTCCCCGACCAGTCTTCCTCGGTCCCGAAGGCCGAGCCGGCGAACCCTCCGTCAATGGCCTGCACGCTCCAGCCCCGTCAGCAGAATATCGAGGTCTCCGTCGACGTCATAGTCCCCCCACGCGGCCGACCCATAATCTGCCCCTGTCAGGAACGCGGTGATGTCCGTGAACGAGCCGCCGCCGCCGTTCCGGTAGATCCGCGTGATCCTCCCTGGGATCGAGGCGCCGTATCCCGCGAGCAGGATGTCGAGGCTTCCTGAGAGGACGAGCGGGACGCCCTAATTCTGAACGCGCTCGACTCGAAGCCTGACGGCGTACTCGTCCGGCGGGATCGGATCGGAAGTGTACGGATACGGCATGAGATCGAGCAGCGTGATTTCATACCCGCCGAATTCCACGTTTCTCGGCTCGAGCATCGTGTGGAGCGTGTCCGGATACGACGGCCCCATCCCGATCGAGTAGGCGATCGTCACGGCCCCGTCGCCCGCCCAGGGACACACGACCGTTATCGGGCATCGGGAATCCTGCGAGACGCCCATGAAGCCGACCCGCAGGACAGAGTCCACGCGGGCTTCATCGCCCACGGCCAGCACGATCTCCGTTCTGCCCGGCGACGGGTCGACATCAACCAAGACGCGGTCGCTTTCCTCAGACCCGGAGCAGCCGGCCACGATCAGGGCGACGGCAGCGAGGAGGCTTGTTCGCTTCATCGTCGTGTCCTCCTCCGCACAGCTCTCATGGTGAACCAATGTCACACGAGCCCGTGCGATCCGCAGCAACTATCTATCCGGCGCCGCAGGATCCGATGAGTGTTGCTCTATCTCAGCACCATCAGTTTCCTGCCCTGCACCGAGGTTTCGGTTTGCAGCCTGTAGAAATACAGGCCGCTCCCCAGGTCTCGCGTCTCCAGGGACACCGCGTGCTGTCCGGCAGGGAGCTCTCCCTCCACCAACCTCGCGACCTCGCGACCGGCCAGGTCCAGCACCGTGAGTCGCACGCGCTCCGGGCGAGAGAGCAAGAAGCGAATCGTCGTGCGATGACCCGCCGGATTCGGCGAACTCTGGGACAGGGCCGGGATCGGTGCTGGCGGCGTGCCCACGCCGACGGCGGCCGCGTCGTACAGGTACCCGCGCGACCCGTACGACGCCTGCCACTCCTGCACGAGCGAGGTGAAGTCGGTCGCGACGACCATCCCGCTGTCACGCATGGCCACGACCGGCTCGATCACCGAGTCCGTAACGGACGCGATGCCGTTCGGGCTAATGAGAATCGAAGGCCTGATGCCGTAAGTGGACGTGAGCATGACCTTGCCCCGCTTGCGTGGACACCAACCTAAGCACCAGCCGCCTGCCGCTCGAACGCTTGTGGGCTGAGACGCCCGAGGGTCGAGTGGAGCCGC
>Ga0247727_10004743_pt1 | contig 28483 bp, 23 predicted proteins | sample WisWelCaveWW1625_FD_202498 | JGI IMG/M metagenome (GOLD analysis project Ga0247727, IMG submission 202498) | Biofilm microbial communities from Wishing Well Cave, Virginia, United States - WW16-25 | ecosystem: Environmental > Aquatic > Deep subsurface > Groundwater > Cave microbial mat | place...
GGGAGAATCACGGTGTTCTGTGTTGGGAAGAAGGGCTTCGACTTTTTTGCCAAGCGTGGCTACCATGTGGGGGGAAAGTACATTGGGGTGTACGCGAATCTCGTGTTTTCCCAGGCACAGGTGATTACAAGAGAGGTCATTGAAGCATATGTGAAGGGTACGGCGGATATTGTGGAGATCGTGTACAACGAGTTCAAAACAGTTGCCAAGGTCAGGATCGTCGTCGACCAGTTCCTCCCGGTCCCGACCGTTCAGACGGATTCCGGAGACGAGAGGGAGAAACAACTGGTCGACTATATCTACGAACCCTCCACGGTGGAGATCGTGAACGCTCTCGTCCCGCGTCATTTGAATTTTCAAATCTGGAGGGTCCTCCTCGAGTCGAATGCCGCCGAACAGGGCGCAAGAATGGCCGCCATGGAGAATGCAACCGAGAATGCCGACGAAATGATTTCTCATCTTCAGCTCGTGTACAACAAAGCGCGGCAGTCGGCCATTACCAAGGAATTGCTCGAGATTGTGGGCGGGGCCGAGGCTCTGAAGAAAACAGGGTAACCCCCTCCGGAAGTGAACACCTGCATCCGTTTCCCGGCAGGTGATTCGTTGAAACAGAAATGGCTTTTGCGTGTGTGTGGGGCCGGCAAGGCAACGATGTTTAATATGGTGTTGTAATGCTCGAAGAACTCAGTCAGAAACTCGATGTCGTCTTCAAGCGCCTGAGAGGCGAAGGGAGAATAACGGGGGCAAACGTTGCCGACACACTCCGTGAGATCCGTCGCGTTCTTTTGAACGCCGACGTCAATTATAAGGTTGCCAAAGATTTCATCGACAAGGTTCAGCAGAGGGCTCTGGGAGAGCAGGTTCTGCAGAGCATCACTCCCGGACAGCTTATGGTGAAAATTATCCATGATGAGCTGGTGGACCTCCTTGGAACCAAGAGCGCTGAGTTGAGCTTTTCGCCGATGCCGCCAAGCGTGATTATGGTGGCCGGACTTCAGGGTTCCGGGAAGACGACCTTTGCGGCGAAACTTGCTCTGTTTCTTACGGGCCAGGGCCGCCATCCACTGCTTGTTGCGGCGGATGTGCACAGGCCTGCCGCGATCGACCAGCTGGCACTACTCGGTGCCCAGATACGTGTGCCGGTGTTTCTTGATCGAGCACTCGGGGCGGTCGAAATCGCCAGGCTCGGTGTTGAGCATGCAAGAAAAAGCGCACGTGATGTCGCCATTGTCGATACCGCGGGGAGACTGCACGTCGATGAGGAAATGATGGAGGAGGCGGTTGCCATCAGGACCGCGGTCGATCCCCACGAAATCCTGTTTGTCGTTGACGCGATGACCGGTCAGGATGCCGTGAACACGGCAAAGGCGTTCAACGACCGGCTGAACTTCGATGGTGCCGTTCTGACAAAGATGGACGGGGACGCGCGCGGCGGCGCGGCGCTCTCGTTGCGCGCCACCGTTGGCAAACCGATCAAGTTCATGGGCGTCGGGGAAAAACTCGATGCTCTCGAGAAGTTTCATCCGGACCGGATAGCGTCCCGCATTCTGGGTATGGGCGATGTCGTCACCCTCGTGGAGAAAGTCCAACAGCAGGTTGACGAGGAGAAGGCCCGGGAGATCGAGACCAAGATCCGGAAAGCACAACTGACTCTCGAAGACTTTCTGGACCAATTGCAGCAGATCAGAAGCATGGGACCTCTCAGCCAGGTACTCGGCATGCTTCCCGGGATGCATCGGGTGCCGCAGAATGCGAACGTCGATGAAAAGGCACTGGGAAGAATTGAGGCGATCATACGGTCGATGACTCCAGACGAGCGCTCCCGTCCACAGATCCTGAATGGCAGTCGCAGGAAAAGAATTGCGATGGGGAGTGGCACGACTGTTCAGGACGTCAACAGGCTGATGAAGCAATTTGAACAGATGCAGAAGATGATGAAGACACTGGGAAAGAGGGGTTCCTTCAACGGAATGAAAGGGCTTCGGACAGCTGGGGGGTTCTAGGCTGGTGTCGGCTCGATCGTGTTAAATCTGCTGTTGATGGGTGGGATTGTTGCTGGAGTCGCGCAAGTGCGTGAGCAGGTCTCGTAGGTTGTCTTTCACTTATTTATTCAAAGAAGAAGGAGGCACATTTTGGCGGTTCGATTGCGTTTGCGGCGCATTGGGAAGAAGAAGATGCCGTCGTACCAGATCGTTGCAGCTGATTCACGCTCGGCTCGAACGGGCAAGTTTCTTGAAGTGGTCGGCCGTTATGAGCCAATGCGAAACCCGTCCTTGGTGAGTACGCGGGAAGAACGTCTGTTCTATTGGCTGGGGAAGGGAGCATTGCCCACAGATACGGTGCGAAGCCTCTTGAGGAAGAACGGAAGCTGGATGAAATGGGCACTGACAAAGAAGGGGGCAGACGGGGCGACAATAGCCGCCGAGATGGAGAAGTGGCAAATGCTCCAGACGGCAAAGCGTCAGCGTGAAGATGAGCGAAAAGCCCGACGCCTTGCAATCAGGCGAAAGGCAAAGAAGACCGAGGCTCCCGAATCAGCGCCTCCAGCTCCGGCGGAACCGGCGCCAGCCTGATGCCGTCGTTTGTTCCCGGAAACGGTACGAATTCCTTTCGAGCCGTTGCACTGCCGTGACCCGATCTCTGTACGCGGTCGGCAGGGTTGTCAAGGCAATCGGCATTCGGGGGGAAGTGGTGGTCGAGTTGTTGTCGGCAAGTTCCGACCGGTTCAAGATGCTGGAGGTTGTTTTTGTTGGCCGAAATGAACAGGAGGCGGAACAGGCGAGAATCGAGTACGTGAAGATTGACGCGCGGCGTGGGCTCCGAGTCAAGTTCACTCAGATCCCATCCCGAACCGAAGCGGAACGCTTGATCGGGAGCTACGTGTTTGTCGGAGAGCAACATAGGCTGCAGCTCCCTAAGGGAACCTACTTTGTCGATAATGTTGTCGGCCTGCAGGTGGTGGATGAAACCGGCAAGCGCATCGGGTTAGTGAAGGAGGTGCTCAAAATGCCTGCGCAGGATGTTTATGTGATCGAAAGGGACGGGCCTGATGTGATGGTCCCTGCAGCTCGAGAGTTCATCAGGGATATCGACCTGCAGACAAGAACCATCACTGTACGGCTGATTGAAGGGTTAATTGGATTGTGATGAGGATCGACGTTCTCACAGGATTTCCCGATATGTTGTCGGGTCCGCTGAACGAGAGTATGCTCAAGCGGGCGCAGGAGCAGAAACTTGTCGAGATTGTCGTCCACGATTTGCGGAACTTTGCGTCGGACAAGCACAGAACAATTGATGATACCCCCTACGGCGGAGGCGCGGGCATGATCCTGAAGCCCGAGCCGGTGTTTGCTTGTATTGAAGCACTTCAGAGCGTCCGGCAGTACGATGAAGTCATCTATTTGAGCGCTGATGGGGTGAGGCTCGATCAGCATCTGGCGAATGCATTGTCGCTGAAACAGAGTTTGTTATTGCTGTGCGGACACTATAAGGGAATCGATGAACGCATTCGGGAGGCGCTCGTCACGAGGGAGATCTCAATTGGAGACTACGTCCTGACCGGAGGCGAGCTTCCTGCACTTGTGTTGATGGACGCAATCGCCCGTTTGGTTCCCGGGGTCATGGGTGACGGGGAGTCTTTGTTGACCGATTCTTTTCAGGATGATTTGCTCGGTGCGCCACATTATACGCGCCCTTCGGAGTTCCGGGGGATGAAGGTGCCCGAAGTATTGCTTTCGGGTAACCACAAGGAGATTGACCGGTGGCGTTCGGAACAGCGCCGGAAACGCACGTTGGAACGAAGAGAGGATTTGCTGGATGAACCATAACCGCCATGGAGGATGAAATGGACAAAGTTCGCTTGGTAGAAGCAACACAAATGAAGAGTAACCTTCCGGCATTCGTTCCGGGAGACACAGTAAATGTGCACGTAAAAGTCATCGAGGGCGACAAGGAACGCACGCAGCAGTTTCAAGGTGTTGTTATTGGACGTCATGGCTCCGGGATGAATGCAACATTTACCGTCAGGAAGGTGTCCGAGGGCGTTGGCGTGGAGCGCATTTTTCCGCTGCATTCCCCAAGGATCGCCAAGATTGAAAGGGTAAAGGAAGGATCGGTACGGCGTGCGAAGCTCTATTACCTGCGCAACCTGGCCACGAAGGCAATTAGACAAAAGACAAATGCGTAATAGGCGTGTTCATGCCGCCGACTGTGTGTCCTTGCGGCAGCGTCGGGCGAGTGGAAGCCGGCTCCGTTGAGTCGGCTTTTTCTTTGGCGACACAAGGACGAATCAGATGAAAACAAAATTGGGCATACCCACCTGCGCCTTTTGCCGACCGCTGCGTGAGATTTTGGAACACGAGCCGGTGTTTTCCTTGGATGTCACAACGTCTGCCGAGGTGGCGAAGAAACTTCGTGAGGGGGACATCCAGGCAGGACTGGTCTCGCCAATCGAGTATGCGCGGGAAAGCTCGGAATACAGAATCCTGCCCGGTCTCGCCATATCTTCACGCAGTGCTATTGCGTTGTATTTCCGGGAGGGGATCCGAAGCATCAGAACGCTTGCTGCCGAACCTTCACTGGTCGCTGATATTGTCCTCGCCAGGATCGTTCTCGCCGAGGAATTTGAGATCCGCCCCGCAATCGTCCCTCTGATGAATTGTTCCCTTGATCGTATGCTGGCAAGAGGAGATTCCGCTCTTCTCTCCGGGGACGCTTTCATAACGGAATCGGGTACGCACCGGAACAACATGGATCTCGTAGAACTCTGGGTCGAAATGGTCGACCTTCCCTATGTCCATGGTTTTTTTTGTGCAAGAGAAGGAGCGATACCCGATGACGAGGTGCAACGGCTTTGCCGGACAGGAACACGGATTCGCGCACTTCTCGATTCCGAAAGAGACCGCACGACAAAGGTGGTTGATGCCATGGAACAGGCCAGAAGGGCATACATCGATAGGTTTTCTTATAACCTCACCCGTGTAGAAGAAGATGCCATCGTGGAGTTCATTTCTTATGCACACTACCATGGTTTTCTCGCGGACATACCGGGGCTGCGGTTCTATCCCGGAGGCATGGCTGGCGAATCACCAGTTTCACGAAATTGAAACTTTGAAAAAAGATGGGTAGATTTACAGCCAGTCTGCCCGGATGCTCACCTCCCTTTCCATAAGAAACTATGCATTGATTGACGAGCTTGCCGTTGACTTTACCGGGGGGCTTGTCATTCTTACCGGCGAGACCGGGGCCGGCAAATCCATCCTCATCGATGCTCTCGGCCTTATTCTCGGAGAACGCGCGAGCCCCGACGTGGTCCGAGCTGGATCAGCAAAGGCCGTCGTGGAAGCCTTTTTTGACATCACGGGTAACGACCAAGCGGCCCGCCTCCTTCAAGAAAACCAGCTGGACCCAGCGCTGCAATTGATTCTCCGAAGGGAGGTACTTCCCAATGGGCACTCCCGATGCTTTGTCAATGATACTCCGGTTTCGCTTTCACTCCTGAAGCAAGCAGGTGACATTCTTGTCGACCTGCATGGACAGCATGAGCATCAGTCGCTTCTTCGTTCACAGACGCACCTTGAGGTTCTCGATGCGTATGCCAGTTTGGGGGCTCTGGTGTCGGAATATCGGGCTGCGTTCCGGGGTCTCGGCGAACATATCGAGGAGCTCGATGACCTTCTTCAGCGACAGCGTGATGTTGGCGAAAGGAGAGACCTCTATGAATTCCAGCTTCAGGAAATCGATTCGGTGAGCCCCCAGCCGGGTGAAGAGGAACGAATTCTCGCAGAGGTGAAGGTCCTCGAAAACTCAGAACATATCCTTTCCGCAGTTCATGAACTTTCTGAGATATTGCTTGACGGTGAGCGGTCGGTCTCTGATCTACTTTCGGTTATTCATGATCGGGTACAACGACTTAAGGAGATCGATGAGAGATTTCGGGAGGCGGTGGTTGAAAGCGAATCAGCAAGGGCCATTGTCAGCGAGATGGCCAGGTTCTTGAAGGGGTACGCGACTGGAGTTATGTTCAGTCCAGAAAGGCTTGAAGAGGTTCGTGACCGTCTAGGCCGACTAAGCATGCTGAAGAGAAAATACGGTGATTCAGTGGAACGAGTACTTGCCCACCGGGAAAAGGTCGCTGGTGAGCTGGCTCAGGCAGAGAGTTTCGACGACAAAAGGGAAAGCCTCAAGGCGGCTGTCGCGGAGGCAAAAAATCATTGCGCCCGGATTGCCCGGCGGCTTTCGATGAAGCGTGTCGAGGCCGCCCGCGCTGTCGAAAGTGAAGTCGTTGATGAACTTGGTCTCCTCGGCATCCCTAGTGCGACGTTCTCGGTCCGGATCAGCCAGAAAGAGAGAGGGAGAGATGAAGGCGCAGAAGCTGACAGCGGACGGTATGTCGTGCCTGGGAAAAAGAATTTCAGGCTGACCGAGAACGGATTTGATGAAGTGGAATTTTTTATTTCGACAAATGTCGGCGAAGAACCCCGCCCGCTCGCGAGAACAGCATCCGGCGGTGAGATTTCCAGGATTATGCTCGCTCTCAAAAACATTCTTGCCAGGCAGGATCGTCTTCCGGTTGTTGTCTTTGATGAGATCGACGTTGGTGTGAGTGGGCGGATAGCGCGCGCTGTCGGCCAGAGCCTTAAGAAACTCTCGGCATGTCATCAGGTTATTGCGATTACCCACCTTCCACAGATTGCCAGTCTTGCCGGAACACATTATCTGGTCTACAAGACGGAGGAAGGGAGTCGCACGAGGACTTCCATCCGGCAGTTGACGGCTGAAGAACGGGTCCGGGAGGTTGCGCGCCTCCTGAGCGGAACGAAGGTTACACAGACTGCGCTCCTGGGAGCGCGAGAACTGATCGGCTCCACCACATGCATCGATGAACGCTGATGGCACTCAAAGTTTATAGTACGCTGATCCGGGAAAAGACGGTATTCTCGCCTCTTGTCGACGGGCACGTGCGCATGTACGTCTGCGGACCGACGGTCTACGGTCACTCACATCTCGGTCACGCAAAGAGCTACGTGTCGTTTGATGTTATCGTCCGGTATTTGCGGTACCTCGGGTACAAGGTGCTGTATGTTCAGAACATCACGGATGTTGGACATTTGTTGGGGGACACAAATGAGGGTGAGGATAGAATCCTGAAGCAGAGCCGGCTTGAGCAGAAACACCCGATGGAAGTCGCGGAGGAGTACACCCGCAGTTATTTTGAAGATATGGATGCTCTCAATGTCCTCCGTCCCGACATCTCCCCGCGCGCGTCCGGACACATCTCGGAACAGATTGAGATGATCGAACAATTGCTCAAACGAGGGATGGCATATGAGGCGAACGGCTCAGTGTATTTTGATGTCCGGTCATTTGCCGGGTATGGGAAACTCTCCGGGCGCAGTATCGATGAGATGGAGGCAGGTGCAAGGGTGGAAATCAAATCCGAGAAGCGCCATCCAGCGGATTTTGCTTTGTGGAAGAAAGCTGAGCCGGAACATATTATGCGTTGGCCAAGCCCATGGGGTGTGGGTTTTCCCGGGTGGCATGTTGAGTGCTCTGCGATGTCCACCAAATACCTCGGACCGACATTCGATCTGCACGGGGGCGGTCTGGAGAACCAGTTTCCCCACCATGAATGCGAGATTGCCCAGGCAGAAGGAGCGACCGGGAAGCCGTTTGTCCGGTACTGGCTTCACAATAATATGGTCACGGTTAGCGGACAGAAGATGGGGAAGTCACTTGGCAATTTCACAACGTTAAAAGACGCATTTGCAAAATGGAGACCTGAAGTGATCCGGCTGTTCATCCTGCAAAGCCATTACCGGAGCACGCTGGACTTCAGCGATGAGGCTGTTGACGCTGCCTCCACGGGCCTCGCCCGCCTGCACAACACACTCCAGAGCCTGAGGGATCATCTCTCGTGCAGCGACATGCCCGCTCCAACCTGGTCGGTAGACCTCTCTGCATTCAAGTTGGCGTTCCTCCGGGCAATGGATGACGACTTTAATACACCACAGGCAATAGCGGTAATGTATGATCTCTCACGGGAGGTGAATACGAAGTTGAGTCAGGGAGAAGGGGCTAATCCCTCTCATGCGCACGCCATCTTGGAGTTGTTTGAGGAGCTTCTCGGTCGCATCCTGGGTATTCGGTTGGACACGATCTCCGGAGGAAGCAATCTTGAGGGAGGCCTGATGAACCTCATTATCGAACTACGGGAGGAGCTTCGTGCGCAGAAGATTTGGCGACTCTCCGATAAGATTCGGGAATCGCTCAATGCCCTTGGTGTTGGGATCGACGACAAAAAGGGGAAGACATCATGGCGCAAATTGAAGTAGGGTTCTCATGTTGACACACATAATGAGAACAGGTAATATCATTTTGATATTCCTTTCATTGTGCTTTCATGACACGGTGAGGGGTCAGGGATCAGGAGGGACCGGCGGAGCATACGAGCCGAGACACCTCGTTGACGTTCCCACCGCCGGAATATTGCCTCATGGCGTGCTGGCACTCGATACTGACTTCTTTCAAGAAGGGGGAATTTTGGTTGGTGTGAGTGCAGGTCTATTCGATCGGGTTGTCCTTGGACTGTCATACGGGGCATCGCGACTGATCGGGGACAATGCGGCAGTGGCAAACCCTGGACCGGGGGTGGGCATCAAGGTCCGCGTGTTCGAAGAAGGAACATCCATTCCTGCGCTCGTCCTGGGCATTGACTCGCAGGGAAAAGAGGCTTATGTGGAGGAGCTTGACCGCTACACGATACGATCTCACGGAATCTATCTTGTTGGAAGCAAAAACTTCTCGCTTGCAGGATTTATCAGCTTTCATGGAGGAATCAACTCAAGCCTGGAAACTCGCGCCAAGAGGCTGAATTTTTTCCTGGGGATGGAAAAAACCATCGGCTCATTGATATCGGCGGTCATCGAGTATGATCATGGTTCCAACGAGAGCAGCTCCTTGACCAAAGGAAGAGGCTACATCAACGTCGGAGTGCGCTGTTCGCTGGGGAGCGGACTGACTTTGGGTTTTAACCTTAAGGATCTGACAAAGAATGGTGATCACGTTTCTATTGGGAATCGCACGGTCATCTTTGAATATATCAAATCGCTCTAGGTAGTTGAAAACATCACCGTGTGCTTTCAACATCCTGCCAAGTGTTTTCAAGTGTGAACATGAGAACTCTTCTATGTCCAGGAATCTAAACATATACTTTGTCAGAAAAGGATATCCACAAGGATTTGAGGTTTTTCAGGGTCAAAGGAGAGCCATTTTCCGCATTCCGGCTGGCACCAATCTTGTCCCCGAAAGTCCGGTTATCAATCAGCGATTACCGTTTTCCCCTCACAAAATCAATGGACTTGAGTCTGGTCAGCAAGAATCTTCTTTTCAAGGATAAGCCATGATAACACATCTTATCGCGAAAGCTATTTTGATGACTCTTTGCATCTCCTTTTTTGGCGGTTGCTATACGCAACTGAATACTGTCAGAACCGATGAGGGATCAGAGTACGAGGATGAAGCGGCCTACGAAGACACCCTTAATTATGATGAAGATGGAGACGCATACGAATCGTACACTCCGAATTATCAAATGATGTTCGGGTTCTACCTTCCGACATACCACCGATTCTCATGCTGGGCCCCTTGGTATTGGGATACCTATTATTATGATCCCTTCTACTGTCCATCATACTACCCAGGGTACTACGGATACTGGGTTCCAGCATATGCATATTGGCCATCTCCTCATTACGGTTACTATAAGCCCCACACTGGACACTACTACAAGGACGGCACCAGATCTCATGGTGCGACAAGAGCAATTGGGAACACAAGGGGAGGGGTGGGAATTGGAAGTGGGCGTGGGGGTGGGAATGGACCCGTCACCCTGGGAGGACGTCCGGGAATAACCCGATCGCCTTCTCAGCCCACTGGTTCAAGGAAAATTCAGCCGGCAAGACCAACCGAAAATAGGAAACCAAGGATAGGTCATAAACCTCCGGGAACGGTTAAGCCCGATAGAGAATCTGTTGCACCCCGTTCCACTCCCTCTGGAAAAGGGGAAGGCACTGGATCCGATCGCGGTGGCAAGGAACGTGTAAGCCAATCCCCTCCGCGATCTTCAGTGCCCGGCTCAAATTCCACAGGTCGATCTCAATCGCACGGGGGTAACGGCGGTTCAAGGGGTGGTGGATCCCGGGGTAGAACCCGCTGAAACGACAGGTGAGCATAAACGACAGGGCCCACGAAATGAAGAGCAACGTTCCCGGGTGGATTCAACTTTCCGCTCTACTGCTTCTTTTCTCATCTCAGAGTCTTGCGCAATATCCTGACGACGCACTTCGCTTTGCTGGCCTCGGGTCCGGCGTCGGAGCGCGCTCTCTAGGGATGGGGAATGCTTACATCGGCGTTGCTTCAGACTATACTGCACTTTATTGGAACCCCGCGGGGCTGGCTCAGATGAAACGGAGTGAATTCTCCTTTGGGATCTCCCACCTTAATTACCGAAACGCAGGAACCTTGTTCGGATCCTCCCAATCATATTCCAATAATGCTACTCAACTGAATACCCTGGGGGTTGTCTATCCGGTGCAGGTTGAAAGAGGCAGCCTTGTGCTTGCTTTTGGGTATTCCCGCCACAACAGCTTTACCTCAGGCCTCTCCTTTTCAGGTTTCAGTCAAGAAAGCAGTGTCGTTCAAGCATGGGCTCCGGATGGACAAGCATACCCATCCGAGATCACGATCGCGGAGGAACTGGGTCTGGCGATTGCAGATACAAGCACCGGAACATTCATCAGTCCAATCAACGGGATGGTCACGCAGGAAGGGACTGTTCTCGAGGGGGGCGGCATTGACAACTGGTCGTTCGGAGGTGCTGTCGATATCGCAAGGGACCTTTCAGCCGGTGTGACACTGACATTTCTCTCCGGCAGCTACGAATATGATCGCGAGTATACCGAGATCGACGCGCTGAACTCCTACACAACCTTTCCTTTCGACTTCGACTATGTAACGCTTGATGAGTTCATCAGAAGCGACATCAGCGGCTTCGGGGCAAACCTTGGCATCATGTATCGCCTCCCTGAGAAATTCAGACTTGGATTAACGGTACGAACCCCCATCTCCCTCAACATCAGGGAGGAATTCGGCCAGACGGCAAACAGCTATTTTGATAACGGAGATGTTTTGCCTGTCGATGCACCTTATGAAACCATCGGAGCGGGAGAGTATGACGTTGTGACCCCATGGGTGTTTGGGGCCGGACTATCTTTTGTTCTCGGAAACCTCGTACTTTCGGCCGACGCACAGGCTACGGATTGGACCCAGCTGAGGTTCGATGATGCGAACCCAGAGCTTCTGGCGCTAAACACGGAGTTCAATGAAGTCTTTCGTCCGACGCTGAACTGGCGGGCTGGTGCCGAATATGAACTTCCGCGCTCTGGCGTGCGGGTCCGTGGAGGATTCATCTATAACACATCTCCTTATGAACGTGACCAGTCTTCGGACTTTGATCAGAAGCATGTCACGGCAGGGCTGGGATTCGCTCTCGCAGGATACGCAATGCTCGATGTTGCATATGCCCACGGTTGGTGGAAAACCGACCGCGTGAACTACGACAACACATCACAGGTGAACGAGGATATTACAACGAACAATGTTATTCTGACGTTCTCCTACCGGTTCTGACCCTGCTGTCTTGATACACTGCTGATCGTTGGATATATTACATCCGTTCTCGAGAGCGGATGTTTTATTTTTGGAGAAACTGTGACCAAGAGATCCAAAGTGATCGTTGGCCTACTCGGTGTCTTCCTCGTGGTACTCCCGGCATGCTTTCTCTTTCTTCGATATCAAGTTCAAAAGTCTTTCCCCGTAACCACAGGAACGATTGCACTGAATTCGTTGGAAAAGAGCGTTGAGGTGTACCGGGATGAATTTCACGTGCCCGTCATTCACGCAACGAGCGAACATGACCTGATGCTCGCGGCCGGATTTATCCACGCCCAAGACCGCCTCTGGCAGATGGACCTTGGCCGCCGCGCAGGCGAAGGGAGACTGTCGGAAATCTTTGGTGACCAGACCGTCCCCTTCGACGCAATGTTCAGGATCGTGGGTATACGACCCATTGCTGAACAGGTGGAGAAATCGCTTTCCCCGGAATCCAGAAACCGCCTGCAGTGGTACGCCGACGGAGTGAACAATTTCTTGGAAGCACAGAATGGTAAGCTTCCCATCGAGTTTGACCTTCTGGGCTATGAACCCGAACCGTGGCAGCCCTTGCATAGCGTTGTTCTTGCACAAATGATGGCGTGGGAGCTCAACCTTTCGTGGTGGACAGATCTCACGCTTGGGTCCGTGGCAAGCCGGGTTGGACTCGAGAAGGCCCTGGACGTTTTTCCGACCTACCCGGAAAACGTCCCACCAATTGTTCCCGGAAGCACAGACCGTTCAATCGCCGATGCCAATCGTGCATTGCTTGAGGTCTCCGGGTCCTACCGACAGTTTTTCGGGTCAATCGGGGTTTCATCAGGCAGTAATGCCTGGGTCGTGGCTCCGTCGAAATCTGGTTCCGGGAAAGTGATCCTCGCAAACGACGCCCACCTGCACCTTCAACTCCCGTCAAAGTGGTATGAACTTCACTTGCGGGCTCCGGATTACGATGTCGGAGGGATGAGCATCCCCGGAGTTCCCGGGATCGTCATCGGTCACAACCGTGATATCGCTTGGGGGTTGACCAACACGATGGCCGACGAATCTGATTTCTATGTGGAAAAGATTGACTCGGCTGACACGACAAAATACTGGTATGATGGACGCCGGATGGAGCTACAGTTCCGTCAGGAAGAAATCCGGATAAAGGGAGACTCGTCGATCAACCTGACAGTCCGCTCAACTCACCACGGCCCGATAGTCACCGACATTCGCACAAGCCTCCAGAAAGCACGATCTCCATTTGTTGCAAGCATGCGCTGGACGGGCGCTGAAATCACCAATCGGATTGAGGCCTTCAACAAAATAAACCGAGCCAAAAACTGGCAGGAATTTCTTGGAGGGGTCCGGGAGTTTGGAGGGCCCGGACAGAACTTCGTGTATGGCGACAAGGATGGGAACATCGGCTACTGGTGCGGTGTAAAATTGCCTATCCGGGGAAAACAGAGCAGCACGCTTCCCCTCCCCGGATGGGACAAGTCTGCAGAATGGCGAGGATTCGTTCCGTTCGATCAACTTCCACACCTGTACAACCCCACCCAGGGGTACATCGCAACAGCAAACAATCGGGTGGCGGATGACTCCTTCCCCTATCATATCTCCGATCTCTGGGAACCTCCATCAAGAATTCAACGGCTCAACGAGATCCTCGGCCGAATTGATCTCTTCACCGTTCAGGACTTCGAGCGGATGCAGAATGACTTGTACTCCTTCTACGCTGCGGAAATGATGCCAGGGATTCTCGACGCGTGTGCCGACACCACACTCGGCATTCCGGGGGGAACCCGTGTTCTCGAATACCTCAGGAACTGGGACTTCAACTTCACAAAAGAAGATATTGCGACGGCCATATTCCAGCAGCTGCTTGTTCAGCTTCTCCATAACATCTATGAAGACGAGATGGGCGACGAACTTCTTCACGACTTTGTGATCTTGGGAAATATTCCCCTGCGCGTCACTGCACGCCTGCTGCACGACGGGACATCAGCGTGGTTTGACGATACGAACACCCCCCAAGTCGAAACCAGGGATGATATTCTGCGCAAGAGCCTGCAGGAAGCGATCTCGGCTCTTCAGGAACGCTTGGGGAGCGACATGAAACAATGGCAGTGGGGCGAGTTGCATACGATGGTACTTCAGCATCCCTTTGGTCTCCAGAAGCCCCTCGACAAGGTGTTCAATGTCGGCCCCTTCCCCGTGGGTGGTGGCCCGACCACGCTTGTGAGCTCAGAGTATAGCTATAACAACCCGTTTGGCGTCACTGTTGCTGCATCGTTCCGCCGGATCGTGGACTTTGCCCACCCGGACGAAGTACGATCCGTCCTCCCTTCAGGCCAGTGCGGACAAGTCTTTCATGATCACTATGCGGATCAGACCCCGCTCTGGCTGAACGGAGCCTACCGGACCTTTCGAACTGATCGCAGCAGCGTCACTGGCCCTGGCTGGGACCGTCTGACCCTGGAACCATATCCTTGAAAAGCCGCTTTTCGAAAGGGCTCCTTGACAAGCTGACGACCGCACAGGCCGTTGTCGCGTTCACGGGGGCCGGGATTTCCGCCGAGAGCGGCGTCCCGACGTTTCGCGGCGACCAAGGAATATGGAAACAGTTCAAACCCGAAGAACTTGCCAGCATGAATGCGTTTCTGAGAAATCCTGCTCTCGTGTGGGAATGGTATGGGGCAAGGAAAAGAATCATTTCTGAAGTACAGCCGAACCCGGGCCACCACGCTCTTGCAGCAATGGAGCAACTCTTTCCGGCGTTTGCTGTCGTCACACAGAACATTGACAATCTTCACTGGCGGGCAGGAAGTTCGCGCGTGGTTGAGTTGCATGGCAACATTGAAAGAAACTACTGCATGAAGTGCGGCACGAACTACTCCAACGCCGAGGTTCTTGCGGGATCAGGCTCACCCCTCTGCACGAAATGTGGCGGTCTCGTTCGCCCGGATGTCGTCTGGTTTGGAGAATTGCTTCCGGAAGATGGGTGGAACGAAGCGCTAAGGGCAAGTGAATCCGCCGATGTCCTTCTTTCTATCGGAACATCCGGAGTCGTTTACCCAGCCGCTGGACTTCCCCTTCGTGCCAAGGCGTCCGGAGCTTACGTTGTGGAAATTAATGTTGAGCCGGGTGAGCTTACCGATCAGGTCGATGAATTCATACCCGGGAAAGCGGGAGTCCTGCTGCCGGAGCTATACGCTCTCGTGAAAGCAGCGAGAACGCGTCAGTGACGAAGCAAATCACCAACATCCCGGGGCTGTCTTTGTGTTACCTTCGAGCGAAATCAAATTCTCTCCAGGGAGGTTCGATATTTTGCCCCGGAAAAAGCAGTGACCCTGGATCAACCCGGCGACAGCTGCGATCTTGAAAAAGGCAGACTCTTCGCCGGTGCTTATCGTCCTTTCTCCGCGACTGATGTCTGGCGCCATATCAGGGCGCTGACCTGCGCCCCCACCTCTTGTCCTTGTGCGAATCCGTCATCGTTATCGAATTGGTATTGGATGCCACCGTAGAGTCGCGAGATGGCAGATTCCATCGCCGCCTCGGTAAATGAGTTGAAGGTACGCGGACTCAACCCTCTGCTGTCGTGCGTGTGGTCTGTAAACGTTACGCTGTCCCCCCAGAGATCCGCCATGACTCTTGCGGAGGCACTGGTTTCCGTGGAGTGCCCGGACGTGTACGTTGGGAAATTCGGTGTTGTCAACAGCGGGTCCCAGTTCGCATCAATGTATCTCTGGATGTACGTGACCGGCCGCATCAACTGTGTATCGAATTTGGCATACCAGCACGTGATAAACGCATCGGCAACAGACACGGCTACTCTGGCATAAGCCTCCCCGGCATCGAACAGATTGAGATTCATCTGCTGAGCAACCTGCATGCAAATGTACATCGAGTGTCCCGGTGGAGTTCCCGTTGCACCCGGGCCGTCCGCCCAGAAAAGGGCGATATCGTTCTGCTCTGTCGTAAGGTTTGCGCCGAGGTCTCCTGTCGTTGTATAAACCTCCATGGCCTCCTCATACCACACAGATGAGGAATCTTCGGAGAAAGCGGGTGGCGGGCCTGGAACGATCGAGCTACCACTGGCAATGACGAAAGGACGGAGGGTGCGCCATCCCGGTTCGAGGGCGGGAAGAAATCCCGGAGGTGTGGGCTCCCAGCACCCGGGGTCCGTGCATGGTGTGTAAGCGGTTGGTCGCGACGCATAGCCGTCAGCGTTCGCCCACGCCACAATCGCGACGCCGATTTCCTGCCCTCGTGCAATCGAAGCAGTGTAGAGCGGTTCTGAACCGTATAAGACATCAAACTGCGACTTGGTCTCCGCAATGGCCGTTTGGGAATTGGGCATCGACAGCAACGAGCCCATCACAGTTGCCAGCGCGTTGTTCGCAACGGTGGGCCAATGATATTCATCGCTGCCCGGTGGTATATCCAGAGCCCCGTTCAGCTGGGTTGCGACAGACCTGTGCCGCGAAGAACCGCCAACGATCGCTTCATAAAGCGTAACACCAAAATATCCGTAAACGCGAGATGCTTGTGGCGGAGCAACCGCATCGGCCCTGACCCGGTTGTAGACGACTGTGAACCAGACGTGCGCCAGATAGGCGTCCACCTCAGTTGTTGTCGACGGGACGTCGGTTGGGGCCGCATCTTCCTTGCAGCCCGGGATTGTAAAAGCGACAGCCGCAAGAACAACAACCCCTGCGATGGCTCGCCGATTCGATTTTTTCCACTGAAAACATAAGGGGACTTTCATTGTTGCACCTCAAGGTGTTAACAGATACTCGTGATTTGGGATACTCCCGGTGAAAAGGTACTGAGATCTGATTTTGAAGTCAATGAAAGTGCGGGGAGGGACAACAGATGATGCGGAGGAGGGGATGATGAGATGTGAGACCTCCTTGGTTAAGGAAGATTCACCTTCTTCACCTGGTGATTGAAAGTATCGCAGACATAGAGCATTCTTGTCGCATCATCCCAAAAGATGCCCGATGGTCTGTTGAGCATCGCGTTCTGTGCAGGAGTTCCATCTATGGAGAAACCAGCCGTACCTGTGCCAACCACCGTGGAGATCGTATTGTTCCTGTCGATCTTTCGAATAATGTTGTTCGCCGCGTCTGCAATGAACAATTCACCTGATGGTGTGCAAGCCACATCGGTTGGTTGGTTGAGCCGGGCATCAAGGGGCTCGCCATCGTCACCGGAGTATCCCGCTTCACCTGTTCCCGCAATGGTTGTGACTTCTCCGCTCGCAATGTTCACTTTCCGAATTCGATGATTCTCCGTGTCTGCAACATACAAATCTTGCCCGTCTGGACCGATATCCATTTTTCCGCCGGGATAGGAATCTGTTCCGATCGGCCACGCGAATCGTACATCATCTCCAGTACCGTTTGAATATCCCTTGCTGCTGCCGGCAAACGAAGGTCCAATCGCCAGGTTGGAAGGGATGACCTTCCTGATGACGTGGTTATTCCAATCAACAATGCAGACCTCATTTCCGGAAACAAGAACATCCTGCGGAAAGTATAGCTTCGCCTCGATTGCAGGTCCCCCGTCGCCTCCATTTCCAGCCGAGCCCGCTACGCCGGCAACATCATAAAGATAAAGGTTCCCCACACTATTCGTGGATGGAACCGGAACCAGCTGTACGCTGTTGTGCGTGCATCCAGACAGGATAAACGATTCCGCCAACATCATGGCAGCAAAGGTAGTGCAGTGTTTTCGGATTTTCATGGAGATCCACCGCTATCAATACATGAGATCACTAGTGCGAAAGGATGAGGACGCCGAAAGTATCAAGCGATTGCCGCGGAACCAACTGGGGTTTTATTCATCGAATTCTCTCCGCGGTGCTGGTGTTGATGGAGTACTGAATCTGTAAGGCGCGTGTACCCTGAACGGGGGGACTATCGGGGGAGCTTCACTTTCTTTATCTGGTGGTTAAACGTATCTGCAATGTAAAGAATCCTCGTTGCTTCAACAAAATAGAGCCCCGACGGTGTATTCAGTTTGGCTCTGTTTGCTGCGGTTCCATCGGGCGAGACGCCGGGAAGTCCCGTTCCTGCTACCGTCGAAATGTAACCCAGCGCGTTGATCTTGCGGATGACATGATTTCGCGAATCGGCGAAATAGATTTCATGATCTTCGGTCATGAGAACATCTGTCGGGTAATTCAGCTGTGCATTCAGGGCCTGTCCTTCATCGCCCATATATCCCGCCTGTCCGTTCCCCGCGACCGTAAAGACTTCTGTCGTCTCGATGTTGATGAATCGAATCCTGTGATTCTCCGTGTCGGCCACGAGGAACCCGTACGGGTGATGGGCCCAGCCAATTCGACCACCAGGGACTGCGCTTGCCCCTGTTGGAAAGCTGAATTTGGCATTGTCCGCGGGTCCATCTGCGAATCCCTTTTCGCCAGTCCCTGCAAACGTACTGATGTTCCCCAGGGTATCGACTTTCCTGATGCGCTGGTTCCATTGATCCGAGACGTACAGATTGCCATCCAAGTCAAACACGGTGCTGCTTGGCATATGGAGTTGTGCGAGCCCGGCAGGTCCGTTGTCACCGGAAAATCCTCCCGTTGTTCCAATCGGAGTGGTGAGATTGAGCGCACCGGCATCGACCCATTTGATCTTGTCATTCTTCCATGCTGCTATCCAAAAGTCGCCAGCGGGGCCGATGGTAAGCCCCGCGGGCTCATTCAGGTCCATCGAATTTGCCAACCCGTTCGTTCCATCACCAGGATTTCCAGAACCAATCAAACGGGAAATCACACCATCAAGGCGAATCATCCTGATGCAATGATTCTTCCCATCGACAATGAAAACCTCGCTTCTGGAGTTGACCGTAACATCCTGTGGGAACGAGAGGTGGGCCGATGTGGCCGGTTCTCCGTCTCCTCCGTTGCCTGATTCCCCTGCAACGCCTGCGACGTTGTACAGAATGCCCTCCTGATCCAGCTCCGGAGCATCTGGCTCGACCGGATCGCTGGCCCCGGAATCGCAAGCCGGAAGGATCGATACTACGAGGAGCAACATGAGGAATCGTAAGAATGAAGATACAGCCTGCATGAACATTTTCATTTTCTGGGATAGTCTATTCAAAAAAAGCTCTCTTGTTCATTCGAGTGCGTCCGCTCCGCCTCTGTTATTCGCCCTGCAGGATAACAACCAATCTGTAAATGACACGTTAACCCGGTCACACACCGACGAATATGTCGTACGTCCCCCGTCAAGGCGTTGAGGAATTCTTCGGGGAGTCGTTCTGGAGTGCTGCGATCAATATAAGTGTACAGAGCACGCCTGTCAAGGCAGAAAGGCCCGGCGCGACACATGGGAGTGATTCGTATCATCAGCCCTTGCACGACTTCATGTCAGCCCTCACGACAAGGTGCCCCGGTTTGCTGTGGTTCTTTGCATTTTTGGGATGATCTCTTTATATTTTGAACCCCGACGTATTGAAAAATAACAGGTTACAAGCTTATGGCGATGCCGGTTGATATCAAGGCCCTTAACGAAAAAATTCAAAGAGAATCGAGTTTTGTAGACCTCGTCCAGACCGAAGTAGGAAAGGCCATCGTCGGGCAAAAACCGATGATCGACCGACTGCTTGTGGGTCTTTTGGCGAATGGGCATATCCTGCTGGAAGGAGTGCCAGGATTGGCGAAGACCCTCGCTGTGAAAACCCTCGCGGCGACTATCGACGCTAAATTCCAGCGCATTCAGTTTACGCCCGATCTACTCCCTGCTGACCTGGTCGGCACATTGATCTACAACCAAAAGGATGGGACCTTCCAGACGAAAAAGGGGCCCGTCTTTGCAAATTTCATTCTTGCGGACGAAATCAACCGCTCGCCGGCGAAAGTACAGAGCGCGCTGCTGGAAGCCATGCAGGAGCATCAGGTGACGATCGGGGAGCACACCTTCAAACTGCCGGAGCCGTTTCTTGTCCTTGCCACTCAGAATCCGATCGAGCAGGAAGGAACCTATCCGCTGCCCGAAGCACAGGTGGACCGTTTCATGCTCAAAGTCAGGATCGGTTACCCGTCGCGCGAAGAAGAAATCGAGATCATGAAAATGAATGTCAACAGCACGGCGGTGACTCCAACCGCTGTCATCTCACCCGGAGATATTCTGAAAGCCCGCAATGCCGTCCGGGAGATTTACATGGACGAAAAGATTGAGAAGTATATCCTTGATATCGTCTTTGCCACGCGGACTCCGACAGATTTCAATCTCGGGAAACTGACACAACTGATCAGCTACGGGGCCTCACCGAGAGCCACCATCAGCCTCGCTCTTGGCGCAAAGGCCTACGCCTTTATCAAACGTCGGGGCTATGTCATCCCCGAGGACGTCCGGGCGATTTGTCCTGAAGTGCTCCGGCACCGCGTTGCGGTGACGTACGAGGCGGAGGCGGAAGAAGTGACATCGGAACAGATCGTTCAGGAAGTGCTGAACAACATTGAGGTTCCGTAAGGTGCCGGACGTGGTTTTTGGAATGAGGGCTGATCGGTGGACACGCGGGAACTTCTGAAAAAAGTTCGCCTGATTGAGATCAAGACGCGGGGGATGGTGAACCAGGTTTTCTCCGGAGAATACCACAGTGTATTCAAGGGAAGAGGGATGGAGTTCTCCGAAGTGCGGGAGTACCAGTTTGGCGATGATATCAGGAGCATCGACTGGAATGTCTCGGCGCGGTTCAGCCATCCGTTTGTCAAAGTCTTCGAAGAAGAGCGAGAGCTTACCGTCATGCTGCTTGTCGACCTCAGCAGGAGCGGCGAGTTCGGATCGGGGAAACAGCTCAAGAACGAAATCTCGACCGAGGTCTGCGCCGTCCTTGCGTTTTCGGCCATCAAGAACAACGACAAGGTAGGCCTAATTCTGTTTACGGACAGGATTGAAAAATTCGTTCCCCCCAAAAAAGGGCGGGCACATATCCTTCGCATCATCCGCGAGCTTGTCTCCTTTCAACCCACCGGATCGGGAACGAATATCCGGGCCGCACTCGAGTATCTTAACCACGTCAACAAGAAACGATCCAGCGCTTTTGTCATTTCCGATTTTATCGATGAAGGGTATGAGAAGATATTGAGAGTCATCAGCCGCAAACACGACGTCATCGCTGTCGAGATCTCCGATCCAAGGGAGGAACACCTCGTAAACGTCGGCGTCGTGAAACTCCGGGATGCAGAGAGCGGCCAGGAACGCTGGATCGATACCGGCGATAGTGTCGTCAGACGCGGATACGAACGCTACTGGCAACGACGAAGAGATGAACGCCGCACCATGTTCGTGAAGAGCAGAGTCGACGCGATCCCGATCAGCATCGACAAACCCTACATCAAACCGATCGTGGACTTTTTCAAGCTGAGGGAACGCCGGTTGTGAGTGGGGGAGTGAGAATGTTTTTTGGGGTGGCGGTGTTCCTGGTGTTCGGTACTCTTGAAACGCTGACTCAGGACATCACCGCCCGGGCTGACGTCGATTCGACGACGTATCTGCTGGGCGATCCGATCCGCGTCTCCATCGGGATCACTCACCCGCCAGGTGTTACATTTACTCCGCTTTTTACCGATACGGTGGGCGGCTTCTCGATTCTGGGGTGGGATGGTCTGCAATCGAAAGACGAAACGACGTCCGAAGCTGGGCTTGTGGTTGCATGGTACGACTCGGGCATTGCCATTCTCCCGCCGCTCACCTTTTCTTATCGTGTTCCGGGTGATACCACGGACGACACCGTTGGGACAAATCCTTTACTGCTGACGATCGAGCTTTTTGCTGTTGACACCACTCAGCCCATCAAGGATCTGAAACCGCCGCTTACGATACCCTTGACGCTTTCCGATGTGGCGACAGTTCTAGGAATCGTGCTTGCTCTTGCCGCCGCCGTCTTTCTTATTTATCGGTACTGGAAAAAGAAACGGCGGCAAAAACCGGAAGTGATCTTCGAGCCGCCTCCCCGCCCAGCCCACATCATCGCGCTCGAAGAGCTTGCCAATTTGAGGGAAAAGAAACTCTGGCAGCGGGGACTGATCAAGCCGTACTACTCGGAGCTGACGGAAATCATCCGACGGTACTTTGAGCACCGCTACGGTATCATGGCGCTCGAGCAGACGACTGAAGAGATTCTGCGCGATGTGAGTCACCGTCTTTCCGGGAACCCGGTCCGTTCGGACATCGAGAACGTACTAAGGCATGCCGACCTCGTGAAGTTTGCGAGGTTCACCCCGACATTGGCCGACCATGAAGATGCGATGAACGCAGCATATCGTATTGTTGAGACGACACGATTGACGGAAGCAATCGGGGAATTCAGCAGCCGGCAGGAGGCCGAAGCGCATGCTGCCGTCTAACGTTTCTTTTATGAATCCCGAATTGCTCTACTTCCTTGGAGCCATCCCTGTCCTCGTGGTATGGTATGTCTTCCGACACCGACGGAACACCAGCGATATCCGATTTTCGTCCCTTCAGGGTTTTGCCGGCATGAAACCTTCGCTCAAGGAGCGGCTCCGTCATCTTCCATTCATCCTCCGCATGCTCGTCCTTTCGATTCTGGTTGTCGGCTTTGCACGGCCACAAACCAGCTCGTCGGGCGAAAACATCTACACGGAGGGAATCGATATTGCCATGGTTCTTGATATTTCGGGGAGCATGCTTGCGGAAGACCTCAGGCCGAATCGGATCGAGGCGGCAAAACAGGTGGCTCAGGAATTCATCGAAGCACGGGTGAACGATCGGATTGGCCTCGTGATATTTGCCGGGGAAAGCTTTACCCAGTGCCCCATGACGCTTGACCACCGCGTCCTCAACAATCTCATCCGCCAGGTGAAGTCAGGCATGGTGGAAGATGGAACGGCGATAGGCCTCGCCATTGCCCAGGGCGTGAACAGACTCAAGGACGGGGAGGCAAAGAGCAGAGTGATGATCCTACTGACAGACGGTATGAACAACAGGGGGGAGATTGACCCGCTGACAGCCACGCAAATCGCGCAGACATTCGGCATTCGTATCTACACAATCGGCGTCGGGACAATTGGTGAGGCACCATACCCCGTTCAAACCCCGTTCGGTGTGCGATACCAGAACGTACCGGTTGATGTCGATGAGAAAACGCTGCGTGAAGTGGCCTCGATGACCGGAGGGAAATATTTCAGGGCGACCAATAACCGAACGCTGAAAGAGATCTACGCCGAGATCGATGAACTGGAAAAAACACGAATTGAAGTGAAAGCTTACCGTTCCTACACCGAATTGTTCTACGGGTGGGCCGCTGCAGGATTGATCGGCCTGCTTCTTGAAATGGCTCTCACCGGAACAGTATTGAGAAAGCTGCCTTAACATGATCAGATTTGCCCAGAGCGGATATCTGTATCTTCTGTTCCTGCTTCCCCTGCTTGGCGTGTTCCTTTGGGTAGTACGCCGGCTTAGAAAGCGGGCCCTCTCCCGCTTTACCGACCCTGCAATTCTGGAGCGCCTCGCCGAAAGCGCAAGCAGGCGTAAAGAGTTGCTGAAAATGGTGACCCTGCTCGCTGCGCTGGCATTGCTAATGGTCGGAATGGCGAACCCGCAAATAGGCACACGGCTCGAAGAAGTGAAGCAGGAAGGGGTGGATTTGTTTATAGCGCTCGATGTCTCGCTGAGTATGAAAGCCGAGGACATCAAACCGAACAGACTGGAGAAAGCGAAATTCGAGATCCGGAATCTGATTGATCGCCTGAAGGGAGACCGCATTGGATTGATCGTGTTTGCGGGAGACGCGTACACACAGTTCCCGCTGACCACGGACTATGGCGCGGCATTTCTGTTTCTGGATGTGGTTGACACCGATGTGGTTCCCGTCCCGGGCACGTCGATAGGTGCTGCGATCGAGCGGGCGGTGGAGTCGTTCGATTTCAACGAGCCGACCACAAAGGTCCTGGTGATGATTACCGATGGTGAGAACACCGAAGGAGATGCGCTTGAGGCTGCCGGGGCGGCTGCCAACAAGGGCGTCCGGCTGTACACCATCGGCATGGGGTCGCCCGATGGGTCGCCGATCCCGATCTACGACCAGGCCGGAAGGCAAACGGACTTCAAGCGTGACAAATCCGGCGGTGTTGTTGTGACAAAGCTTGATGAAATATCTCTGCAAAAGATTGCCGATACCGGCAGCGGTGTGTATTTCCGGGCTTCGAATACGCAGGATGAGTTGAACGAAACCTACAGCAGCATTAATGCTCTCGAAAAGCGTGAATTTGGCACTACACAATTCACCGATTACGAGGATCGATTCCAATACTTCCTGGCGGCGGTGCTGGCACTGTTGGTGCTCGAACTGCTGGTCTCAGAGAAGAAAAACCGCTGGATTGCACGATGGAATTTTCTGAAGAAAGAAGAGGAGGTGGAGGCGTGATGCTCCGGGCTCTGCTTATCTGTATCTGGAGTTCCCTGTTTGTTCATGGCGCTGGGGCCCAGTCGGCGCGTTCTCTCATCAATGAGGGGAACGATCTCTACGAAGAGGAGAAGTTTGATGAGGCGGACGTGAATTACCGAAAAGCGCTTGAAGATGAAAGGGGTATGGTGCCGGGACACTTTAATCTGGGGAACTCGCTTCACAGGCAGGGGAAGTTCGATCAATCGGTGAGAGAGTTCGAAACGGCGGCGATCAAAGCCGAGGAAAAGACAACAAAGGCGCAGGCGCACTACAACATGGGCAACTCCTTTGTGGAAGCGCAACAGTACGAACAAGCCGTCAAGTCGTATGTCTCGTCTCTGAAGCTCGACCCCGCCGACCAGGATGCGAAGTACAACTTATCGTATGCCCTCAGAAAACTCAGGGAACAGCAGCAACAGCAGGGAAACAACGAGGATAATGATAAGGATCAGAAGAAGGATCAACAGAACCAGGAGCAAAACCAGCAACGGGGCCAACAGGATAAGAAACAGGATCAACGGCAAGAGCAGCAACAACCTCAGCCTGCATCCGGACAGAACCCGCAACAGGGGGAGCAGCAGGAATCACAGCAGCAACAAGGCGAGCAGAGGCACATGTCGAAGGCGGATGCCGAAAGAATTCTGGACGTCCTGAAGAACGAGGAGAAGGACGTACAGCGGAAGCTTCGCGTCAAGGCAAGGGCGCGGGCAAAAACGGACAGAGACTGGTGACATGAGGCACTTGTGGATCGTTCTTATGGCTGCGGTAGCGTTCGGCTGGGCCCCCTTGCTGGCGCAGGAGGCGGTGTTTGAGGCTAGCGTGAGCAGGAACCCGGTGAGTGCTGGGGAACAATTCGAGCTTTCGTTTGCTCTGACCAATGCGGGCATCGGAGGGGGAAAAAACCTGCGGACACCGGACTTTAGCAGTTTCAGCATCCTTTCCGGTCCCAACCAATCGACGAGCATGCAATTCATCAACGGTTCGGTCTCCTCCTCGGTTACATACAGCTATGTCCTCCAGCCGAAAGACGTCGGGAAGTTCACCATAGCGGCGGCGAGCGTCGAGGCCGGAGGAAAAACTCTGACGACGGAGCCGATTGTCGTTGAAGTTATCAAGGGCTCTCTTGGGACGCCAAAGAAACAACCCACGGTGGCAAACGATCTCAATGTGCAGATCGGCGAGAACCTTTTCCTGAAAGCGGTAGTGGACAAAGTCCATGTGATTCGGGGAGAGCAGATCAATCTTACCTTCAAGCTCTACATGCGCGTCTCCGTTCAGAATTACTCCATCGACCAAAATCCCACACTCATTGGTTTCTGGAGCGAAGAGGCCGAAAACCCCAGGAATGTTTCCCTCACAACGGAGACGATCAACGGAAAGCAGTACCGTGTCGGGGTCATTCGCCGTCTGGCATTGTTTCCGACGCAATCCGGCACCCTTGAGATCAGTCCGATGGAGGTGCAGACTGTTGTTCAAGTTCAGGACAAGCGGCTCTACGACCCGTTCGAGAGTTTCTTCCGTGATCCTTTCGGGCGGACAGTGAACTACAAAGTGAGAAGTGAGCCGCTCAGAATCACCGTTGATCCTCTTCCCGCCGGTGCGCCTCTCAGTTTCAAGGGCGCCGTTGGGCGACTGGCAATGAGTGCCAAAGTGGATAAGCAAACGACAAAAACAAATGAGCCAATATCGTTGAAGGTAACGATTGCGGGAACCGGAAACATCAAAGTGCTTGAATCCCCACCGGTGGAATTTCCTGTAGATTTTGAAAGTTACTCACCAAAGGTGGCCGAGAACATCAGCCGTCAGGGTGACGTGATCTCGGGGAACAAGACATTCGAGTATCTGCTCATTCCGCGATATCCGGGGAACAAGACTATCAAGCCGATTGTGTTTTCCTATTTCGATCTTGACAAGAGGGAGTACGTTTCGCTTTCCTCTCCGCAAATCGATCTTGTTGTTGAGCAGGTGGCGCCTGGGGTCGGCGGTTCTCTGGTTGCAGTAGCATCGCGGGAGGGGGTGCAGATGTTAAGCCAGGATATTCGGTTCATCAAAGTTGCGGGGGTGGCTCTTTCGCGTCGGGGTGAGCAATCGTACGCGTCTCCGCTCTTCATTGGTATGGTGTTGCTTCCAGTCGTTGGTCTTGTAGGAGCATTGCTGTTCGTACGAAGGCGGGAAGGGGAATTAAGGGACGTCGCAGGCTACAGGAACAAGAGGGCGCTTCGTGTTGCCAGAGAAGGGCTAAAGAAAGCCCGGCAGCTGCTGGGGTCCGATGATAAAACGTTGCTGTTCTACACCGAGGTTTCGGGGGCTATCTGGAAATATCTCGGAGACAAGCTGGGTATTCAACAAGCGGAGATGTCTGTTGAGCGTGCGCTCGGACAGATCCAGGCGCGAGGTGTCAACGGAGGACTTGCGGGATCACTGCAGTCTCTTCTGGAAGAGTGTGAAATGGCAAAGTTCGCGCCGACAAGTCTGGAGGGAGCCGCGAAGCAGAAGACGTATGACGAAGCGGAACGGATCATTGTCGAGCTGGAACGGGTGTTGAGGTCGAAATGAGATCTGCCTTGGTCATTGTCGGGCTCCACCTTTTCGCGCAGATGTTCCTGTGGGCGCAGGATCCCGAAGAGGTATTTGCACGGGCCAACGGATTTTACCAGCAGAATAAGTTCGCAGAAGCGCGTGAGGCCTATGAGTCGCTGGTGCGAAACGGATACGAAAGCGGGGCTCTGTATTATAATCTCGGGAATGCTTGGTACAGGACGGGCAATGTGGCGCAGGCGATTCTCAGCTATGAGCGGGGTGTCCGTCTCGCACCCAACGACGACGATCTGCAACACAATCTCCAGCTCGCAAACCTGATGACGACAGACAGGATCGAGCCTGCGCCCAGATTATTCGTCTGGGATTATTGGGATGGGTTCAAGGGGGCGTTCTCTGCAACGACGATTCTCTGGACCACCTATGTCTTTTTTCTGTTGTTGTTTGCCTCGCTGAATCTTTTTGTGGTTGGACGGTCCTACGCCGTCCGAAAATCAGCGGTGATCTTTGCGGGGTCTGCAGGACTTCTGTTTTTTTTCTTCCTCGTCGTTTGTGTCAACAGGATCTCTGATCTCGCGCGGGATGATCAGGCAATCGTAGTGACGGAGATTGCGATCGTGAAGAATTCCCCGGATGCAAAGAGCACCGACGCGTTCGTGTTGCACAGCGGTGTGAAGGTTCAGATCACAGATCGGGTCAGCGAGTGGGTGAAGATTCGCCTTGCCGACGGGAAAGTGGGGTGGATGGAGGGAAGCGCCGCAGAGGTTATCTGAGCGTTGGTACTTCAACTGGTTGAACCAGACAGTACATCCTTCTTTGTCCTCCGTGTTCCGCGCATAATCAGCGTCTCTGTGTTCTTTGTGGTTGAGAAACCAAAGGCTCGAAAGAATTAACCACCCCCAACCCGAAGGGTTCCTTCGGAAAGGGGTCCCTTTGGCGAAGCCACTCCTTCGGAGCGGGAAGTGGACACGGAGAGCGTTGTAGGTTCCGTTCCCACGGGGGTCACGGAGGATGGAATTATTCCCATTGATTCCCTGAACTCTCAGAGTTATCTTTGAGCAGGTTTTGGATTCTTCAACTGGAGGCATGGCAATGAGATTCCTTTCATCTCCCGCTCTTTTGCTTCTTTGTTTCACATTCCTTTTGATTCTCTCATTATGCCTCGCGGGATGTACCTCAACGGAAGTCGCACCTTCTGGTCTCCCGATCATTACACTTACGGTCGAAGACATCGGCGTCACCGAGGTCTGGCTTCAGATAAACATGCCGGACGACATCACACAGCGCATGTTCAAACTTACCCGGGACGGAGACGACATTCTTACTTCACAGGTTGTGGCTGACGACACCACCATAGTTGACGAGCTTCTTCTCCCCAACCGTTCATATACATACAAGGCATATCGTCTCGTCGATACAGTGATTGTTGACTCTACCGAGACTGTCAGTGTGGTTACTATGGACACGTCAAGCCATGAGATCACTTGGCGCGTTGAGACGTTCGGTGAAGCAGGGTCGAGTATTTTGTATGACGTTGCAATTATTAGCGACACTCTCGCTTACGCGGTTGGGGAGATTCAAGTACTCGATTCACTGGGCCAGCCTCAAAATCCACCATACAACGTTGCCCGATGGAATGGATCCACGTGGGAGTTCATGACATTGAAATATAACTGCCGACTTTATTTTCCCTACTGTGGTGGGGACACATTGCTGTTCGCGCCTGCGACTTCGGTCTGCGCGTTTGGGCCCAACGATGTCTGGATTGCCGCGGGCAGCGTGCATCACTATGATGGGATCCGATGGACTCAAGGTGGAG
>Ga0247727_10004744_pt1 | contig 28478 bp, 25 predicted proteins | sample WisWelCaveWW1625_FD_202498 | JGI IMG/M metagenome (GOLD analysis project Ga0247727, IMG submission 202498) | Biofilm microbial communities from Wishing Well Cave, Virginia, United States - WW16-25 | ecosystem: Environmental > Aquatic > Deep subsurface > Groundwater > Cave microbial mat | place...
CCCCTCGCGAGGCCGACCCGCACCAGGAGCACGCCATGAGCAAGGAAGCGCAAGGGACCCTCGCGCGCCGCGAGCGCCAGATCATGGACGTGCTCTACGCAAGCGGCCGCGCCACGGCGCAGGACGTGCAGGACGCGCTGCCCGACCCACCCAGTTATTCCACCGTGCGCGCGCTGCTGCGCGTGCTGGAGGGCAAAGGCCACGTGCGCCACGAGCAGGACGGCCCGCGCTACGTCTTCCTGCCGGTGGTGGCGCGCGAGAAGGCGCGCCGCTCGGCGCTGCGCCGCGTGCTGGACACATTCTTCGACGGCAGCACGGAGCAAGCCGTCGCCGCGCTGCTCGACCTGCAGTCCAGCAAGCTGGACCCGAAGCAGCTCGAGCAGCTCGCCAAGCTCATCGACAAGGCCCGCAAGGAGGGACGCTGACCATGCTGCCTCTGCTCATCGACCTGGCCGTCAAGGGCACGATCCTGCTGTTGCTGGCCTGCGCCGGCGCCCTGCTGCTGCGCCGCGCCTCCTCGGCCGCGCGCCACCTGCACTGGCAACTGGCGCTGGCCGGCCTGGCGGCCCTGCCCCTGGCCGCCGTGCTGTCGCCCCGAGTGGCGGTGCCCGTCGGTCCGCTCTCCGCCTGGCTGGCCGACGGTGCTGCCGCACCGGCGACCGACGCAGCCAACGCCACGCTCGCACCGGCCCGCTCCGACGCGCTCGCCGCGCGCGGCGCTCGCCGCGACTTGCCGCAGCGCGCCGCGACCGACGACGCGCGTCCCCTCGTGCGCGCGGAGCACCCGGCCTCGCCGTCCGCGCCCGCCGCCGAGCCGACGCCCGCGCCGCAGCGTGTCCTGCTCGTGCTGCGCCTGCTGGACCAGCCGCGCGTGCTGCTGCCGGCCCTGTGGGCCGCCGGCGCCGCGCTGGTGCTGGGCGCACTGGCCATCGGCCTGCTGCGCGCCCGCGCGCTGGCGCGGCGCGCCGTCCCGGTGGCCGACCCCGGGTGGCTGGACCTGGCCGACCGCGTGCGGCGCCAGCTTGCCCTGCGCCGCGTGGTGTCGCTGCGGCGCGTGCCCGACGCCGTCGTGCCCATGACCCTCGGCTGGCGCCGCCCGATCGTGCTGCTGCCCGCCGATGCGGACGCCTGGAGCCTTTCGCGCCGCCGTCACGTGCTGCTGCACGAGTTGGCGCACGTGCGCCGCGGCGACTGGCCCGGCCAGGTGCTGGCGCAGGTGGCGCTGGCGCTGTGGTGGTGGCAGCCGCTGGCGTGGATCGCCGTGCGCGAGCTGCGCAAGAGCCGCGAGGAGGCCTGCGACGACCAGGTGCTGGCCGCGGGCAGCCGCGCCAGCGAGTACGCCGACCACCTGCTGGCCATCGCCGCCTCGCGCGGCGCAGGCGTGGCCGGCGCCACCGCGCTGGCCATGGCGCGCAGGAGCCAGCTCGAGGGCCGGCTGCTGGCCGTGCTGGACCAGGGCCGCCGCCGCGCGGGCCCCGGCCGCCGGCGCGCCGCCGTCGCCGCCACGTTCAGCGCGCTGTTGGTGGCCGGGCTGGCCTGCGTGCAGCCGCAGGCGGACGAGCCCGCCGAAGCGGCGCCGTTCGTCGAGCGCCTCGAGCGCGCGGACTTCGTCCTGCAGCCGGCAGCGCGCGAATGGGTCGTCGAGCGGGCGACGCTGGAGCCCGACGCTGTCCGCATCGCACCTGCGCCCGAGTTGGAACTGGTCGTCCAGCCCCGCCCCGCGGTCGTGGCGCTGACCGCGCCACTGACTCTCAGCGTCAACAGCCCGGACATCATGGTGCGCGCCCCGAGACTCGTCCTGAATCTCTCCCCCACCCTCCAGGACGCGCCGGCGCCCCCCGCCGCCCCGGAGCCGCCCGAGTTCCCGGACTTCGACTGGCCCGCGCTGGATGACAACGCCTGGCTGATCGACACGACCTGGGGCGATCGCCAGTCCTCCACCTGGATCTGGTCCGACGACGACGCGTCCTGGAAGGTCTCGACCCAGGGCGGCCTCGCGCCCGACGAGACCGGCACGCGCGTCGGCTGGATCGACGAGGACGGCTGGATCGTGATCGAGCACGGCCCCGAGGGCGCTGCGGACCGGCTCGAGGCGCGCGGCAGCGCGCACGGCCCGCCGGTCTGGAGCGGCACCGTCGGCGGCCAGGCGGTTGCGGGCGACGCAGCTCGCGCCGAGGCCGAGCGGCTGATGCCCGAGGTCTTCGCCGTCACGGGATTGTTCGCGTCGGAGCGCGTCGCGCAGCTCGTGGCCGAGGGCGGCCCCGTGGCCGTGCTGGAAGCCGCGCGCAACCTGCCCGACGGCCGGGGCGGGCAGCACCTGGTGCATTGCCTGCTGACCGAGCACGACCTGGACACGCCGGACTTCGCGGCCGCGCTGGAACTGGCCGCGCAGGCAACCCATTCCGACGGGGACCTGGCCGAGCTGCTGGTCTGCGTGGGCCCCGACGCGCTGGGCGACCCCGACCTGCTGGAGCCGCTGTTCCGCGCGGTCGAGGCCATCGAATCGGACGCGGACCAGTCCGAGACCCTGGAGGCGCTGCTGTGCGGCGGCGCGGCCGAGGCCCCCGCGGTGGCGCGCGGCCTGCGCGCGGTCGCGGCCGGGCTCGAGTCGGATGCCTGCGCCGCCGAGGTGCTGGCCCAGGTGCCCGCGAACCGGCTGCGCGACCCGACCGTGCGCGAGGCCTTCCTCGCGGCGCTGGACACGATCGAGTCGGACGCCTGCGCCGCCGAGGTGCTGGCGCCGCTGCTCGACCAGCGCGGCCTCAAGGGCGAGTCGCTCGCGGCGCTGCTGGCGGCGCTGGCGCACGGCATCGACAGCGACGCCTACGCGGCCGAAGTCCTGCAGTCGCTGCCCGAGCGGGCGCGGGGCGACACCGCCGCGCGCGAGGCGCTGCTGGCGGCGCTGGGCACGATCGAGTCGGACGCCTGCCTGGCCGAGGCGCTGGGCGGCCTGCTGGACGGCGCGACCCCGGCGGTCGTGGCCGCGCTGCTGCCGGCCGCGACGGCCGGCCTGGACAGCGACGCCTGGATGGCCGAGCTGCTGGAGCGGGTTCCGGGCGAGGTGCTGCTCGACGCCGCCGCGCGCCCGGCCTTCGACGCCGCGTTGGCCACGATCCAGTCCGCCAGCTACCGCCAGGAGGTGCTGGAGCACGTCGAGCTGCTCGAGGACGCGTGAGCCGCGTGCGCACCGCGGCGCTGGCGTTGCTGCTGGCCGCCGCGGCGCGCGCGCAGGGCGCCGTCGCGCTGGCCGGCCACTGGGAGGGCGCCTTCTCGCGCGAGGGCGCCGTGCAGCTCGTCGCGCTGGACGTCGCGGCGGACGGCAGCGCGCGCTGTGACATCCCCGAACTGGCGCTCTTCGGCGAGCCGGTCGAGGAGCTGGCGCTGGACGGCGACGCGCTGCGGGTCGGGCTGCTGTACGGCGCCTTCGAGGGGCGACACTTCGCCGAAGCGGGCGAGATCGCCGCCGTGAACCCGCGCTGGGGCCCGCCGGTGCGCCTGCACCTCAAGCGTGCGCCGCCCCCGCCGCCGGCCGTCGTGCGCCGCGAGTTGCGCGTGCCGGCCGGCGACGTGGAGCTGTCGGCCACGCTGCTGCTGCCGGCGGGCCTGCCGACCGGCGCGCGCGTGCCGGGCCTCGTGGCGCTGCACGGTTCCGAGGTCCTCGAGCGCGGAGCCTGGGAGTACCGCGCGGCCGGCGAGGCCCTCGCGCGTCTCGGCCTCGCCGTGCTGCTCTACGACCGTCGCGGCGCCCACGCGGCGGAGGGCGTGGACGGCCCAGCCTTCGACGTCCTGGCCGACGATGCGCTGGCCGCGCTGGCCGTGCTCGAGGCCCAGCCCGAGGTGCGCGCAGAGCGCACGGGCCTGCTGGGCCCCAGTCAGGGCGGCTGGATCGCGCCGCTGGCCGCCACGCGCGGTGTCGGCGTGGACTTCCTGGTGCTGTTCTCGGCGCCGGGCGTGGGCGTCCTCGAGCAGGAGCTGCAGGCCGTCGAGGGCCGGATGCGCGAGGAGCAGCGGGTCGAGTCCGAGATCGCGGCCGCGCGGGACTTCACGCGCGCCGTGCTGCACTCCGCGCGCTCGGGCGAGGCCGCGTGGCGCGCGCTCGAGCCGACGCTGGCCGAGGCCGCCGCCGCACCCTGGGCGGAGTTCGTGCAGATCCCCGAGTCGCCGGCCGACCTGGCCTGGTGGGCCGCCCACGACCATGAGGCCGCGCCGACGCTCGCGCGCGTGCGCTGCCCGGTGCTGGCCTGCTGGGGCGAGCTGGATCCGCTGGTTCCGCCGGCGCTCAACGTCGAGCCGCTGCGCGCGGCGCTGGCGAGGGGCGGAAACGACGACGTGACGATCAAGGTCTGGCCCGGCTGCGGCCATGATCTCGAGCGGCGCCGCCGCCTCACGGGCGATGACTGGACCTGGCCCGACAGCCTGTGGCTCTGGGCGCGCAAGCCACCGGGCCTGTTCGAGGAGGTCGCGGGCTGGGTGCGCGCACGCTGAGGGACTGGCTCGCAGCCGAGGGGACCTTTCCGGTTCGTGCCGGCCGTGATAGTGTCCCGCGCGTCGTTCGGGCAATCCCTGCCCCCCTGTTCGTCGCCGGATCCCCCGCCGGCCGCGTGCCGGCGGTCCATCCAGGCGGCTGGAGGTCCGTTCCATGCTGTCCCGTCTGCGCCGGCCCATGGGCTGGCTGGGCGGAGTCGTCGCCCTGCTCTTCGCGGGGGTCGCCCTCGCGGCCACCGTGCAGCGCCTCGACTTCGCCGGTCTCACGCAACTCTCGACCCACGTCGTCACCGGCCGCGTGCTCTCCGGCGCGCCGGCCTGGACGCCTGACGGCGGGGCCGTGGTCACGTTGCACGAGCTGGCCGTGGCCGGCACGTGGAAGGGCGAGCTGGACAGCGCGACGATCAGCGTGCGCACGCCCGGCGGCCGCATGGGCGACTTCGTGATGGAGTTGCCCGGCGCACCCGAGCTGCACGCGGGCGACGACGTGCTGCTGTTCCTCGAGCGCAACCCGGACGCGACCTTTGGCGTGATCTCCCTGGCGCAGGGCAGCTTCCGCGTCGGCGCGGCGCCGGACGGCAGCTTCCTGGTCACGCGCGACCCGGGCGCGGCGCACCTGGTGGCCGTCGGCCGCGACGGCTCCGCCAAGGTGGCCGGGCTGCAGGAGACGCTGGCCGCGGTGCGCGCGCAGGTCGACGCCGCCCTGGCCGCCGAGCGTGCGGGCCTGCCGGCCGAGCCGCAGATCGAGGCCGTGCCGCTCGACGACGTGGCCGCGGAAGGCGGTGCCAAGTGAAGCGCCTCGCACCGCTGGGCGTCATCGTCCTGACCGCCGCCCTGTCGCTGGCCTTCGTGCTGCTCTCGCCCGCGCGCAAGTGGCAGAGCGACCAGCTCCCGCGCAACTTCCGCATCGGCATGGCCACCGGCGAGAACTCGCTGGCCAACGCGTTCACGCAGCAGACTGCGCAGAACTGCGTGCAGACGTGGAACACGGCCATCACCTCGGACACGTCGTGGAGCGGCGCCGCGCCGTTCACCACGACGGTGCCGGCGGGCCTCGGCAACGTGGGCTTCGTGAACGACGGCCTCTCGACCATCTCCTGGGAGGACCCGCAGAACCTGCTGTCCGGCGGCACCCTGGCGGCCACCACCACGGGCTACTACGCCACGACGCCCACGGAGACGGTCAACGGCATCGCCTTCGCGCGCATCACGGACAGCGACATCGTCGGCAACAACAACATCGACTTCAGCAGCTACGCCGACGCCGACGCCAACGGCGCCAACGGCAACCAGTACGACCTCGACAGCATCATGGTGCACGAGTTCGGGCACGCGCTGGGGCTGTCCCACTCCAGCGTGGCCACGCAGGTCACGCTGTACGCCAGCATCGGCACCAACGACTTCAGCAAGGCCCGGCTGGACGACGACGACGTGAACGGCGGCCGCACGATCTACGTCAACGGCCTGCACTCCGTGAACTACGTGGCCGGCACGCAGCTCGTGTGCGACCCGCTGTTCCTGGGGTTGTCGACGGCGACTTTCAAGGGCAACTCGAACGTCTACCTGCGCGTGACGATCACGGACGAGAACGGCAACCTGGTCAGCGGGGCCTCGGTCTCGATCTCGGTCACGCGCCCGGACGCGACGGTCGGCGTCGGCACGGCCTCGACCAACAGCTCGGGCCAGGTCCTGTTCAACTCCGGCAAGGCGCAGCACGGCGCCTACTCGGCCTCGGTGACCAGCGCCACCAAGGCCGGGATGAGCTTCAACGCCGGGGCGGGCAAGTCCGCGGACACCTGCACGTTCTGAGCGGGCGGACGCGCCTGACGACGCGCGCCGGTCGCGGGATCCGCCCGCGGCCGGCGCGCGCTCGTCGGCGAACGGCCGCGCGTCAGGCCGGCTCGATCGGCGCCGGCAGCACCACGAACACCACGCAGCCGTCGCGCGAGGACGGCGCGTGCGCCGAGCCCGGCGGGTGCCAGACGTAGCTGCCGGGCCCCCACTGGGCCGCGCCGTCCTGCAGCGTGCCCTCCAGCACCAGGTACTGCTCGCCCTGCGGGTGGCGGTGCGCGTCGTAGCGCGCTCCCGGCGCAAAGCGCAGCAGCACGGCCGACTGGCCGCTGGCGGGGTCGAAGCGCAGCTTCTTCCACTGCACGCCGAGGCAGGGCGTGTCGCGCCAGGGGAGCGCGACGGTGTCGACGAAGAGGGTGGGCGGGGCGTCCACGGGTCGTTGCGCGAGTCTACGCCGGAGCGGCGCGGCGCGAGCGCGTCGCCAGCCGGCCGCCGAGCCAGCCAAGGCTGGCGAATGCGGCGTAGACGATCAGCATCCACGACTCCAACCGCATCCCGATCGCATCGCGGTAGGGCTCGCTGTAGAAGTCCGGGACTCGGGCGACCTGGATCAGGCACCACGTCACCGGAACGACGAACAGCGTGATCAGGCCGACCAAGGCGCCCGCCAACGATGCGCCGATTCCGCCGCCGGCATGGCGTCGCACGACCCGCCAGCCTGCCCAAGCGGCGACCAGGGCGAGCGGCACGAATCCGATCGGCCCTGCCCCCGGAATGTGCCACTGGTCGGCGGGAGGCCTGAAACCGTCGCTGGGAACACCGATCACGCCGTGCGTCACCGGCGACGCGAAGGTGACGCGCACGAGGACCGCAAGCACCACCGGAACCCACAATGCGTCGAGCCACGCCTTCACGCGCACGCTCCCTTCTGTCCGCGGAGCGAGGCAGGTCCTCGCCCAGGGGACGCGGCCAGTCTAGCCCCGCGATCCCCGCACGGGTCGGCCAGCGGCGCAGCCGAGGGCTCCGCCTTCGCCACGGCACGGAATTCCTGTCCGCCCGCAAGGCGTTTCGGCGCATGGTGATCCCGTTCGCCCCGCGGCGCGGCCCGGGAGCCGGTCCGGCCCAGGGCCTGTCCGGAGAGAGTTTGCCCATGAGCGGATGGCTGAAGCAGCTCGACGCGCTACTTCGCGGCGAGCACACTCGCAAGGACGACCTGCAGGAAGGTCGCGTCGGGCTGGCGGCGCGGCGGCTGGTGCTGCTGGGGCTGCTGCTGGGCGCGGTGTACGGCGCTGGAATGGGCCTGTACGCGGCCGTCGGCGGGCGCGACGGCGGCTGGCGGCACATGGCCTCGGCGGCGCTCAAGCTGCCGCTGCTGTTCCTGCTCACGCTGCTGGTCACCTTTCCGTCGCTGTACGTGTTCTCGGCGCTGGCCAACAGCCGGCTGCGGCTGCGCGAGACGCTGCGCCTGCTGGTGGCCAGCATCACGGTCATGCTGGGCGTGCTGGCCAGCTTCGCGCCGGTCACGGCCTTCTTCACGCTCAGCACGGACAGCTATCGCTTCCTGCTGTTCCTCAACGTGGTGTTCTGCGGCCTCGCCGGGCTGGTGGGCCTGGGGTTCCTGCTGCGCGCGATCAGGCTGGTCTTCCCGAATGAGAAGGGCAGCCCCGAGGACGGCGGGCGCGCGCGGCGCATCTTCCGCGTGTGGCTGCTGCTGTTCGGCGTCGTGGGCGCGCAGATGGCCTGGATCCTCAAGCCCTTCGTGGGCAACCCGCACCTGCGTTTCGAGTGGATCCGGCCCTCGCGCGCGATGAACTTCTTCGAGTTCGTGCTGCGCTCGCTGACCAACGACTGGTACTGAGCCGTGCCGCTGCGCGCGCCGCTGCTGGACGTCGACGGCCTGCTGCGCGGCGAGGGCCTGCACGCCGTCGGCGGCGGGCGGCCGCCGCTCGGGCGCCTGGCAGCCACCATCGCGCTGGGCGCCATGCTCAACGGCGCGGTCATGGGCAGCTTCGGCGGCCACGGCCTGCAGGCGGCGTACTCGGCGCTCAAGATGCCGGCGCTGCTGGTGCTGGCCGCGCTGCTGTGCTGGCCCAACTTCTGGGTCGTGAACCGGGTGCTCGGGCTGGGCGCGGACTTCGCCGCCGCCACGCGCGCGCTGCTCTCGGCGCAGGCCACGCTGGCCGTGACGCTGGCGGCGCTGGCGCCGGTGACGGCCTTCTTCCACGCCAGCACCGAGAGCTACGAGTTCGTCAAGCTGCTGCACTTCGCGGTCTTCGGCGTAGCCAGCCTGGCTGCGCAGCGCACGCTGGCGCGCCACTACCGTCCGCTGCTCGCGCGCGACCGGCGCCACCGCGTCGCGCTGCTGGCCTGGCCCACACTGTACTTCTTCGTGGCCGGGCAGATGGCCTACGCGCTGCGGCCGTTCCTGGGCAACCCGCGGCTGCCGACGACGTTCCTGCGCGATCCGTGGTGGGGCAACGTGTACGTGGACCTGGGCTGGGCCGTGCGGGGCGCGCTGGGTTTCTGAGGCGGCGTCGAGGCGCTGCCAGCGCGACGGGCGCGAACTCTCAGTGCGCGGCGGCGGCGCGCCGCCGCCGCCGGCACTCGAGCAGACCCTGCATGCCCACGAACAGCAGGCCGCCGGTCAACGCCCAGAACAGCGGCAGCGCGTCGCCGGCGACCGTGACCGGCACGGGCTCGGGCAGCTCGAGCGTGTTCCCCAGCCAGCAACCCAGCGCCACGCCGGGCAGCGCCAGCGCGGCGAGGAGGCCCGTGGACTCCAGCGAGAAGCGCCGGCGCAGCGCCTGCGCCAGCAGGCTGCAGCACAGCGCCATGAGGAGCAGGGCCATGAACCATTCGGGTGACATCGTGCGGCCTATCGACACGACCGCCGGCCAAGCTGAAGGATCAGGCGGGGGACAGCCGCGCCAGCAGCGCGGTGCGCGCGGCCGGCTCCAGGAAGGCCGCCTGCGCCGAGCGCCGCTGCAGGCCGGCCAGGTCGCGCGCGGAGAGGCCCCAGGTAGCCGCCGCCAGGGCCAGCTCGCCGCTCAACGTGATGCCGCTGACGCCGGGGTCGTCGGTGTTCAGCGTCACGGCCACGCCGGTGCGGCGCAACGCGTCGAAGGGGTGCCGTGCGGCGCCGCCCTGCACCGCGCCGGTCTGGAGGTTGGAGGTGAGGCAGCACTCCAGCACCACTCCGGCAGCGCGCACGCGTGCCGCCAGCGCCGCGTCCTGCGCCAGAGCCACCCCGTGCCCGATGCGGCTGGCGTGCAGCACGTCCAGGGCCTCCCGCACCGACTCGGGGCCGGCGGCCTCGCCCGCGTGGACCGTGACCGGCAGGCCGGCGTCGCGGGCGCGTGCGAAGAGCGCGGCGAAGGGCGCGCCCGGCAGGCGTTCGGGCCCGGCCAGGTCCACGCCCACCACGCCGCGCCCGTGCCAGCGCAGCGCCAGCTCCAGCAGCTCCGCGTTCACCGCGTGCGGCAGCGGGCGGTAGAGGCACACCAGCGCGCCCGTCGTGCAGCCCGTCGCGTGCGCGCCGTCCGCCAGGCCGGCCAGCGTCTCCTTCAGCACGTCCTCCGCCGTCCAGCGCCGGCCGTCGGGCCGCGCATGCGCCTGCAGCGCCGGGCAGAAGCGCGCCTCCAGGTGCACGACGCCGTCGGCGGCCATGTCCTGCACCAGCTCGCGCGCCAGGCGCCCCAGCGCGCCGGGCGTGGCCAGCCACGGATAGAAGGTCTCGAAGACGTGCAGGAAGTCGTCCAGCGAGCGGCACGCGGGTGAGACGCGCACGTGCGGAGCCAGCTCCGCGGCCGTGCGCACGCCGGCCGGCAGGGCGTGGCCGCCGGCGCGCGCCAGCTCCAGCAGCGTTGCCGGACGCGCGGAGCCGTCCACGTGGCAGTGCAGCTCGACCTTGGGCAGGGCGCGCAGGGTGTCGGCGTCGGGGGCGGCGGGCATGGGCGCGACAGTGTGCCGCAGCGGGACGCGTGCCGGCCAGCTTGACGTGCGCCGCGTCAGTCCACGATGCGCAGCGGCCCGCCGACGTCGATCCACGCACCGCCGGCCGCCTGCACGGTCACGCGCACCCAGGCGTGCTGCGCCGTGACGCCCGCCGGCGCCGTGACCTGCGCGCGGCCGTTGTCGGGCAGGCCCGCGGCCAGCGCCTCCCACGGGCCGCCGAGGCCGGAGACCGACAACTCGACCGTCACGCTGCCCGGCGGCGCGCCTGGCGGCACGGCCGAGAGCCACTCGACCCACCGCACCTGGCCCGCTCGCCAGGTGCGGCCCGGGCCGGGCGCGCTGACGCGCACGCGGCGGATGGTGGGCACCGAGGCCTCGCGGAACACGCGCGTGCGGTTGGCGCTGCTGAAGCCGCCGCCCTCGTCCTGCACCACCGCGAAGTCCGGGTAGCCGTTGTGGTCGATGTCCGCGCCTGCACGGAAGGCGACGAAGGTCTTGGCGCCTCCGCCCGGCGTCGTGAACGCCGGTTGCGGCGCCCACCCGCCGGCCCCGTCGCCGCGCCAGGCCCGCACGTTGCCGCTACCGAAAGCCAGCAGGTCGCACAGGCCGTCGGAGTCGAGGTCGAGCAGCTGCACCGCCTGCCAGCCCATGGCGGGCAGGCCGGCGGACAGCGAGGTCCACGCGTTGCCAGCACCCCAGCGCCAGACCTGCGGCGCGCCGCCGGTCACGAAGGCCAGCTCGTCGGCGCCGTCGCCGTCCACGTCCGCCGCGGAGAGGCCGCCGTTCCAGTTGCTGGCGGGCAAGTTGCCGTCCGCTGCCGCGAAGCCGCCCGCGCCGTCGCCTCGCCACACGGTGCCCAGCGAGTTGGCGCTGGCTGCGTCCAGGTTTCCATCGCCGTCGAAGTCCGCGAACAGGAAGTCCATGTTCGAGTTGCCGCCGGTGAAGCCCCACGACGGCGTCCACGAGCCGCTGCCGCCGTTGCGGTACACGTGCACGCCGGCGCAGCAGCCGAAGGAGTTGCTGCCCAGGTCCAGGTCGCCGTCGGCGTCCACGTCGCCGAAGTCCGTGCCGAACATGCCGTAGGTCTCGCCGGCCGTGGCCAGGCCGTCGTCCCACGGCAGCCAGGCGGCGCCGCTGCCGTCGCCCAGCGCCACCTCGATGAGCTGGTCGCCGAGGTCCGTCGCGCTGTAATCGTGGTGCATGGCGTATCCGATGTCCATCTGGCCATCGCCGTCCACGTCGCCCAGCGCCACGCCGCCGTAGCCGAAGTTGCCCACCTGCACCACGGAGAAGCCGCCGGCGCCGTCGCCCAGCCAGGTCATCACGCCGTGCTGCTGCGTGCCGATCAGCGGCGAGCCGTGGTCGCCGATGCCCACGAGGTCGGGCTGGCCGTCGCCGTTCACGTCGCCCCACTCCAGCTCCGTGCGCCCGCCCTCGCCCAGCGGCGACAGCGGACCGGCGGCCTGCACGTAGGACAGATCGTGGTGCGGCGGCGGGATGGTCTGCGGCAGGCGCTGCACGACGACGGTGGGCGCCTGGCCGGCGGCGGCGGACGCGAGCAGCGCGGCGAGCAGCAGGCAGCGTGCGGCGCGCATGGTGCAACCCTCCGTGGGCGGGCTCGGTCGGATAGCGTGGCACGGGCGGCGCGGGCTGTCGAGGCGTCGGCCGCGTCGGTCGGCAGGGAAACGTCCGGCCTGACCGGCCGACCCGCTGCTGGTCCTGCCGTAGGCTAGGAGCTGCCCGTGAAGCAGGCCTCACCCGCGACCCGCCCGGATGCCCCGCCCCGCGTCGTCATCGTCGGCGGCGGCTTCGCCGGCCTGACCGCCGCGCGCGCGCTGGGCCGTGCGCCGCTGCGCGTCACGCTGGTGGACCGCAGCAACGTGCACGTCTTCCAGCCGCTGCTGTACCAGGTGGCCACGGCCGGGCTCGCGGCCACCGACGTCAGCGCGCCGCTGCGGCAGGTCGTGCGCCGGCAGCGCAACACGACCGTGCTGCTGGCGGAGGTCACGGGCGTGGACCTCGCCGGCCGGCGCGTGCTGCTGGACGGCGGCCCCGCCGGCGCGGGCCCGCGCGCGCTGGACTTCGACTGGCTGCTGCTCGCGCCGGGCGCCGTGCCCACGTGGTTCGGGCGCGACGACTGGGCGCGCCACGCGCCGGGCCTCAAGGACCTGTCCGACGCGCTCGACATCCGCCGGCGCATCCTGCTGGCCTTCGAGGCCGCCGAGGCGCTGGACGACCCGGCCGCGCGCGCACCGTGGCTGACCTTCGCCGTCATCGGCGGCGGCCCCACCGGCGTGGAGCTGGCCGGCGCGCTGGCCGAGATCGCGCGCGTGCAGTTCGTGCGCAGCTTCCGGCGCATCGACACGCGCGCCGCGCGCGTCGTGCTGGTCGAGGCCGGGCCGCGGCTGCTGCCGAGCTTTCCGGAGGACCTGGCGCGCGACGCGCACGCGCGGCTGCAACGCATGGGCGTCGAGGTGCGGGTGGACACGTGCGTCACGGGCGTGGACGCCGCGGGCGTCGCCCTCACGCCAGTGGACGGCACCGAGCAACGACTGCCGGCGCGCACGGTGCTTTGGGCGGCCGGCGTGCGCGCCGCGCCGCTGCTGGCCGCGCTGGGCGTGCCGCTGAGGACCGATGGGCGCGTGCAGGTCGAACCCGACCTCTCGCTGCCCGGGCACCCGACGGTCTTCGTGCTGGGCGACGCGGCGGCCGTGCGCGACGCGGCGGCACACGGAGCGGACGGCGCCCCGCGCTTCGTGCCGGGCCTTGCGCCGGCGGCGCTGCAGATGGGCCGGCATGCGGCGCGCCAGGTCGCTCGCGCGCTCGCCGGCCTGCCGCGCGAGCCCTTCCGCTACCGCGACCGCGGCATGCTGGCCACCATCGGACGCACGGCCGCGGTGGCCGAGTTCGGTCGCTGGCGCGTGCGCGGGCTGGCCGCCTGGCTGCTGTGGGTGGCCGTGCACGTGTGGTTCCTGATCGGCTTCAGGAACCGCCTGCTGGTCATGTTCGAGTGGGCCTGGCTGTACGTGACGCGGCAGAGGGGGGCGCGGGTGATCGTGGGACGCCGGCGGGAGTGAGGGCGGCGCCGGGGCCCGCGAATCCGTCCGGCCTCCTCAGCGCCCCGGCCCCAGCCGCGGGTCCAGCGCGAACGGCTGCGCCTTTCCGACGACGACTCGCCGGAAGTCCGCGTGCGCCGGGTTCAGCAGCAGCAGGCGCTCGCCCGGCGAAACGACGCTGGGCACCGACAAGGCCACCGATTTCGCCGCGCGCACCCAGGCGTCGCCAAACCGCCGCGTCGAGTCCGGCGCCGGCAGCCGGCGCCAGCCGGCGGGCGGTCGCGCCAGCGCCTGGACCAGATCCTCGGGCACCTGCACCTCGAACATCACGTAGGCCGCGAGTGGCGCCGAGGCCTGCAGGTGCACCAGCACCTCGAGCACGGCGAGTGCGGGCGACTCCGCTGTGTAGACGATGCGCGTACCCGGGCTGCTCCAGCGCCCGCCGTGGAGCCGCGCGCCCTCGCCGTCGAAGGCCGTGGCGGCGTGCCGCGCCTTGACCAGCCGCCACGCGCGGCGCGCGGCCATCAGGACGGGATGCCGTGCTCGAGCCGGCCGATGAGCGCCTCGACCTCGCGCGCGCCGACCTCGGTGCGCGACAGATCCAGGGGCGTCTTTCCGCCCAAGGCCGGCTGCGGCGCGGCCAGCCAGCGGCGTGCGGCGGGCAGGTCGCCCTCGAAGAGCTGCACGGCCAGGTCGACCAGGCGACCGAGGCGCACGAGGCGCTCGGACTCGTCGGCGTCGAAGCGGCCCTCCTCGCGCCGGCGCGTGAGCGTGCGCGGCGCGATACGCGCCGTCTCGGCGATCTGCGCCAGCGGCAGCGCCAGCGCCCGTGCCAGGCGCTCGATGGAGGACCAGCGCAGGCCGGCCTCGATGAGCGCGTGCAACGAGAGCGGGTCGGCGGCGCGCAGGGCGAGGACGCCAGCACCGGCGGAGGGCCTTGGAGCGCCGACGTGGACAGGCTTGCTGGGACGGGTCATGGGCTGTTCTCGGCCAAGTGGCCAAGAGCTTAGCGCCGAATGGCCAGATCGCAAACCCCTACCGACCCACCGGCTCCTTGGCCCCGCCCGCCGTCGCCGGCGGCCGCGGATACCCCTCGCCGCCGTTGGCCGGCTGGCCGTTGGCGTTTCCGCCGTTGCCGAGCGCCGTCCCGCCGCTGCCCGCCGTCGTCGGCACCGGCACGCCCTCCGCCGGAACACCCTCGTCCTTCTCGGCGAAGTCCGCCTCGCGCACCGCGCGCACGGAGCGCGCCGTGAGGTAGGTGTTGCTCTTGAGGCCGCGCACGAGGTCGTCGCGCACCTCCTCGGCTTCGGGCTGCGTGAGGTCGCCCTTCTCGACCAGGCGCGCGAGGGCCTTGTCGTAGCGGCTCATCAGCCATTCCTCGTTGTAGCCGACGTAGCTGAGCACCTTGCCCACCGGCTCGCCCTGCAGGCGGTCCACGATGCGGAACTGGCCGGCCGCGTCCACGTCCACGTGCACGGCGTCGGTGTCGCCGAAGAGGTTGTGCAGGTCGCCCAGGATCTCCTGGTAGGCGCCGACGAGGAAGATGCCGAGGACGTAGGACTCGCCGGGCTTGACCGGGTGCACCTCGAGCACGTCCTTGACGTCGCGCGGGTGCGGGAAGCGGTCGATCTTGCCGTCCGAGTCGCAGGTCATGTCGCCCATGACGGCGCGCACCGTGGGCTCCTCGTTCAGGCGCTGCAGCGGCATGACCGGGAAGACGTGGCGGATGGCCCAGTGGTCGGGCACCGACTGGAAGACCGAGAAGTTGCAGAAGTAGGTGTCGGCGATCTGCTTCTCGAGGCCCTCGAATTCCTCGGGCACGAAGTCCATCTGGCGCACGAGGTTCTGCAGGCGGTCGCAGGTGGCGAAGAAGATGTTCTCGCCCTGCGCGCGCGCGGGCAGGTCCACCAGCCCGAGGTTGAAGCGGCTGAGCATCTCGTCGCGCAGGCTCTGGGCGTCGTGGTAGACCTCGAGCAGGTTCTTGCGCGTGAGGCGCGAGAGGTTCTCGCGCATCTCCTGCACGATGTCGGCCTCGTTGCGGCCGGCCTTCTCGACCAGGCCGTCGCGCGAGAGGCGCGAGACGCCGATGACCTCGACCGCCATGACCGAGTGGTGCGCCACCAGCGCGCGGCCGCTCTCGGTGACGATGTCCGGGCTCTTGATGCCGGCCTTGGTGCAGGCGTCGTGGATGTGCCAGACGACGTCGTTGGCGTACTCCTGCTCGGTGTAGTTCATCGAGCTGTCGAAGCGCGTGCGCGAGCCGTCGTAGTCCACGGCCAGGCCGCCGCCCACGTCGAAGATGTCCAGCGGCGCGCCCATCTTCTGCAGCTCGATGAACAGCCGGCTGGCCTCCTTGAGCACCTCTTTCCACGGGCGGATGGCCGTGATCTGGCTGCCGATGTGGAAGTGCAGCAGGCGCAGGCGGTCCAGCAGCTGCACGTCGCGCAGCCACTGCACGGCCTCGACCATCTGCTGCGCGGAGAGGCCGAACTTGGCCCGGTCGCCCGAGGAGGACTCCCAGCGCCCGCTGCCGCGCGTGGCCAGGCGGCTGCGCATGCCCAGCCACGGGGCGGCATTGCGGCCCTCGCGGTCGACCACGCGCGAGAAGGTCTCGATCTCGGACGGCTTCTCGATGACCACCACGACCTCGTGACCGAGGCGCACGGCGAGGCAGGCCATCTCCATGTAAGCCTCGTCCTTGTAGCCGTTGCAGATCATCAGGCTGGGGCGGTCGAGCTGCGCCACGACCGCCAGCAGCTCGGGCTTGCTGCCCACCTCGAGCCCGACGCCGATCTCGCGCCCGGACTCGAGCAGCGTCTCGACCACGTGCCGCTGCTGGTTGACCTTGATCGGGTAGACCGGGCGGTGGCGGCCGGAGTAGCCGTACTCCTCGGCCGCCTGGCGGAAGGCGCGCGACAGCGACTGCAGGCGCTGGCGCAGGATGCCGTCGAAGCGCAGCAGCAGCGGCAGGCTCATGCCCTGGCGCTTGGCGCCGGCGATGATGTCCACCAGCGACGCCGCCGGCCCGTCGGGGCCGTTGGGGTGCACCTGCACGGTGCCGTCGTCGCGGATCGAGAAGTAGGGCGACCCCCAGCCGGGGAGGTTGTAGAGCTCGGCGCTCTGCGCGGTGGACCACTTGCTGGAGCCGACGGCCATGGAACGGAGGTCTCGCTGTGATGGATGATGGGCCCGGACGCAACGCAACGTCCCGCCGGAAGCGGTCCGGGTCCCCGGTGGCCGCGCGACGGCGCGAACGACTTCGGGATTCTATGCGCATCCGAGCCGGACTGTCGAGAAGTTGTGCGCTCGCGGCGCTGGCCGTCGCGCTGCCGGGCGCCGCCGCGGCGCAGTCCGGGCCGCCGGCCGGCGCGTGGCGCGCCAGGGACACGCCTCCCGGCTGGTCGGTCGCTCGCAGCCCTGACTACGAGGTGCAGTCCGAGGTCGGGCAGGCGTGCGCGGAGCGGCTGGCGGCGTTCCTGCAGGCGCTGCGCCCGCGGATGGAGGCGCTCTGGCCGCCGCGCCCGCGCGCCGAGCCGCTGGTGGTCAAGGTCTTTGCCACCCGCTCCGGCCGCGCTGCCTGGCTGGCCGACCGCGACCTCCTGCTCGAGCCCCCCGCCGCGGGCCGCCCGCCCACCTGCGCCCTGCTCGAGCCCCTCACGCGCGACGTGCTGGCCTTCGACACCGGCCGGCTCTTCGACGAGCTGTCCGGCCCGGCCCCCGTCGCCGTGAACGCCGACCGCGCGGTGTCGCTGCCGCGCGCCGACCTGCAGCGCCTCTACCCGCTGCTGGAGCAGGTCACGGCCGCCTACACGCCCGACCTCGGCCGCGACGTGGCGCACGAGGCCTGGCACCAGTACCTGGCCGTTTCGTCGCTGGACCGCGCCGAGCTGCCGGCCTGGCTGGACGAGGGCCTGGCCGACTGGCTGGCCGCAGCCACGCCCGGCGGCGCGCCGTGGCGACTGCGGGCCCCGCCGCCGGCGCCCGACGGCCAGTCCGCCGCCGACCCGGCGCCTGTCGTGCCCGGCGCCCTGCACGAGTCGCGCCTGCGCGAGTTGCTGCAGGCCCACGCGGACCGGCTGACGCTTCCGGCCGGCGCCCTGATCGTGCGCCAGACCACCGACGCCGACGCCGAACCGGCCTCGTTCCTGGCGCAGGGCTGGTCGCTGGTGCACGTGCTCATGACCAGCCCGACTCCGGCGCTGCGCGAGCTGCTCCCGTCCCTGCTGGCCGTCCGGCGCGGCGACCGGGCCAGCGACCCGCTGCACGACCTCGACCTGCGCCGCCTGGAAGCCGACTGGAGCGCGTGGCTCAAGCAGCAGACGGCCGTGGACCCGCTGCTGGACGTGGCGCGTGAATTCCGGCGCGGGCTCGTGCCCGAGGACCTGCAGGCCGCCGACGACGTGCGCGCCTCGTGGGCCTGGCACCTGCGCCATCCCGGAAGGCCCGCTCGATGAACCGCGCCTGGCTGCTGCCCCTGCTGCTGGTTGCGCCGGCCACCGCGCGCGCCGACGACCAGGTCAAGTCCGGCCCCTGGAACAAGCGCGACATCCCGCCCGGCTGGTCGGTGATCGAGACCGAGCACTACCAGGTGCAGAGCCAGATCGGCGCGGAGACGGCGCGCCGCCTGGGCGAGCACCTCGAGGACATGCTCGAGGTCTACGCGGACTTCCTGCCCACGCGCCGCAAGCTGGAGACCTTCGTGCTCAAGGTCTTCGAGGACAAGGCGGGCTTCTGCGACTACAGCGGCTTCCCGCCCGATACGGGGACGGTGGCCTACTACAACCAGACCGACAAGGAGCTGGTGGGCTACGACTGCGGCTTCGTCTTCGGCCAGCGCACGACGCCGCCGCTCCTGCGCCTGCTCCCGGCCGCCGCCGAGCGGCTGACCGAGGCCGAACGCGCGCGCCTCGAGGAGCTGTTCGACCTGGCCACCAGCGCCTACACCTTCGACCTCGTGCGCGTGCTCAGCCACGAGGGCTGGCACCAGTACTTCCACTTCTACACCGTGAGCTGGGTGGACATGCCCGCGTGGATGGACGAGGGCCTGGGCGACTGGTTCTTCATGGCCGCGCGCGACGAGCAGACCGGCGAGGCCCACGGCTTCCGGCTGGGCGACATGAACTGGCACCGCCTGCGCTCGGTGCGCCGCGCGCTGGAGGACGGCCTGACGGTCACTTTCGAGCGGCTGATGGAGTTCAAGCAGCCCGACTACTACGCCAACCCGGGCGTCTTCTACGCGCAGGGCTGGTCCATGGTGCACTTCCTGCTCCGCAGCCCCGACGCGAAGCGCCGCGAGCTGATCCCGCGCCTGCTCAAGGACTTCAAGGACACCAAGAACTTCGTCAAGTCCACCGACAAGGTCTTCAAGGGCCTGGACCTGGTCGAGCTGGACAAGGAGTGGATCGGATGGCTGCTGGTGCAGCCCTTCCCGGACCCGCTGCTGGACGCCGTGCGCGAGTTCGGCGGCAAGTTCGAGCTGGAGGACGTCAAGGGCGAGGCGCGGCTGATCAAGGCGTGGGAGTGGTACGTCGCGCACCCGGAGTTCCCGGGGGGCGCGGGAGGCTGAGCGAAACCGCCCGGGCGCGGGTCAGCCGTCCTTTTTCTTGTCCTGCTTGTCGCCGTGCTTCTTCTTCAGCTCGCCGAACAGTTCGTCGTGCAGCTTGCCGGCGGCCTTGGCCGCGTCGCCGGGCGACTTGCGCCGGTCCAGCGCCGCGACGGCGGCGGCGCGCGCCAGCCAGCCCGACACGCAGGCAGGGAAGTCGGAACGCAGCAGCTCCTCGCCTGTGCTGAGCTGGACGCCGAAGAAGCCCTGCTCACCCCCTTGGCCGGTGATGACGGCGGTGGCCGGTGGAAAGTGGAACTCCTCCGGCTCCTGCAGGTCGCCGAAGGCCCAGCGCTCGAGGTACACGACCAGCGCCGCGTTCCCGCGGTAGCGCGCCACGCTTTCGTGGGCCCAGTCGCGCAGGCCGTCGTCGCCCTTGGCCTTGCCCAGCGCCTTGCCGGACGGCTGGCGCTCGACGATGGCGTCGAGCAGCTCGGCCCAAGCGCCCTCCTCGACCAGCGCCAGGAACTCCGCGTCGCCGATCGGGAAGCGGCGGCCCAGCTCGGCCACGGCCCAGCTCCGCAAGTCGAAGGGCTCGGCGGCCGCGGCCAGGTCGTTGAGCGCAACGGCGCGCAGCGGCGTGGACCACGCCGCGACGGCGGTGGAGAAGGCCTCGGCCAGGTCCTTGGGCGGCTGCGGGGCCGGCTCGCCGCCGAGGCCCTGCGCCCAGGGCCCCGGCACGAAGCCGCGCGGCGCGCTGCGGGCCAGTTGCGCCAGCGCTTCCTGCGCCTCCGCGCCGCCCTCGAAGCAGCGCGTCAGCAGCACCGCCGCGCTGGTCTCGAGGCCCAGGGCCTGCTGCACGCAGGGCTCGGCGCCGGTCGGGATGCCGACGTAGACCACCAGCCCCGCGCAGTCGATCACCACCGTGGTCGGCCAGCCCTTGACGCCATAGGCCCCGATGCACGCCTTCTCCGGGTCGGAGCCGACCGGCATGCTGTAGCCCTTGCTCTCGACGAAGGGCCGCAGCACGGTCAGGTCCTCGCACGAGATGGCCGCCATGACCAGGCCCTTGTCGCGGTAGCGCGTCCAGATGTCCTGGACGTGCGGCATCGACGCCACGCACGGCCCGCACCACGTGCCCCAGAACTCGACCAGCACGGCCTTGCCCTGCGTGTCCGGGGCCTCGTCCAGCCACTCGGCGGCGGTGACGGGCGGGGCCTTGTCGCCCACCTTGACCTCCAGGGACAACGCGAGGAGCGCGGCCAGGATCATCGGTCCTCCTTCCGGCACGGTGGGCGCGCGGCGATTCAATGCGCGGCGACGGTTCAGTTCGGCGGATCGCCAGGACCGGGCCCGGCCGGCACCGGCTCGAGGACGACGTCGACGCGCGGCACGCCCACCGGGACGCTGAAACGGGCCTCCATCCTGTCGGGGAACTGCGACGGAGCCTCGACGCGTCGCTCGGCCACGAGCACGAAGTCGCCGGCGGCGACGCGCAGGGTCACCGGCTCGTCGGGCCAGCGGCCGATCCACGTTGCCTGCTCGGTCTCGTCGCTGCCGGACCGCGCGAGGCTCAGGGTCCAGAGATCCTCTCCCGCGGAACCCGCCGCGCGGGCTTCATGGATCTCCGGGGCGGTCACGCTCACCAGCGGCGTCGATCCGACGTCCACGCTGACCTCGAGGTCCACCGGCACGCCCGCGCGGACTTCGCACTCGAACGTGCCGCGCACCGGCAACGGCTCGAGGCGCAGGCTGTCCAGCACGTTGACGTCGTGCAACCGCCGTTCCACGGCCTCGGGAGCCATGAGCCTCGCGAGGCGCACCTCGCCGCGATAGCGGCCGGGCGCAAGTTCGGCCGAGAACGACTGCTGGCCCAGCGCGACGGGCCACACCTCGACCTCGACGCCCGTGTCCGCGTCGAGGAACCGCACGCCCTCGACGCGCGCCCATTCGCCTTCGTCGCCCATGCGCACGCGCCCGCGGACGAGGACCTTGTCCGGGGGTGGCGCCGGCCGTGCCTGCACGGCCAGCGTCCGGCCCGCCACGATCTCGACGGCCTGGCGCGCCTCGTCCACGCCTCGCGCCCGCACGTGGAGGCGGTAGCTCTCGGGCCGGATGCCGCGAGCCTCGACCGCGTCCTTCACCTCGATGGAATGGTTGCTTCCCGCCGGCTGGAGGAGCAGGTCCACCTTGTCGTGGCGCGGGGGGTCCTCGATGAGCGCGAACTCGACGCGCAGCGCGCCGGTGGCGGCTCGCACGACCTCACGCCCGAGCTCGAAGCGGTACGTTCCGCGAGGCGGCACATCGGTGCGCACGCCGGCCTCGCCCAGCTCGAGGATCGAGAGCCGGACGGGACCGTCCAGCCAGTTGAACCGCAGCGTGTCGCCCGGCGACTTCGCCTGCGTGGATTCCTTGCGACCCTTGGCGTCGACCGCCTCGATGGTCCACGGCACGCCGCTCCAGACCTCGTCCCAGCCGGATCCCTCCCCGCCGGCCAGCGCCAGCTCGACGAGGAGCGACGGCGACGGCTTGGGCGTCGCGTGGGGCCGCGGCGTGAGGTACGGGCGCGTGGTGAGGCCTGGTCTGGCGACCCACAGCGCTTCGATCACCTCGATCCGGCCGTCGTCCGAGAGCGTGATCTCGTACGCCGGGGCGTCGAGGCGGCCGAGGCGTGCGCGTCCGTCCAGCACCCTGGCCCCACGCACGGGAGAAGGCACGCCGAAGAACGGGGAGTCCTCCACGAGCGCGACGGAGCCGTCCGGCCGGCGCTCGTAGGGCCGCAGCGAGAGGTGCAGGTCCGGATCCTGCAGGACACGCTCGCCAGGCCAATCGGTGAGCTGCAGCTCGAAGGCCGCCAGGCGCGGCACCGTGAGCGTCCAGGAGAACGACGCACGGTCCGCGCGCCAGGCCGCCATGGGCACCTCGTGCCGGCCGGCGTGCTGCTCGTGCTCGACGATCAAGGACAGGTCGCGGCGGCGCACGCTGACCGGGATGAGGGCGCGGCCGCCGCCGTCGGTCCGGCCCACGGTCGTGGCTCCGGCAATGTCCGCCTCGGCGTCTCGGCGGATCTCCCAGCCCGCATCGCCCAGCCGCAGCGTCGCATCCGCCACGGGCTCGCCGTCATCGAACGACACCTGCACCGGAAGCCACTCGACCGGGCCGAGCACCACGTCCTGGCCGTCACCCAGCGGCGCCACGCGCCCCTCCCACGGCGGCCAACCCTGCGCGGCCACGTGGAGGCGGAGGTTGACGGGATCGGCCCACGAGTCCAGGCGCACCAGGAAGCGTCCCGCGGCGTCGCTCACGTCGCGGTCCGACTCGAACTCGAAGAACTCGCCGTGGTGGCCCCAGTTCTCGTGGACCAGCAGGACGACCGCGCCCGGGATCGGGCGGCCGGTCTCGTCCACGACGCGGCCCGACAGGCGCGCGCCGTCCGCGTCGAGCGTCAGCCGCCCGTCGAAGGGCTCGCGGGGGAGCCGGTACTCGGCCACGTGCGCCACCGGGGCGGGGTCCGGCGCGGCCGCCGCGGGCAGGAGCGGTTCGCTGGCGCGCGACTCGATGGCGCGGCCACCTGCGGTCGCGTCCGGTCGCGCCGACGGCGGCTGCGCGCGCGAGGACCCGTCACCGCCCGCTGCGTTCCCCAGCAGCCACCAGGCCAGCAGCACGGCCAAGGTCAACGACGTCAGCGCGACGACCGTCGCACTGCGCCGCCTCACCCCGCCGCCCCCGCCAGCCGCCCGTACTCCGCCAGCGTCTTCTCCACCATGCGCTCGGATGTGAACTCCACCAGCACGCGCGCGCGGCCGGCCGCGCCCAGCCGCCGCGCGCGCGCCGGGTTCTCCAGCAGCGCGAGCAGCGCGCGCGCCAGCGCGTCGGGGTCGCGCGGCGGGACCAGCAGGCCGTGCATGCCGTCGTCGATCATCTCCGGGATGCCGCCGGCCGTGGTGGCCACCACCGGCAGGCCAACCGCCAGCGCGTCCAGCACCGAGGTGCCCAGGCCCTCGAGGTGGCTGGGAAACGCGAACAGGTCGGCGGCGCGCAGCAGCGACGGCACGTCCGAGCGGAATCCGGGCAGCAGCACGCGGTCCGCAACGCCCAGCTCGCGCGCCTGGGCGCGCAGCGGCTCGAGCAGCTCGCCCTCGCCCACGATGACGAGGCGCGTGTCGGGCCGGCGCGCCAGCACGGCCGGCGCGGCGGCGACGAGGAAGCGCTGGCCCTTGTGGTCGGCGCAGTGGGCCACGTTGAGTACCAGCGCGCCGCCGGGCGGCACGCGGAACTCGCGCCGGTAGTCCTCGCGGCGCTCGGGCGCGCCGTCGAGGCGCGCGACGTCGATGCCGCTGTGCACCACGCCCAGCAGCGCCTCCGGCAGCCCGTCGCGCAGCAGCACGTGGCGGATCATGTCCGAGACGCACAGGATGCGGTCGAGGCCCCAAGTGTACTTGAGCCGCGCGAAGTCCAGCACGCGCCGCTTGTGGATGGAGAAGTCCACGCGCCGGCTGACCACGGTGGCCGGGCGGTCGCCCGCGCGGCGGCGGCCCGCGAAGCGCGCGCCCAGCACGCCGAGGGTGTGGCCGTGGCTGGTGTGCATGTGGATCACGTCGAAGCGCCCGGCGCGCAGCTTCGCGGCGATGGCGCGCATGGCGGGCAGGTCCACCTCGCCGCGCATCCGCCGCTCCCACACCGGCAGCCCGGCTTCGCGCGCGCGAGCGGCCAGCACGGAGCCCTGCTGGCACAGCAGCTCCTGCTCGACGCCCCGCGCGTGCAGGCCGCGCGCGAGGTAGAGAACCTGCTGCTCTCCTCCGCGCCAGGTGCGTTCGGTGTTGACGTGCAGGACCTTCACGCGGGCGGGGACTCCGAGGGCGCCTGAGGTTACCTGCCGGACCGGCGGCAGCGATCCGCGAACGGGATCTGACCAGGCGCCGGCTGGGCTTCGGGGACGGCAGCCTCGCGGCCTTCCAGCCGGGCGCGGTGGAGGGCGTCGCGGCGGACCTGGACGGCGACGGCGACGTGGACGTCTTCGGCCACGGGCGCGTGTTCCGCAACTCGCTGTTCGAGTGAGGGTGCGGCCCCTCAGAGGAACCAGTCCTCGCGCTCCTCCACCGGCACCAGGTCGTCCAGCTTCTCGGGGTGGCGGATGAGGTCCTCGATGAACCAGTTGGCGTTGTTGTAAAGGCACGTGACCTCGCGGCACTCGTGCGCGGCGTCGAAGCCCTGGATCAGCCTGGCCGTGCTGACCTGCGACGCCGCGACGGCGACATCGTCGACCCACGCGTTCTTGTCGCCGATCTTCGCCTTCTCCACGTGCCGGTACACCGGGCAGTTGAACAGCCCCAGCGGCGACAGCACCTGGCGGAAGAGCTGCATGTGGCACTGCTGCGGCTGGCGCGTGTAGGAGCGGAAGCTGTTGTTGGCCAGCACGCGCAGGTTGGTGCTCTCGACCACCTTGAAGCCGTCGGTCTCGAGCCGGCGGCTCAACTCGAGCTGCTGGCGGATGGCGCCCATGACGTCGGCCACGCGGTTGGACTGCCCGTCGATGCCGACGATCTCGGCGTTGTTCTCGTCCGCCCGCACGAGGAAGGGCTTGAAGGAGATGTAGTCGAAGCCCCATTTCCGCGCGCGCTCGGCGGCCACGTACATCTCGTGCACGTTCTCGATGATAGGCGTGTCGTTGGCCGTGCAACCCTTCCACACGATGATGTAGCTGAAGCCGATCTTCGCGGCGCGGTTGACGGCCTTGACCGGCGGGATGCCTGCGCAGATCTCGTCCAGCGTGATGGCCTTGCGCGGCTTGTGCATGCGCTGGAAGGTCTCGTCCGTGCCGCTGTCCAGCGACAGGCGCACCCAGTCGGTGCGGTCCAGGCGGTGCGCGACGTTGCGGATCTTGGCCATGCCCGTGCCGTTGGTGACCACGCCCAGCTTGAGGCCGAGGTCCTTCATCCGCAGCATGGCCTCCTCGAACTTCGGGTAGGTCGTGGGCTCGCCGCCGCCGATGACGATGACCGACTTGAGGCCGCGCGCCGCGAGCTGCTCGAGGCTGGCCATGAGCTTGTCGTGGTCGTAGCGCGCGCCGGTGTTGAGGATCTCGAAGTCCACGCAGTGGTCGCAGGCGTAGTTGCAGGCCGTGGTGAGGTCGAGGTTGATCGAGACCGGCACGTCCTGCAGTTGCTGCATCAGCTCGACCACCGGCTGGCCGGCGGCCTGGGCGGCGCGCACCTGGGCCTGCCAGCGCACGTAGCCGCGCAGCCGGCCCAGCAGCGAGGGCTGGCACAGCTTGGCCGCGAAGTCGTGCATGGCGGCCAGCTCGGTGCGGTTGGCCGGCGCGACGGCGCTGGCGGCCTGCTGTTCAGCGGCCTGCTGTCCGGCGGTCTGCTTCATGCCCATCCTGCTCCGATGCCTGGCTCAGCCGGCCGACGCCCGCTGGACCTCCGCCGCCGCGACAAGATCGCGCAGATTGCCGAGGCTTTCAACGAGGCCCTCGACGTCCGTGGGCTCGCCGGCCGCGACGCGGGCCACGAAACCGGCCACGTGGGCGTCCAGCGGGTCCGGAAGCGGCACGCTGCGGCCCCCCTCGGCCAGTTCCATGCGGTAGTCCGGCAGCGTCACCTGACGCTCCGCCCAGCAGCCGTCCAGGCCGTAGCCGGCCGGGCGCGGCTGCCGTTCGCAGCGCCGCAGCGCCAGCCGCGCGTGCGTCGTGCCGCGGGCGTGCACCCAGTCGAAGGCCAGGTCCAGCACCGCGCTGTCGTCGCCGGCCAGGCCTTGCACGCGCACGTCGCGCACGCTGCCGGGGCCGGCCGTGGCGGCCAGCAGCGAGAGCAGGTGCGGCGCCGCGTCCACGATCATGGCCGGGCCGGAGGTGATGGGCGAGAGCAGCATGCCCAGCTCGCGCGGCACGGCCGGCGCGTGCGGGTGCAGGCTGCGGAAGGCCGGCAGCGTGGCGGGCCACTGCGCGTTCAGCTCGAGGCGCCGGCCGGCGTCGCGGAAGCCCTGCGCCAGCGCGCGCACGCGCGCCTCCAGCTCCGCGCGCGGACGCTGCGCGTCGCCCGGCTCCCACCACAGCGGCTTGTCGCACAGCACGTGCACGCGCGCGGCCAGCGCCACCTGCAGCGCCGGGCGGTGCGCGTGCGTGGGCGAGCAAATGGCCAGCACATCCGGCCGCACGCGCTCCAGCAGCTCGGCAACGTCGGTGAAGCCCGCCGGCGACAGGCCGTGGCGCGCGCCCAACTCGGCCCGCGCCGCCTCCACGCTGGCCGGCGTCGTGCCGACGATGCCGGCCACCTCGCAGCCCGCCGACGCGAAGGCGCGGCAGACGTAGGCGCCGATGCCCTGCACCGCCCGGCGCGCACCGACCACGGCGACCTTCACGCGCGACCTCCGGCTGTCGGGAACGGGCCAGGCGCAAGGCGGCGCGCACGACGCCCGGCCGGAGGGAGGCGGTTGGAGCGGGTGAACGGGATTGAACCGTCGACAACCACGTTGGCAACGTGGTGCTCTACCACTGAGCTACACCCGCAACGCCCGTTCCGCGAGGGAACGGGCCCCATGGAATACATGGCCGCGGGCGCTCCGGTCAAGGCCGGGCCGGCCGGCAGGCGGGAAGCAGGCTGACCGATCCGCCCGGCGCACCGCTATCCTCCGGTCATGCTCACGTGGCTGGCCTGCCAGTTGGCGCCGAAGGTCGGCGACCTGTTCGCGACGCGCGCGCCGCCGCTGCCCGAGCCCAGCCGCGCCTCCGCGCTGGTGGATCGCGCCCGCGCCGCCCACGCGGCGCTGGCTGCCGCGGCCTTCAGCCCGCGCACCGACATCGACGCCTACCGGGCGCTGATGTCCATGGGCTGCCGCGACCTGATCACGCGCGAGGCCGACCAGCACCCCGACACGGCCGGGCGCACGCCCAACTTCGCGCCCCACCGCCAGTTCCAGGAGGTCACGCTGCCCGGCTCGGGCGGCGTGACGCTGCACGGCCACCACGCCCCCGGCGCGCCCGGCCGCCCCAAGGTCATCGTGCTGCACGGCCTGTACGACAGCCACGTCAGCCGCTACGTGGTCGAGTACTCGGTGGCGCTGGAGCGGATGGGCTTCCACGTGCTGGCGCTGGACCTGCGCGACCACGGCCGGATGCGCGGGCACGGGCCGCCGCCGTCGCTGGGCCTGCACGAGGGCCGCGACGTGCTGGAGGCCGCGCGCGCGCTGGGCGCCAAGGAGGGCGTCTCGGTCGGCGTCCTGGGCATCAGCTACGGCGGCCACTGCGCCGTGCGCGCCGCGCACGAGGCCACGCTGGCCGGCCAGGCCGACCTGCTGCGCGGCGGCGTGCTGGCCCTCTCCGCGCCGCTGCACATCCAGGAGGCCGTCTGCGCGCTGGACGACCGCTCGCGCCTGCCGCGGCCGCCGGGCTTGCTGCCCTGGCTCATCACGCGCGAGCTGTACTCGGTCATCGGCCGGCACCTCGGCATCCGCATGCGCGAGGCCGGCAAGGCCGGCAAGGCCCGGGACTTCGAGAACTTCATCCGCGAGGTCGTGCTGCCCGCCTACCCCGAGCTGCCCAACCTCGTCGGCGCGCTGCTGGGCGCCGCGCGCTGCACGCAGGCCTCGGTGATGGGCAAGCTGGCCGTGCCCGTGGCGATCGTGCACGCCAAGGACGACTTCCTCGTGCCGGTGATGCACGCCGCCGTCGCGCGGCGCGAGGCCGGCGACAACCCGTTCGTCTCGGTGCGCGAGCTGCCGGGCGGCGGGCACGCGAGCTTTGGCGTGGTGGATCCGACCGGGACGTTGGGGTTGCTGGGGGCGTGGTTCGGGACGCTGCGGGACGGGTGAGCCCTACTCCAGCCGCGCCAGGAAGTCCAACTGGCGCTCGCCCTTCCCGATCGGCCGCGCCGTCTCGATGGCCGCCGTCACGAAGGCCTTGCCGCCCTGCACCGCGTCCTCCAGCGAGCGCCCCAGCGCCAGCAGCGCCGTGATGCCGGCCGACAGCGCGCAGCCGGTGCCGTGCACGTTCAGTCGCCGCGGCACGCGCGCGGCCGAGAACAGCACCATCTCGCCGCCCTTGAGGCCCAGCACGTCCACGGCCTCGTCGCCGTCCAGGTGGCCGCCCTTGATCAGCACGTTGCGGCAGCCGCCGCGCAGCAGGGCCTGCACGACCTCGTCGGTATGGCTGCGCACGCGGTCCTCGTCCGTGCCGGCCAGCTCGGCGGCCTCGGCCAAGTTGGGCGTGACCAGCGTGGCCAGCGGCAGCAGGTGGCGGCGCAGCAGCGCGACGTCGTCGGCGGGCAGCAGGCGCGTGCCGTCGCTGGCGGCCAGCACCGGGTCCAGCACGATGGGCACGCCGCGGCGCGACAGCGGCAGCAGCGCGCGCGCCACGGCGCGCACGTTCTCGCCGCTGCCCAGCAGGCCCACCTTGATCGCCGCGGGCTTCACGTCGCGCAGCAGCGTGACCAGTTGCGACGTGACCACGCCGGCCGGCACCGGGTGGACGGCGGCCACGCCCGTCGGCCCCTGGGCCGTGGTGGCCGTGCAGACCGCCGCGCCCGAGAGGCCGTAGCGCAGGAAGACCTTGAGGTCCGCCTGCAGGCCGGCGCCGCCGGTGGGGTCGGAGCCGGCAATGGTCAGCGGGACGACGAAACGCTTGCGGGTCATGCGGGCTCCTGGTGGCGGAA